>Ga0182739_1001577_pt1 | contig 23429 bp, 21 predicted proteins | sample eDN5th30CBELigBY_FD_128873 | JGI IMG/M metagenome (GOLD analysis project Ga0182739, IMG submission 128873) | Enriched backyard soil microbial communities from Emeryville, California, USA - eDNA 5th pass 30_C BE-Lig BY (version 2) (version 2) | ecosystem: Environmental > Terrestrial > Soil >... | reverse complement strand
GGCGTCGTCGGGCAGGCCGAGCAGGGCTGGTAGCTCGGAGCGCTCCACCAGCATCTCCACGCTCGCCTGGATGCTCTGGTAGTACGTCCAGTCGGTGGCGACGGTCAGGTTGTCGTATGACGGGCCGTCTTCCACGGCGACCGTCCAGCGGTCGACGCGCGCGGCATGGGGTGGCAGCGTACGGTAGCCGCGACTCGAGTGCGTCACGACAGCGCCTCCTTCGAGATCTTTACCGCGACCGCCGCACGTCGAGTGTGCGCGACACGAAGCTGAAGCGCGTCAGCTTTCAGCTGCGCGCCGCTGATCGCACTCCCGCTCGCGATGGTCTCGCCGTCGGAGAGCCATCCGATGACTCTGGCAGGTGTATCGAGATCCGCCTTTGTGGCGTTTCCTCCCGCCTCGGCGACGATGCGAGGCTCGGCGGTGACCAGCCAGCGGGTCAGGTCAGCTCCTGGGCGGCTCCGGGCGGTGAGCGGAAAGTCGACGATGATCTGATCGCCATCCAACCCCACAGGGCGCGGGTCCCCCGCGACTGCCACACTGAGCTCCACTCGAGATCGAGCACCAACGCCGCCCCGGCGCTGCTTCTCTGCGCCCTTGCCCGTGAACCCGGCGAGATTCTCAGCGAGCGTGCGGGACAGGTGCGCGACGCCGCCGATGCTGCTCTTCGAGTCCTCCGGGTCAGGGGTATCGATCCGGACAGCCGTGGCGGTTCTGATGTCGGCTAGCGTCCAGCTGATCGGGCGGCTCTTCTGTCGGCCGTGCTCCCGCGCCCATGAATCATGGGTCACGGGCTCGGACTTGGCGAAGGCGTCCTCCATCGCGGGGTCAGCGAGGAAGACGCCCGCGACGAACTGGCCGTGGGGATCCGGGTCGATCTTCTCGTAGCGGACCACGAACCGAGGACCGCGCATGAGGGCGACGGTCGAGTTGAGGTCCCGGCTGACCCGTCGATCCATCGACTTCGCCTGGAGGGCCTTGCGAACGACGAGCACGCCCGTACGCGGTCTTTTCGGATCAAGCGGCAGCGAATAGGCGTCCGCCTGCCAGGACGGCTCGTACCCCTCCTCAGTCTGGACGCGTACGGCTTCTCGATAGGCAAGCGCGAACTGCTGGATCTGCGGGTCGTCCTCGATCGCGAGGGGAACGGGTTCTCCCTCAACCGAATAGGCGAAGCGGATGCTCGCCTCGCCCGCCGCGGCGGCGAGATGGGGCCAGGCCCACGTCAGCGTCGCGTCGCGGATGGCGCCCATGATGTCGTCGAGCCCTTCGTCGCCGTCAACAGACGGATCCTTCGGTGAGAGCACCGCGATCGTTGTCCCTGTCCCGCCGCCGGGTGTCAGCATTCCGAGGCGCTCCGCAATCGTTGTGGCATCGGTTCCTTCGACCGGAAGCACGCCGTCGTCGGGGCAGCGGCCCCACCAGTGGCGTCCGGTGTATCGGCGCCCGTCGAGCTCGAACCCAGAGCCGACGCTCGTTGCGATGAAGCGGTCGACGATCTCGCCGTCAATCTCTGTGCGCGTGTATACGAGGCAGGTCCGCACGCGACTTGCGTCGTACAGCACGCCCTTCCCGAATCCGAATGTTCCGCCGCCGAGCTGTCGGCGAGGGTCGCGCCCGATGTCGAAGACGAAGTTGCGGAAGTCAGTGCGAACACCTTCCGGCACAGCCTGGTCAGCCGGTGCTGGGCCGGAGAGCCCTCGAGTGCCGCCGTCTCGCACGAGCAGCGCGCTGACCTCGCCGGTCGATAACATGTCGCTGAGGCCATGCTCGGGAGCAGGCAGCGCGTCAGCGAAGACGACCTCGCGGAGCGTGCCGATCACCTCCCCGTCGAACCGAACCGCGTCGATCGCGAAGTCGATCGATCCGGACGGCTCGACACGTGCATCCCAACTGTTCTGTAGCGATTCGCGCAGAAACACTTCCCAGAACCCCAGGTCGGGCTTCCCGAGTGCCCGCCTCGTGGCATCGCCGTCGATCATGCCGGTGGGCGGCACCTTCTCGGAGTAGCGATCAAGCTTCATCGACACCATCCAGATCCTGTTCGTCTGCCCTGTCGGCGGCATCTACGGACTCCGCCTCTTCGATGTCTTGCGCGCCCGGGACCGCGGCGATCATGTAGCCGATGCTCCTGTCGGGGTTCGATGACTTCGGGAAGTCGATCGAGATCCCCGTCACGATGCCGGCGGCATCCAGCGCGGCGCGAGTCTTCGTGCTCTCGGCCGGCTTGGACGTGCGATCCAGGAAGTACAGACGGAGAATGCCTTCATCGGGATGCCGGTTCGAGCGCTCAACGACCAGGTCCGCTCCCTTCGGAGCCGCTTCGCCAGCCGCCCAGTCGATGCCGGCCGTGCGGTCATCGGCGCTCGTGAGGATGCGGATGTTTGCGATGTCATCATCAGTTGCCGCGAGCCGACTGCGGATGACCGTGCCGACCTCGCCGATGCCTGGCAAGTCGACCTTCTCTCCATTGGGCCCGGCCATGATGACCACACGCCACTTCTCGAGGGAACCGGACTGGAGCTCTTCCTTCACATACGACGTGAGCAGGTCACGCGTCATCTCACGCTGATCCTCGTCGAACTCGTAGTCCTCGAGGAAGCGCAGGATGAGCTCCGCGGGCACGTCGCGATAGCCGGGCAGAGTCTGCTTCAGAGAACCGCCCGCGAAGAACTGGGTGAGCTCGCCGCCGTAGCGCGGGATCGATTCGATAAGGCTCTTCGCCGCGGCCAGGTTGCGGTCGAGTCGCTGTGCATCAAGCCGCTTGAAGATCGTCGTCTGCGGGTTGCGCCCGCTGTACGAGAGCGACGCGTTGACCGCGTTGCGCATCTTCGCTGCCTCGGTGATCGCGAGGTCCGGGTGGAGGCGGATCCGCACGCCGAGCTCGAGCGGCGACAGCCCTTCACGGCGGTATCGCGCGATCTCGTCGCGGATCTCCTGCTCTACACGGGACAGGTCGCGGAACCATCCGCGCAGCTCGTCCGTCATCCAGACCCGGCACAGGTCCTCGTAGCCGATCCGGTACCCGAACCAGCGGCCCATCTGCAGAAGCGTGTCGTATGCGGATGCTGACCGCACGAAGTAACTGGAGGTGAGTCCCTCCAGTGTCAGGCCACGTGAGAGCGTGTTCCCTCCGATCACGATCGCCGTCGTCGGGCTCTCCCCGCCATAAGTGAGCCGGTCGGCTGACTTGTAGTTGTCGACGACGACGTCGATGTCATCGACAGTCGCGCGCAGGCCGGATGCCAGCTCGTCCCAGCTAATGGAGGCGTGGCCGAACAAGCCCGCAGGAACTCGCGGCGCTTCCGATATCCACAGCTCTCGAAGCTCGAGGAGCGTGGCGGCATCATTCGTCGCGATCCCGACGCGCACGGCTTCCAGCGCTTCGGAGACGACATCCCGCGTGCGGAAGTGCGCCTCCGAGAGCATCGATGTGTGGACCAGCATCGATGAGTGCTGGCCCTTTCCATTGCGGTGGCGCTTCGCCGTGGTCGACAGGAGGAACCACAGGATCGCGCGTCGAAGCTCGGAGCCGAGCGAAGGCATCCAGGTCTTGACGGCGCCGAGCCCGGCAGGCGGCCGCGCGGCAACGGCCTCGCCGGCAGGGATCGTCCGGATTATGTCGAGTCCGGGGTCGTCGGGGGAGTCGATCCCGCCGAAGAGCCGCTCGGGTCCGAAGTAGCCTTCGGGCTTCGGCATCGACACGATCAGGCTTCGCGGATACAGGTCGTTCTCGTTCCTCGGGTCGACGAGCAGGTTCGCGAAGGGGGTCGCCGTGTACGCGACGTAGGCGCTGCGGGGGTGCTGGAGGATCTCGCGGAGCAGCTTGTTGATCGTCGACGTGCGGGCGGCCTGTCCGACATCGATGCTCGCCTGGTCCGCCTCGTCGTCGATCAGCAGCAGGGGCGCGTACTGCATTGCGAGCTTTCCGGCCCCGGTCATCCAATCCCGAAGCCGCCGCAGGCGCGCCGGGTTCTTCTTGATGACGGCGACGAGCGCTCCATCGAACTTTGTGAACAGCGCAGCGGCACCAGCGGAGTGGCCGAAGTCCTCGCCGCGTCGGGTGAGCGGGAACCACTCGTCGGACTCGCCGATGAGCACGTCGTCCACCCGGGCCTGCGTCTGGTCGCGGAGGATGTCGGTGACGCCGGAAAGCACGACGATCAGCTTGTAGCCGGCATCGGCGGCCTTGGCGGCGAGCGCCATGAAGTTCGTGGTCTTGCCGCTCTGCACGTAGCCCACCACGAGCCCGCGGTCAGAGAATCGGCTGGCCCCGGGAGGGGAGAGCTTCGACAGGGTCAGACTGGTGATCTTGTCGATCTCCGTCACGGCTTTGTCGCCGAGACGGTCCTGAAGGATCGCCTTGACCGGTGGCCAGAATCGGTCGCTCGCCTTCGGCCCCGGGTACCACGGCGTGTGCGGCGTCTTCGGGTCGACGACGACTTCGACGCCCTCGATGTCGGACATGCGCATCTCATGGCGCGCGATCGCGAGCTCGATGAGCTCCTCGGGCGTCCTTGCGACTCGAAGGAAGCTGCGAACGGAGTCCAGCGACTGACCCCCGGCAACCCATCCCCCGACCATGTCGGCATACGTCTCGATATCGCTGTCCGAATAACTCGCGCTCATCGCACTCCCGTTCCTCCCCCCCTTGGCGTCATCGCTCAAGGGCTTGCGCGGCGGGATTGAGCACACCGCCGGCCCGGCGTGTTTCGTGTGCTGGTCTCCCCCAGAATCCATACTCTTGCACAGGCTTGCGACATGCCTGGCAAGAGAGCGCAGCTTGCCGCCAAGCCCACGCGATGGAAGCGGCTAGAGTTCGAGCATTGGGCGGATCTGGGGCAGAGTGAGGGCTCGACAGCCCCTGCCGGACGGGGAGCGATTGCAGATGGACGAAGACGTCGAGTTCAACGTGGGACTCGTCGCGATCACGATGCGTGCGGAGGATGTCGACTTCCGCGGGGTGTCCGTGTCAGCCGGTCGCGGCGCCGCGGAGCAGGACGGGAAGCTCCGAGAGGCTGTCGTCGAGTCGAGCGACGGTCTGCGCATGACGATCGGCTGCACGTTCTGGGCGGACGGCTCCGCCGATGTTCAGCCCCTGGATTTCCTCGCCGGCCCGGATGCCTACAGGCGACTCGAGGTTGCCGGACGCATGACGCTCAATCCAGCCGAGGACGAGGGGCGCGTCGCCCTTCTTCGCGCTCTCAAGTATGGCGACCGCGGGTACCCGACACTGGCTTCGGTCAGCTGGGAGGAGCTGAGTGACTTCGCGGGCACGGATGCCGTCGAGTTGCTCGAATCGCACGGTGCCCGAACGGGTGAGTACGGCGCCCTCAAGGCGGACGCGACTCGCTACCGCGAGCATCCGGCCTTCGCCGTCGCTCAGGACGGACTGGCAGCCGTGTTCGCGGCATTTGCCGTCACCCGGGTTCTCCCGATCATGAAGGGCTTCGGCCGCGACGGGGGAGTGGAGGCACTCTACTAATGGGCGAGGCATTCGCAGTCGAGTATCCCGAGCGGAACACCTACGGGGAGGTGATGAAGGGGTACTTCTCGCTCATGCGGGGTTTCGGGCTCGAGTTCGCTAGTCGGTGCGAGCGAGTCCTGGGACCCTCGCTGGGCGCCGGATGGTTCGACGAGTACGTCGCAACGCGCAATCAGCAGGACCCGAAGCGGATCCAGCGTCGGCAGACACCTTCGGATCCGAGCTTCTTCCTCAAGGAGCTGATCTACACCGAGTGGTCGCCCTATCGACAGGTTGTCCCCGACGACGTCGCGCTACGGGTGGTCTCCAAGAAGATCGTCGATACCCGGAATACCTGGTTGCATTTCAGCGACGAGCCATCGGTGGTCCAGCTGCGGGATGCGGCCGCGCTCATCCGGGACTTCGGCGCGCGCACATCCATGACGGTGGAGGCTCCCGCCGTGCGGATGATCAAGCGCATCGATCGCATCCGCACGGGGCAGTACCCGTCGTCGCCGCAGGATCAGGAACTTCTCGCGGGGAAGAGCGCAGATCAGGATAGCGGTGAGCCGCCTGTCGAGATCCCGCTCGATCCGGTCGATCAGGAGCCCCGCCCGCCGATTGGCTCGCTCTGGCGCGGACCGATTCCCGAACGTCGGATCCGTGTGACTAGGACACGCGACGTCGTCGACGTCGACACGGGCGCTTCGCTCCGTTCCGCGGTCGCCGGTGACCCGAGGGAGAAGGTGCGCCAGTGGACCTCTGCGCGTCCGCTCGGCGATCTGTGGGTGGATGCCGATGGTGCAGTCGGCGGGTTCGTCGAGGGACAGGAGCGGCTGCTCGGCTACGTCGGCGAAGACCCTGCCGGTGAAACTGCCCGCGGATTCCTCGTGCGTCGCTTCTACGACGTCCGCGACGGGCGGCTCGTGGACATCGATTCGGGGAGCGCGCTGGTCGACTCCGTGTCGGAGGAGGGTGCCGAGCTAGCGAGATCCATCGAATCCGCGGCAGCCGAGGCGATGGAGCCAGGTGGCACGATCCGCATCACCAACTACGGCGATGTGCTGTACATCGACGAGGTCGGAATGTCGCGCATCGGTGTGGCGACACCGCGGTCGTGGTTCCCCGGGCACCTGGCATAGGGAGCCGGCGGGCACATCGCCGCGACTTGCCTGTCGGCGCGTAACGTTCCCCCTTTGCGCCGCGTGGATCAGGATGGAAGCGATCGCGGCGGCGCTAGCCGTCGCCTGTTCGATGCCTCAACGCAGGAGTGCCCGGCCGTCGCCGCGATCGGGACGCAGCCCGACGAGGAGTACGCGACGCCTCGCCAGCGCGGTGCGGGATACGAGGCGGCTCTGCGCGATGCGGGTCTCGAGCTGGATGCCGCGATCGAGCTGCCGTCGTCGCGCTACAGCCGGTCCGACGGATACGAGGCCATGCGGTCGCTGCTGGCCGCGGGTGCGGAGGTCGACGCGGTCTTCTGCTTCTCGGACCTGCTCGCGATGGGCGCGATGCGCGCGATCTTCGACGCGGGGCTGTCCGTTCCCGAGGAGATCGCCGTCATCGGCATCGACGACATCGAGGAGGGGCGCTATTCGCGCCCGACGCTCAGCTCGGTGTCACTGGACACCGCGTTCATCGCCCGCAAGGCGATCCGCCGCATCACCGCGCGCATCGAGAACCCGGATGCGCCCGCGCAACAGGTGCTGGCCCCGCACCGCGTGGTCCCGCGGGAGAGCACCGCACGCTGAGCGCGCTCACCTGTAGAAGCCGTCGCGCAGGTTGATGCCGTGCTCGAGCCAGGCCTTCATGGCGGCGAGCATGCCCGTCCACCCCGACGCGTTGCCGAACGCGCTCTTGGCGCCGGCGGGGTTGGCCTTCCAGGAGGCCTCGGTGATCGTGACGAGCGTGCGGGTGCCATTATCGACCGGCTCGAACTCGAACGTCGTCGTGGTGTCGGGCTCGAGCGACTCCGCGCCCTCCCAGCGGATGACGAGGCGGCGCGGCGGATCGGCCTCGACGACGGTCACCGGGAAGCGACCGGGGAAGTCTGCGAAGTCCCACGTGACCTCCGCGCCCGGTTCCAGGCGCCCTCGCGCGCCGCCGGTCGTGAAGTACTGCGACAGTTGCTCGGGATCGGCGACCGCCTCGTAGACCTTGGCGGGCGGTCGGGAGATGTATCCCGACACGGTGAACGAAAGCTTCGTGAGTTCCTCAGACATGTTGTAGTTTTACAACATGTCACCCTCGCCGGTCAAGGAATCCGACGACGATCTCGTCTTCAAGGCGCTCGCGTCGCCCCTCCGCCGCCGCATGCTCGACGCGCTCAAGGAGGAGCCGCGTACTACCGGAGCGCTGTGCGCCCTGTTCCCCGAGATCGACCGCACGACCGCGCTCCAGCACCTCCGCGTGCTGGAGAAGGCCGAGCTCGTCACGGGTCGCAAGGTCGGACGTGAGCGCGTGCTCGCCCTCGCGCCGCTGCCCATCAAGCGCATCCACGACCGCTGGATCAGCGAGTACGCGCAGGCCGCGGTCGCGCTCATCGAACGGCTTGAGTGAGCGGAGCTCGTGGGGGCGCCACTGCGGGGACCGAAGCTGTAACGGGACCCGAAGCGAGGCGTGGAGTAGTGGCGTCTCACGATGTGACGCGCGGTAGCAATGCCTCGGGTTCGTCGATGCGGTCGTAGGCCTCTGCCAGGCGGGCGGTGACATCGGTGCCGATGCTGGCCACTTGGCGGACCAGCAGCCTCGAGGAAGCGGTGTGCCCAACCCAGCGGCCGATCTCGCGTGCCTCGTCCTGAGTCACCTCTCGGGCCCACAGCAGGTCGTACGTGCCCGTGTCGAAGACGACGAACAGTGCGATGTCGAAGTCCCAGGACCGGAACGCCGAGAAGTTCTGCGAACGCTTGTCAGCAGGGTCGATGAGCCTCGCCTTGACCTGCACGCGTCGGCCGTCGGCGGACAGCACGTCGTAGCTCTTCTGCGAGTTCGGTGCCAGTTCCCCTCCATAAGCGCGCAGGGCGAGGGATTCCGCCAGATCGCCGAGAGGCGAGTTGCGGGTGCGGATCAGGCGACGGCTGAGGAGCTCGTCGAGGATCGAGACGTAGGCGGCAAGGAGTTCGCGAACGGTGAGGCGCGACGGGTCGAACGTCTTGCGGTGGCTGACGGACATAGGGCACAGCTTAGGAGAGCGCTTGGACATACGAGGCGCACGTGGGGGAAGGGGAGAAACGGGGAGTCTCGGCGAAGCGTGACGGTTGTACCTGCAACAATGACGCCATGAGTGAGCAGGCACCCGCGGGCTGGCATCCGGACGGGCAGGGGAATGAACGATATTGGGACGGTTCGGCGTGGACGGCACACGTCCGGACGCACGAGTCGCCCGCAGCCGCGACGCCGGACGCAGGGGCCAAGTCGGGCGCCCTCTCCAAGCTGGGAGCTGCTGTGCGCAAGGCCTCGGCCGAGAAGCAGGCGAAGAAGGACGAGCTGGCGCGGGAGCAGGCTGAGTACGCAGCGGCAGCCGGGCAGCTGGTGACCAGCGGAGTCTTCGGGGCGTCGACCGTGGAGATCTATGAGAACGGATACGTCCGCGTCGCGGCCGGCAATGAAGATCATTCGGCCGCGGTCAGCATCGGGAAGACGACGCCATTCGAGAAGCTGAGTTCCATCAGGTTCACGGATTCGGATGCCGAGAAGGAAGCTGCAGCGCCTCCGGCGCCGGCGGCGCTCGCGGGCACGGTCGGCACCGCTGTGACCACCCTCATGTCCGGCGGGAAGAATCTGCTCAAAGGCACGGTTCCGGGGCTTGCCGTCGCCGGCGTCTCGCATCTGGCGACGACGGCATCGCGGCGCTCGGTGCTGACGATCGTCACCAACAAGACGATTCACACGCTGTCCAATCAGTACAAGAACTCGATCGGCATCAAAACGAGCAACAAGGGCCACGGCGAGGTGGCCCGGGCACTTGAGGCCGCCGGGCACGCCGCACTCGGGGTCTCGCCCGTCCAGGTCGCGGAGGAAGAGGCGCCGTGGGCGGCTCAGTCTGTTGCGGAGACCGTTGTCGCAGAGCAGTCCAGTCCCGGCCCGAGCCTCGCGGAGCGGCTTCGCGAATTGGCGATGCTGCACGCCGAGGGCATCTTGTCGGATCAGGAGTACACCGAAAGCAAAGCAAGGTTGCTCGCTACGCTCTGACGGACGATCACCCGCGTTCGTCTCGGGCTCGCTCAACGACCGGAGGGGTGGGCTGGCTCAACGACTGACAAGCGAGGTCAGTCGTCCCCGGCGAGTTCGAGCGCGGCCCACAGCTGAGCGCGGCCGCCGAACGTCGACAGGTCGAGGTCGAGGAGCGCGCCGAGCTCGTCGATGCGGGCGCGCAGCGTGTGACGGTGGATGTGCAGCGCCCGCGCGGCGGGGTCCCACGCGGTGTTGGCGTCCAGCCACGCGCGTGCCGCTTCCCGGAGCCGGGCGCTGTCTTCGGCGGGCAGGTCGTCGAGCGGGGCGAGCAGGCGCCGCGCGACGAGGTGCCCGCCGCTGCGGCGCAGCGCGCCCAGCACACCGAGGTCGGCGATGTCGGAGAACACGAGCACGCCGGAATCCCGCACCGAGCGCGCCGCGTGCGCGGCCTCCGCCAGCGCGCGGTCCAGGTCGTCCCACCGGTCCATGTCGGCGAAGCCCGCCGCGGCGTCATGCCGCCGGATGAGCGTCGTCAGGCGGTGCAGACCGTCCCTGGCGACGAGCAGGACGATGTCGTCCTCCCGCTCGGCGAAGAACAGCGCGGCCGGCTCCGAGCTCGCCAGCAGCTCCAGCTCATCGAGCAGGGCCCGGCTGCCCGCGACGACCGACGTGCGCCCCGCGAGCAGGGGAGGGGCGGGCAGCGCGCCCCACACGGCACGCGCCGAGCGCTCGGCCTCCGTGACACGGCCCGCGAGCAGCAGCTCCAGCACCCCCGAGCGCAGGCGGAAGCGCGCGTCGGAGACGGCCCGCTGCTGCTCGAGCGAGATGCTCGCCAGCGCGATCACCGACTCGACGACGTCGCTGTGCGCCGGATGCAGCTGCTCATCCGCGCCGACGGCGAGCACGCCGTGCAGCCGCCCCTTCTGCCCGATGGTCTGCAGGGTCGCCGCGTGCGGCTGTGACACCCGCACGCTCGCGGGCATCCCCCGCCGCAGCAGCACGAGGACCTCTTCCTCGACGGCATGCCGCACCGCCGCCGGCGCATCCCGCAGACCCGGCAGGCTCAGCGGCCGCCCGGTCGCGTCGAAGAGCGCCACCCACGTTCCGAGCCGCGCCGACAGCGTCCGCAGGATCTCGCGCAGTCCGTCCTGGCGCACGGCCGCGCGCGCGAGCGCGCGCTGCGACTCGAGGGTCCAGGACAGCCGTTCGCTGCGGTCCGCCGCCTCCACGTCCGCGACATGGCGGATGATGCCGATGAACGGCGTCGTGCCCGGCACCTCCACCAGGGGCAGATCGTGGCGCCGACAGGCATCCGCCAGCGCGTCCGGGATCGCCGGGTGGATGACGTCCGTCGCGAAGCCCAGCCCCGCGACATCCCGCTCGCGGAGGCGGGCGCAATAGGCGTCGGCGTCCGTGGCCCCCGGGCTCGCGAACTGGCCCCCGTCGGTGAGCAGCAGCTGCCCGGGATCCAGCCACGGCGTCGGGTCCGCCAGATCAGAGCTGTGCACCCACGACAGCGGCCGGTCCAGCTGATTGTCGCGGATGTCGGTGACCGCACGCAGGCCGAAGGCAGGCACCGCGAGGAGCGACCTCAGGGTCACCGGCATCTGATGCCAATCTGTCGAGGAGGAGGAGCTTTCCTCGACAATTCTTCCTCATCGTGAAGCGTCTCAGAACGGGACAATGTCCGCAGAGGAGGAAGCACATGAATACTCTGGACGCATTCGCGCCCGTGGACGTCAACCGGATGACCCTGGACAGCGCTCCGGTCAGCGACGAGCTCCGCGAGGAGGGCAGCCCGCGCACCGGATCGCAGGAGCTCGGCCGCATCTCCGGCGCCCCCGTCGGCGTGTGGGAGATGACCGCCGGCGTCATGCGCGACATCGAGGTCGACGAGGTCTTCGTCGTGATCTCCGGCGCCGCGACGGTCGAGCTGCTCGAGGACGGCAGCGTCGTGCGCAGCATCGAGCTGTACCCCGGCGTCCTGTGCCGCCTCGCCGCGGGCATGCGCACCCGCTGGACGGTGCCCGACGCCCTCCGCAAGGTCTACATCCTCGGCCGCCCCGACGCAGCCGCCTGAGCACCCGACTCGCCCTCGACAGAAGGACCCCCTGACATGAACGCCCCGACCGCGTACGGCCACGAGCTCCGCCACGACGCCGGCGTCATCCGCGCCGCGCTGCGCGACGCCTCGACCACCCCGTTCTGGCTCGACGACCCCGCCCGCCCCGAGGCGCGGCCGTTCCTGGCGGGGGAGTCCTCGACGGACCTCCTCGTCGTGGGCGGCGGCTTCGCGGGCCTGTGGACGGCGCTCATCGCCAAGGAGCGCCAGCCCGACCGCCGCGTCGTGCTCGTCGAGGCCAACCGCATCGGCTGGGCCGCCAGCGGCCGCAACGGCGGATTCTGCGAGGCGAGCCTCACCCACGGCGCCGAGAACGGCGAGCTGCACTTCGCCGACGAGCTGCCGCTCCTGGACCGTCTCGCCGACGAGAACTTCGCCGGCATCCGCGACTCGATCGCCCGCTACGGCATCGACGCGGAGTGGGAGGACACCGGCGTGCTCACCGTCGCCACCGAGCCGCACCAGGTCGCCTGGCTCCGCGACGCGGCCGCCAAGTCCTCGACCACGACGTTCCTCGAGGGGGAGAGCCTGCGCGAGCGCGGGAACTCGCCGCTCTACCGCGCGGGCATCTTCAAGACCGGCGGCTACGCCTTCGTGCACCCGGCCAAGCTCGCCTGGGGCCTCGCGGACGCGGCGGAGGGGCTCGGCGTCGAGATCCACGAGAACACGAAGGTCACGCGCCTGCGCAACGAGGGCGACGAGGTGGTCGCGCAGACCTCGCACGGCGTCATCCGCGCCCAGCGTGTCGCCCTGGCGACGAACGTCTTCAGCTCGCTGCTGCCGGAGCTGCGCCTGTTCACCGTGCCGATCTACGACTACGCGCTCATGACCGAGCCGCTCACGGACGACCAGCTCGCCGAGATCGGCTGGACCCAGCGCCACGGCATCACCGACTCGTCGCGCGAGTTCCACTACTACCGCAAGTCGGCGGACAACCGGATCCTGTTCGGCGGCTTCGACGCCGTCTACCACCGCGGTCGCCGCGTGCAGGCATCCCACGACCAGCGGGCCGAGACCTTCGAGCGCCTGGCCGACCACTTCTACAGCACCTTCCCGCAGCTGTCGGACGTGCGCTTCAGCCACAAGTGGGGCGGGGCGATCGACATGTGCACGCGCCTCGTGGCCTTCCACGGCGTGGCGCGCAAGGGCCGCGTCGCGTACACCGCGGGCTACACGGGGCTGGGCGTGGGCGCGACCCGCTTCGGCGCCGAGGTCATGCTCGACTTCCTCGAGGGCCGCGACACCGAGCGCACCCGCCTGAAGATGTCGCGTCGCCTGCCGATCCCCGTCCCGCCCGAGCCCTTCGCGTACCCGCTCATCCAGATGATGCGCTCGGCCGTCGCGAAGTCAGACCGCAACCAGGGCAAGGACGGCCCGCTGCTGAAGCTCGCCGGGTTCTTCGGGATCGGCTTCGACTCCTGACCGGAGCCCCCGCGCACGGCCTGACGCGTCGTTGTCCTCCACGCGAAACGCCCTCCGGAGCAGCGGCCCGCCTCAGCGGGTGCTGCCCCGGAGGGCGTTCGACGTGTCAGAGGCAGGCGGGGGAGCGCCGAGTCGACGGCGTTCGACGGCCGGCCACTCAGCGGCCGGCGACGAGGTTCGCGACGTTCGCGATGACCGACGTGCGACCGCCGGTGCGGCGCTCCCACGCGTCGGCCGTGCGGTACGCGGCGTACATGCCCTGCACGCCCAGCCACCGCAGCGGCTCGGGCTCCCACGAGCGGACCCGGTGGCCGACCCACGGCAGGCGCAGCAGGTCGGAGTCGGCCTCGAGGATGAGGTCGCGGATGGTGCGGCCGGCCAGGTTGGTCGTGGTCACGCCGTGACCCACGTAGCCGCCCACCGTGATGACGCCGGTCTGCTCGTCCGTCACGACCGACGAGCACCAGTCGCGTGGGACGCCGAGAACGCCCGACCAGGCGTCTTCGATGCGCACGTCGCCGAGGTCGGGGAAGCAGTCGATGAGCTGGGCGCGCAGCGCCTTCACGGTCGACTGCGGGGTCTGGCCGTCGGTGTCGACCTGCGAGCCGTAGCGGTACGGGTTGCCCCGTCCGCCGAAGGCGATCCGGCCGTCGGCGGTCCGCTGCGCGTAGAAGTACACGTGCGCCGAGTCGCCGAGCAGCTCCGCGCCCTCCCAGCCGATGCGGTCCCACACGCGGTCGGAGAGCCGCTCGGTGACGACCATCGACGAGTTCATCGGGAGCGTGCGGCGGCGCTGACCGGGCATGCGCGCGAGGAAGCCCTCCGTCGCGGCGACGATGTGCTTCGCGGCAACGCGTCCGCCCGGCGTCTCGACGACGTGGCGACCCACCGCGGTCGCCGGCGTGCTCTCGTAGATGCGCACGCCGAGTTCCTCGACGCGCTCCGCGAGGCCGCGGACGAGCTTGGCGGGATCCATCCGCGCACAGTGCGGGGAGTACGAGCCGCCCAGGGCGTCGGAGACGCGCAGCCGCTTCGCGAACGCGTCCGCGTCCAGCAGGACGAGGTCGTCCTCGCCCCACGCGGCCGCGGCGGCCACGTCGCGCTGCAGGCGGTCCCACTGCGAGCGCCAGCGGGCGACGGTGAGGACGCCACCCTTGACCATGTCGGCGTCGATCCCCTCGGCCTCGGTGACGCGCACGACCTCGTCGACGGAGGCATCCATCTCCCGCTGGAGGGCGATGGTCGCCTCGCGTCCCGCCGTCTTCGCGAACACGTCGCGCGAGCCGGCGATGAAGTTCGAGACCCAGCCGCCGTTGCGGCCGGACGCGCCGTAGCCGCAGTAGCGCGACTCGACGATGGCGATGCGCAGACCCGGCGCCGCCTGGGCCAGGTAGTACGCGGTCCACAGGCCCGTGAAGCCGCCGCCGACGATGCAGACATCCGCGGTCGTGTCGCCGGAGAGGGGCGGTCGTTCGGGCCGTGCCGGCAGCTGGCGCTCCCAGAAGGAGACGGTGGTTCCGGCGGAGCTGAGTGCGTGGGTCATCGGGCCTCCTGGAGTGCTGAGACCTGACTGTACAGAGCGTTAAGTGAGACCGTCAAACGCGTGAAGCGAGCGACGAGGTCGCCGCCGGCACGACCGGCGTGAACCGGTGTCGAGTGCACGGCACAGCGGAGCCCCCAGAGGCAACCCTGCGCACCCCGGCGGGACCCGATTCGCCCCTCCGGTTTGCGCATGCGGGACGGGGCTGGTGTCGGCGAGGTCTGTGCACGCCGAGGACGGATGTCGGAAGGGTCGCCGCGTTTGCGCAGGACGGGACGGATCCGGCCGCCCGAGGCGGCCGGCGAGCGGTCTCAGTCGTTGCCGCCGGTGACGAACTGGATCTCCTCGCCGGGTGGCGAGACGATCCAGTACAGCTCGGCGGGGACGTCCCCCTGGTTGGAGATGCGGTGCGGCATCGAGCTCTGGAACTCGATGCTGTCGCCGGCGGACATCGAGAAGTACTGCTTGCCGAGCTGCAGCAGGATCGTGCCCGAGACGACGATGATCGCCTCGTGTGAGTCGCCGTGCACGTACGGGTGCTCGCCGGTGGAGCCGCCCACCTCGAACTCGCCGCCGTAGATCTCCATGGGGGAGTCGGGGCGCTGCGTCACGAGAGTCTTGCGGTAGCCCGACTGATCGTCGAGGACCGGGCGGTCGGCGCGGCTGTACAGGTGGGCCATCGCGGGGCGGCCGGTGCTGAAGAGGTCGGAGACGTTGACGCGCAGGGCGGCGGCGATGTCGATGATCGTCGCGACGCTGGCGCCGGACGATCCGCGCTCGAGCTGGCTGAGGAACGAGGCGCTCACGTTGGCGAGCTCGGCGAGCGCACGCAGCGTGTACCCGCGCGAGACGCGCAGCTCCCGCACGCGCTTGCCGAGCAGGATCGTCTGTTCGCTGGCGCTCTGGTCGCTCTCCGCGGTGCTCATGGCGCTCCCTCCGAGCGGGTGTGACTCACCGGTTCGACGACCGGTCGCGATTCGTTGGTGTGACGACGGCTTATGGTCGCCGAAGGACGTCGTCATAGCGTAGCGGAGATCCCACTGCACGTTGCGTGAAGTGGGACAGTACGCTAAACCAGACCTGAGCAACACTTTCGTGCAGTGCAACATCAGCTTGTAAGGAGCAAAGCATTGGTTACAGCACAGCGACGCGGACGCCGGTTCGCACAGATCACTGCGGTCGGCGCGTTCACGGTCGCGCTTCTGGCCGGATGCGCCGGTGGCGGGTCCGACACGAAGCCCACTGAGGACGGCAAGCTCGGCGGCAACGTCATCGTCGGCGGGTGGGGCGGTCGCTTCACTGAGTCGACGACGAAGTTCCTCACCGATCCCTTCACCAAGGAGACCGGCGTCACGGTCCAGTTCGTCGACGCCCCGGGTGAGCAGGTCGCGCGCCTGGCCGCGATGACCAAGGCCGGCAAGATCGAGTGGGACGCGGTCGACTCGCTCGACCCGAGCAACGCGTTCTCGGCCTACGTGGGCGGCTACGCGGCCAAGATGCCCGATGACGTGCGCAAGCGCCTCGAGAAGTACGTCCCCGCCGAGCAGCTCACCGACTTCGGCATGACCTACAGCGCCAACGCGTTCGTCACCGGCTGCAACACCTCGATGGTGAAGGCCTGCCCGACGAACCCCGCCGAGTTCTTCGACCTGAAGAACTTCCCCGGCGACCGCGCCATCATCGACCGCCCCTTCATCGCGCTCACCTACGCGCTCGAGGCGGACGGCGTCAAGCCGGACGAGATGTTCCCGATGGACCTCGACCGCGCCTTCGCGAAGCTCGAGACCATCAAGGACTCGGTCAAGGTCTGGTACTCCGCCGGTGACCAGATGGAGCAGATCGTCCGCGACGAGCAGGTCGCGATGGGTCTGCTGTGGAGCGGCCGCGCGTACAACGTGCAGGACCAGGGCACCGACCTGCAGATCAGCTGGGACGGCGGCATCTACGAGCCCGGCCAGTGGTTCGTCGTCGAGGGCGCCAAGAACCCCGACGCCGCGTGGGCCCTGATCGAGAGCATCGCGGCCAACCCGAAGGGCCAGGCCGAGTGGGCCACCGCGATGTCCTACGGCATCAGCAACCCGGAGGCGTTCGACTACATGGACGAGAAGATCGCCTCGCGTCTCCCCGACTGGCCGGCGAACTTCGAGACCTCGATCGTTCCGGACTTCACGTGGTACGCGGAGAACCGCGAGGAGATCGAGAAGCGCTGGACCGAGTTCGTCAGCGGCTGAGCCCGCACGTCGGACACCACGACCGGTAAGCACACTGACGAGTACTGAGGGCTAGAGATGACCACATCTGCTGAACCGCGGAGCGGGAGGACCACCCGCTGGCGTCCTGAGATGCCGGCATGGTCGGGACCGCTGCTCGCGCTCCCGCTCATCGTGATGGTGGCGATCTTCGTGGTCATCCCGCTGGTGGGGATGGTCATCGGATCGTTCGGAGAGGGCTTCGACCTCTCCGCCTACACGGAGTTCCTGGAAAGCGCTGCCCAGCGCAAGGCACTCCTGATCACGTTCCGCGACAGCCTGATCGTCACGGCCCTCGCCCTCGTCATCGGCTCGGTCGTCGCCTGGAATCTCCGGGTGACGACCAGCCGAGTGCTCCGGGCCGTCCTGTGGACGGCGGTGGCGATCCCCTTCCTCATGGGTGTCGTCATCAAGAACTACGCGATGAGCATCGTGCTGCAGGCCAACGGCATCCTCAGCAGGATCTGGGAGGCGCTGCCCTTCACCGAGGGCAAGATCAACCTGATGTACACGCCCACGGCGGTGGTCATCGGCATCCTCTACTCCCTGCTGCCGTTCGGCATCATGGCGCTCGTCGTCGCGTTCAACTCGATCGACCCCGAGCTCGTGCGCGCCGCCGAGAGCCTCGGCGCATCGCGGACCCGGGCGCTCCTGTCCGTGATCCTCCCGCTGGGCGCGCCGGGCATCCTCGCCGCAGGGGCGCTCATCTTCATGCTCTCGATCGGCTTCTACGTGACGCCGGTCATGCTGGGCGGTGCCGATGCGCCGTTCCTGGCGACTCTCATCCAGAGGCAGATCTTCATCATGTACGACAACCAGGGCGCCTCGGCATCCGGCACGATCCTCATCGTCGCCGCGATCGTCGTCCTCGTGGCCGCGGTCTGCGTGGTCGGAACCCGTCGCCTGAAGCGAGCGATGTCGTGAGCGCGGCGACGACCTCCCCCGCTCCGCGCTCGCGCGTCGGCGCCCGCATCGGGGACGGCATCACCCGCTGGGTGGGGCGCATCATCCTCATCGTGTCGATCATCTTCACGGTCGGCCCCGGCATCCTCGTGGTGCTGCTCTCGTTCTCGACGAGCGAGTACATCCAGTTCCCGCCGACCGAGTTCGGCTTCACCCAGTACGAGTCGTTCTTCACCTCGTCGACGTGGATGAACGCGCTCTGGCTCTCGCTGTGGATCGCCCTCGCGACCGCCGCCCTCTCGCTCGCGGTCGCCATCCCCGCCATCCTCGCCATCCAGCGCACGCGGATGCCGGGACGCGGCGTCCTGCTCGGACTCGGCGTCTCCAGCATGCTGATCCCGGTATCCGCCTACGCGGTCGCCCTCTACGGCCTGTACAGCGCGACCGACCTGCTCGGCACGCACATCGGCCTCGTGATCGCCCACGCGCTCCTGTCGGTGCCGCTGGTCCTGCTCATCGCGGGGAGCGCCCTGTCGCGCATCCCGCGCGAGCTCGACCTCGTCGCCATGACGCTCGGCGCCAGCCGCGCCCGCGCGATCATCGGCATCACCCTGCGCCTGCTCACCCCGGCGATGTTCACGACAGGCATCCTCGCCTTCCTCACCAGCTTCGACGAGGCCGTCCTCGTCAGCTTCCTGGGAGGCGTCGGACTCGTCACGCTGCCGAAGGCGATCTTCGACTCCGTCCGATACGGGATCGACCCGGCCATCACCGCGATCGCCGGCACCCTCATCCTGCTCAGCGCCATCCTCATGCTCGTCCGCACCCTCATCGAACGGAAGTCCCGATGACCACCATCCCCACGCGCTCGGCCGCTCGTCAGGCCCGGGCAGAAGCCGCCGCCTCGACCGAGCGCCGCGGCAGCAGCGTCGAACTGACCAACGTCACCAAGCGCTTCGGCTCGTTCACCGCCGTGGACGACGTCGACCTGTCGATCGCCCCGGGTGAGTTCGTCACGCTGCTCGGCCCCAGCGGCTCCGGCAAGACGACGATCCTGCGCATGCTCGCGGGCTTCGACGTGCCGACGAGCGGATCGATCGCCATCGGCGGCCGCGAGGTCAGCCGCATGGCCCCGGCCGCGCGCAACATCGGCATGGTGTTCCAGCAGTACGCGCTGTTCCCGCACCTCACCGTGCGCGAGAACGTCATCTACGGCCTGCGCATGCACCGCTGGGGTCGCGAGGAGCGCGAGGCGCGCACCACCGAGATGCTCGAGCTCGTCGGCCTCGCCCACCTGGGCGGTCGCCGTCCCGCCGAGCTCTCCGGCGGCCAGCAGCAGCGCGTCGCCCTCGCCCGCGCCCTCGCCATCCGTCCCCAGCTCCTGCTGATGGACGAGCCCCTCGGCGCCCTCGACCGCGCGCTCCGCGTGGACATGAGCGAGGAGATCAAGCGACTGCACCGCGAGACCGGCACCACCTTCCTCTACGTCACGCACGACCAGGAGGAGGCGCTGCTGCTCTCGGACCGGGTCGCCATCATGCGGGAGGGCAAGATCCGTGCCCTCGGCACCTCGGAGGAGCTCTTCGAGCGACCCCCGACCAAGTTCGTCGCGGAGTTCTTCAGCAACAGCAACGTGCTGGACGCCGCGGAGATCGACGCCACCGGCGACCAGCCCGTGGTCACCTACGGTGGGCGTTCCGTCGTCCTTCCGGCCGCCGCCGACGTCGCGGGCATCGCGTTCCAGCCGCACCGCGCCCGCGTGGTCACCGAGCGGGAGCCCAGACCCGACGAGCTCCTGATCACCGGAACGGTCAAGGAGGTCCTCTTCATGGGGATGCTCCACCAGATCGTGCTGACCGACTCGACCGGCAAGCGTCTCGTGGTCCGCACGAGCGGCGAGGACGCCCGCCGTCTCTCCACCGGCGACGCGATCACGCTCGCGGTGCGCAGCGGCGATCTCGTCCCGCTCCGCGCCGAAGCCTGACCGCGTCCCCGTCGCGCGCCCGCCCGTCCATGGTCGCGCCCCTGTCCACCCGTCGCCGGACACCTCCGGCCGTACAGATATGAGTCCTCGATGAGCAACACCCCAGTCGACCTCCTCATCACCGGCGGCAAGGTCGTGACCGCCGCGTCCGAGAGCTTCACCTCGATCGGCATCACCGACGGCGTGGTCGTGCACCTCGGCGACCCGGTGCCCGCCAAGCGCACGATCGACGCCTCCGGCCGCCTGATCCTCCCGGGCGGCGTCGACCCGCACGTGCACCTCTCCGCAGGCGTCATGCCCGACGGCGAGCTGCTGCACTGGGCCGACGACTACAACTCCGGCACGCGGGCCGCTGCCGCCGGGGGCGTGACCTCCGTCGGCGACATGTCGTACCCGCGGATCGGGGAGACCCTGTCCGACATGGTCGCGCGGGCCACCGAGGAGGCTGAGCGCACGGCGGTCGTGGATGTCTTCATCCACCCCATCGTCGTCACCCCGACCGAGGAGGTCCGCGAGGAGATCCGCGCGCTCGCCGAGGCCGGCCACACGAGCGTCAAGTTCTTCATGATCCGTGACAGCTTCGACCCGCAGTCGCGCGACTTCGCCGAGCTCCTCCGCGTCGCCGGTGAGTCCGGCGTCCTGCCGATGGTGCACTGCGAGGACGGATGCATCTGCGCGCACCGCATCGACACGCTTATGCAGGCGGGCGACTCGGGCGTCGAGCACTACCACGAGAGCCGCCCCGAGTACGCCGAGGAGGTCGCGGTCGTCCGCGCCATCGGCATGGCGCGCGCCGCCGGCTCGCCGCTGTACGTCGTGCACATCTCCACCCGCGAGGCCCTCGACGCCATCGACCGCGCCCGCGCCCAGGAGCTCGACGTCTACGCCGAGACGCGTCCGCTGTACCTGTACCAGACCGACGAGGTCTACACGCAGGAGGCCGGCGCCCGCTTCGTCGGCCGTCCTCCGGTGCGCAGCGCCAAGGGCCGCGACGCGATGATGACCGGCCTCGTGCAGGGCGACATCCACACGTACTCGACCGACCACGCCCCGTGGATGCTGGACGAGAAGCTCGACCCCGCGCTGAACATCGGCAACCAGTTCCGCCCGGGCCACGCGGACCTCGACACGCTACTGCCGCAGCTGTTCTCCCGCGCGGTGCGCACCGGCCGGATGACGCTGCAGCGCTTCGTCGAGGTGACCTCGACCAACGCCGCGCGCCTGTTCGGCATGTTCCCGCAGAAGGGCACGATCGCGATCGGCTCCGACGCCGACCTCGTCATCTGGGACCCGAACCTGACCTGGCGCATCGACAGCACGAAGACGCAGACGAACTCCGACTTCTCGCTCTACGAGGGCGAGGAGATCACCGGCCGTCCGGTCGTCACCCTGGTGCGCGGCGAGGTCGTGTACGAGGACGGCCGCATCGTCGCCGAGCCCGGCCACGGTCGCGTGGTCACGCGCGGGCGGACCCAGCGGCTGTGACCTCCGCGGCGGGCCGGACGGTCGTCGTCACGGGAGCGCGCTCCGGCATCGGCCGGGAGCTCCTGCGCGCCTCCGCGGCGCGCGGCGACCGCGCGTTCGGGCTCGACGTGACCTCCGGCGCCGCGGAGGAGGACGGGCTGCCCATCCTCACCGTCGACGTCCGGGACGCCGCGGCCGTCGGCGCCGCCTTCGACGAGATCGTCGCCCAGACGGGCGGCATCGACGTCGTCTTCAGCAACGCCGGCGTCCGCACGCCCGAGGCGTCGTTCCTCGAGTTCAGCGCCGAGGACTGGTCGACCGTCGTCGACGTGAACCTCACAGGCGCCTTCCACGTCGGCCAGGCCGCCGCGCAGCGGATGCGCGGGCGGGGCGGGGTCATCCTCTACACGGTCTCGCAGCTGGCGTTCTCGGTCGTGCCGAACAACGCGGCGTACCTGGCGAGCAAAGCCGGGCTCGCGCACCTCATCAAGGGCATGGCCAACGAGCTGGGCGGCGAGGGCATCCGCGTCCTCGGCGTCGCTCCGGGGATCGTCGCGACCGACATGACCAACCGGCTGCGCGAGGACCCCGAGTGGGTCCAGGCGCGGCTGTCGCGGATCCCCGCCGACCGGTTCGCCGAGCCCGCCGAGGTCGCCGAGTTCATGCTCGACCTCGCCGGGCCCCAGGCCGACTACGTCCACGGAACCACCGTCGTCATCGATGGCGGCTATCTCGCCGGTCGGTGACCGGCGCCGGAATCATCCGGCGAAATCATCCAGAACCTTCGACACAGAGGAGAAAGCAGCATCATGACGCGCACCAGCGTGAACGGAGTCAACATCTGGACGGGTGAGGGCGAGGTCCTCGAGAACGCCCGGATCGAGATCGAGGACGGCAAGATCGCCGGCCTCGAGCGCGCGGGCTCGAGCACGGCGGACACCGTCATCGAGGGCGACGGCGCGTGGGTCATCCCCGGCCTCATCGACTCGCACCTGCACATCTGGGGCATCCGCTCCTCGAACCCCGTGAACTGGGTCGTCGACCCGCACGGCATCCGCCCGTTCCGCGCGGTCTCTGACCTGCAGAAGATCCTCGGCGCCGGCTTCACGACGGTCCGCGAGGCCGGCGGGGTCATGGGCCCCTCGATCCGCGACGCGATCGCCGAGGGCAGCATCCCCGGCCCCCGCGTGTACCCGGCGCACCTCGGCCTCTCCTCCACGGGCGGCCACGGCGACTGCCACAGCCTCCCCACCGACTGGGTCGAGGAGAAGCCGTACATGGCGACGATCGCCGACGGCGCCGACGCGGTCCGCCGTGCGGTGCGCCTCGCCTCCCGCGCGGGCGGTCAGTGGGTGAAGATCTGGGCGAGCGGCGCCATCGCGCTCTCGGACAACGACGCGCCCGACCAGCTGCACTACTCGGCCGAGGAGATCCGCATCATCTGCGAGGAGGCGCACGCGCTGGGCATGCCCGTCGGCGCCCACGCCGAGTTCCCGAGCGCCATCAACGTCTGCATCGACGCCGGCGTCGATGTCATCGAGCACGGCTTCGTCCTCGACGAGGAGACCTGCGCGAACCTCGTCGCCCACGACGTCCCGGTCGTCACGACGATGGCCCTGCTGCGCCGCTACCTGCGCTGGGACGGCCCCGAGCTCACCGCCGCGCAGGTCGCGATGGCCCGCGAGCTGCTCCCGCAGATCCAGGCCAGCGCCAAGCTCGCCTTCGACCGCGGCGTCACCCTCGCGATGGGCTCCGACAGCTTCGCCGAGCCGCTGACGCCGTTCGGCGCCAACGCCGAGGAGCTCCTCGCCCTCAACGAGGCCGGCATCCCCGTCGAGGACTGCCTCAAGACCGCGACGGTCAACGGCGCCAAGGTCCTGCGCATGGAGTCGTCGATCGGCTCGATCCGCGAGGGCAAGCTCGCCGACCTCGTCATGCTCGGCAAGACGTCGCCGCTCGAGGACATCACCCAGGTGACGGACGTCGAGAACATCTCGCTCGTCCTCAAGGAGGGCGTGGTGGTCGCGGGATCGCGCGCGTGACGACCCCTCCCGCCTCGTTCGAGCTCGACCGGTTCCGGCCGGGCCCGCTGAACGCGATCACGGATG
>Ga0182739_1001576_pt1 | contig 23440 bp, 18 predicted proteins | sample eDN5th30CBELigBY_FD_128873 | JGI IMG/M metagenome (GOLD analysis project Ga0182739, IMG submission 128873) | Enriched backyard soil microbial communities from Emeryville, California, USA - eDNA 5th pass 30_C BE-Lig BY (version 2) (version 2) | ecosystem: Environmental > Terrestrial > Soil >... | reverse complement strand
CCATTGTATGCAACAGGATTTTTAAGAGGAGCAAAAGTATTCCAGAACAAATCAGAACTAACAGGTGAAGATTTAAAAGATTTCTGGATTGCCTTCATTGAGGGTATAAAAGAGAGAGGAAAAGCTGAAGTTGGTGACAAAACAATGATTGATACACTTCAACCAGCATTAGAGAGCTTAGAACATAATTTTAATCAAACAAATGACTTTAGAAAATCCTTTCTGCAAGCTGTTTCTGATGGAGAAAAAGGTATGGAATCTACGAAGAATTTATTGTCTAAGAGAGGGAGATCAAGCCGTTTAGGAGAAAGATCATTGGGTTGCCAAGATCCAGGTGCAACATCGGCTTTCTTAATTCTTTCTATGTTCTTGACGACAATTAATTCTGTACAAACAGTTTAAGTTATAAGAAGTAAAGAGGAAACAAATATTATCAAATAGTTAAATGATTAATAAAGAAAAAAGAGAATCCATCTGCAATAAATAGTATACATAAAGGATATTTAATATGTAGATGGATTTCTATATAATTGATTAGTTACGATACATTGTTATAAATCACTTCTTGATTTAGTGAAATATATATGAATACTGATACGGTACGGTTACCTTCCATATATGAGTTTATAGAAAAGGTCGTATTAGACCATTATTATGACAGATTTTATGGATTGATATCTCATAATTATAAATGAATATTTATTCACTAACTTGTATATTAATACCTTGATTAAATTTAAACTAGGAGGAAGGTCATGAAGACTAAAGCAGATGTCGTGAATCAGGATTATGTTCGGGCATTAGCAATGGAATTTCTTACGGTAGCACAGCAAGCTGCCATCGCTTCTTATCCATGGGTAGGAAAAGGGAATAAAAATGAAGCTGATGGAGCTGGTACAGAAGCTATGCGTAATCAGCTGAATCTCATTGATATGAAAGGCTTAATTGTAATTGGCGAAGGGGAAATGGACGAAGCACCTATGCTTTATATTGGTGAAGAACTTGGTACAGGAAAAGGACCTCAATTAGATATCGCTGTTGATCCGGTTGAAGGAACTAGCTTAATGGCGAAAGGACAGGATAACTCACTTGCTGTCATTGCTGTTTCTAAAAAAGGGAGTTTACTACATGCTCCAGATATGTATATGAAAAAAATCGCTGTAGGCCCAAAAGCAAAAGGTTGTATAGATATTAATGCCCCTTTAACAGAAAATATGAAGTCAGTTGCTAAAGCTTTAGGAAAAGATGTAAAAGAACTAACAGTCATGATCCAAGATCGCTCCCGTCATAATGAATTAATTAAACAAGTATTTGAGATGGGCGCTAGAGTTAAATTGTTTTCTGATGTAGATATTACTGGAGCAGTTGCTACAGCGATTGATGAAATGAACGTTGATATATTAGTAGGGACAGGTGGTGCTCCAGAAGGAGTTATTGCTGCAACTGCTTTAAAATGTTTGGGTGGAGATTTCCAGGCTAAACTCGTTCCTCAGAATCAAGAAGAATTTATCCGTTGTATTGAGATGGGATTAGTAGACCCTGAAAAAGCGTTAACTATAGATGAAATTGTTCAATCAGATGATTGCTTTTTTGTAGCCACAGGAATTACCGATGGAACTTTGTTAAAGGGTGTCAGAAAGAAAGAAGATGTTATGATAACACACTCTTTCGTAGCAATCGGAGGAAAAATGAACAACTTTCAATTTATTGAATCTCGTCATTAATATGAGAAGTTATAGATGGAGTTATGTAATGATTGCTTATTTAGAAATCTAAAGGGGGAAAAACTATGATTGAACAAAAAATAAATGTTGATCAACTATCAATTGATACTATTAGAACATTATCAATTGATGCCATTGAGAATGTTGGGTCAGGCCATCCTGGAATGCCTATGGGTGCTGCGCCTATGGCCTACACACTCTGGGCCAAATTTATGAATTATAATCCAAGTAATCCAAATTGGTTCAATCGCGATCGTTTTATACTATCTGCAGGCCATGGGTCTATGTTGTTATACAGTTTACTGCATTTAACAGGTTATGATCTGTCACTAGATGACTTGAAAAACTTCCGCCAGTGGGGGAGTAAAACACCTGGTCATCCTGAATTTGGTCACACACCTGGAGTGGATGCTACAACAGGTCCTTTAGGGCAAGGAATTGCCATGGCAGTTGGCATGGCAATGGCTGAAAGACATTTAGCATCTACATACAATCGTGAAAACCTTAATGTTATTGATCACTATACCTATAGTATTTGTGGTGATGGAGATTTGATGGAGGGGGTATCTGCAGAAGCTGCTTCTCTTGCAGGGCATCTTAAACTTGGCCGATTGGTCGTAATGTACGACTCAAATGATATTTCCCTTGACGGAGATCTTCATATGTCTTTCAGCGAAAGTGTTGCGAACCGTTTTAAATCCTATGGATGGCAAGTACTTCGTGTCGAGGACGGCAATGATGTAGAGGCAATAGCTAAAGCACTAACTGAAGCAAAGGCGAACGAAGAACAACCGACTCTAATTGAGGTTAAAACCATTATTGGTTATGGATCACCAAATAAAGGCGGTAAGTCTGACTCACACGGTTCACCACTTGGACCAGATGAACTAAAGCTTGTAAAAGAACAGTATAACTGGAAGTATGAAGAGGAATTCTATATTCCTGAAGAAGTAAAATTATACTTTAAGCAACTAAAAGAAGTATCAGAGCGCAAGGAGCAAGTATGGAATGAGTTATTTGCAAAATATCGAGAAACATATCCAACACTCGCAGAGGAATTGCGAAAGTCCATTAAGGGAGAACTCCCAGAAAGTTGGGATGTGGACATTCCTATTTATCGTATAGGGGAAGATAAACTTGCTACTCGGACTTCTAGTGGCGAAGTGTTAAATGTTCTTGCGAAGAATGTTCCTCAGTTATTTGGTGGTTCTGCAGACTTAGCTTCATCTAATAAAACATTATTAAAGGGAGAAGGTAACTTTAGTTCTGCAGATTATAGTGGAAGAAATATTTGGTTTGGTGTCCGCGAATTCGCCATGGGTGCAGCTGTGAATGGAATGGCCCTTCATGGGGGAGTAAAAGTATTTGGAGCCACATTTTTTGTTTTCTCTGACTACTTACGCCCAGCCATTCGTCTTGCAGCACTAATGAAGCTACCTGTTATTTATGTATTTACACATGATAGCATTGCTGTGGGAGAAGACGGACCAACACATGAACCAATTGAACAACTCGCGTCCTTACGTGCAATGCCTGGCGTATCTACGATTCGACCAGCAGAGGGAAATGAGACAGCAGCTGCTTGGAAATTGGCAGTAGAAAGTAAAGAGGAACCAACTGCTCTTGTTCTTACACGCCAAGATTTGCCCACGCTAACTACTTTAGAAAAAGCATATGAGGGAGTTAAAAAAGGAGCTTATATCATATCAGAAGCAAAAAATAAAGCAGAGGGCTTGTTGTTAGCGTCTGGTTCTGAAGTTTCTCTAGCTGTTCAAGCCCAAAAAGCACTTGAACAGGAAGGTATTTATGTTTCAGTCGTTAGTATGCCAAGCTGGGATCGCTTTGAAAAACAATCTAATAGCTATAAAGAGAGTATACTTCCAAAGAATCTGAAAGCGCGTCTTGGCATAGAAATGGGTTCTTCGCAAGGCTGGAGTAGATATGTAGGTGATAATGGGAATGTGTTGGCAATTGATCAATTTGGGGCCTCAGGGAACGGAGATAAACTCATTCAAGAATATGGTTTTACAGTTAAAAACGTCATTTCCCATTTCAAAAAGCTTCTTTAATAATCTTAATTAAGTATATGCGACGATTATTATATCAATTAATTGAAGATTAATTATGAAGGAGCCTATTTTAACAGTATCGAGAGAAATTTTTCTTACTTTTAGGCAGACTCCCTTCATCCATTGGTGGGGAAGCTGCTTTTTTTATAAGAAAGAAAATACAAATTAAAAAGTGAGGTAACAAATATGTTTCATACAGTTGAAGAAGCATTAAAAGATTTAAGAAATGGAAAAGTGATTATTGTTTGTGACGATGAAAGCCGTGAGAATGAAGGGGATTTTCTAGCACTTGCTGAACATTCAACACCTGAAGTGATTAATTTTATGGCTCTTCATGGCAGGGGGTTAATATGTACACCCATTTCTGAACAATTAGCTATAAAATTTGGGCTAAACCTTATGGTTAACCATACTAATAATACAGATGCACACGGTACTGCTTTTACAATTAGCATTGATTATAAAACGACAACAACAGGTATTAGTGCATTTGAACGTTCTGAAACTATTCAAGCATTGCTACAAGAGGATGTAACAGCAAATGATTTTCGTCGTCCTGGTCATGTATTTCCTTTAATTGCAAAAAACGGTGGAGTACTTCGTCGGGCGGGTCATACGGAAGCAGCCGTTGATTTAGCACTATTAGCAGGCGGAAAGCCTGCGGGGGTTATTTGTGAAATTATGAAAGAAGATGGCACCATGGCACGAGTGCCAGATTTAATAACAATTGCCGAACAATTCAATTTAAAAATGATTACAATTAAAGATTTAATTACGTTTCGTTCTAAACTTGAAAAGTCGTATATCAAAAAGTAAACGTTTTTTACATTAAATAAGAATGTAGCTTATTAGAGTGGTGTAAATATATGATAGAGAAAAATGGAGGAAAAGAATGAAGAAAATTGCGGTATTAACAAGTGGAAGTGACGCACCAGGTATGAATGCAGCCATTCGTGCAGTCGTCAGAAGAGGAATTTTTAAAGGCCTAGATGTGTATGGGGTACAACATGGTTTTAAAGGTCTGATAGATGGTAATTTTGTCTTCATGAGCCTAGGCAGTGTAGGCGATATTATTCAGAGAGGAGGAACAATCCTACAGAATACACACTTTGAAAATTTTAAAACAGAGGAAGTTCAGAAACAGGCGTTAGCCCAACTAGTTGAGGCAGGTATTGAAGGACTAATTGTCATTGGCGGAGATGGTTCTTTTAAAGGAGCAGAAAAGTTAAACTACCATGGTTTCCCTACCGTTGGTATTCCCGCAACCATTGACAATGATGTTATAGGGACCGAATATACAATTGGGTTTGATACGGCTGTTAATACAGCAGTGAAAGCAATCGATAAAATTCGTGACACAGCTTCCTCTCATGATCGTACCTATGTTGTTGAAGTAATGGGCAGGGAATCAGGAGATATTGCCTTATGGGCGGGTATGTGTGCGGGTGCAGAGTCCATTATAATTCCGGAGGAAAAATACGAAGTGGAAGATATAATTACTCGTCTTAAACACGGCCATGAGCGAGGAAAGAGACATAGTATTATTGTAGTTGCTGAAGGGGCAGGGAAAGGGATAGGAACAGAACTTGGTAAAATCATTCAGGAGAAAACTGGATTTGAAACGAAAGTTACTATACTTGGCCACCTTCAACGTGGAGGATCTCCAAGTGCCTACGATCGAATGATGAGCAGTCAAATGGGGGCAAAAGCCGTAGATTTATTAGTAGAAGGTGAAAAAGGTATAATGATAGGTTTGAAAAATGGAGAACTAATTCATACACCTTTTGAGGAATCTATAAAGGAGAAGCAAATAGTTAACCTAAATATTTATCATTTGGCTAGAAGCCTCTCTATATAAAAAATGATTAGTCAAATGACATATTAAAAATAAACGGTAGGGGCAATTAGAGCGTGGTAAAGAAAAGTATATGAAATAAAGAGAACTAGTGGTAATTGTCTTCGTTGTGAAAAAGCGAATAAAAAATATTCATAATGAAGGTAAAGTGAACACAATTAGCAATCTAATTAAGAAATGGGGGTATAAGATGAAAGTAGCTATCGCTTCTGACCATAGTGGTTTAACAATTCGTAAGGAGATTATTTCTTTACTGAAGGAAATGAATATTAGTTATATTGACCTTGGCTGTGAGTGTGACACTTCGGTTGATTATCCAGACTTTGCATTTCTAGTAGCCGAAAAAGTGGCAAAAGGTGACGCATCACGTGGAATTTTGATTTGTGGAACAGGTATTGGAATGAGTATTGCAGCAAACAAAGTAAAGGGAATTCGTTGTGCACTTGTACATGATACGTTTAGTGCTAAAGCAACCAGAGAACATAATAATTCCAATATATTAGCTATGGGAGAACGTGTTATCGGTATAGGATTAGCCCGGGACATAGTTAAAATATGGATTGAGACTTCTTTTAAAGGTGGTAGACACGAAAATCGTCTTAATAAAATAAACAGTTACGAATTAAATAGTGACTTATCAAAAAAATAACCAGAATGATATATAAGAGCTAACAATTTTTATCGTATGTTTACTAAATCAAACTATTTTTAACTTATTTATGTTAAGTAAATAAATTTTTTATATATTTTTATTAAAAAATCATTTTTAGACGAAGATGATGACTTTTTATACATTTAACATATTTAATTAGAAAAAAGTTAAAATATGACTTCATCATGAGGGGATAAGAAGTAGAATGAGTGTATTAGATGCAAGAGTAATTAATACAACACATGGTTTAGAGACCTATTTAGATTTAATGGATAATATTGAATTGAAAAAAATTCATCTCCCAACTCTAAATAATCCATTTTATGAAATTCAATTTGGAATACAGTATTTTCGTTTAACAAAAGGAAAGTATTATGATAGTCAGAAAAACTATTTTAAAATTCGCATGAGTAGTGATTTTAATTCAGTTATATTAAAAGAAACTAGGATTCAAAGTTTATTTGCAGTTAAAAGTAATGATGAGAGGGCGGCTACAAAGCAACTGTTAGAGGAGTGGCTTATTAAAACTAATTCTTACAGAAAGTCTATATATATATTGATTGAAAAAGTAAAAAAAGAAAATATTTATACAGAAGAAGATATTCAGCATCAAATAAAAAAGATAAAATTTTTGGAGAAATTACTTGAACTAACAACAGAAGATATTCAAAATGCTTCTATAGAAAGGTGAATTCAATTATCAAGGTTAAAAAGAGGAGTCTGATGTGTAAATTTCAAACTAGCTGCAAGCAATCTCTAACACTTGATTTGTAGGGAGAAGTAAACCTTCCCCAAGTGGAAAAACTATCGTTGTAATCGTATTTTATAAGCAGTGAGATGATTCCTACAGCACAACCACAGTTTTGGTGATCTGATTGAAATGATGAAAGAATGCATACTCTCCTTTGCTCATACAACTATTATGTGCTGAGTTCATGAGCACGGCTCTAAATTAGATAAGCAAGTACCATATCATCTTAATGCAACCAATGATTTTGGGAAAATGGATGATGTGTACGTAATGTCTTTTTTCAGTCACACCCAATGGTAGCAAGAAAATAAAAGTTTCTAGATCGCCGAAATTTGCATCGAGTGAAGTTATATGTAAAACAAAAGTTAATTTCCTCAGAGAATGTTTCTCTGCATATTAGATACATATATTTAATGTTTTTCTCCCTGAAAATAGGTTATTTTTCATTTGACGAACAAATTATGCCCCTAAGAGGGCTACTTAATCAAGCTTGTTACTAGTTTTATTCCATTTATTTAATATTCTTAGAAATCAGTCCGAATACTGATAAAATACGTTGGTACAGTGTAAGCTATATGATTTTTTAAGCTTTTGGACAATAACCACGAAAAAGAGACTTGCTTTATGATGAAAGCAAGTTAAAAGAAGGATAATCGATAATCACGTTGGTAATTCCATTATAATCCAATAAGTTATAATGAGGCATTAAAATATGGTTAAAAAATAATTAAAAGTAAATTAATTGACAAAAAGGCATTAATTTATTTTTAATTTCAGTCGCATTAAATTCCATAATTCAAAGAAAATCCTTGACTTTATTCCTATAAGTGCTTCCGATGTATAGACACCGATTGCCGTTACTTATTTCTATATGATTTTTTGGGGTTTGAAAGGCATTTATGATTATAAATTTAAAGGTTGCAGGAAAAAAAACAATTAATACTCAAGCAGCATTTCGTGCTTTTTATCCTATTTAAATTAATTCGAAATTATAGTGGAAAATTAAAATATTAGTAGACAACTGCTATTTAATATGGTTTGCTGAATTCAAAGAATGTTTAATATATTCTTTAAATTCATTTCTCTAAGGAGGATCTTATGCGTTTAACAATCGAGCATATTTTAAACTTTGATATCATGAATACTGCAACGGTAAAGGCAGGAAAAGACATTATAAATCAAAAGTATGTTCAGTGGATTTCTGCAATTGAAATGCCTGTAGAAAATTTTGTGAGAAAAAATGAAGTCGTATTAACTACAGCAATTGGTTGCGGGCATGATTTGGAATTACTCAAAGGTTTTGTACAAGATATTATAGAATCAGAGGCTACGGCTCTTATTATTGCTGTAGGTCGTTACATATTTGATATTCCTAAGGAAGTTATTGAATTAGCAGAGAAAAAACAATTGATTATCATTGAGATTCCCTGGGAAGTTCGGTTTGCTAGTATTATTGAGAATGTGATGAAAGAATTAAATGACCTTAATTATAAGGAGTTCAAAAAATCAGAAAGAACTCAACAGGAACTCTTAAAATTAATTTTGCAAGGTGAGGATCTTGATTATATTTCTAAATTCGTTCAGACAGAAATAGGAGGACTAGTACTCATTACTGATCGAAATGGAACAATTGAAGGAATAAGCAGCCATAGCCGAAAGATTATAGAAAAATGGCCTCTGTATATTGAAAAAAATCTTATTCCGTCAACAGAGAGAACGACGTTAACACGTGATCCTATGTTTCAAAAATTTAAAAGTATTGCAGTAGAGGACCACACATTTCTACAACTCCCCATTCTTACCGTTTCAGGTGAAATACAAGGTTATTTATTTGTTATTTTACGCGCAGGGTTATCTATAGATTTATTTTTAACACAATACCGCGTCAATGTATTGGAACATGCTGTGACGACTATAGCTCTTTGGTTTTCTAAAAAAAATGCCATTGAAGATACAAAAATGCGTTTGCGCAGTGATTTTGTTCATGAACTCGCCAAGGGAGAATTTAACTCTTTGGAGCAGGCTCATTCAAGAGCCAAAGCTTTTGGTTATAACTTGAAATTGCCTTATATCTGTATTTTAGGTTTTCCGGAAAATTTAAAAAAGATTTTTCATACACAAAAAAAAGATCATGACTTGTTTGAACATTGGCTTGACAGTATGATTCACTATATTGAAGAAGAAATTTCATATGCAGCAAAGTCACTAAACAAAGGAGTAATGATGAGTTATCATGGGGAAGAATTGATTATTTTTCTAGAGGATAACTTAAAAAATAATAATGACAGCGCTAACAATTTTTTGAACTTGGTAGAGAGACGCTTGCGGAATTTGCTTCCTGAGGTAATCATATCATGGGGAACCGGAAATTATCATGAAGGTATTGTTGGGCTTAAGGAAAGCTATGAAAATGCAAAAGTAGCTTTAACTATCGGTAGAAATAAAAAAGGGTTAGGAGAGCGTATGTTATATGAGAATACGCGCATTGATCGTGTACTCCTAAATCTTGCTGAAAACGAGGAGATGAAAGAAGTCATCTTATCTACCATTGGTCCGTTAGTGAAGTATGATGAACAGCGCAACATGGACTTAATAGGTACATTTACTACATACAATCATTATCATGGAAATGTGAGTCAAACGGCGAGGGCATTAAATCTTCATAGGCAATCTCTGATGTATAGATTAAGGAAAATTGAATCCTTGACTGGACTTTCGCTCATTGATCCTGACGATTTATTTTTATTAGATCTAAGTGTTAAAATTTGGAATTCAGGAATGTCAAACAAAGCGCTTAATTTAGTTTAAGCACTTAAATGAAAAACTATATAGTAGAATTGATAAGTTAATAAGAGCTGGAAGTTTAAAAGGTGATGACAAGGATTTTATTAGTCTTGTCATCATCTTATGTTGGATCTTGAAAGTTTTTACGTTCGAGATGCATTATTTAAAATTGTATGAAGAAATTAGCTTTTCATTAGCCACTTTCATCAATAGATTACTGAAAATTCAAACGTTATAATCAAAAGGAAGATATAAGTACTTGTTTTAATAATGAGAAGCTTAATATCAAGGAGGGAGAAGCTTGAATCATCTCAAGTCTGTAAGAAAAGAAAATGAATTAACCATTCTTAATATTTGGGAAGCAAAAAGAAGAATTGCTTCCATTATAAATAGGACTCCATTAATTCAATCTTATATTCTGTCTGAAAAAGCAGGACGTCCCGTTTATTTAAAGCTTGAGAATGTTCATGAGATTGGAGCATTTAAAGTAAGAGGAGCAGCTAATAAAATATTGAGTTTAAATGAAGAGGAGAAAAAGAGAGGAATTGCAACATTCTCAACAGGAAACCATGGAATGGCCGTAGCGTATGTAGCGAAAAAGCTTGGTATTGAGGCCGTAGTATGTATTTCAAAACGCGTTCCGAATGCAAAAGTTGATTCGTTGAAAAGACTGGGCGCAAAAATTGAAATTTACGGAGACAGTCAAGACGAAGCAGGGGAGCGCTGTTATGAGTTAGAAAAAGAGAAAGGGTTAACAGTTATAGAACCATTTGATGATCCGCATATTATCGCAGGACAGGGAACAATCGGGTTAGAAATACTAGAGGAAGTACCTGACTTAAAAGATGTGATTATTCCACTTTCAGGAGGAGGGTTGTTGTCAGGAATTGGATTAGCCTTAAAATCTAATGATCCGTCTATAAGAATAACGGGAGTCTCAATGGAGCATTCGGCTGTCATGTATGAAAGTTTAAAAGTAGGAAAACCAATAAAATTAGTAGAAAAAAATACTCTTGCTGATAGTTTATTGGGTGGGATCGGATTGGATAATAAATATACATTCCAGATGGTCCAGAAATATATGGATGATGTCCTGCTTATTCCTGAGGAAGAAATTTCCTATAGTATGGCTTTTATGATGGATAAGCATCGTATGATTATGGAAGGAGCCGCAGCTACGGGAGTTGCAGCAGTTTTAGGTAATAAAGTGGCTCATCAAGAAGGAGCTCTAGCTATTATTATCAGTGGACAAAATGTTGACCTTTCTATACTTCGTCAATTAATTCAAAATTATAGTTGAGTCAGGTACACTTTCAGGCACAGTATAAAACGAATAAAGATTTTTGGAGGAGAAAATAATGAAGAACATAGGAACAGATCGTGTGAAACGTGGAATGGCAGAAATGCAAAAAGGTGGCGTTATCATGGACGTTATTAACGCAGAGCAAGCAAAAATTGCAGAAGCAGCAGGAGCTGTTGCGGTTATGGCATTAGAGCGCGTTCCAGCCGATATCCGTGCAGCCGGCGGCGTGTCTCGTATGGCAGATCCAACAATTGTTGAAGAAGTGATGAATGCTGTATCCATTCCAGTTATGGCAAAAGCTCGTATTGGTCATATTGTCGAAGCACGCGTGCTAGAAGCAATGGGTGTAGACTATATTGATGAAAGTGAAGTTCTGACTCCAGCTGATGAGGAATTTCATTTGAATAAAAGTACGTTTACGGTTCCATTCGTATGTGGTTGCCGGGATCTTGGTGAAGCAGCAAGACGTATTGGCGAGGGTGCCGCAATGCTTCGTACAAAAGGGGAACCAGGGACGGGAAATATCGTCGAAGCAGTACGCCATATGCGCCAAGTAAATGCTCAAGTACGTAAAGTAGTGGGTATGGACGAAGATGAGTTAATGACAGAAGCAAAATTACTAGGTGCACCTTATGAATTATTACTTCAAATTAAACGTGAAGGCCGTTTACCAGTGGTGAACTTCGCAGCAGGCGGTGTAGCAACACCAGCTGATGCAGCGCTAATGATGCAGCTTGGCGCAGACGGTGTATTCGTTGGTTCAGGGATCTTTAAATCAGACAACCCTGAAAAATTTGCACGTTCCATTGTAGAAGCAACAACGCATTATCAAGATTATGAACTCATTGCAAACTTGTCAAAAGGATTAGGAAATGCCATGAAAGGAATTGAAATTTCATCATTATTACCAGAAAACCGTATGCAAGAACGCGGCTGGTAATGATAAATCTACATTATTCAAAAAAAGTAGCTCCATAAGGTGATGAAAAGGATAATATTATCCTTTTCATCACCTTATTTTATTCATTATATATAGATAAAGAAATTAATTATATAATTTTCTGTACCTTTATTATGTAAAGAAGCCTTACAAATGTTAAGAAATGAAAGGCCATTTTGTACGTTTTTTTGATAGTTTGACTAAAAAAGTCTTAAAAATTTCATACATTTTTGCGAATGTTAATTATTATCTTATTTAAATATAATTTAATTAAGAGATAAAATATTCAGAATATTAAGTTTGGAAAACAGGAGGAATCTATTCTATGTCATTTGGCACAACAGAATACAGAGAGAGAATTCAAAAAACAAAAGAAAAAATGACTGCTCAAGGAATTGAAGTATTGCTTATTACAGATCCAGCTAATATGAATTATTTGTCAGGCTATGACGGATGGTCTTTTTACGTACATCAAATGCTTGTCATCATTAATGATGAAGATCAGCCTATTTGGATCGGAAGAGGTCAAGATGCAAACGGAGCTAAAGTAACAACATGGCTTTATCATGAAAATATTATTCCATATCCAGATGATTATGTACAATCAGACACAAAACATCCAATGGATTTTGTAGCCGATATTTTAAAACAAATCGGCCAGGACAATCGTTCAATTGGTGTTGAAATGGAGAACTATTATTTTACAGCTAAATGTTATCAACAATTGCAAAAAGGTTTACCAAATGCCGCATTTAAAGATGCAACTCTTTTAGTAAACTGGGTTCGCCTTATTAAATCGAATGCAGAAATTGAATATATGAAGCGTGCTGCCACTATTGTTGAAAACGCGATGCAGGAGGGAATTGCATCAATTGATGTAGGTGTACGTGAATGTGATGTAGCTGCAAAAATATTCCATACACAAATAACTGGAACAAAAGAGTTTGGTGGGGACTATCCGGCCATCGTGCCTCTTCTTCCATCAGGTGAGAAAACATCTACGCCGCATTTAACTTGGACGGACGAGCGTTATAAACAAGGAGATACAGTTATTTTAGAACTGGCAGGCTGTTACAGACGCTATCATTCACCACTTGCTCGAACAGTAAATATTGGTAAGCCTTCAGATAAAGTACAACTACTTTCAGATGTTGTAGTAGAAGGATTAAATGCTTGCCTTGACATGATTAAGCCTGGCATAGCATGCGAAGAAATTGAAGAGACCTGGAGAAGAACAATTGAAAAAAGTGGGATTATAAAAGATTCACGTATTGGTTATGCAATGGGTCTTAACTATCCTCCTGATTGGGGCGAGCACACAGCAAGCATTCGTAAAGGAGATAAAACGATTCTCCAGCCAAATATGACGTTCCATCTTATTCCGGGCATTTGGCTAGACAGTTACGGATTTGAAGCAAGTGAATCATTCCGTGTAACCGAAACGGGATGTGAAACATTCGCTTCTCTTCCAAGGTCATTATTTATAAAAGATGGTGCATTGACTAACTAATAATTTATTCGCGGAGGTGAAGTACATCTATGTATATTTTTACGGAACCAGAACTAAAGCAGTATATTCAATTGAATCTGGAAGCTATCAATATTGTAGAAGAAGGGTTTACAAAATTAGCTAATAATCAGGTTGAAATGCCTCCGATCATGCGCATTGATCTTCATGATCAAAATGGGGAAGTGGACGTTAAGACAGCGTATGTCAAAGAAAAAGACATGTTTGCTATTAAAATTTCTTCAGGATTTTTTAATAACTATCAGCTGGGACTTCCAAGTGGAAATGGCATGATGATATTAATAAGCACTCAAACTGGTGTACCTCAAGCCATTCTTTTAGACAATGGATATTTAACAGAAGTTCGTACCGCTGCTGCTGGAGCCATCGCTTCCAAATACCTTTCTAAAGAACATGTGACGACAGTGGGAGTGATTGGAGCAGGAAGTCAGGCGAGATTCCAAGTCAGAGCACTAAAATTAGTACGCGACTTTGGTAAAGTACTTGTATATGCCCGTTCAACTGATCGTGCTAAAAAGTATGCACAAGACATGTCATTAGAGCTTGGAATTGAAGTTAAAGTCGTAGACAGTGCCGAAGCAGTAGTTAGAAACAGTGATACAGTCATCACAACAACTCCAGCAACAGAACCTATTATTAAAGCAGAATGGCTGCATCCAGGTCTTCATATTACAGCGATGGGATCAGATGCTGAACATAAACAGGAGTTGGAGGCCAAAGTGCTAGCAAGGGCTGATAAGCTTGTATGTGATAAAAAGGAACAATGCGCTCGTTTAGGAGAACTTCATCACGCCTTTAATCAACGTATAGTAACGGATAATACCCCCATTATCGAACTAGGTCAACTCACTTCAAAAGAAGTACGAGGGAGAGAAAATGATGAGCAAATCACAATTTGTGATTTAACAGGGACAGGGGTTCAAGATACAGCAATCGCACTGTTTGCTTACAGCGAAATGGTGAAACGAAATGCAGGATGGAACGTTGAAAACAAAACATTATCGTTAAAAAACTAATGAGGAGTGATCATATGACAAGTGAAAAGATCAAGGTAGGTACAAAAGCAGTATGGGCAGGAGAAAAAGAGTATTTGGTGCACGGGGCTACACAAGTGCCAGTCGTTCTTAGTGTGGCTTATGGTTACGATGATATGGATGAATGGTATGATGTAGCAATCGGAAAGAAAAAGGGACATATTTACGGACGTAATACGAATCCAACGGTCCAAGCATTTGAAGATAAAGTGAAAATTTTAGAAGGCGGGGAGGCTGCTACAAGCTTTTCAACAGGAATGGCTGCTATCAGCAACACATTGTCTACCTTTTTAGTACCAGGTGATCGTATTGTATCTATAAAAGATACATATGGCGGTACAAATAAAATCTTTACAGAGTTTCTTCCCCGTCAGCAAATAAAGGTAACTCTTTGTGAAACAGGCAACCACGAGCAAATCGAAGCAGAAGTGACAAAAGGTTGCAAAATTTTATACTTAGAAACGCCAACGAATCCTACAGTGAAAATTACGGACATTGAGCGTATGGCTAAAGTAGGCCGCGATGCAGGTGCGCTAGTCATTGTAGATAATACATTTGGAACACCGATTAACCAGAATCCACTTGCATTAGGAGCAGACTTAGTTATCCATAGTGCCACTAAATTTTTAGGGGGGCATGCAGACGCATTAGGAGGAGTGGTGTGCGGTTCAAAAGAACTTGTTGAAAAAATCTACCACTTCCGTGAAATTAATGGGGCAACAATGGATCCAATGGCTGCTTATCTAATGTTACGAGGAATGAAAACGCTACATTTACGTGTTCGTCAGCAAAGCGAAAATGCAATGGCTCTTGCGAAATATTTACAAACAAAAGAAATTGTAGAAGGTGTTTACTATCCAGGTCTTGAAACGCATCCAAATCATGATATTGCAAAAAAACAAATGAAACAATTTGGAGGTATGCTTAGTTTTGCAGTTAAAGGCGGTGTTGACACCGTAAGAGACCTTCTACCAAAATTACAATTCGCCAACCGTGCGGCTAACCTTGGAGCCGTTGAAACAACGGTTGGACCTGCCCGTACCACAAGCCATGTGGAATGTACACCAGAAGAGCGTGCGGCAATGGGAATTCCAGAAGGGCTTATCCGTATCTCTTGCGGTATTGAAGAGATTGAGGACATTATTGCAGATTTTGAGCAAGCATTCAATCATGTGGAAAGCGCCCTAAAAGTTTAATGAAAGTCTTGTAAAAGGAAGTGGAAACCGCATGGCCAATGCTCATTCTATGGTCGAGCAAGTAAATAAATTATATACCCAATTAATTGAATGGCGACGCAGGTTTCATCAACATCCCGAACTCAGTTTTCAGGAGTTCGGGACTTCTAAATTTGTTGCTGAAACCCTACGAAGTATGGATGGAATAGATGTAGAAACAGGAATTGGAGTTGAAACAAGCGTTATTGGTACCTTGACTTCCAGGGATGGTCCAACTATCGCTATTAGAGCTGATATGGATGCTTTGCCAATTAAAGAAGAAAATATAACAGATTATTGCTCTCTAAATAGTGGAGTGATGCATGCATGCGGTCATGACGCACATACAGCCATTTTACTTGGAATTGCCCATGTGCTGGCCTCTGCTTTTAAAAAGGGAAAACTAAAAGGAACCATAAAATTCATCTTTCAACCTGCGGAAGAAAGTACAGATGAAAACGGGCTCTCTGGGTCTCCTTACATGGTTCAAGCTGGGGTGTATGATGACGTTGACGCAGCGATTGCCCTTCATATGTGCCCGTGGCTACCCGTAGGAGAGATACAAATGAATGATGGCTATAGTATGGCAAATGTGGATGTATTTGAAGGGAAAATTTATGGAACCGGTGGGCACGGTGCCTACCCAGAACTCGGTACAGACCCCATTTGGATGCTTGGTCCCGTGATGCAGGTCTTACATGGTATTGTATCCCGTAAAGTGTCTGCATTAGATGCAGCTGTTGTAAGTATAGGCCAAGTACATGCAGGAACAGCAAGCAACATTATTCCTACGGAAGTTTCTATTACAGGTACGCTTCGCAGTTATGCACCTGAAGTTCGGGATTTATTGGCATCAGAATTAGAGAAAGCGTTTTCAATAGTAGAATCACTAGATGGAAAGTATTCGTTCAAAGTCGAAAGAGGGGAGCCGGCATTAAATAATAGTGCTGCTATTAACGACTGGATTATAGAAGCTATTGAGGAGATGTACCCTCAATTAGGCATTACAAGACGACCCTTTGGGATGGGCGGGGAAGATTTTGGCTACGTGACGCAAAAAATTCCAGGTTCAATGATTTTTCTTGGCTGTGCGCTAAAAGATGAGGTTCAAAGAGATTTACATACCCCCATTTTTGATATTGATGAAACTTGTTTACCAATCGGGGTAGCAGTTCTTGCACAAACAGCTATAAAATTTTTAAAGGGTGAGGTTACCTTACCAATCAATGAGCAGTTGGAGGTACAAACATATGGCACATAAATTAGCATTTATCGGATTTGGAGTTGTAGGTCAAGGATTAGCTGAAATTTTACGCGATAAAAAAGAAACGTTGAAAAAAGAAGAAGGCTTCGAAGGTGAGATTGTAGCTATTTCTGATTTCATGAAAGGATCAATTTATCACCCACATGGTCTAGACATCGATACAATCCTGCATGTGTTAAATGAAACAGGAAATCTTGAAAACTATCCTAAAACACCGGGACTTATCACAGGGTGGGATAGTTTTAAAACCATTCGTGAAACAATTGCGGATACAATTGTCGAAGTATCCTACACCGATGTAAAAACAGGGCAGCCGGCTATTGACCACTGTAAATTGGCATTTGAGAGTGGGAAAAATGTAGTCATGACCAACAAAGGACCTGTTGCGTTAGCATATAAAGAACTTTCCGAACTCGCTAGCCAAAAGAACGTATCCTGGGGATTCGAAGGAACCGTCATGAGTGGAACGCCTGCCTTAAGAATGCCTGTGGCAACACTTGCAGGAAATGAGATTATTGAAATACGTGGTATTTTAAATGGCACAACCAATTATATTCTAACGAAAATGGAAGATGAAGGTGTTTCTTATGAGGAAGCTCTAAAAGAAGCACAGGAGCTGGGCTATGCTGAAGCAGATCCTACAAGTGATGTAGAAGGGTACGATGCAAGATATAAAATTGCGATTTTAGCAAACTATGTAATGAACGAACCCTTAAAAGTAGAAGATGTATCATGCACCGGTATAACGGATATTACACTAAAAGAGATAGAAGAAGCAAGGAAAGAAGGAAAGCGCTGGAAACTGTTAGCAAAAGCCCGTAAAGAAAATGGCGCCGTGAAAGCTTCTATTACCCCAGAAAAAGTGAAGATAACAGATCCACTTGCATCAATTAGTGGTGCTGTGAATGCCATTACCTATGAATGCGATCTTTTAGGAACTGTGACGTTAAGTGGCGCTGGGGCTGGAAAGGTCGAAACAGGTTTCTCTCTTTTAATTGATTTAATTAACATTGATCGTGAACGAAAGCTAGTAAATATTTAATTATAGAAAGGCAGGAATGGTGATGAAAATTCAAGTTGCTGGTCGAAAGATGTATTTTGCGGGTAAATGGGTCAGTAGGGATCAAACCATTGAAGTACGAGATCCACAAGATAATAGCATAATTGATACAGTCCCTGCTGCTTCAGCCGAAGATATGCTTCAATGTGTAGAAGAAGCAAAAGATGGAGCAAAAATCGCGGCTACTATGGCGGTTCATGAGCGAATGGCAGTAATTTATAAAGCAGCCGATTATATCGAGGCAAACAAAGAAAAATATGCATCTACGATTGCACGAGAAGGTAGCAAAACGATCCGTGAAGCAACAAAAGAAGTAGCAAGATGCATTCAGACACTTCGAATTAGTGCCGAAGAGGCAAGAAGAATTCATGGTGAGACCATTCCGTTTGATCAAATGCCAGGGAGTGAGAACCGAGTTGGATACTATCAGCAAGTTCCAATTGGTATCATCGGTGCCATTACACCTTTCAATGATCCATTAAATCTTGTTGCACACAAAGTGGGACCAGCTATTGCATCAGGTAATGCCATTATTGTAAAACCAGCAACTGTCACACCATTAAGTGCACTTTTACTTGCAGAAGCATTCGCTGAAGCCGGACTTCCTCCAAAAGTGTTATCTGTGATAACAGGTTATGGAAGTGAGATTGGGGATGTTCTTGTGAAACACCCTGCAGTTCGTATGATTTCTTTTACAGGCGGACTTGAAGCAGGAGAAGAAATTGCCCGGAAAGCAGGACTGAAAAAAATTAGCATGGAGTTGGGTTCAAATTCACCGGTCATCGTTTTAGAGGATGCTGACTTAGAAGACGCTGTAGAATCGACAGTTTCCGGCGCTTTTTGGGCAGCTGGGCAAAACTGTCTAGGAGTCCAGCGAATATATATTCAAGAAAGTGTGATTGATCAATTTAAAACTGCGTTTGTGGAGCGTACTAATCAATACAACATGGGGGATAAACAGTCAGAACTAACCGACATGGGTCCACTTATTACAGAGAAGGAAGCCATACGTGTAGAGAAGATGGTGAATGAAGCGATTGAAAAAGGCGCCATTTTATTAACAGGTGGCGAACGCAACAAAGCTTTCTATTCCCCTACTGTTCTAACCAACATACCAGAAGATTGTACGATTGCTAAAGAAGAAATTTTTGGACCGGTTGTTCTCTTGTATTCAGTTTTGGATATTGACACAGCAATTGAAAAATCAAACGATGTTAATTATGGCTTACAGGCAGGTATTTTTACAAAGAATATCGATAAAGCTCAAAAAGCCATTGCTAAGATGGATGTTGGCGGTATTATGGTTAATGACAGCAGTGACTACCGGATTGATGCTATGCCGTTTGGTGGTATGAAAAAATCAGGATTAGGACGAGAAGGAATTAAATTTGCGATTCATGAAATGACCGAGCCCAAAGTCGTTTGCTTTAAATTATCTAACTATTAAAAAAAGCCACACTAAAGAATTATTCAAATATAGAAGAAAGGGAACGTGCTATAAAAAGCAAAATTCCCTTTCCTTCCCTTTAGAATAATTAGAAAATTCAATCTGAAATTTTCTGATTATTGAAAATTAATTTTATTCCTATTAGTTTATCGCTTAATCTTTTGTAATTTACGTGCTCATTTAGGTCCTTTTCTTTTATGCCTAGCTATTCAAATGTTAATCATGAAGATCAACATTTGAATAGCTAGACTGTATATTGGAATGTAAATGATTTATTTTCACTTATATAATTGACTCAAGCAACATTCGAATGTATTGAAAATGATAATACGGAATCTGTAACAGATACGAATATAAAGGTGACACTGAAGCAATGAATCAATTATTTGATGAGGAGGCACATTGTGGGCCATAAAAAAAACGAAAAATTAAAAAGAGAAGATATTACTATTGTTGATACTAAAATTGCTAAGCAGTCTATGATGGGAACATCTCTTGGTAACGCGATGGAGTGGTTCGACTTTGGAATTTATTCCTATTTAGCTGTTACAATGGGACAAGTCTTTTTTCCTGAAATCGATCCCTCTTTTCGATTAATCTATGCTTTCGCGACTTTTGCTGTTGCTTTTATCGCAAGACCAATCGGTGGTTTATTTTTCGGTATGATGGGTGATCGTCTTGGTCGTAAGAAAGTGCTTGCTATTACATTAATTATGATGGCGGTCGCGACTTTAAGCATTGGGCTCATTCCCAGCTATGATGCTATTGGTATTGCTGCTCCGACATTATTACTTATTGCTAGGCTAGTACAAGGATTTTCAACAGGAGGAGAATATGCAGGGGCCATGACATTTATCGCAGAATCCACATCAGATAAAAAACGTGGATTTATGGCAAGTGGTTTAGAAGTTGGAACACTCGTTGGTTTTAGCGCAGGTGCCGGATTAGTCACATTATTTACCTTCCTCCTTGGAGATAAAACTATGCTCGAATGGGGTTGGAGAATTCCTTTCTTTATTGCTGCTCCTTTAGGGTTAATTGGTTTTTATTTTCGAAATCGTCTAGAGGAAACACCTGCATTTGAAGCAATGTTGAAGGTAGAAGAAGAAAGAAGTCCAGCTTCTCTTAAAGAGATTTTGATTCACCATTGGAAGCCATTGTTAATTTGTATCGGAATCGTTCTCTTTTATAATACGATGAGTTATATGGTTCTCACTTATATGCCTTCCTATTTATCGGACGAACTAGGTTATGGTGAAAAGAAAGGATTATTCTTAGTTCTAATTGTTATGATTGCTATGATTCCATTTGTCCTAGCAATGGGGTATTGGAGTGACCGTATTGGTCGAAATCGCATTGTTAAAGGCGCTTTAATCGGGACAATTATTCTGAGTATACCAGCTCTTATGATGATTGGTAATGGAAATAGTTACACTGCCTTTTTAGGGTTGTTTATTATTGGTATTCTATTATCTGCTTTCCAGGGAGCTCTTCCTGCTACGTTACCGTCTTTATTTTTTACAAAAGTACGGTATGGTTCACTTGCTATTACGTATAATGTTTCTACCTCTATATTTGGTGGAACTACCCCTCTAGTTGTGGCTTGGTTAGTAAGTGTTACGAAGAATAAAATGGTTCCTGCTTATTATCTCATGGCTGTTTGTGTGATTGGGCTTATCATTGTCGCCTTTTTTGTTAAAGAAACAGCTGGTAGATCACTACGTGGATCTGCTCCAGCAGTAGATAATGCAAGTGAAATTGAACAAGTATTGAAAAGTCCGGATGAAGCCCTTTGGTGGGAAGAAGAAGTTAAACACGGAAATATTAATCATAGTGTAATGGATTCTAGGCAACAAAATGCAGAGAACGTACGTTAGATCAATTTCTAATAAGTAACGAATTTTTATAAAAAAATTCACCTTTATATTAATGAATATACAGCTCGCAAGAGAAGCTCAAACATTTTAGCCTAAGACATATATCCTTTTTTAAGGAAAGACGATCCTTTGGGCGTCTTTTCTGGTTAATTTTATTTGTTATAAAGACAAATGGGCCCTTTTTCTACATGGCGTGTAATGAGTAAATAATTTTTTATTCAATATATTAATCATTACTTATAAAGCAGTAGATAATTAATTGTTTTTTAAATAGATGTATATAAAATAATATCTATTGTCAGAGAAGAGGCCCTTATGAGATTTCAAGGGCCTTTTTACTGATCAATCTCTATAATATCCATTATGTTAACTAAAAATATATGAGAGGTACTTTGATAATTTAACAAAGTACCTCAACTATAAATCCTCCAGGTGCCTCTACATAAAATGTATAACCATGTAATTGTTTTGGAGCTTCGACATTAAACCCATCTTCTTTTAACCTTTGATTAATTTTATTTACCTGCTCTTCATTCTCTTGAGGGAATCCAATATGGAAGGTCTTTGGATATTTGACTTCGCTTCCCTTCATTAAAGTTAGTACAAAACCATCTTCATCATGCATTATAGCAAAACCTTTACCCCTGTTTGCCCTGCATGTCATACCAAAATAAGTTTCCAAAAATTCTTGAGTAGCAGGAACATCTGTAACTGTTAGGTTGAGGTGATGAATTTTCATGTTTTCACCCTTTCTTAAATACATTCAATAATAAGACTTGTGTCGTATCCTATAAAAACCATTAATTAGATGAATAGTTTACTCTATGAATGTAAATATTTATCTATATCTCTTTTAACCATTCGTTTTACTTCTTCAAAAGCTTTTGTTTGCCCTTCGTAAAATATGGAGCTGTTTAAATCCTTTCTTTTTTCTGCATCCTTCGACCATCTTTCCGACCTTTCAATTAAATTATCAAGTACCTCAACCAACTTCTCATTTCCCACGAATACCCCACCTTTAACTGGAAATTTTTACACAATCAATTATCCATAATATCTTCTACAGTTTTTATAGAATTCCTGTTTAACAAGCTTTTTTATATAAGTCTTAAGATACACATCTACATAAAAACAAATATATATAAGAACAATAATAAATAAGTATATATAATATATATCTATTAGAATAACTAATAAGTTTATATACCAATTACATTTAATAGTTGATTTTACGTTATGTATAAAAGTAGTAGTTAACGTACTTTACTAAAAATCATTTTATCTATTACCTATTTTGTAGAAAAACGTTGTATTTGTCGTCAGCTAGAGTAAATGATAAAACTATAATTTATATAAGTAAGTTTTATCATTTACTTCTTTGTATAAAAGAAATTAATTATATATCTTTAAATTAATTTAACTTATTAAAAACCTATTAATACTAAATAATTATAAATTTTATGTTGATTTAACAAAAATATAATAAATTATTAAACGGTAAATAGAAGATATGTTCGTATATGATAAGAAGTGAAAAGTTGTCTTTTTCGTTAGTAAGAGTAAATAGATAAATTAATAATTCACATTAAATACCTTACCATTTACTTAACGTATGTAGATTATCCTGAAACAAAAGACGTTCTTTACTTTAAAGCGTTAAATTATTAACGTGTTATTAAACAATTTTTCTTTTAGTGCTATTCCTTATTCAAAAAAGCACAAATCATATATAGTGGGTTTGTGCTTTTCTATTTTTACAGATATCGCCGAATTTAATTACCATAATATCCCTTAAGAGAGTTGATTATGAACTATTATGCTAATAAGCAACTTTAAGGATTTAATGACTTTTATCTTCCCATGGTTCGAAGGAAAATGGAATTCCAACCATTTTTGCAGTTAATTCATCATAGGACACGAGATCCTTTTTTGACAATT
>Ga0182739_1001572_pt1 | contig 23507 bp, 21 predicted proteins | sample eDN5th30CBELigBY_FD_128873 | JGI IMG/M metagenome (GOLD analysis project Ga0182739, IMG submission 128873) | Enriched backyard soil microbial communities from Emeryville, California, USA - eDNA 5th pass 30_C BE-Lig BY (version 2) (version 2) | ecosystem: Environmental > Terrestrial > Soil >... | reverse complement strand
TCTGCCATACCCGGGACATCCCTGTCAGCGTCTGCTATGTGCGGCGGGAACTGGCAGCATGAACTACACCGTGGCAGTACGGGCGCTGTGCGAATTTACCGCGAAGACGGGGGACCTGGACCTGAGGTTCACGCCTTCTCCGACCGCGCAAGAAGGCATCGAAGGCCACGCCCTTGTCCGTGCGGGGCGGCGGTCCGGCTATCAATCCGAGATCAGCCTAAGCGAACAGTATCGTCATCTGCTCGTGCGCGGACGCGCCGATGGCTATGACCCTGCATTGAATTGCCTGGAGGAAATCAAGACGCATCGCGGCGCCCTGGACGCAATGCCGGCGAACCAACGTGCGCTGCATTGGGCGCAGGCCAAAGTCTACGGACATCTCTTGTGCCGCAAGCTCGATCTTGCCCAGATCGAGCTTGCACTGGTGTACTTCGACATCGTCGAACACAAGGAAACACTCCTCGTCGAGCACTGGACCGCGCCCGACCTGGACAGGCATTTCGCCGAGCATTGCGAACGGTTTCTGCATTGGGCCGAGCTGGAGCTCGCGCACAGGCAGACGCGCAACGACGCGTTGAGCCACCTTGAGTTTCCGCATGCAACGTTTCGACCGGGACAGCGGCAGCTTGCCGAGACCGTTTACAAAGCCACGCGGCAGCAACGCAGCCTGTTGGCCCAGGCGCCCACGGGCATAGGCAAGACGATAGGCACGATATTTCCGGTGCTCAAGGCCTGCCCCGCCGAAGAACTGGACAAGGTTTTTTTCCTGGCGGCCAAGACTTCAGGACGCCAGATCGCCATCGATGCACTGAAGACGATCCAGAAGGATCAGCCCCCGAGCCTACGTGTGCTGGAACTGATCGCACGGGACAAGGCTTGCGAGTATCCCGGGCAGGCATGCCATGGCGAAGCTTGCCCGCTGGCGCGGGGATTCTATGACCGATTGCCCGCAGCCAGAATGGAAGCCGTGTCACAGGCTCTGATGGACAAGCAATCCCTCAGGGACATTGCGCTGCGACATGACGTCTGTCCTTACTGGCTCAGCCAGGACCTGGCGCAATGGAGCGACGTCGTCGTGGGTGACTACAACTACTATTTCGACGGGTCGGCACTTTTGCACAGCCTGACGGTCGCCAACCAGTGGCGCGTCGCCGTTCTGGTGGATGAAGCGCACAACCTGTTGGAGCGCGCACGCAAGATGTACAGCGTGGCGCTGCACGAAAGTGATTTGCTCGCCGTCAGGGCCGAAGCGCCAGCGCCTTTGAAAAAGACGCTCGGCTACCTGGCGCGCTGCTGGAAGGAAAGCTGGCAGGACCAAACGGTTCCTTACCAGGCATACGACGCCGTTCCGACAAAACTGAAAGCAGCGCTGATGCGCGCGAGCGCCGAATTGACAGACCACCTTGCCCAAGCGCCGCAGCAAGGGCACACACCGATGCATCAACTGCATTTCGACATCCTGCGCTTTCTTGGATTGGCAGATGTGCTGGGGCCCCACTCCGTGTTCGACATCAGCCTCGTGCAGGCGAAAAACAACCGCCCTTCCCAACGATTGGCCAGCGTATTGTGCCTGCGCAACGTCATTCCCGCGCCCTTTCTGGAGCAACGCTTCGCCTCCAGCCGGAGCAATACGCTTTTTTCCGCCACACTCAGTCCCTGGTCTTTCTACCGCGATACGCTGGGCTTGCCCGAGAATACGGCTTGGGTGGACGTGGCGTCGCCCTTTGCCAGTGAGCAGCTTGCCGTGAAGCTGGTGTCGCACATCTCGACCCGATACCAGCATCGGGCCGGATCGGTGCAGCCCATCGCAGACCTGATGGCACGGCAGTTCCGGCAGACGCCGGGCAATTACCTCAGCTACTTCAGCAGCTTCGATTACCTGCAGCAAGTCGCCGACGCCTTCCAACAGTGCTATCCCGACATCCCGGTATGGCGGCAATCCCGCAACATGGATGAAACAGCGAAGGAAAGCTTTCTCGCGCGCTTCACTGCCCACAGCCAAGGAATAGGATTTGCGGTATTGGGCGGCGCTTTCGCCGAGGGGATCGATCTGCCGGGCAAACGCCTGATTGGCGCCTTCGTCTCCACCCTTGGCCTGCCGCAAGTCAATCCTGTCAACGAACGCCTGAAACAGTCCATGGCGGCGGTTTTCGGGGCGCAGCACGGGTATGACTACACCTATCTTTACCCCGGGATCCAGAAGGTGGTCCAGGCGGCCGGCCGCGTCATACGATCCCATTCGGACCGCGGCGTCGTCTACCTGATCGACGACCGCTACATGCGGCCAAAGATTCAGGCCCTGTTGCCACAATGGTGGCAATGGAATACCGTGGGCGAACCGCTGCAAGCCTGACTGCCGGCGATCACCGAGTAGACGCAGCGACCGGAGCGGCCGCGTCAATGCCTGCTATGATCGCGCCCACCCATATTTTCGCGAGGCAAGGCGACAAGAATCAATGAAACCAGCACTGATACCCTGGGCGCTTTCGGGCGGCGCGGCGGTAGCCGTCGGCTTCGCACGATTCGGCTATGCCTTGATCTTGCCGGCAATGAAGACGGACCTCGCGCTGAACTATGCGCAAGCAGGATGGCTCAATACGGCCAATGCGCTGGGCTATCTGCTTGGCTCGCTGCTCACCATCTTGTTTGTCGCCCGCATCGGCAATCGCCGGCTGTTCGTCGCCGGCCTGGTTGCGACGACGATCGCCGTGCTGGCCAATGGACTGACCCATGACTTTGCGCTGTTGACGCTGTTCCGCTTCCTGGCGGGCTTGGGTGCCGCGGGCGCCTTTATTTGCGGCGGCGTGCTCTCCGGCGTCCTGGGTACGCGGGCTCTCGTTATTTTCTTCAGCGGCGGCGGCGTCGGCATGCTGGTCACCGGTGCATTGCTTCCGTGGCTGTTCGAATACGCGGGGCCGGCAGCGTGGCCCTGGGCCTGGATCGCGTGCGGGGCTGTGTGTGTCCCGCTGTCCGTGGCCGCGCTGGCGGCCATGCGTGATATTGCCGAGCCGTCCGTCGCGGGCGTTTCCACCGCATGGCCCTGGCGCCCATGCGTCCCGGAGTTTTTCGCCTACTTCCTCTTCGGACTCGGATACATCGCCTATATGACCTTCATCGTTGCCTGGCTCGGGCAAAGCCAGATCGATGCCATGTCGCGGGCGGCCATCACGTCCATCATGTGGACCCTGCTGGGCGCCATGACACTGCTGGCCCCATTGCTGTGGGCGCGCATGTTCAACGGCCGCCCCAACGGCACGCCCATGGCGGCCTCGATGGCCGTGCTCGGCCTGGGTGCGGCCCTTCCGTTAGTCCTGCCGAACGTGGCAGGACTATGGCTTTCCGCAGCGCTCGTCGGATCCAGCGTGTTCATGGTGCCTTCGGCGGCAGCGGGCTTCGTCAAGACCAACCTGCCCAAGCCGGCCTGGGGCGGCGCCCTGGCCGTCGCTACCAGCCTTTTTGCCATGGGACAGACCATCGGGCCAGTCGCAGCCGGCGCGATCAGCGATCTTTCCGGCTCGTTGTCAACCGGCCTGGCGGTTTCGGCCGCCGTCCTGTTTCTTGGGGCGCTCATCGCCCTGGTGCAGAAACCGGTACACATCCAGCAACGATAAGGGGGCGAATGAAGGTCGCGCACCCGCTGTCCCTCGGCTCATTCCCAACGGCCGGACAACCTTATTGAGCATGTGGTTCTGACGCGCAATTGGAGGTCGCCTCCCTATAATCGATCAGGCAATTCCCTCTTTTACAAGGACCTGATCGTGGCAAATGAATCTTCCATTCCCGTCATATCCGAAGGGGTATATCCCTTCGATGCCCGAGGCGTTGCGAAACGCTTCCGCCATGCCGCCATATTCGGCGCGCTGTCTGCGCTTCACCCCGGCGAAACCATGCGCTTTTGCAATGACCATGATCCGCTGCCGCTGTTGCAACAACTGCAAGGCCACTTCGGGACAAACATCCAGATTGACTATGTATCGCGCCAACCGGGCGAAATCGTGATCGACTTCCAGATCGTCGGCTAAGCACGGCCAGGCGACGCAAGTCGACCGCCAGGCCGTGACGCGCCCGGCTTGATTCAAGCGGGCGCGAGCGAGCCGTCGAAACGAACAGTTGGCGCTGGCACCGCATCGAACGCAGGACGAATTCCGGACAGCATGTACTCCAGCAGTTCACGCACAGAACGAATCGCACGGCCGAACGGCAGTTTTTCGGACCCGCGAAAGAACAAGCCGCGCTTGATGTCGCCCGCCAAGGCAAAGGCAAGCCGGGTATCGATGCAGAACTGACCATGCTTGCTGATGCCATCGCGTAAGCCGCAAGAGACCAGGCAATCGAATCCCACCGTGCAAGGCCGCTGCTTCGCCGCCCGTTGCAGCTTCTCTTCCTTTTCAAGATAGCCCGCCAGCCAGGGCGTACGGACGGCGCGGGAGGGCAGACCGGCAACGCTCATGAATGTCACGATGTCTTCAGGCTTGGCCTCGACCAGCACTTTCTTGAAGTTGGGATGCGCGTCGCCTTCTTCCGTCACGGCAAACGGAGAGCCCAGTTGGACTGCGCTGGCTCCGAGACCCAGCAGTTGGCCCACCTGCTCGTGGGTGTGCACGCCGCCGCCGGTAATCAAGGGAATGTTTTCGCGCTCGATGCCCAGATCCTTGAACAACTGCAATGTGCCGTCGAGCACCACGGGGAAGGCGAAGTTCGGGTTATGCAGGCTGTCGGCCATCGGTGCTCCCAGGTGCCCCGCGGCATACTTCGGGTTCTCGATGACGATGGCGTCCGGCAATCGATTCTTGCGCATCCATTTCTTCAGGATAAGGCTAATGCCCCGCACGTCGGACAAGATCGGGATGATGGCCACGTTCGGATGGTCGGCCGTCAGCTCAGGAAGATCGAGCGGGAGCCCGGCTCCGACGACGACGGCATGCGCGCCGCTTTCGCATGCCTGCCTGACATAGGCCGCATATTCGGAGACCGCCCGCATGATATTGACGGCGACCATGCCTTTCCCCTGGGCAATCGTCTTGGCCGCCTTCACTTCGCGATCCAGCGCCACGAGGTTCGTCGCATTGATCAGGTCCTTGTCACGCGAGCGCCCCGTCTTGACCATGAGGTCAGGATGATGACGGCGCAAGTCGACGCTGGATATCGTTCCGAATGCGCCGTAGGAAGCCACGGTGCCAGCGAGCCGATGTGCTGACACGCCGACACCCATGCCGCCCTGGACGATGGGCAACAACGCCCTGCCCTTTAATTTGAACTCTTTGAATATGGTTCGCAGCACGAGACTTTCCTTCTGTTATGTAAGAGGCGCGAGGCAACAGCGCCCACTATGCAGCCAGAAGCAAAGATGATCCTTAACCAAGATCAAGGTTATGGCGCTTTTCCGGTGCCAGAATGCAGACATGAGCACGATCCCGACAGCCGATGGCGACGTGCTCGACGACACAAACCACGTCTCTACCCTAAAGGCTGACTGATGCAGCGCGCCCTCTCGTTTACCCACTCACCGCCGTTGTCGGTGCCTTTGCGTTTCCTGCTGAATGCGCCGCTTTTTGCGCTGCTGGCAGCGTTGCTCCTGCTGTGGGCGGGGCCCGAAGCCCTGCGGTCGCGTTGGACGCCCTACGCGTTGGCCCTCACGCACTTGTTGACGCTGGGCGTGCTGGGTAGCGCGATGGCAGGGGCCATGATGCAGATACTCCCTGTGGCGACGGGGATCCACGTATTGAAGCCTCGCCTGACGGCCGTCGTGGTCCATGCACTGTTGACCGCAGGCACCGTGGCGCTGGCGCTCGCCTTTCTTCTGTCTCGTCCGGTGATGTTCGGCATAGCCCTGGTCTTGCTCGCTGCCGCTTTCGGCTGGCTGCTGACAGCCACCGCGTTGGGCCTGTGGCACTATCGCAAGCAACGAACCAAAGGCGCCTCGGAAATCCTGGTGGCGGTACGGCTCGCCTTGATCTCGCTGCTCGTCACGGCTGCACTGGGCGTAACCCTCGCCACCATCTGGGCCTTCGGCCTGACGTATCCCGTGCTGCCGCTGACCGACCTGCATGGCGCCTGGGGGCTGTCGGGCTGGGTCGGCCTACTGCTGATCGGCATGGCGTATCAATTGATGCCGATCTTCCAGGTGACAGAAATCTATCCGCGCCCGGTCACGCGGTGGCTGACGCTGGCCATCTTCGTCTTGCTGCTGGTCTATACCGCCGGGATGTTGTCGCTCGATGGCAACGCACGCCTGTTCGGCCATGCGGCCAGTTTGCTTCTGTCGGGCGCCTATCTTGCCTTTGCCGCCCTTACTTTCTGGCTCTTGTGGACCCGCAAACGGCCCCAGGCCGACACAACCACCTTGTTCTGGCGGACCGCCATGGCGTGCCTGGCTGCCTGCGGACCCGTATGGGTGCTCCATAGCGGCGGCCATGCCGAGCTTTCCGTCCTGCTGGGCACGCTGTTCATCGTCGGAGTCGCCTGGTCTGCCATCAACGGGATGCTTTACAAGATCATGCCCTTCCTGCTTTGGTACAACGCCCAGAGAGACCTGACTGTGGCGTTGCGCGCGGTCCCCAAAGTCAAGGACATCATTCCCGACCCCGTCGCGAAAAGACAGTACTGGGCTCATCTGACAGGACTGATCTTGCTTCTCCTGGCCTCCGTGCGTCCGTCCGAGTTCACCGTGCCTGCCGCGCTGTGCCTGGGTGTCTCCGCAGCCTGGCTCGGTTTCAATATCGCGATAGCGCTAAGACTTTATCTTCGCGCACGAACGCGCATTGCAGCCGAACTCGCCGCAATCGGGAAAGCGCCTTCGGCGACCCGCTAGGTGACATCCCGACGGCCTGCCCTGTTGTCATCGGCACGGATTCCTGACACGATAAGGGGTACGTGCCCACCCTAGGGCGCCACGCGAATCAGCACAGTGATCAAAATTCTTTTCAATATCGTCGGGACGGTGGCGGTCGTTCTTGCCATCATCGGCATTTTTGTTCCGTTGCTGCCAACGACACCGTTCCTGCTGCTGGCTTCGGCCTGTTATCTTCGCGGCTCGGACCGGCTGCATCGATGGCTGCTCGGCAACAGGCTTTTCGGCCAGTATTTGGCCAACATCGGAAGCGGCAGGGGTATTCCGCTGCGCGCGAAAATCACGGCACTGATCTTCCTGTGGTCCTCGCTGCTCGTGTCTGCATGGGTCGTTCCGTTGCCCTGGGTCAGGGTGATGCTGCTTGTTCCAGGCATAGGCGTCAGCATTTACCTGCTCAGGCTCAAGACGTTGCCTGCGTCCGGCGGCATGCCTGCGCCCATGAAACAGGTCGATGCCAAAGCGGATCAGATCAACTTCGAGTAGGTCGAGACGGTAGGACGGCCCATGTACTTGTCGAACACCATGCCCATGGCCCGGACAAACAAGCGGCCCCGGGGCGTAATGATGATGCCGCCATCATTGCGCTCCAGCAGCCCGGCTTCCTCGAAGGGTTCCAGGCGAGCGAGTTCCGGAGCAAAATAGGTGTCAAAGTCGATCCCGTGCGCTTCGCCCATGGCCCCGAAATCCAAAGGCATGCTGCACATCAGTTTCATGATGACTTCCCGCCGCAACACATCGTCGGCGGTCAGATTGCAACCTTTCTCGATGGGCAGGCACCCTTCGTCCAGCGATTTGTAATAGGCATTGAGACTGCGCACCGACTGGCTGTACGAATCGCCGACCTTGCCGATGGCCGATACGCCGAACCCGACCAGATCGCATTCCGCGCGGGTGGTGTAACCCTGGAAATTGCGATGCAGGCTGTTCTCCAGGCGGGCCCGGTTCAATTCGTCGTCGGGCTTGGCGAAATGGTCGAGCCCTATATAAACATAGCCCGCTTCCAGCAGTCGCTGCGTCGACATCATGAATATCTGCAAACGCTCTTCCGCCGAGGGCAGGTCCTGGGCCTGGATGAGCCGCTGCGCCTTGAATCGGCTGGGAAGATGGGCGTAGTTGTAGAGCGCCAAGCGGTCGGGAGACAACCGGACCACTTCGTCCAGGGTGCGATCGAAGCTGGCGAGACTTTGCTTGGGCAGACCGTAAATGAGGTCCACATTGACGGACTGGAAGCCGGCATCCCGGCTTGCGGCGAGCGCCCGTTCCACCATGGGTAGCGGCTGTATCCGGTTGACGGCCGCCTGGACATCCGGATCGAAGTCCTGGACGCCGAAGCTGGTCCGGTTGAACCCCAGTCCGGCCAGCATGGCGAGCGTTTGTTCGGTGACCGTTCGGGGGTCGATCTCGACGCCCAGTTCGGCGTCGGGCGTGAACTCGAAGCGCCTGCGCAGGCCCTCCATGAGCCGGCCCAGCTCGGCGGCGCTCAGGAAGGTGGGCGTTCCGCCCCCCAGGTGCAGTTGCGCGGTCTCGCGGTCGGTTCCAAGCCTCGCCGACACCAGTTCCATTTCCTTGTCCAGGTAGTCCAGATACTGGGCCGATCGGCTATGGTCTTGCGTGATGATCTTGTTGCAAGCACAGAAGTAGCAGAGCGATTCGCAGAACGGAAGATGCACGTAGACCGACAAGGGAGGATTCTTTGTCGCCCTCGCGCGTTGCGCCAATGAAGCGATATACGACGCCTCGTCGTAGTCGGCCTTGAAACGGTCTGCCGTCGGGTAAGAGGTGTACCGCGGGCCCGACGTGTCGAAGCGCCGTATCAAGGCTTCGGACATCTCGAAGTCCGGAAAAACTGCTGCATGGCGGGTTGCGGGGTGACTGGCTTGCATGGCTTCCGTCAGATAAAGTCCGCCAAAAGCCCGACCATGCCGGCATATGCCGCAAGGACGGCCATTCTGGCAGAATGGCGTGAGGTATCATTGTGCCGCTATCCTTCGCTCATGCATTTGATGCACGTCAAGGAACATCCAGGCCGCATCAAGGCGCCCGTGCGCCCCCGATCGCCTGCGCTGCCGGCATTCGCGGGCAGTACATATCGTATTATTAAGGTCAGTATCATTCACACCCTCCGCCACCGATGTTGCTAGTATCAATCCTTGCCCTGCCGTTCGCAGGCAGCATCGTCGCTGCCCTGCTGCCTGAGAATGCGCGCAAGCTGGAGGCTTGGCTGGCGGGACTTGTGGCCGTTGTCTGCGCCATCCTCGTTTTCCTGCACCTGCCCGACGTCATGGACGGCCGCGTCATCAAGACCGTCATTCCCTGGATTCCGGGGCAGGGCGTGGACTTTACGTTGCGGATGGACGGCTATTCCTGGCTGTTCGCCACCATCATCACCACCATGGGCGCGCTGGTCGTGCTCTATGCCCGGTACTATCTGTCTCCCCAGGATCCGGTGCCGCGCTTCTTTGCATTTTTCCAGGCATTCATGGGCTCCATGCTGGGCGTCGTGCTGGCCGGCAACCTGATCCAGCTGGTCATATTCTGGGAACTGACCAGCCTGTCGTCGTTCATGTTGATTGCCTACTGGCATCATCGTCTGGACGCGCGCCGTGGTGCCCGCATGTCCCTGACCATTACCGGTGCCGGCGGGCTGTGCCTGCTGGCGGGCATGCTCATGATGGGCCACGTGGTCGGCAGTTACGATCTGGACGTCGTGCTGGCGTCGGGCGATGTCATCCGCAACCATCCCTGGTATACGACCATGCTGGTGCTGGTCGCCCTGGGAGCACTGACCAAAAGCGCACAATTCCCCTTCCATGTCTGGCTGCCCAATGCCATGGCGGCGCCCACGCCCGTGTCGGCCTACCTGCACTCCGCCACGATGGTGAAGGCCGGTGTCTTCCTGCTGGCCCGGTTATGGCCGGTCATGGCCGGCACCGACGAATGGACGTGGATCATCGGCGGCGCCGGCCTGATTTCGCTGACGCTGGGCGCCTATGCAGCGACCTTCCAGCTCGACATGAAGGGCGTACTGGCCTATTCGACGATCAGCCACCTGGGATTGATCACCCTGCTCCTGGGCATGAACAGCCGTCTTGCCCTGGTGGCGGCCGTCTTCCACATGATCAACCATGCCACGTTCAAGGCCTCTCTTTTCATGGCGGCCGGTATCGTCGACCACGAAACCGGGACACGCGACCTGACGCGATTGTCGGGCCTGTATCGAAGCATGCCCATTACGGCCACACTGGCCGTCGTGGCGGCGGCGTCCATGGCCGGCGTTCCGCTACTGAATGGTTTCCTGTCCAAGGAAATGTTCTTTGCCGAGACGGTCTTCATCAGCGACCAACCGCTGGTCCGCATCGGGCTACCGGCGGTGGCCGTGGTCGCGAGCGCGTTCAGCGTGGCCTACTCCCTGCGTTTCATCACTCAAGTCTTCTTCGGCCCGCCGCCCGTGGACTTGCCGCGCGCGCCCCATGAGCCACCCTTGCGCATGCTGATCCCCAGCGCCATCCTGGTCCTGGCTTGCCTGGTGGTGGGCATTATTCCTGGCTTTACCATCGGCCCCTTCCTGAAGAACGCCACCATGTCGATCCTGGGCACCGCGACCCCGCAGTACGACCTTCGCGTCTGGCATGGCTTCAATCTTCCGCTGGCCATGAGTTTCCTGGCACTCCTCGGCGGCATCTTCCTGCTTTGGATGCTGCGTCACCGGCACCGCACCCAGCCCGGCAAGGCGCCCCTGATTTACCGTTTCGACGGGCGCCGCAGCTTTGAAGCGCTGATGGAATTCGTCGATGCCGCGTCAGCCGTGATGCTCGACTGGCTGCGTTCCGCTCGATTGCAGCCGCAGCTTTTGCTCATCGTCCTGGCGACCTTCATCGTTGCCGCACTGCCCCTGGCGGGCAGCCTTTGGTTTGCGCCCGAGGTATCGACCCCCACAGACCCCTTCTTCGCCCTGATGTGGGTGGCCGGATGCGCTTGTGCCATCGGGGCCGCCAATCAGGCCAAGTACCACCGTCCGGTCTCGCTCCTGCTGACGGGCGGGGCGGGACTCATCACCGCCCTGACCTTTGCGTGGCTGTCGGCCCCCGATCTGGCCTTGACGCAGCTTGCCGTCGAGGTCGTCACCATGGTGCTCATCTTACTGGGCTTGCGCTGGCTGCCGCCGCGCATCGTCGACGATGTCGAACAGCAACCCGCGCGCAGCGCCTTACGCGCCTTCGTGCGTCGGTTCCGTGACCTGATCATCGCCATCATCGCCGGCACGGGGCTGGCCGCGGTCGCCTACGCCATGCTGACACGCCCCCACCCCAAGGGCATCTCGTCATTCTTTGTAGAGCAAGCCCTGCCGCTGGGCGGCGGCGCCAACGTGGTGAACGTGATCCTCGTCGATTTCCGCGGCTTCGACACGTTCGGCGAGATCACCGTGCTGGGCATCGTCGCCCTGACGGTCTACGCGCTGCTGCGGCGATTCCGCCCGCCCGCGGAAAGCATGGTCTTGCCCAAAGCGCGCCGCCAGCAGTTGCCGGCGGGCAGACTGCTGGACACTTTTGCCGAGCCCGATCCGCACGCCCTCATTCCGAAAGGCGTCATGAAAATACCTGCGGTCCTCGTTCGTCTGCTGCTGCCCATCGCCGCGCTCGTCTCCCTGTATTTCCTGATTCGCGGTCACAACCTGCCGGGCGGCGGTTTCGTCGGCGGACTGATCATGGCCACCGCCATCATCCTGCAATACATGGTCGGCGGCGTCATCTGGGTCGAAGCCCGGCCCCGCATCCATCCGCAATACTGGATCGCCTTGGGCCTGCTCGCGGCCGGCACGGCGGCCATGGCGGTCTGGTGGGCGGCGAAACCCTTCCTGGCCGCGGTCAGCCTGGATCTCCTGCTGCCCGTAGTCGGGCATGTTCATTTGTCCAGCGTGCTGCTCTTCGACATCGGCGTGTACATGCTCGTCGTCGGCGCCACCGTCCTGATACTGGTTGCACTGGCCCACCAATCACTCCGGCTTTATCGCAAGCCCGCGGCGATCATCATGCCTGCCGAATCTGAAACCGGAGCGCTCTGATGGAAATCGTCCTTGCCATCGCCATAGGCGTGCTCGCAGGCTCCGGCATCTGGCTGCTGCTGCGCCCACGCACCTTCCAGGTGATCATGGGCCTGTCCCTGTGCTCTTATGCCGTGAATCTGTTTATCTTTGGCATGGGCCGGATCAATGTGGATTCTCCACCCGTCATCAACACGGATCTGGCGACGGATCCCAATCTCTACGCGGACCCGCTGCCGCAGGCGCTCGTGCTCACCGCCATCGTGATCGGCTTTGCCACCACCGCGTTGTTCCTCGTGGTGCTGCTGGCATCGCGCGGGCTCTCGGATACCGACCACGTAGACGGCCGGGAGAATCGCCAATGAACGGATGGATGCAACATCTCCCCATCATGCCCGTCGCCATTCCACTGATGGCCGGCGCGTTCATGCTGTTGCTCAGCGACGCCCATCGGCGGCCGCGGCTTATGCTGGGCCTCTTGTCCATTGCCGCGCAAATTGCCTGCGCCATCACGCTATTGGGGATGTCCGGCGGCTACCTGCACAGCAACTGGCCCGACGGGGTGGGCGTCTACCTTCTGGGTGACTGGCCGGCGCCGTTCGGCATCGTCGCCGTGGTGGATCGCCTCTCGACCGTCATGCTGGTGCTGACCTCGCTCCTGGGCGCGGCCACCTGGATCTATGCCACCGCGCGATGGGATCGCGCCGGCGTACACTTCCACCCGCTATTCCAGTTCTTGCTCATGGGCCTGAACGGCGCCTTCCTGACCGGCGACCTGTTCAACCTGTTTGTGTTCTTCGAAGTCCTGCTGGCGGCCTCTTATGGCCTGATGCTGCATGGTTCCGGCCGGGCGCGTGTCGCCGCCGGCCTGCATTACATCGTCGTCAATCTGGTGGCGTCCTTCCTGCTCCTGATTGCAATCGCGCTGATCTACGGCGTCACCGGCACCTTGAACATGGCCGATCTGGCCGTCCGGGCAGGACAATTGGCCGGGCCGGAACGCCAGTTGTTCGAGGCGGCCGCCGCCATCCTGGGCGTTGCCTTCCTGATCAAGGCGGCTGCGTGGCCCTTGAATTTCTGGCTGCCCGCGGCCTATGCCAATGCCTGCGCGCCCGTCGGCGGCGTCTTCGCCATCATGACCAAAGTGGGCATCTATGCCTTGCTGCGCATCGGCTCGCTGCTGTTGCCGACGGGCGCCCCAGCGGCCTTCGGCGGCGAGTGGATGTTTCCCGTCGGCATCGCGACGCTCGCCGTCGGCACCCTGGGGCTGTTGGCCGCCCCGCAGGCCGAACGGCAGGCCGGCTACTGCATCATCATTTCGTCGGGCACCTTGCTGGGCGCGCTGGGCATGCCGGGCGTGACCCTTACCGGACCGGCGCTGTACTATCTGATCACATCGGTATTCGCGCTGGGCGCCCTGTTCATGCTCCTCGAAATGGTCGAGCGCACACAGGTTTTCGGGGCCGATCTGCTCGCCGTCAGCCTGGAAGCATTCGACATCGAAGATCCCGAGGGGCCCGGGCGCTCTGACGACGTCGTCGGCGTCGCCATTCCCGCCGCCATGGCATTCCTGGGCATGTCGTTCATCGCCTGCGCACTCCTGATCAGCGGATTGCCGCCTCTTTCGGGCTTTGTCGCCAAGTTCTCGCTCCTGTCGGCGGCGCTGCAGACATCAGTCACGGACACGCCCTCGCCGGCCGCCTGGACGCTGGTGGCCGCCATGTTGATCTCCGGCCTGGCCGGCATCATTGCCCTCGGCCGGACCGGCATACGGCTGTTCTGGAGTTCCGAAGAAAGCATCACGCCGCGACTGCGCATCAGCGAGGCGGCGCCGGTGGGCACCTTGCTGCTCGCCTGTGTCGCGCTGGCGTTCTGGGCGGGGCCCGTCATGCGCTACCTGGATGACACGGCCCGCTACCTCGACCGCCCGACGTCGTATGTCAACGCCGTCCTTACCCAGAACTCCAGCCGCGTGTCCGAACCGGGAGTCGACCCATGAAGCGACTCCTGACCCTCGTCGCCCTGCCGATCATGCTGCTGGCGCTGTGGCTGCTGGTCAACGACTCGGTCTCACCCGGGCACATCGTGCTGGGCAGCATCCTGGCGGTCCTGCTGTCCTGGCTGGCATCCGCACTGCGGCCGCTGCGTTCAACGCCCCGGCATCCCCTCATCATCCTGCGCCTCATCTGGCACGTCGCGGTCGATATCGCCCGATCGAATATCGCGGTGGGCCGCATCATCTGGATGGGACGGCGCGCCAGGCCACGCCCCAAGTTTCTGAAGATACCCCTCGAGCTTCGCGATCCGCATGGGCTCGCTGCGCTGGCCTGCATCGTGACCTACACACCCGGAACAGTCTGGTCGGACTTTTCCGAAGAAGACGGCATCCTGACGTTGCATGTCCTGGATTTGCAGGACGAGGAAGAATGGTTCCACATCATCCAGGAACGCTATCAACGGCCATTGATGGAGATATTCGAATGATCGACCTGGTTTATTGGGCGGCCACGTTCGCCCTGGGCTGCTTCGTCATAGGCTTGGCGTTTGCCGCCCTGCGCTTGCTGCGCGGACCCACCGCACCGGACCGTGTCCTGGCGCTGGACACCATGTATGTGAATGGCATGCTGATCCTGTTGGTGCTGGGACTGCAATTCGGATCGGCGCTGTACTTCGACATCGCCCTGTTGATCGCCATGTTCGGCTTCGTGGGCTCCGTGGCCATGGCCAAATTCCTGCTGCGCGGCGAGGTCATCGAGCCATGACCGCGACCTTACCGCTCTGGGTGTCGATACCGGTCGCCTTGCTGTTGGTCATTAGTGGCCTCATCACGCTGACGGGATCGCTGGGATTGCTGCGCCTGCCCACCTTCTATGCCCGCATCCACGCGCCTACACTGGGCAACACCCTGGGTGTGTTCTGCGTCCTGGTGGCTTCGATCCTGGTGTCGTCGACGCTCGAACAACGCGTCGTCGTCCATCAACTGGTCATCACCATGCTGCTCGTCATCACCTCGCCCGTGACCGCCATGCTGCTCATGCGGGCGGCGATACGCCGCAAGGCCAAGGTCGAAGAACCGCAAGACGACGAGTCACCGCTCGAACCGCCACCGGCGGCATAGGTGTAGAGCGTCCTACGCTCGCGAAACATCCACTTACAACGGCCATTCGGCCAACTTATATACTGGCTCCAAAGCCCGTGAATGGGCGGGCTTCATCAAAAAAGGAGTACGTATATGATGCATACTCGATCAACAATATGTGTCCGCCACGCGCTCAGTGCGCTGGCACTTGGCCTGGGATTGGCTCTGGGCGCCTCGGGTGCCATGGCAGCGGGCGCCGCCGGCGCGGCCACCAACACCGACATCGAAACGCGCTACCGCATCGATGTCGAACGCTGCAACACCGGCCAGACCAACCAGGACAAGGCGACTTGCCTGCGCGAAGCCGGCGCTGCCCGCGATGAAGCGCGCCGCAGCCGCCTGACGAACGCCAACGAATCCTACCGCCAGAACGAAACGGCCCGTTGCCAGGCCTTGCCTGTGGAACAGCGCGACGAATGCATGCTGCAGATGTCCGGACAGAACACGACAACGCAAGGTTCTGTCGGTGCCGGCGGCGTCCTGCGCGAAACTACCATCGAAGTCCCGGGGACGCCCGTCCCGGCGCCTGCACCGGGCGTGGTCCCCGGCACGACAACCCCGGTGCCGCCGGCCCTACCCGCGCCCGCATTGACGCCTAATCCGCCGCCCGTCGTGCCCGCCCCGTCGTTGACGCCCAATGCGCCGGCCGCGCCGGTGGCGCCCGTAGCACCTGCCGCACCGACTTCACCGGCGGCCCCCGCGACGACCGCCCCGGTGCCGGGTACCGGCCTCACGAAGTAAGGCCCCACCACTTGGAACGAGGCCGCGCCGTGTCCCTCATCAAGCACCTTCTGTAGCCAGCCCGATGCTGGCTACAGTTCCATCTGCATGCCCATTTCCACCACCCTGTTGGGCGGTATCCGATAAAAGCGGGTACTGCGGCTCGCATTGCGGGCCATGAAGGCGAACAGTTTTCGGCGCCAGGCCAGGCGGAACGGAAGCTTGCGGACCACGATAATCGTTTGCCGAGACAGGAAATACGAGGTTTGCATGGGATCCAGATTCAGCTCCGGATGCGCGTGCGAAATTTGCGCGAGCAATTGGGGCACATTCGGTTCCTGCTTGAAGCCCCAACGCCCGACCGCCTGCCAGCTCGACTCGCTCAGCCGCTCAAGCCAGAATCGTTCCGCTACGGGCACATAAGGCACGTCGGCGCTTTCGACCGTAAGGAACAGTGCCTGCTCGTGCAGCACTTTGTTGTGCTTGAGGTTATGGAGCAAAGCCGGGGGCACGGTATTGACGATCATGCTCATGAAGACCGCCGTCCCCGGCACCCGCGTGGGCGGAAACTCCTCGAGCGACGCCATGAATTCCTTCAAAGGCTGATGATCGCCGGCCAACGTTTCGTGCATTTTCTCGCGCCCCTGCTTCCAGGTCACCATCAAGGTCAGCAACGCTGCGCCGATAACGAGGGGCACCCAGCCGCCATCGAAGATCTTGAGAGCATTGGACGAAAAAAGCAGCACGTCGATGACGAGGAAAACGCTGATCAGGCATAACCACATCAGTTTGCGTGCCCCCGTCGCATTGCGCGGCAGGACCACGAAGGCCAACAGCGAGGTCATCAGCATCGTTCCCGTGACGGCAAACCCGTAGGCATGGGCGAGGCTGGAGGACGAACCGAAAGACACGACCAGCAGGATGACGGCCAAAAACAGCAATACGTTGACCCGTGGCAAATAGATCTGGCCTTCTTCCTCGGCCGACGTATGCAGGATGACCATACGCGGCCAGAAGCCCAATTGGACTGCCTGGCGCGTAACGGAGAACGCGCCTGAAATCACCGACTGCGAAGCAATGATGGTTGCCAACGTGGCGAGACACACCAACGGCACGAGCGCCCATTCAGGGGCCATGCGGAAGAACGGGTTCACGGCTGCACCGGGATGGGCCAACAGCAGCGCCCCCTGGCCAAAATAGCTGAGCAGCAACGCGGGGAGCACCAAGCCGAACCAGGCGCGGCGTACCGCCGACCGGCCGAAGTGTCCCATATCGGCATACAGCGTTTCGGCGCCCGTCACCGCGAGGACCACGGCCCCCAACAGGATGTAGGTTTCCCATGGCGCCCGAGCGATGAAGGCGTACGCCCACAACGGGTTCACAGCTTGCAGCACTTGCGGCATCAGCGCGATGCGCCAGGCGCCCAGCACGCCCAGCACTATGAACCAGACCAGCATGATCGGCCCGAACAGCTTGCCCATGGCGCCCGTGCCGCGTGGCTGTATAAGAAACAAAGCCGCCAGCACGGCAAGCGCCATCGGGACGATCCAGGGATCGAACTGATGCGAAATGAGTCCTAGGCCCTCGATGGCCGACAGGACAGAAATGGCCGGCGTGATGACGCTGTCGCCATAAAACAGCCCGGCGCCGATCAGTCCCGGCAAGATCAGCCACCAGCGATTTTGACCGCTGACCCCGCGCAGCGCCAGTTCCAGCAGGGCCAACGTCCCCCCTTCCCCGCGATTATCCGCCGTGAGCATGATGGTGACGTACTTGAGCGACACCACGATCATCAGCATCCAGAACAGCAAGGACAACAGTCCCAGGATGTCCTCGGGGCCGGCGCTGTCCATGCGTGAAAGCGCCGCCTTGATGGTGTAAAGGGGACTGGTCCCGATATCGCCGTAGACCACGCCAACGGCGCCAATCAGCAGGGCGGCGCCCGGCGACGCATTTTGCGCGGCATGGGCAGGATGAGCGGGATGAGCGGTGCGTAGGGTCATGCTAATTCTTGCCGGGTGAGCCTGGCTCCTATCCTGGGCCCTGGAAACACCACACTGATGCGGGTCCCCGGAAAGTCGGGGCGGCTCAGCAAGTTCCAGCCGGCGCCGTGGGCCCGCGCGATCTCGCGCACGATCGCCAGTCCGAGACCGGATCCGCCTGCATTCGCGCCCGGGGACCGGTAAAACGCTTCGAACACCCTGCCGGCATCAGCCTGCTCGATGCCGGGGCCATCATCCTCGACGATCAACGACGGCGGATTCACGCCCACCCGCAACGTGATGCGTGTTGCGCCGACGCCATAGCGTAGCGCATTGTCGATCAGGTTGCTAAGGAGTTCCTCGAGCAGCAATGGATCGACATCTACCCAGACCGGACAGGACGGCGCCACCAACTGGATGTCGATATGCTTGGTGCGTGCCATCGGTATCCATTCGGCGCCGCTGTCCCGCACCCATTCGCACAGGTCCATGCGCACGAAGCTGTCCTGCGGGCGCGTCGACGAGTCCGCCTTGGCGAGCACAAGCAATTGTTGCCCCACGCGTATCATTCGGTCGGTCACGGACTTGATTCGTTCGGCACGTTCACGAACGTCGTCAGGCAAGTTGCGGGCCAGCATCAATTCCGACTCCAGCTTCAGCCCGGTCAACGGTGTGCGCAACTGATGGGCAGCATGGCCAATGAAACGCTTCTGCGCCTGCATGGAGTCATCCAGCCTGAGTAGCAAATCGTTGAAATGCGTCACCAGGGGAGCGACCTCGGTGGGCAGGCCGGTCACGTCCAGCGGCTGCAGGTCATCAACGGAACGCTGGCTGATTTCCTGTGATAGCTGGTTGATCGAATCCAGCCCCGAGCGTACGCCGGTGATCAGGACCCATGCAAAGACGGATACCAGCAGGATCTGGCTGACGACCATGGTCCAGAAAATGTCGCGCAGCAGCCAGACCTCGAGGCTCATCTTTCGCGTCATGAGCCAGGTCACGCCCAGGTCGAGTACGACCAGCACGATGACCGCGGGAAGCAGGCGCACCACCAAGTGCCGCGCCAGGGACCCTGGCGGCATCAGCGCCGCCCTTTGCCTACGCCGCACTTTCCACGTCTAGGAGGTATCCGAAGCCGCGTATGGTCTGGATGGCAGCGCCGGTGCCCTCGAGCCGCTTGCGCAGACGATACACATACACCTCGACGGCATTCTCGCTGAAATCGGCATCCCAGGCCGAGAGGGAATTGACGATTTGCGTTTTGGTGACGACACGACCCATGCGCGCCATCAGCATCTCGAGCACCGATAGTTCGCGCACCGACAAGGCGAGCCGCTGTCCATGGACCCGTACTTCGCGCCCTACCGTGTCGAACAGCAAAGGCCCGGCTTCGATGAAAGGCTGTGCCTGTCCCGCCCGGCGCCGGCCAAAAGCCCGCACGCGCGCCGCCAGTTCGGCCAGTTCGAAAGGCTTGGTCACGTAATCGTCCGCGCCGGCATCCAGGCCCGCCACGCGGTCCTCGACGCCATCGAGCGCGGTCAGGATGAGTACGGGCACCTGCTGATTGTCGGCGCGCAATTGCCGCAAGATATCCAGACCACTGCGCCCTGGCAGATTCAGGTCGAGCAACAACAGGTCGTAGCTTTGCCCGGCCACTGCGCCGGGAGCCTGGTCACCATCCTGCAGCCAGTCGACGGCGTATCCCTGCTCGACCAGGAACTCCTGGAGCGCATGGCCCAGAGTGGTATCGTCTTCGATAACTAGTAGTCGCATAAGGCGATTCTATAACGAAGCACACAGCGAGTGATGACTTGCGCCGGTTTCTGTGCAGCCGCGTTACAACCCTGACGGGAGGCTGAGCGTCGGCATGTCGTCACGTCGAATTCCCGGTGTCCCGTCAATCACGTCACCCGAATCAGCCGCCGGCCGGTTTTGGGACGGCGGGTGTGTCCGATCCCGGCCGCGTGATGAAGCCCAGACGTGTCAAGCCGCTTACCTTCGCGGTGCTCATGACTTGCGCCAGCACTTCGTAACGCGTGTTCAAATCCGCCCGGATTCGCAGTTCAGGCTGCGGATCCATCAAGGCTTCGGACGCCAGCCTGGCCTTCAGCTGCTCCAAGTCGATCGCCTGCTCATTCCAGAACATTTGCCCTTGCGCGTCAACGGCCAGGTCGACGACCCGAGGCTCCTTCTCCACCGGCTGGGCAGACGCCTGCGGTACGTTTATCTTGATCGAGTGACTGAGCAAGGGTGCGGTAATGATGAAGATCACCAGCAGCACCAGCATCACGTCGATCAGCGGCACCATGTTGATTTCGGAGATCGTATGGTTGCCATTCTGGTTGTCAAAGCTGCCAAAGGCCATTTATTCCTCCTTGCTCGACGCCAGCGAGACGCGCCGTTGAGCCCGCGGCCGGTCGACCGCTTGCTGTCCGGTCGACAGGAACGTAAACAGATCATGCGCGAACGCATCCAGCCGCGCCAAGTACACCCGATTGCCGCGTACAAAGCCGTTGTACGCCAGGACGGCGGGAATCGCCACGGCCAGGCCAAGGCCCGTCATGATGAGCGATTCGCCGACCGGCCCGGCAATCCGATTGATGGTCACGCCGTCTGACAGGCCAATACCGACGAGCGCGTGGTACACACCCCAGACGGTGCCGAACAAGCCGACGAATGGCGCTGTGGAACCAATGGATGCCAGCACCGTCAGGCCATTTTCCAGCTTTGCAGTTTCTTCGTCGATGACCTTGCGGATGGTGCGCGTGACGAAGGCGCCGGTGGAGCCCTTCTCCTCGAGCTTGATAGCGCCGTACTTCGCGTGATGCTTGCACGCATGCAGGGCGTGGCTGGCAAGATGCGCGAAAGGCTCGGTGGCGCCATGGGTCGCGATCTCGTTCTCGACCTGTTCCAGCGAGCTTGCCGCCCAGAATTCATTCAGGAACTTGTTCGAACGCCTGCGTATCCGGAAGTTCGTAAACGCCTTGACGAAGATGAGGTACCAACTCGTCAACGACATGAGGATCAGGAAGGCGAACAAGGATTTGCCGACCAGGTCACTTTGCGAGATGAAATGCAGCATGCCCCCGGCATCGACTGCAACGCCAACGGCGGGGACGGCCGCGGCGCCTGCCCCGACCCCGGTAGCCGAGGGCGCAACGGCAGATGCCGCGGGCGCCGCCGCACCCGCCGAATCGCCAAGTTGGGCCAGCACCTGCAGCGCGTCACTAAGTAGATCGAACATTCCGTCGAGTCCTATAGAACAAAATCAAAAGGGATATCGGCCATCGCCTGATAGGCAATGCCGTTTTCTGTGTAGGGTTTGAACCGCGCCTTGCGTGCAGCCTTCACGGCCGCCTCGTCCAGGCGAGGATAGCCGGAAGAGGACTGCACCGACGCCTTCAGCACCGATCCGTGCGGAGAGATCAAGACGCGAACGATCACGCGGCCATGTTCGCCGCGACGCTGAGACGCGCGCGGATACTCGGGATTGGGACGCTGGCCCAGGTAGTCGACCTTGCCGATCAATCGCGGTCGGTCCGGATCAACAGGTTGCGCAGGGCCTTTGGGTGCAGCCGGCGTGGCCGACCTGCCCGCCGGGGGTTGTGTCTTCGCTGGTGCACTCGGCGCCTTGGCGACCGGCTTGGGCGGCGGTGCGGGTTTCGGCCTGGGCTTGGGCTTCGGCTTCGGCTCAGGCTTAGGTTCCGGCTTAGGTTCCGGCTTAGGTTCCGGTTTCGGCGGCGGTTTTACTTCGGGCTGGGGTTCAGGTTGAATGCTTTCCTCGTCCGGCTCGACGACGGGCGGGGGCTCAACGGCAGGCGGCGGCTCGACGACCGGTTCAGGTTCGACGACGGGTTCAGGTTCGGGCGGCGGGGGTTCGGGAATTGGCTCGGGCTCCGGCTCGGGTGGAGGCGGTTCCGGCTCGGGTTCGGGTTCGGGTTCCGGTTGAGGCTCGGGTTCGACCTCGGGCTCGGGCAAAGCCTCGGGTTGCACACTGGCGACGTCGGTAACGGGATTCTCGGCAGCATCGGTCGGGACGTCGGCGATCTCCACGAAACGAATTTCGACTGTTTCGGCCTGTTCCATTTCCGGTTGCTGTGGAGGGCTCGCCATGATCATGGCAAGGACCGCCAGATGCAATCCTGCGGCGACGCCTACCCCGGCAATCCTGACGAGCAGTGAGTAATCGTTCGACTTGGCACGGAATTGCGGCATGAATCCAGCGAGAGGAAATGGTTGTACAGTGCCAAGCCATTTAAGGATGAAGCAACTGCGCTACGGGCAAGCGGAAAATAATAACAGTAATGCGAACTATTCGCAATAAGGATTATCGTTCCCGCTGGCCCACCTGACTTCCATCATGCAACCATACTGCAAAACAACCCTACTTCCCCGGGGCGGCCGCAGTCCCGCACACGCTGGCGGCGCTGGCTCATCCACGGCCTCTGCAGGCGAAAAAAAAGCCACTTAAGTAAATCCTAAGTGGCTTTTCGTGCAAGTGTCGTGGTGGGTGCTGACGGGTTCGAACCGCCGACCTACGCCTTGTAAGGGCGCCGCTCTACCAACTGAGCTAAGCACCCCTTCCTGCCTTGTGCCATCCAAACGCCTGCGTCGAAGACGTGGCGTTAAGTCGGCATCTGGGGTCACTTCACTTGGTGCAAAATGCGCTGAAGAGGATGAGTATAGCCCAGCGCATTTCGCAGTGCAAACGACGGTACCTTAGTTGACAGCGTCCTTCAGAGCCTTGCCGGGACGGAACTTAGGCACCTTGGCCTTCTTGATCTTGATCGCTTCGCCGGTACGGGGGTTGCGTCCAGCGCGTGCAGCGCGTTCAGAGACAGCAAAAGTACCAAAACCAACCAAAGTCACCGTGCCTTTCTTTTTTAGTGTTGTCTTGACGGCACCAATGAATGCTTCAAGAGCACGTCCGGCGTCGGCTTTCGACAAATCGGCTTTGGTGGAGATGTGTTCTATTAGCTCTGTTTTATTCATTAAGGATTACCCCTAAAAATTATTGTAGCCAAGCGTCGCCCCGAGGGCTGGCTTAGCGCTTGATTAAAAATCGCGAAGCGCCTGCTGCGGCGCTTCGTATTACCCACAGACGACAATGTGAGTGCAATCGGGTAGCGATGTTACAAGCTGCGCGCGATCGGCTAGCCGTATTAAGCCTTTGAAACTAGCCAGTGTCAAGGGAAAAACCCTCAGAACCCGCATGACTGTTGACTTTTTGGCATTTGCGCCGCAAGGCTGAAAAAAATTTGCGCGCCGATCGAAGTGTAACGAGACAACGGCCCAAAAATAAGGTATTGGGCCGCAACGCCAATTTTTCAGGCCAGCGCCTGCTCGAAGTCGCCTATCAGATCTGCCGTATCTTCAATGCCGACCGAAACGCGCAAGAAATTGTCCGATATGCCCATAAGAGCCCGGCGTTCGGCGCCCATTTCATAATAGATTGTGTGGGCCATCGGCAAGACCAGGGTGCGATTGTCACCCAGATGCGTCGCGAGGATCAGCACGCGAAGCCGGTTCAGGAAGTCGAATACGTCGATATCATCGACCAGTTCTATACCCATCAGCGTGCCGTAACGATCGCCGAAGAAGGCCTTGGCTCGCTCGTGCTGGGCGTGGGACGCCAGACCAGGATAGTGCACTCGCGATACTTTCGGATACCGGCTCAAGGTTTCAGCCAGCGCCAGGGCGTTGCCGCAAGACTTTTCCATGCGCAGGGCAAGCGTCTCGGCGCCGGCGGCAATGCGGTGTGCCGATTCGGCGGAC
>Ga0182739_1001568_pt1 | contig 23543 bp, 23 predicted proteins | sample eDN5th30CBELigBY_FD_128873 | JGI IMG/M metagenome (GOLD analysis project Ga0182739, IMG submission 128873) | Enriched backyard soil microbial communities from Emeryville, California, USA - eDNA 5th pass 30_C BE-Lig BY (version 2) (version 2) | ecosystem: Environmental > Terrestrial > Soil >... | reverse complement strand
GCACGTTCGGCCACGGCTTCACCTACGGCGCCCATCCGGTGGCCTGTGCCGTGGCGCTGGAGACGCTGAAGATCTACGAGGAGCGTGACATCGTGGGCCAGGTACGCAAGGTCGGGCCGGTGATGCAGGCCGGCCTGGAGAAGTTCCGCGACCATCCGCTGGTCGGCGACGTGCGCGGCGTCGGCCTGTTTACCGGCGTGGAACTCATGAAGGACGCCAAGGCGCGCACTCCGTGGGCACCCGAGCAGAAAGTCGGCACGATGGTGATGGACCATGCGCTACGCCATGGGCTGATCGTTCGCGCGATCGGCGACCGCATCGCCTTCACCCCGCCGCTCATCATCACCGAGGAGCAGATCGGCGAGATGTGCAAGCGCTTCAAGCTGGCGCTCGACGACGCCAAGAAGGACCTCGGTATCTAGTCGAGCGGCGCCCTTGACACACACTCGGCCGACGCCCGGGGAGTGGCCTTCAGTCTAGCTTCGCCACTCCCCGAACGACAAAAGGTACGAGGGTCAGAATTCCAGCAGGTTGTCGCGCAGGTGCTTGTGCGCATAGGCCTTGCGGGTCAGGCCCTGGCGCTGCAGCTCCGGCACCAGCCCGTCGCAGACCTCCATCACGCCGCGACGGTCGATGGGGGTATCGGAAATCAGGAAGCCGTCGCCACCCACTTCCTCCATGACCTCCCGCATGACGCCCGCCACGTGCTCGGGCGTACCGGTATAGTCGAGGCTGCCCTTGCTGGCGTAACCGCGCACGATCTCCCGCAGGGGCTTGCCGAGCCAGCGGGCAAGCGAGGACTGGTGGCCGTTGGTCTTCAGGTCCATCGGCAGATTTTCGTCGAGATCGAACTTGGAGAAGTCGATGCCGGTCAGCCGCGACATGCCGGCGAGCTGCATGTCGACGTACTTCAGCGAGTCCTCCTGTTGCAGCCGCCGCCGCTCGCGCGCCGCTTCCATTGTCGTGTCGACGATCGGAGAGCACAGGAACAGGAGCTTGATGTCGTCGGGATTGCGCCCCATGGCGGCGGCGTTGGTGCGCACCTCCTCGCGATAGGCCTTCATCTTCTCGATGTTGGCGCCTTCCGTGATGATGGTGTCGGCCCACTTCGACGCGAACATCTTGCCCGCGGCGGAGCCGCCCGCTTGCACGATCGGCACGCGCCCCTGGGGGGAACGCGGCGCGTTGATCGGGCCGCGCACCTTGAAGTACTTGCCCTCGTGATTGATCGGCCGGACCTTCTTGCCGTCGGCGAACATCGGCGTGACGGGGTCGAGCACCACAGCGTCCGCGTCCCACGCTTCCCACAGCCTGGTCACGACGTCGGCGAATTCGTCGGCCACCTCGTAGCGCTCATCGTGTGGCCGGTGCTTCTCATTGCCGTAGTTCTGCGCGGTGCCGTCATTGCTTCCCGTCACGCAGTTCCAGCCGATACGGCCCTCGGTGACATGGTCGAGCGAATTGATGAGGCGCGCCGCGAGATAGGGCGGGTATTCGGAGATCGAAAGCGTCGGGACGAGGCCGAGATGCGTGGTGTGCTGCGCCAGGTACGGCACGAGGACCGGCGGATCGAGCTTGGGCGTGCCCTGGGCATACTGCAGGTAGGTGTCGTGATTGCCCTTGTAGGTATAGGGGACGTTCGAGGAGTCCTCGATGATCATGTAATCGAAGCAGGCGCGTTCCATCCCCTTGGCAAGGTCGATGAAGATATCGGGCATCATCCAGCGCTGGACGTCGGAGGCACTGCCGGCCCACATCGAGCGCCAGTTCTTGGACGCAAAGCTCTGGCCCAGGAACCAGGCGAGATGAAACGGCTTAGACATGCGGGTTTACTCCTGTGAGACGGATGCATTTGGCCCAGTGACCGTCGCCCAGCGGATACTGCGGCGGGTCTACGGCGGCGCACTCGGGGACGGCGACGGGGCAGCGCGTACGGAAGCGGCAGCCTGACGGCGGGTCGGCCGGATTGGGCAGGTCGCCCTTCAGGATGATGCGCTGACGGTGGGTTTCGACGTCGGGATCCGGCACCGGCACCGCCGACATCAGCGACTTTGTGTAGGGATGCGCCGGTGCGCCGTAAATTTCGGTCTTGCCGGCCATCTCGACGATCTTGCCGAGATACATCACGGCCACCTGGTCGCTGATGTGCCGGACGACACTGAGATCGTGACTGATGAAGATGTAGGTGAGGCCGAGGCTCTCCTGCAGATCCTGCAGCAGGTTCACGATCTGCGCCTGGATCGAGACGTCGAGAGCCGACACCGGCTCGTCGCAGATGATCAGCTCGGGCTCGACCGCGAGGGCGCGGCAGATCGCAACCCGCTGGGCCTGGCCGCCGCTGAGCTCGTGCGGGTAGCGTTCGAAGAACGATCCCGAGAGACCGACCATGTCGAGCAGCTCGCGGATGCGGCGCGCGCGCGCGGCGCCCCGGAACAGGCCATGGATGTCGAGTGCCTCGCCCACGAGATCGCCGATCGGCATGCGCGGATTGAGCGAGGCGTGCGCGTCCTGGAAGATGATCTGCAGCTTCCGCCGCATCCGGCGCAGGTCACGTCGGCCCAGCTGGCGGAGATCCGTCCCGTCGAACAGCACCCGGCCCGAGGTCGCGCGCACGAGCTGCAGGATCGCGTAACCGGTCGTCGACTTGCCGCAGCCCGACTCGCCCACGAGGCCCAGCGTTCGGCCCTTCTCGACCTTGAACGAGACACCGTCGACGGCCTTCACGGTGCCCGGTGCGTCGGGTCGGCCGAAATGGACATCGAGGTCTTCGACTTCGAGCAGCGTACTCATGGCGCCCGATCTCCAGGCTTGAGATCCGCGAGGCAGCGGGCCCAGTGATCACTGCCGAAATCGCGGCGCTCCGGTGACACAGTCTGGCAGGCGGGAATGGAAACCCGGCAGCGCGGCAGGAACGGACAGAGCGGGATTGGTTCGATCAGGCTGGGCGGCATACCCTCGATGGGAGTGAGGCGGCGCACGCCCGTGCCGTCGACCCTCGGCGTCGAGCCCATCAGACCGAGCGTGTAGCCGTGGCTCGGGCGATGGAACAGTTCGCGGATCGGCCCGGATTCGACCACGTTGCCCGCGTACATGACGTTGACCTTGTCGCACAGGCCCGCGACGACGCCGAGATCGTGGCTGATCCAGATCACCGAGGTGCCGCGCTCGCGCGTCAGGCGCTTCACGAGGTCGACGATCTGCGCCTGGATGGTGACGTCGAGCGCCGTCGTCGCCTCGTCGGCGATCAACAGGCGTGGATTGCAGGACAGCGCGATGGCGATCATCACCCTCTGGCGCATGCCTCCGGAGAACTGGTGCGGATAGGCGCCCAGCCGCTTTTCCGCCGAGGGAATGCCCACGGTCTCGAGCAGCTCGATCGCCCGGCGCTTCGCGGCCGCGCCGTCGAGCTTCTGGTGCCGGCGCAGCACTTCGGTCATTTGCCGGCCGATGGTGAGCACAGGATTGAGCGAGCGCATGGGATCCTGGAAGATCATCGCCATGCTTGAGCCGCGCTCCTCGCGCATCTCGGCTTCGCTTAGAGCCAGCAGCTCGCGGCCGTCGAAGGCAAGGCTGTCGGCGGAGATGCGTCCGGGCGGCTCGGGCACGAGGCGCATGATCGAAAGCGCCGTCACGCTCTTGCCGCTGCCGCTTTCGCCCACCAGCCCGAGGATCTCACCCTCTTCGAGATCGAACGACACGCCGTTGACCGCGCGCACGTCGCCGCGATCGGTGGCGAAGCGGGTGTGGAGGTTGCGGACGCGCAGCAGGCTCATGCGTCGGCTCCCACGCTGCGGCGCGTGCGCCAGGCGCGCGGGTCGAGCGCATCACGCAGACCATCGCCCATGAAATTGATGCTGAGGACGCAGACCGCGATGATCGAGGTCGGTGCGAGGAACATCCACGGCGCGTCGGCCAAGAAGCGACGGGCCTCGCTCATGTCGCGGCCCCAGCTGGGCGCCGGCGGCTGAGTGCCGAACCCCAGGAAGCTGAGCGATGCCTCCGACACGACGGCGGCCGCGAAGACGACGGTGAGCTGGACCACGATCGGCGACACCATGTTGCGCAACAGGTGCGAGAGCACGATGCGCAACGGACTGGCACCCAGCGCGCGGGCGGCGGTCACATAAACGTCTTCGCGCACGGCCAGCGTACTGCCGCGGACCATGCGTGCCAGGATCGGCGCCTGCACCAGCCCCAGCGCCAGCATCACGTTCTTGATGTCGGGGCCCAGCAGGCCGACCAGCGCCACGGCCAGCAGCAGAGGGGGGAAGGTCAGGAAGGCGTCGACCAGCCGCATCAAGGCATTGTCGACCTTGCCGCCGAAATAGCCCGACGCAAGGCCAAGCGGCACGCCCAGCATGAACGCAAAGCCCACGACCAGCAGGCCGACCGAAAGAGAAGTCCGTCCGCCCCAGAGCATGCGCGAGAAGACATCGCGGCCGAAATGGTCCGTGCCCATCAGGTGCTCGAACGACGGTGGTTTCAGCTTCATCGAGAGCTTGATCTGGATCGGATCGTAGGGCGCGACCCAGGGCGCGAAGGCGGCTGCGAAGCAGATCGCGAACAGGATGACAAAGCCGACCGTGGCGGCTCGGTTGCGCGGGAACTGCTGCACGGCCAGCGCCAGGGAGCCGCGGAACTGGAGGGGGCGGGTGCGCGTGTCGGTCATCTTGCTTGGCATCAGTACCGGATGCGCGGATCGAGCAGCGCGTACATCATATCCGCGAGGATGTTCATCAGCAGGAAGAAGACTGCGATCACCAGCGTGAAGCCCTGGATCACCGGAAAGTCCCGGTTGACCACGGCGTTCAGCACCGCCGATCCCATACCAGGCACCGCGAAGATGTACTCGATCGTCACCTGGACGCCGATCATGTAACCGAACTGGACGGCGGCCATGGTGACGAAAGGGATCATCGCGTTCTTGAGGGCATGGACGATCACGATGGTGGACGGCAGCAGGCCTTTGGCCCGTGCGGTGCGCATATAGTCCTGCGACAGCACGTCGATCATGCTGGAGCGCAGCAGGCGTGTCAGCATCGCGGTCTGCAGGGAGCCGAGTGCGACGGCGGGAATGATGAAGGGACTGTAGTGCTTCCACAGTCCGCCCTGCTCGGCCTCGGACGAACCGATACCCGTGATCGGCAGCCAGTCGAGTTTGATCGAGAAGACATAGATCAGGATCAAGGCCAGGCCGAAGTTTGGCAGCGCAAAGCCCATCACCGTGTAGCCGGTGCAGAAGTAATCGATCCAGCTGTTGCGCCGGAGTGCCGCGATCACGCCGAGCGGAATGGAGACCACCAGCGCGAACAGCATGCCGGCGAAGGCGAGCTGCAGGCTGATCGGCAGCCGCTCCGCGATCAGCGTGGTGACCGGATCGTTGAGACGCATCGAGCGGCCGAGATCGCCTGTCAGGACCTTGCCGATCCACAGCCCGTACTGCTCGGGCAGGGTGCGGTCGAGGTTGAACTCCTCCCGCATCGCCTTCGCCGCCTCGGGTGAAGTCTGCATGCCGAGCATGATCGTCACCGGATCGCCCGGCGTCGCGCGCGTGATGGCGAATGTCATCAGCGACACGACCAGCAGGACCAGCGGCACCTGGATCAGGCGACGCCCCAGATACGACCACATCAGCCGAGACTATCGCTTGAGCGGATCAAGACCATGAAACCGTGTCGAGTTTCTCGGTATATTCCTGCGGCGCCGGTTCGAAGCCGATCAGCTTGCTGTTGTAGATCTGAATGTTGTTCGAGTTGCAGTGATAGATGATCGGGCATTCCTCGAGCGTCGTGTCGACGATCTTGTGATACATGGCCTCGCGCTTGGCCGAATCGAGCTCGCTGCGCGCGCCGTCGAGCATCGCGTCCATCGACGGCACGTCGTAGGCCGATGCATTGCCCTTGCTGTGCAGGAACCACCAGGACGTCGCGTCGGGGTCCGGCGCGACCAGGGTGATGTCCTCGAGATGCTGCTCGAATTTCTTGTTGAGCCACAGGCTGTTGAAGCCGCCCATGTCCATGTTCTTGATCTTGTAGGTGATGCCGATCTGGCTGACCATCGCGGCCACGAGTTCGAGCTCCTTGCGCAGCCAGTCCTTGTCGGAGGTGATGACCTCGACCTCGTAGCCCTTCACGCCGGCCTGGGCCATCAGCTCCTTGGCCTTCTTGAGGTCGCCGTTCTTCGGGTACTTCAGCATCGGCTGACGATGGGCCATGTAGCCGGCCGGAATCTGGTTATCCGTGGCGATCGCCTCGCCGTAGTAGATCTCGTTCACGATCGCCTCGCGGTCGATCGCGTAGGAGATCGCCTGGCGCACCAACTTGTTCTGATAGGGCGCGTCCGGCTTGGCCTTGAGGTTGAACTGCTGGTAGTCCCATGCCCAGCCCGGCGTCGATTTGATCGTGTACTTGGCCTCCTTGCGCAGGGCCTTCATGTCCTTGGGATCGGGATGGGTCACGAAGTCCAGTTCACCCTTCTGCAGCGCCTGCAGGCGGGTGGTGGAGTCGGGGATGGCGCGATAGACGACCCTGTCGAGCTTGGGGAAGCCCGGGCGCCAGTAGTCGGGATTCTTCGCCAGGACGATCTCTGTGCCCTTCTTGCTCTCGATCTGGAAGGGGCCGTTGCCGACGGGCGTGGCGCTATAGGCGTCGTTGCCCATCTCCTTGTGCGCCTTTGCCGAGATGATCGTGCCGCCATAGCCCATGGTGACGCCGGGGAAGGCGCCGAACGGCTGCTTGGTCTTCATCTCGACCACGTACTTGCCATCGCTCTTCACCGTGTCGATCGGGAACAGCGCCGTTCCCATCTGGAAGCTCTTCGACGACATGTGAAACTGGAAGGTGTAGACCACGTCTTCGGCGGTGAACTCGCCAAAGCCCTTCTGCCACTTCACGCCTTCGCGGATCTTGATGCGCCAGGTCAGCGGGTCGGGATTGCTCCACTCCAGTGCCATCAAAGGTTCGACTGCGCGGTCCTTGAAGTTGATCTTCACCAGCCCGTCGAACACATTGTACATGACCAGGCTGCCCTGGATGTCCGAGCGAATCACGGGGCTGAGATTGCCGAACTCGCCGCCCCATGTGCCGACACGGAGGTCGCGCCTGCCCTGTGCGAGGGCTGGCGCCCGTCCGGTCCCCAAAATCAGGCCTGTGCCGAGCGCGCCCGCTCCGAAGGCGCGACGACTAATGCCTCGGCCTGTTCCCTGGCCGCTCGTCATCCGGAATCCTTTGGTCATAGCCGCCCCCAATATTGAACTCAGAACCCGCGATCGTATTCCTTCAGCCCGTTCTCGATGATCTGATGAAGCATCGTGATCAACGCGGCCTGCATCTTGTTCGACGTGCCATCGACGTAGGGGATGAGGCGGGAATAGGCCCCGTCCATCGCGCCACCATCGACACTCGCCTGCACGATCCGGAGCTCCGTTGCTTCGTCGTGCAGGATCTCACGGGCCCCCAAGTGACCCGCCAACGCTGCTGCGATGCCGTAGGCACCCCAGTTCGAGACCGCGGCGAAGACCAGCACGTCACATTCAGTAACCGTGCCAACGCCGCCATGGCAGGGACAGCCGCAGTCCTTGCCGAACGGCTGTATCTCCGACACCGCTTCCTTGATGACACCGCAGCCGATCTCGTTGCCGCCATCGCCGATGCCGATCGTGGGAACGCCTGCCGTCTTCGCCTGCTCTGCCAGATGGTAGGCGCTGGCGATCTTGTCCGGCGTACGAGGCGTGCCCATGATCGAGTGGTAGATACCCTTGGTGTTGGGCCCGACCTTCTCGATGAACACCATGGCGGCCGGCTTGTACTTCTTGATGAGCGCGGCGGCGGCTTTCTTGCCCGCGGCATCGCCCAGCGGGAAGTTGATCGCCATGGCGCAGGAGCGGCGCTGCTTGAACAGCGCCTCGTCGTAGACGGCGAGGCCGGCTGCCTCGGTCGACTTGATGACCGCGGGCATGTTGCGCTCTTCGCTGATCAGGATCGGCTTGCCGCCGAGCCCGAACTCGATCGCCCGCGCGATCGCCGCTGCACCCGGCGGGCCGTCGGTCTCGCCGGCGGGCAGGCCGGGCGGTGTCCCTGCACCGGTGATGACGAACACGTTGTCGCCGGGCTTGATCGAGTCCTTCAGCAGCTTCGCCGCCAGCCAGGTGAGCGGCTTCTTCTGCTTCTTGCGAGCCGCCTCGTAGAGCGGATAGGTGACGCCGCGCGGCAGTCCGACGCGGAAGCGCATTTCGACATTGATGGCGCGGTCGATCGAATCGCCGACGATCTCGTCGATTGCCATGATTTACCTCTGCACGTTCAGTTGGAAGTTTTCGATCAGTGGGTCAGGCCCGCGTCGGGTGGCTCGAGATTCTTGCGCACGATGTTGGACAGGAACTGCATGCAGGCCATCGACGTCTCGCCGTCGAGCCCATCGACCAGGAACTCGGTCGTGCAGTACATCGCCTCGAGGCCGCCGGCGTCGAGGCAGGCCTGGACGATGCGCTTCTCCATATCTGGCGAATGAATGAGCTGCGGCTTCTTCAAGAGGTACGCGAGGCAGGCCTCGACGCCGTAGCAGCCCCAGTTCGACATCATCGCCGGGATCACGACGTCGGTCTTCACGACGGTGGCGAGCGCCTTGCCCTTGGGCATGGTCTCCACGACGGTGTCGTAGATCGTGCCGAAGCCCAGCTCGTTGCCATGATCGCCGATGCCCACCGAGAAGATCTTGCGCTTGTTGGCTTCGGTGACGACGCCGCCAATGTCGATGCAGCCCTGGAATTGGGAGTGCAGGCCCGTGAGCGGCAAGCCGGTCGCGGTGTGCACGTTGCCGTCGGCCCCGGCGCCGAGGCGTTCCGCGGCAACGACCGCCTTGGGCTGGTACTTCGCATAAATCTCGGAAATCCACGCGTCGATCTTCGACTGGTCATCCGGTGCGTTTTCGAGGGCGGCGCCGAGGTGACGATCGCGCGCCTGCTCGAACGGTTTCACCATCAGGCCGGCGGCTTCGCTGGACGCAACGATCGGATCGGCGTGGCAAGCCTCGTTCACGAAAACCGGAACGGCGCCGAGGCCACGGTAGAGGATGCGGGCGAGAGATGCGGCACCCGGCGGCCCGTCGCTCTCACCCTTGGGCATGGTGGGCTCGTAGCCCGCGCCGGTCATGATGAAGACGACGTCGCCCTTGCCGAGCACCTGCTGCAGGCCTTTGGCTGCGGCCATGGTGACCGGCCTGTCGCCCGCGGCCTTGCGCGCCGCGAGGTACATCGGCAGCAGGATGCCATGCGGCATGCCGTGATTCTTGGCTTCGATCGTGATCAACCGGTCGACGGCTTCCCCAACCATATCGAGCATAGCGGTGTCTCCTCGGTGCCCATATGCCAGACCGAATTGGGGGCGCGGCGGGTGATCGGACAAGCGCAATTTCAGCGTTGAAGTGATGCCGGTTCGGCATCAGGGTCGAGGCAGGAGAGACCAAGAAATGATCAATCAGCCTCTGCGCTCTTTTTCCGCGATTGCCCGGCTCGGATCGATACGGGAGGCCGCGGAGGAATTGCACATTGCCCAGTCCGCGCTCAGTCGACAGATCCAGAAACTAGAGGAAGAGCTGGGCGTTCCGCTGTTTCATCGCCATGCGCGCGGCGTAAAGCTCACCTCGGCGGGTGAGATCTTCCTGCGCCACGCCCAGACCAACCTGCGCCAGATCGAGAGGGTGCGCTCTGAAATCGACGCGCTGAAAGGGCTGCGCCGCGGCACCGTCAACATCCGCTCGATCGAATCGCTGGTCCCGCACCTGCTGCCGCGCGCGATGACCCGGTTCAGCCAGCGATATCCGGGCATCCAGTTCGAGATCACGATCGACGGTTCAGACCAGGTGGTGGCTGCCGTTCGTGAAGGCCGCACCGACATCGGTCTCGCCTTCTATCCGCCCGCCGAGGCCGAGCTGGAGACCGCGTTCAAGATGCGCGAGCCCCTGGTTGCGGTCATGTCGGCGCATCATCCACTCGCCGGCCGGCCTAAAGTCTCGCTGGCCGATTGTGCGGCCTATCCGATCGCCTTGCCGATGAAGCATACCGGCAGTCACATCCTGATCGAAGTGGCCTGCACCGCGGCGGGCATTCACATTTCGCCGACCCTGGAGACCAACGCGATCCAGCTGCGGGTCGAGTTCGTCAGGGTCAATCACGGCATCACTTTCCTCTCGCGCCTCTCGGCCTGGGACAGTCTTCGCTCGGGTGAACTGGTTGCCGTTCCGATCCGCGATCGGCTGGTGAACAATGCGACGATCGATGCGATCACGCATTCGGCCCGACAGCTGCCGGTGGCGGCCGAGGAATTCCTTCGTTTCCTGCAAGGCGAGTTCCAGGATCTCCACGAGATCGCCTACGCTCCCCTGAAGCGCGAGCCCGCGGCGGCTGGTTCGGCACGTTCCATGCGTACGGTGGTGAAGGCATCGACGGGAGACAGACGCTCATGACCTTCACTCTGCTCGCGCGCTGTCCGACGACCGGGCAGGTTGGCATCGGCATCGCGACCTACTCGATCACCGTGGGTCTCTACTGCACCGGTCTGCGCGGCAATACCGGCGCGACCATGACCCAGGCCTTCGTTAACCAGGGCAACAATCCGCTGGCGCTCCGGCTGCTGGCGCAGGGCTTCGCGCCCGAGCACGTGCTGGCCGAACTGAAAGCCAACGATGCCAACCACGAATTCCGTCAGATCGCGGTGATTGACCGTCTGGGCCGGCTCGCGGCCTATAGCGGTTCGAAGAACCGCGGCTGGGCGGGCCACGTCACGGGCGACGGCTATGTCGCCATGGGCAACGTGCTGGCGGGCAGGCCGGTCATCGATGCCATGGCGAAGGCCTATGAAGGCGCGGCCGGGATCTCCTTCGAACGCCGGCTCCTCGCGGCGATCGAAGCGGGCCGCGATGCCGGCGGGCAGGTCGGCAACGACGGCCATCTCCCCGAAAGATCGGCTGCCGTGATGGTCTATGGCGACTACGATCATGCCGAGCTCGACCTGCGCGTCGATCTGCATGACGAAGCGGTCGCGGAGCTGCGCCGCGCCTTCGAGCAGTACGAGCTCTATCGCGGCTACTACAAGGAGCGAGCGCGGAATCCGAAGGATGCAATTCCGCAGTTCGCCTTCGCCCAGACGCTCGCCCAGGCGCAGGAGGCCACGCGATGACTTATTCTGTGATCGGGCGTTGCCGGCGCACGGGTCGTCTCGGCCTCGGCATCGCCACCTATTCGCTGGCCGTGGGCGGACGTTGCGAGGGCGTCGCGGCCAATGTGGGTGTCTGCAAGACGCAGGCGTTTCCCAACCGCACCAACGATCCGCTCGGCATCAAGCTCCTGGCGCAGGGCTACGGGCCCACGCGGGTGATGGAGATCTTCGCCGGTAACGACGCCGAGCACGGCTTCCGCCAGGTTGCGATCATGGACCGCGACGGCAGGGTCGCCGCCCATACCGGCCCCGGCTGCCGCGGCTGGGCGGGCCACAAGGAGGCAGCCGATTGCGTCGTGTTCGGCAACGGCCTGCTCGGTCCGCAGGTGCTCGACGCGATGGTCGCGGGTTTCCTCGTGAATCCCGACGATGCGCTGGAATATCGCCTGCTGCGCGCCATCGAAGGCGGCCGCGATGCCGGCGGCCAGGGGCCGGCCGACGCCCACCGCACCGAGCGTTCGGCCGCGATCAAGGTGGTGGACCGGCGCGATTTCCCCGATGTCGACGTCCGCGTCGACGTGCACGAAACGGCGGTCGACGAGTTGCGGCGCGTGCTGGAGGAATTCAAGCTCTACGAGGAATTCTATCGGGGCCGGGATACCGACCCGTCGAAAGCCATCCCGCAGGACGTTTTCGCAAAGCAGCTCGACGCCAGACGCGTCAAGGAGCCGGCATGACCTACACGATTCTCGGACGCTGCGCGAAGACCGGCCGACTCGGCATCGGCATCGCAACCTATTCGGTCACGGTGGGCCGCTACGCCCATTCGACCAGATCGAATGCCGGGGTCACGGTGAGCCAGGCCAATGCCAACGAGAACAACAACGCGATCGCGTTGCGCCTTCTTGCACAGGGTCTGGGCGCCCAGGCGGTGCTCGACCATCTCAAGGCCAACGACGCCTGGCACAGCTATCGCCAGATCGGCGTGATCGACCGCGACGGCGCGGTGGCGGCCTATACCGGTGCGAACGTGCGCGGCTGGGCGGGTGAAGTGACGGGCGAAAACTACGTCTCCACCGGCAACGGCTTGCGTGGCCAGCACGTCGCGGAAGCGATCGCCGAGGGGTTCCTCGCGGAACCCGAGGCCGACCTGGAACATCGCCTGCTGATGGCCCTGGAATATGGCCGCGACGCGGGCGGGCAGGGCAATGCGACGGCCCATCGGACGGAGCGGTCGGCTGCCCTTCAAGTCTCCTCGCGCCATATTCATCCGGATATCGACCTGCGCGTCGACCTGCACGACAAGGCGGTCGACGAGCTGCGGCGCGTCTGGACGGTCTACAAGCAGTACGAGGGCTACTACGCCGACCGCGGGCGCAACCCGCGCGGGGCGGTCGGGCAGGAGGCGTTCATGGCCTCGATGAAGGGAGCCTAGGCCATGACCTTCTCGATCATTGCACGCTGTCCCGACACCGGCCGCCTCGGCCTCGGCGTCACCACCTTCTCGATCGCCGCCGGCGGTCGCTGCGAGGGCATCCGCTTCGGTGCGGGCGTCTGCAAGACGCAGGCCTATGTGAAGCGGGACAACGACCTGATCGCGCTCGAACTGCTCGAGCAGGGCATGGCGCCAGCCGGCGTGATGGCCGCGCTCAAGGCCGACGATCCCGACCATGACTGGCGCCAGATCGCCATCATCGACCGCGAGGGCAGGACCTGCGCGCATACCGGTCCGGGCTGCCGGCCATGGGCGGGGCACCATGAGGGCGACGGCTTCGTGGCATTCGGCAATGTGCTGGCGGGACAGGAGGTGCTCGACGGTATCGTTGCGGGCTTTCTGGCCGATCCCGGCGCCGCGCTCGAATTCCGACTGCTGGCCGCACTCGAAGGCGGACGTGATGCCGGCGGACAGGTCGGCAACGATGGGCACCTCACCGAAAGGTCGGCCGCGATCTTCGTGGCGTCCGAGCCCGATCACTTCGACATCGACGTGCGCGTCGACCTCCATGACGATGCCGTTACTGAGTTGCGTCGTGTGCTCGAGGAATTCAAGATCTACGAGACGTTCTATCGCGATCGCGGCCATCGTCCGGACCTCGCCATGAGCCAGGTCGAGTTCGTCGCGAGCCTGGCGAAAAAGGCGGTCGCCTGAGCATGGCAAAGGATCATTTCCATCTCGCCTGGTTCCTGTCGCAGGGCTATGGCCCGAAGGCGTGGCGCTCGATGTGGCCCGGGACCGACTACGACAAGCATCGCTGGATGATGCCTGACATCTTCGTCGACCTGGCCAAGGGGCTTGAGCGCGGCTGCTTCGACTACATGATCATCGAGGACTCCTCGATGGTGCCCTATACCTACCAGGGCAGCCACGACACCTATCTCAAGTATGGCGCCAGCGCGCCCAAGCTGGATCCCGCCGTGCTGGTCCCCTGGCTGGCGATGGCGACCAAACATCTCGGCCTCGTGCCGACGCTCTCGACTTCGGAATATCCACCCTACCTGCTGGCGCGCCTCGTCAACTCGCTGGACCATGTCACCGAAGGTCGCATCGGCTGGAATTGCGTGACCGGCAGCAATGACGGCGCCGCCGAAAACTACGGTAATGCCGGCCAGCGGCCGCATGACGAGCGATACGACGTCGCCGACGAATTCGCTGAGGTGGTCACGCGCTTGTGGGAGGCGTGGGACGAGGATGCGGTCGTGCTCGATCGTACCATTCCCATGTTCGCCGACGGCAAGAAGGTCCGTCCGATCAACCACGAGGGCAGGTACTTCAAGGTGCGCGGGCCGATCAACGCGCCGCGTTCACCTCAGGGAAGGGTGCCGATCTGCCAGGCCGGCGGCTCGGCGCGGGGCCAGGCCTTTGCGTCCCGATGGGCCGACACGATCATCACCAACGCCGTCACCGTCGAAGGCATGAAGAGCTTCCGCGAGGACATCCGCCGCCAGGCCGCGGGCTGGGGTCGCAATCCGGACGATATCAAGGTGCTGTTTCTCGCCTATCCGATCGTCGACACGACGATCGAGGCCGCCCGCGAACGCCGACGGCTCGAGCAGGAGGATTTCGGCAAGCATCTCGACCTGCAGCTGTCGGGCATGTCGCGCCTCACCAACATCGACTTCGCGCAATTCGATCCCGACGAGCCGCTGCCGGAGCATCTGCGGACCAATGGGCACCAGTCATCGCTTGCCAAGTGGATCGGCAAGACGCCGCGCTCGCTGGCAAGCGGGCTCAACAGCCGGCAGGGCATGGACCTGGTGGGCACGCCCGATCACGTCGCGGGCCTGATGCAGGAGATCATGCAGGAGGTGGGCGGCGACGGCTTCCTGCTGTTCAATGCCCACTTCGATCGCCGCTACATCATGGAAATCTGCGACGGCCTCGTGCCCGAACTGCAGCGCCGCGGCGCGACGCGTAAGGCTTATGCGCACAGGCACTTCCGCGACAATCTGATGGAATTCTAGCGTAGAGCGACGCGACGATCAGGCCCCGAGGCCTCGCGGCCCAGGGCCTCTCGGGCCGCCGCCTCTGTCCGGCGTGACCCTTTCTCCAGGCTATTCAGTAAGCGGCCTCCAGCAGCCGCTCTGCCGCGGCAATGCGTTCGCCATCCGAGCGGACGCCTGCGTTGGCATTGAAGTTCTTCACCGTCAGCCCTGCGATCAGGGGGATCGCCGATCGCGGGATGTTCAGCTCACTGAGACGAACCGGCATTCCCACGCAGCGGTACAGTCGCTCCAGCTCATCGGCGATGACCGTCCTGATCGGCCCGGTGCTGCGACCGAGACCGAGGGCTTCGGCGACGACCTGTGCCGCGGCCGTGTCGTCATCTTGCGACAACCGGATCTTGGTGGCGTGGATGGTGGAGATCGACTCGCCCTGGCCGACATGGGGGAACTGGACATGCAGGGCGGTGGAGACGGCGTAATCTCCACCAAAGGAAGAACTGGCACCCATGCGGGCTCCATCGTCCTCGGACCGGTTCTGAAGGAATGCCGCTATGCAGAGATCGGCACGCGAGGCGGCATCGTCGCGATCCTGAGCAAGGGCCGAATAGGCGCGAAAGGCGAGACGGAAAGCCTGGAGGCGATCACCTTCGACCAGCGGATTGGATTCGGGAGCCGCGATCGCTCCCACGAGACCGGAGAAGACCGTGGTGGCGGTCGACCGGTGGGATGAAGACGGTGTCGTCATCAAGACATCGTCGTCCAGCAGGATTGCCTGCGGCCGGGTCTTGGGATCGAAGAACTCCATGCGATGATCCAGATCGGCATTCTTCAGTCCCGTTCCAGCGCGATTCATGGCGCTGGTGGGAGTCGTCGGGATGTTGACGATGGGGATCTTCGGCGCCGCCAGGCGCGGGCTGTAGGCCGGTTTGTCGGCCGGGTACTGCGTCATGAGCTCGAATGGATCGCGATCTTCTCCGAGGAAGATCGCGACCGCGCGCGTGGCGACCAGCACGCTTCCGCCCCCGACGGCGATGAGCAGATCGGCTTTGGCCTCGCGCGCGGCATCCCTCGCGGCGCAGACGTTGGGATAGGGGCAATCCTTTTCGATCTGATCGAAGACGCCGGCGAAGGTCGGCCCCAGCGTCTTTTCGAGGCGGCGAACGATGTCGGTCCGCTTGTTGATGGACGGCGAGCAGATGACGAAGGGGCGCTTGGCGCCGGCGCGAGAAACGACCTCATTGAGGTGGTTCTCGAGGACGTTCGATCCGCAGTGCAAACGCCAGCTAAAGCCCGAAGCACGAAAGCTCACTCGATTCCTCCTGATTTGTGGGATGCACGATCCATAAGGCCTTCATGCCCGTTCGCGGAGGCCGGCTCCAGATCAACTTTTGCCGCCGTCCCTCAGCGGCATCGCGCTATAGTGGCGACGTCCGTTGTGCGAGGAGTGAAGTCCAGTGGCATCGCCGTCGTCCGTTACCGTCATGAGCGGTCTCGCCCTCGAGGTGGCCGTCAATCGCTGGCTGAAGCCGGCCTTCGAGGCCGCATCGCCCTATCGCCTGGCGATCGACTGGCGTCCGACCACGGCCCTCATGAAGTCGATCGCCGAAGGGCAGCGCGCCGACGTCGTCATCGCCATCGACGGCGCCATGGACAAGCTCTGCGCCGACCGCATCGTGCGTCCCGAGACCCGCGTCTGTCTCGCCGACTCGATCCTGGGCGTCGGCGTCCGCGAGGGCGCACCGAAGCCCGACGTCTCGACAGTCGAGGCGTTCAAGCGGACGCTGGTGGCTGCGAGGGCGGTCGCCTACTCGCGGGCGGGCGCGAGCGGCATCTACTTCACCGGGCTGGTCGAGCGGCTGGGGATTGCCGCCGAGGTCCTCGCGCGCGCCGTCGCGATCCCGATGGGCTTCACCGGCGAGAAGGTCGCGAGCGGCGAGGCCGATATAGCGATCCAGCAGGTGAGCGAACTGATGTCGGTCCCCGGCGTCGCCGTCGCCGGTCCGTTCCCGCAGGAGGTCCAGACCGTCTCCACCTTCGATGCCGCCATCTTTGCCGATGCAGCTAACGCCGAGGGTGCCGCCGCATGGATGGCGCTGCTCGCCTCGCCCGAAGCGGCGAAGGCCTATGGCGATGGTGGCCTGGTCTCCCGTCTGAAGCACTCTTAATTCCTGAAAACGCAGTCCTTTCGAAAGACCGCCGCATGTCGAAGAAGCCCCGCATCGTCCTCCTGCACGGGACACCCGTCGCCATGGAACCCATCCAGCGTGCGTTCGCCACGCGGTGGCCCGAGGCCGAGCCTATCGACCTGCTTGACTCCTCTCTGTCGGTCGATCGCGCCAAGGACCACGACCTGACGCCGCGCATGTTCGAGCGTTTCGTCGAGCTCGGCAGCTACGCGCATCGCATCGGCGCCGAGGCGATCCTCGTCACCTGCTCGGCGTTCGGGCCGGCGATCGAGCGCATGGCAAAGGAACTGCCGGTGCCCGTGCTGAAGCCCAACGAGGCGATGTTCCGGGAGGCGATCGGCCGGGGCCGGCGGATCGGCATGCTCGCGACCTTCGCGCCATCGGTGCTGACCATGACGGAGGAGTTCGAGCAGTTCGTCGCCGAGGCGGGGGCTAAGGCGTCGCTCGAGACGATCGTCGTCGAGGGTGCCATGGACGCGCTGCGCAAGGGCGACGCCGACCGGCACAACGCGCTGATCGCCGCGCGGGCGCCCGAGCTCGCACACTGCGACGCGATCATGCTCGCGCATTTCTCGACGTCGCGGGCGCTGGCGGCCGTTACCGCCGCGGTCGCGACGCCCGTGCTCACCGCGCCCGATGCCGCGGTCGACCGCATCCGCGCCGCCATTAGCGGCTAATGAAGGAGGACATCATGGCAAAGCGAATCGTCGAGAGCCCGCAGGCGATGAAGGCGCTGGTCGGTCAGGAGCTGGGGGTCAGCGACTGGCTGGTGATGACGCAGGAGCGCATCAATACGTTCGCCGAAGCCAGCGGCGACCATCAGTGGATCCATGTCGATATCGAGCGCTGCAAGACCGACATGCCGGATGGCAAGACCATCGCGCACGGCAATCTCACCTTCTCCGTGATCTCCACCTTCGCCCGCGATGTGCTGAAGATCGACAACATGCGGAACGGCATCAACTACGGCTCGAACAAGGTGCGCTACACCAGCCCCGTGCAGGTCGGTGCGCGCATTCGCGGCCGCCAGAAGCTGCTCGCCGCCGACGACATGCCCAACGGCGGCATCCGCATGACCTACCAATGGACCGTCGAGATCGAGGGCCAGGAGCGCCCGGCCTGTGTCGCCGAGACCATGAGCATCGCTTACGGCAGGACGTAGGGTCTTCCGTCACTGAATTGAATCGATTCAATCCCTTACCTCATCCTGAGGAGCCGTGCGCAGCACGGCGTCTCGAAGGATGGACACAGGCACGGTGCTCGTGCCCACCCTTCGAGACGCATCGCTGCGCGATGCTCCTCAGGGTGAGGTCGGTGTTGGATACCGGGCCCGATTCAATCTTGCCCGGAAAGACTCTCGCTACTTCCGCTTCAGATAGTCGATCGCGAGATAGCTGAGGGCGCGCACGCCGTACTTGAGTGCGGGCTCGTGGACGCGGAAGAGCGGCGAATGGTTGGCCGGCGCCTGCAGCGGGTCGACGTCCGGTGGCACGACACCCAGGAAGAAGAACATGCCCGGCACGACCTGGGCGAGATACGAGAAATCCTCGGCGCCCATCACCGGGCGCACCTCGGTAACGCGCTGCGGGTCGAGGCCGTTCTTCAGGCTGTTCGTGCCCCAGTCGGTGAGCGGCGGATCGTTGTAGGTCACCGGCACGCCCTGGCCGACCGTGACGGTCGCCTTGGCACCCGCGGCATCGGCGATGGCGGTGGCGGTCTTGTCGATACGCTTCCAGATCTCGGCGCGCACGCCCTCGTCGTGGGTGCGGATGGTGCCTTCCATGGCGACCGAATCGGGCAGGATGTTGTTGCGCACGCCGCCATGGATGGTCGAGACCGAAATGACCGCCGGCGTGAGAGTGGGATCGAGCTGACGGCTGACGATTGTCTGCAACGCCAGGATGATCTGCGCCGAGGTGACGACGGGATCGATGCCGCGCCACGGCTGCGAGCCGTGCGTCTGGCGGCCCTCGACGTCGATCTTGAGGCGATCGGCGCTCGCCATCAGCCCGCCGGGACGCAGCGCGATCACGCCCGAGCGGATGCCCGAGGTGACGTGCAGGCCGAACACCGCCGACGGCGCCGGGTTCTCCATGCAGCCGTCGGCGATCATCGCCTGGGCGCCGCTCGGGCGGCCGTCGTTGGAGCCTTCCTCGTTGGGCTGGAAGATCAGCGTCACCGTGCCCGGGATCTCGTCCTTCATGCCGGCCAGGATCTCGGCCACCCCCATCAGGATGGCGACGTGGCAATCGTGGCCGCAGGCATGCATCACGGGAACGGTCTGCCCGAGATACTCCGCCGTGGCCCGGGAGGCGAAGGGCAGGTCGACCTTCTCCTCGACGGGCAGCGCATCCATGTCGGCCCGCAGCGCCACGACGCCGCCGGGCTTGCCGCCCTTCAGCACGCCCACCACGCCGGTGATCCCGACGCCCGTCCTCACCTCGTAGCCGAGCTTCTCCAGGTGCTCGGCCGCGAGCGCGGCGGTGCGCGTCTCCTGATAGGAAAGCTCCGGATGCTCATGAATGTCGCGCCGCCACGCGATGACCTTGTCCTCGATCTCGAGGGCAGCTGCGGAAATCCGCTCGGAAAGTTCGTTTTCGATGGCGACGTTGTTCATGTCGTGAGTGTCCTGGGCGACGAGGCGGGTGCGCAAGGACTTACCATCCTTCAGAAGAATGCGCGCCGAAATCGGCCAGACGAGCCAAATGCGGGAGCGATTGTTTCCGACGCGTCCATGCGGCATCCCGGACACCACACTTGGCGCCAGCTATTCGGCAGCCGATGTCGAAGGCGCCGATGTCATGGCCGGCGGGAAGAAGTCGGACAGCCAGCGCAAGAGCGGCGAGGGGTCCGTGACCGTGAGCCTGATGCCCGAGGTGAGGGGCGACGGCCTGTTGATGGTGCGTTGTGTCAGGCCGGGCATAGACGGCGCCTATGGCGTCTCATCCGTGAGCCATCGCCTCGACTGCAGCAGCGGTGGCGTGACGGCAATCGAACTGAAGCAGCCCGGCAGCGGCGGCCAGGGCTGAGCGAGGCGTGATATAGCGAAAGGGGTTTGGGGAATTCCTCTTCAATACTCGGTTGTGGACGGGATTTACGGCGGTAACTTCGTCGAAAGCGCGAGGGGGCACGCGTGACCGAGGAGGCGACTGAGAAATCTGCTGCCATGGACCAGGTCGAGTATCACTCGGCGCTGGCCAAGGGCCTCACCATCGGGCGCTACAAGATCCTCGCCGTCCTGGGCGAGGGCGGCTTCGGCATCACCTATCGCTGCCACGACACCCAGCTTCATCGCGACGTAGCGATCAAGGAATACCTGCCGGTCAGCCTCGCGATCCGGCAGGGCGACACCCAGGTGCAGCCGCGCTCGACCGAAGTGTCCAAGGAATTCGTCTGGGGGCGCAGCCGCTTCCTCGACGAAGCCCGGACCATAGCCAAACTGAGCCATGTGCCCGCTGTCGTCCGGGTCCACGATTTTCTCGAGGCACATGGCACGGCCTATGTCGTGATGCAGCTTCTCGAGGGCGAAACGCTCGCCCAGCGACTGCTGCGTGAGACGCGCCTCCCGCAAGCCTTCATCGAGCAGATCTTGCCACCGTTGCTCGACGGCCTCGAACAGATCCACAGCGTCGGTTTCGTCCATCGTGACATCAAGCCGGCCAACATAATGCTGGCGCCCGATGGATCGCCGACACTGATAGATTTCGGCGCGTCTCGTGCGGCGGTCGCTAACCGTACGCAGGGTATGACGGCCATTTTCACGCCGGGCTTCGCGGCTCCCGAACAATCGAGCGCTGGTAAGCAAGGGCCGTGGACGGACATCTACGGGCTGGCGGCGACGCTCTATGCCTGCGTCGCCGCGAAGTCTCCGCCCAGTGCCGTGGATCGTCTCCTAGACGGCGATTCGACTGTTTTGGTCGAGACGGTCGGCATCGACTATTCGTCCCGTCTCCTGAAGGCCATCGACGTAGGCATGCTGTTGCAGGCCAACGCGCGGCCGCAGTCGATAGGCGCCTGGCGGCAGGTACTCGCTACCGGCGTCTGGAAAGTGTCCGACGGGGCGGCCCAGTCCCCTCAACCCGCGACGGTCGCCGTTCGCCCGCATGTGAAGCCGGAAGAAAAGCGCGCGACGCCGGTGATCACAGTGATCGAGACGGGGGCGAACAGGACGCGGTCTCGCCGGCCGGTGGTCCTGGCGGGGGCCGTGCTCCTGCTCGTCGCAGCGGGTGGCGCCGGCTACTGGAGTCTTGTGCCGCAGTCCATCAACAAAGCGTTGCCGCCGGCGCCGGCTGTGGGTGGGTTTGCAGGGCCTGCCACCGGCGAGCCCCGTCACCTGCCCGGCAATGCCGGACGCGTCATGGAGGAGCGGGCTGCTCTCGAACGCCTCGACAGGGAGCAGGCGGTCGCGAAAGCTGCCGCCGAAGAGGAGGCGCGCCAGCAGGCGCTGAAGGACGCGGCAAAAGAGATCGAGGAACAACAGGCGCGCGCCCGGGCCGAAAGCGACGCGAAGGCCAATGCCGAACCGGGCGAGGCTGAGCTCCGTCTCACGCCCCGCGAGCGGCAGAGGCTCCAGGTCGCGCTCACCTCTCTGGGGTTCGACGTCGGCGGCATCGACGGCACGTTCGGTCGCCGCTCGCGCGAGATGATTGCAGGCTGGCAGGGCAAGCGGGGCGATTATGCGACCGGCTTCATAACGGCCACGCAGAAGACCGCGCTTCTCAGCGAGGGCGCGACCGCCATCGTGCGGTGGGAAGAAGGACAGCAGCGCGCCCGGATCGAGGAGCAGCGGCGGGCGCAGCAACCGTCACCGCAGCAACAACCGCCGGCCCAACGCAGATCCGGCTGGAGATGGCCGTGGGAGTAAGTCACTCGTATCGAAGAAGAACAGAAGAGTGTCCGGCAGCTGAGGGGCAGCCCGCCACCGGGTGCCGCCGGCGATAGCCGGCCGTCCAACTTCGACCACGAGAAGTACATTCGGGATCAGGCCGTCGGCGATGCCGCGAAGGTGGCGATCGACAAGGGGCGGGCGACCTAAAGCAAGAGCGCCCCGTGACGCGGCGCGCGGCCGGTGCCATCGTTCGCCGGAGGCGTCGGCGCTGGCCGCGCTTAAGGGACCAAAGAGGTGGGCATGGAGATAGGTGGGTGGATTGCCATTGTCACTGCGGCCGGCACGGTTCTCACGTTGGCGGGGTCGGCAATTGCCTATTTCATGAAGCTCTTCCTAGAGCGAGCGGACAGGCGCCATGCTGAATTTCTGAAGATGGTAGATTACATCGACGGCAAAGACCCTCTCGCCAAGAAGCTAGCCGCGATCTATTTGCTACGAACTTTCCCCGAGCATCGCGATTTTGTGATCCGATTCTGTGACCACATAAGTCCGAATATCATTGGCGGAGCGGCAGCGCAGATGCAGACGGAATTGGCGCTTACCAAGGCCCACATGGAGAAGTTGGGCCGGTAGCGTCGTCGCCCTGGGAGCGGCTTGCGGAGGCCCGGAGCGGCGGAAGCGCCTTGGCGGGCAGATTTCCGGCCCTGGCGCGGCGGAGGAGTGAGGTCGGTGCTGATCGGCCGGCTCTCAGTATGACACGAACGCCCGATAGGACCTGTGGCCGCGCAGCGCCTCGCAAAGCGTCTCTAGAACGTCCATCACATCCCCATCAAATTGCTCGATCGTCAGGATTGGCAATCCGGTCCTCATCGGATACGAGTCACGGCCGGGCGCGTTGTGAGCAAGCTGCGGAGGAGCAGACCAGTGCCACGGCCTGGCAGCAGTTTTGCCGCCCCCCTCTGTGGTCAGGGATCCAACTCAGCGTGCTGGCGGAACAGCAGGCGTTACCGATATCGGGAGCCGGTGGACGCCAGGGCCTTCGCCGGGGCATCCGGCCCCCTCAACGGTGAGGGTCCGCTCGCCGGAGAAGCTGCCGTCGGGCCTCGGTATCAGGTGGTCCGCACGAACCGATCTGACGGCACTGTTCGGATTCATGCGTTCGCAAAGGTAGGGATAGGGGCCCCGTGTTTCCCAGCGGCCATTGATCCATCGATACTCGAAAGCTGCTGGAGCGCCAGGATTGCGGGCGCTGTCGCCTGAATTGTCCATCCGCACGACGCAGCCGTTCGCGTCGCAATGGGTCGCGAACTCGACCACGAATGTCTTTGCTTCCATTGGCGTCGGGGCGCCGTTGAACGTCTGTCTCGAGAAGTCGACGAACACGTTGTAAGGGCCGTTCAGCCGCGGCGGCCGGACCTGGTCCGACTGAGCAAGCGCAACGACATCGGCGAAGGCGATTGCAGCGCATGCTCCCGCGAGCGCAAGCGCATGTGGGCGATGAGTGGCGGTCATTTCGGGCGCAGCATCAGGGATCGGCCGGCGGATTTCCAGCGTTCCGCCCGGAATTCGGCCGGCGCGGTGGCCCGTGAGGTCGTCGGAATCGACCAGCGCCCGCACCGTCGAGGTCGCGCAGCCAGCCGACCCGCGGCCGCGGCGACGGTCACCGATTCCTAATCGTCATGTTGAAGATCGATCATTCGCCTATATTGCTCTGTCTATGCATTCACGCGCCGGCGGCCACCCGCGGCGGCAATTTGCACCGCCGAATGGATTGAGGGTGAAAACCAAAAGCCTAAACTTGCGCCTTGCGCCAAACGGGCGATGGTCGCGGCGGTAGCAAAAGCGCCCTTCGGCATCCGACCTTGTGCGGTTGTCGGATGTTCCCGACGCTCTACCTTTGGGGCGAGCCGAAATGCCGAGAGTGGTTCTACT
>Ga0182739_1001565_pt1 | contig 23578 bp, 25 predicted proteins | sample eDN5th30CBELigBY_FD_128873 | JGI IMG/M metagenome (GOLD analysis project Ga0182739, IMG submission 128873) | Enriched backyard soil microbial communities from Emeryville, California, USA - eDNA 5th pass 30_C BE-Lig BY (version 2) (version 2) | ecosystem: Environmental > Terrestrial > Soil >... | reverse complement strand
GCCAATAACCTCAGCCACATTCCGCGCAACGAAATTGGCTATCGTGCCTGCGCCGGTATACAAATCATACACCCGTTCCCACCCCTCGAAACCTGCAAAATCGCGGGTTATTTTATAAAGTTCGTACGCCTGCGCCGAATTGGTCTGGTAAAAGGACTTGGCTCCGATTTTAAAGCGCAGGCCTTCCATTTCCTCAAAAATATGGTCGCGCCCCGCATATACATGGATATCCTGGTCAAATATGGTATCGTTCCTCTTTTGATTCACCACATACAGTAACGACGTAATCGCCGGAAATTCCGACTGGAGAAAGGCCATGGTTGATTCAATGGTTTCCTCTGCTACATAAGCGAAAACAACGATGACCATCAGTTCACCTGTCGATGCCGTACGGATAATCAGGTTGCGCAATGCCCCCTCGTGCTGCCGCAGGTCGTAAAACGAGATATCGTGTTGCAAGGCGAACGAGCGAAGCTCGTTGCGGATGGCATTTGACGGGTCTTGCTGTAAATAGCAATGTTCGATATCGAGGATTTTGTCAAAGCGGGAGGGCACATGGAATCCCAACGCCCGCATTTCGAGGCTTTCATGGGCATCGTCGACATCGGTAAGCCACCGTTTGTTGGAAAACGTATATTCCAACTTGTTGCGATAATACTTTGCCTGCGGCGCCGGGAGTATAGCCTCCATCATAGAAGTATCTACCTTGCCCAGGCGCGTAAGCGCCTCGTCTACGCCTTTTTGCTTATAGGTGAGCTGGGCCGGATAATCCATGTGTTGCCATTTGCACCCGCCACATACGCCAAAGTGATCGCAAAACGGTGTTACCCGATGTATTGAAGCCTCCTTGATTTCACGGACGCGTGCCTCCGCGAAATTCTTTTTCTTCCGGGTCAGTTCCACATCTACTACATCGCCGGGGATCGCCTTATCGACAAAAACCACGAGGTCATCGACCTTCGCAACACCTTTGCCTCCGTCGGCTATATCCACAATCGAAATACCTGCCAGCAACCGCTGTTCGGCCGTCAACCTTTTTCTACTCATAAAACATACAAAGGTACGGTTTTTTTTAGTCGCCGTCTACCGTTGCCCGGACGAGATAAGGCAGAATTTCTTTCTGGAAGGAAACGAAATTCTTACGAACGTCCGCCTCGCTTACAGATGTGAATGCGAAAGAAAAAACAATGTTTTTGCTGGCCTTGATAAGGAACGTCAATCTTTCGGGTGTCACGGCCTCGCCGATTTCGGCATTGTTGATAAAGGAACTAACGAGCAAAAACTCAAGATCATCGGAGAGCGTACGCAGGTATTCCTGTGTGTTGGTTGACTCGCGGATAAAATCCCATCCTAAAAATTCGTTACATATCGCATAAGTGAGCCGACTCACACGAAGGATGGTATTGCCCAAATAGGTTTCGAGATCAGCCTGATTGTTGTATTTGCTCAATAAATCGGCTACACTTTCGCGTATATAATCCATCAGGATGGCATGCAGCACAAGCTCTTTACTATCGAAATACTTATAAATGGTCGCTTTGGCTATTTTTGCACGGCGTGCGATTTCATTGACGCTGGTCTTTTTATAGCCATAACGCCTAAAAAGCTCGCGGGCAGCCTTTTTTATCGATTCCTTTACTTTATCAGCTTCCATTAGTTAACGACATAATAAACGGCGCTTGCACCCGAGCCAACCTGCTGTATCGTATAAGGCCTCAAGGGGCATTCAGCGATCTTGGATGGCGACCCGTTGAGCAGCAAATACTCCGCACCACTACAGGCGTCTACCGCAACAAGCGGATTTTCTTCTGATACATTTACGGCACACCGTTTCTCCGGATTTACAGTACTGCATCTGTCATACGCAAAAAATCCAGTTGGCGTATTAACTATCAATATACCAGCGACACCACCGGGCAATGTTTTGGTTCCATAGGTAGCGGCTAGTTCCGGATATTGGACCGTTGAAAACGGAACTCGATTTACGGGCACATATGGCACCACATTACATCCACCTTTTCGGCACCCGGAAAGCAACAAACATGCGATGCACAAAAAGAACACCTGACCGTTGGTCATGCAATTATTATTAAATCAACTCCGTCTCAAACTGGCTCAGGAAACGCACGTCGTTTTCTGAAAAGAGCCGCAAATCCCTGATTTCGTACTTAAGGTTGGTAATGCGTTCAATACCCATCCCAAATGCAAAGCCACTGTATTTTCCCGCGTCGATGCCGCAATTTACGAGCACATTGGGGTCTACCATTCCACAGCCCAAAATCTCCACCCATCCTGTTTTCTTGCACATCGCACATCCTTTACCCTTGCAAATCGTGCAACTGATATCCATCTCAGCCGATGGCTCTGTAAACGGGAAATACGACGGGCGGAAGCGCACGAGGGTGCCTTCGCCGAACAATTCCTGAACAAAATAGTATAGGGTTTGTTTCAAATCAGCAAAAGACACATTTTCATCGACATACAATCCTTCTACCTGATGAAAAAAACAATGCGCCCGTGCAGATATGGCTTCATTGCGATACACCCGCCCGGGCATGATAGCCCGGAAAGGGGGCTGACCATTTTCCATCATCCGTACCTGTACGGATGATGTGTGTGTACGCAGTGCAATATCATTTCCATCTTGTTTCTTGATGAAAAACGTATCCTGCATGTCTCGTGCGGGATGTTCCGGAGGAAAATTAAGCGCCGTAAAATTATGCCAATCGTCTTCGATCTCGGGTCCTTCTGCGACCACAAAACCTAGCTTCTTAAATATTTCCACGATTTCTTTGCGCACGAGCGAAAGTGGATGTCTCGACCCCACAACAAACCCTTCTCCTGGCAGCGTCAGGTCTTCATCACTGCGCTCCTGAGTTGCCGCATCGGCAACAAACTGTCCCTGTGCCGTTTTGTATTTCAATTCGGCAGCCTGCTTGAGTTCATTAAGGCTTTGGCCGAGCGAACGCTTCTGTTCGGGAGAGACGGATTTAAATACATCAAACAAGTTGCGTATCACGCCCTTGGCCACCAGAAATTTCAACCGGAAAGCTTCCACATCTTCCTCGGATTGCGGCGCAAATTGTTCAATTTCCTGCGCGTACAGTGCTATTTTCTCGTCCAACATGACGCCAAAGATACAGGAAAAAAATAAAAACTTTTAAAACAGCGAATCGTCGTCGCCGTTATTCTCGTTAAAATCAACCGGTGAGGTTCCTGAGTCTTCGCTTTTGGGTGACTGTTCAGTCGAGGCCTGTGTCGTACCTGAGTTAGCGGGCGTCTCAAAATCACTCCTTCGACCCAATAATGTAAAGTTATCGGCCACTACTTCTGTGGTGTATCGCCTTATCCCTTCTTTGTCTTCGTACGTCCGCGTACGTAATTTGCCTTCGATATACACCAACTTCCCCTTAAATAGGTACTTGGCAGCTACTTCCGCAAGTCCCCGCCACATAACAATATTGTGCCACTCGGTTTGCTCTACCCGACGACCATCCTTATTGTACATCTCGGAGGTTGCCAAAGGAAAACTAGCCACGGTAACATTCCCCTCTAAATGTCGTACTTCGGGATCTTTGCCCAGATGGCCGACTAAAATCACTTTGTTGATGCCTGACATAATTTAGGTGTTTTTTGGTAAACCATATAATCCTTTTAAAAAAGAATAAATCAGTTTCGGTTTAGCTAATGTACCTAAATCTTTGATTAAAACATAATCCCACCCTATTTTTTTATTGACCGTGCCGGCGTGCTGATCGACAGTTACAAATTGCGCAAATAAGTTTTGATGGCTCAACACGTGTTTCACGGGGCTTCCCAACAACCTCAGACTAGCCTCTGGACCGAAGTGCGCGACCACCGACTCCTCAACCATCAACTCGTGAAGCTCCATGTGCCGCGCGGTTTCAATCAAAGGCAACTCATAAAGGCTTTCCCAGATATCGCCCCGATTACGTTTATTCATTAGGATACGGTCGCCATCCTCTACAACGAAATAATTGAAATAACGGTTGCGGCTTGCCTTTCCTTTCAGTTTCACCGGCAATTGACCGATGCGACCTTCTTTCAGCGCCCGGCAATCCAACCGCAACACACAGTTCTCGCAATCAGGATTTTTGGGTTTACATTGCAGTGCACCGAACTCCATAATTGCCTGGTTGTACAATCCCGGCCGCGTATCGTCCAGCAGTTCCTTTGCCAATTGCGTAAACGTCTTCTGCCCACGGGTGGAGTTGATGGGTTCATCGACGCCAAAATATCGCGCCAGTACCCGGAATACGTTGCCATCTACCACCGCCCGGGCTTCATTGGCCGAAAATGAAGCAATCGCCGAAGCGGTATACTCGCCTATACCCTTCAATTTAATAAGTTCATCGTACCGATTCGGAAACACGCCGCCATGCTCCACGACCACGGCCTTGGCGGCGCTGTGCATGTTGCGTGCCCTGGAATAGTAACCCAACCCTTGCCAATGCAGTAGTATTTCACCTTCGGGCGCTGCTGCAAAGGACACCACATCGGGGTAGTGCAATAAGAACCTATCAAAGTAAGGGAGCCCTTGCTCCACGCGCGTTTGCTGCAGGATAATTTCAGAAAGCCAGATGACGTACGGATCGACCGTATGACGCCAGGGCAAATCTCGCTTATGAAGGTGATACCACGCGATGATGTCATTGGAAAACGCCATGCGGCAAAGGTCTCTTTTTTTTAGCTTGTCTCCAACATCCGCATCCGATAACAGTTCATCGCTGTAGAGCCAAGCTGTTGTACCAGGCGGTAATTGACCACCGCCCCTACAGCGGCGCCGATTACGGGAATCAGTTGCGCCATCTTGGCGAGATCGATATAATCGCGATACTCCAATTGAAACGTACGCCAATCGAAACTATCGATATCATCGGGAAGGGCTTTGGCGTAATTTTCCCAATCGCACAGCCGCTCATAAACCGCAGCACGATGTTTGTGGCTCGAAAATGCCAGCTGGAATACAGTAAGTAAAAAAAGCCGTTCCTTATACTGCCGTACGTCATAACCATACGTGGCCGCAATATCGAACAGCATTTTCACTTTGATGGCCAGCAACGCCGGGAAATCGGCAACGCCCATCAGTATTCCTCCGGCACCCGTTACGGCACCCTCAATGGACGCGGTTTTTTTATAGGTATCGATAAATTTCCTTACGTATGCCTCGCGTAGCTGAAAACTCCCGTATGCCCGTGGCGATGCGACCGTGTATTTCGCACCGAACAACACACCTTTCACCATTTTCTCGATCGTAAACGTAATCACCTGATGTACGCGCTCCGGAATAAGGTCATTCAATTTAGCCTGTATATTTTTGGCCCATACAGCCCCTAACGGCTGTTTTCTGGTCATTTTATGTTTCCAGAAAGCCAACTCAATCATCACTTTTTTTCGGTATAGCGACGACATACCCGCGCCCCAGTCCTGCTCCATTAACCTTTAAGACAACAAGTAAAGAACATTGTTACATCTTTTTTTACTTGAATAAGACGTAAAAAGGCAGCCGGTCTTTGTGTTGCGAGAAAATCCATTAACTTTGTAGACTACAAATTCATTAACATATAAACTGGAGGAATAACATATGAGTTTAAGATTAGGTGATACCGCACCAAATTTCAAAGCGGTAACGACGATTGGAGACATCGACTTCTATGACTACACGGAAGGGAAATGGGTAGTTCTGTTTTCACACCCTGCAGACTACACTCCGGTATGCACTACCGAATTGGGCCGGACTGCACAATTGAAAAGCGAGTTTGAAAAGCGAAACACGGTTGTGCTTGCGGTAAGCGTAGACCCTATCGACAGCCATCACGGCTGGGTAAAGGACATCAATGAAACGCAGCACACCAATGTTGAGTTCCCCATTATTGCCGACGACAACCGTAAAGTTGCCGAGTTGTATGATATGATCCACCCCAATGCATCAGCAACTGCAACTGTACGTTCGGTATTCGTTATCGGCCCTGACCGGAAGGTAAAGCTGACCCTTACCTACCCTGCCTCAACCGGACGGAATTTCCTGGAAATCCTACGGGTAATTGACTCACTGCAGCTTACTGCGGACCACAGCGTAGCTACGCCGGCCGACTGGGAGCATGGTCAGGACGTTATTGTGTCGCCAGCTATCGCTACAGAAGATATTCCGGCAAAATTCCCGAAAGGCCATAAAGTCATCAAGCCATATCTACGCACTACCCCCCAACCTAACATTTAAGGCAGGTAGCTTAAAGGCCGATTACCCATTAAAAAAGCGATTGATGCAACATCAACCGCTTTTTTTCATTTATTTCACCAATTTCCTGGACCTAATACACTTTTACTAAGTACACGTAATCCTGGATCTTCTTCACCTGCTCGGTGCGCTTCAGTCCGCCAAGCATGTTCTTTTTATTAACGGTCAGCTCGCTTTCGAGCGAGTCTACAGGCACGGCCGCAATCGATTTCAACAGTGCCTCGGTTTTGATAGCAAATGACGCCCCATCGATTCCAGTTTGCTTGCCACTAATGATACCTATAACATTCCCTCTGCTGTCGAGCACCGGCCCGCCGCTGTTGCCCGGGTTAACCGGAATCGATATCTGATAGGCCGTTGTATCTCCCGCATAGCCTGTACGCGAGCTGAGGTAACCCTGCCCGTAGACCACCTCGTCTCGCGGGTACCCAATCGTATATACATCCTCGCCGAGCTCCGACGGAGCTTCCTTAAACGTATAGGGGGCATTTTTCAACGGTACAAATGTTGTATCATTGATACGTAGCATCGCCAGATCGTGTGTCGGGTCGATGTAGATAACCTTTGCCTTAAAAACCTCACCTTTCGTGTTCTGAAGGTGTACCGAGTCGGCCCCTCTTACCACGTGATAATTAGTAATGACATAGCCGTTGGCAGAAATAATGAAACCGGTACCTCCAAAGTTGCTCGCCGAGCGGTCGTCGCGCGGTTTTCCATTATTAATATTCCGAATCACCGCATTCTGAGCGTTCACATTTTTTTTCACATCATTCATGTCCCGCCGCAATGCACTGTAGTTGGTGGTGGTCTTCTCGATAGTTTTGTAATAGCCCGATAGCCACAGGGTGGAAAACACCGCCACAATAGCCACGCTGGCAGCCACCAAAGAATTGATTTTAAACTTATTCCAAAGCGTTAAAACCAACGGCGTGGTTTGTGCAGCGAATTCACTGTCGCCACCATGGTACCGTTCCGCTGCCGCAGACAATGTATTTTTAAAGGCCACACGGTCGGCGTGTTCCTTCAACTGCTGCAGAAATAGCCGATGGGTAGCCAGCTGGTCGGCGGCGATCACGTTTTCCCGGCAATATGCTTCAAAAGAAATTCGCTCCATGCCTTCCATTTCACCATTCAAGTACCTATCAGCCTGTTTTATAAACTCTTGCTCATTCTTCATCATATCCCGTATCAACTTACTTTATCGCTGTAAAAAACAATTTCTTTAACCGTTGCAGGCATTTGTATTTTTGAGTTTTGGCATTATCCGAATTTGTATATCCGAATTTGTCACAAATCTCTTGCATGGACATATTCGCAATGTAAAAGTCGTGGATTATTCCCTTGCACGGTTCTCCCAATTCATCCAACGCCTGCTCCATCATTGTCAATTGGAGATCTTTCTCCTCATGCACCGCCAGATCCTCCTCAACGGCGATGACGTCTTCGTATGCTGCGACATCACGGAACGTACGGTCTTTACTTCCCAACTGCTTGAGCCAAAGTCGCCGACATACTGCGTAGATATAAGTCTTCAGCTGGCTGGTCAGTGCAAAATCGCGTCGTTTAACGTTGTCATAAAGCACGATAACTGCCTCCTGAAAAACATCCTTCGCTTCCTCTTCAGTACCGTTATTCTTGACAACCAAGTTCAGAATCATCGGGAAGTAATCACGGTACAGCCCTTCCAGACTAGTCGCATCACCGCGCGCCACCCCCTCAAGAATTGCGGCATCTGATTCCGATGCAAAAGTTCTCTTCCTTCTACTCACTGATTAATACGATTTTGCCAAAATAGTAACCCATACATCTCTCCAAACCTAAGATATTTTTTTTGATTTTGAAACGGGCACCCCCATTCCTATCTTAGCCCCAAATTAAACATCCATGTACCACACCAATGCATTGCAGGAACGGATAGCCCACGGATTGACAACGATCAATATCCCCGTACAGCCGGCTAACCTGTACGACCCTGTGCGGTATATGCTGCAAATCGGAGGCAAGCGTATCCGTCCGTTGCTCACGCTGATGGCGGCCGACCTCTTTTCCATCACAGACATAGACGACGCCGTACCAGCAGCAATAGCCATAGAGCTGTTCCACAATTTTTCGCTAGTGCATGACGACATCATGGACAATGCCCCGCTGAGGCGCGGACATCAAACCGTGCATGAAAAATGGGATCAGAATGTTGGCATCCTTTCAGGCGACAACCTGCTCATTATGGCCTATGCCCAATTGGCAAAATGCCCTGCTGATAACCTGCCTGCAATTCTCCACACCTTCAATACGATGGCTACTCAGGTATGCGAAGGGCAGCAATTGGATATGGACTTCGAACAGGCTGCAGTGGTAAGCATCGACGACTACCTCCGGATGATAAGGCTCAAGACGTCGGTACTATTAGGTGCCGCCTTGAAAATGGGGGCGCTATTAGCCGGTGCTGACGAAACGGACGCGCGGTCCATCTATAACTTCGGCGTTGATGTGGGCATTGCCTTTCAACTGCAGGACGATATTTTAGACGTATATGGAGACCCGGAAAAATTTGGTAAGCAACGAGGTGGCGATATTCTAGCCAACAAGAAGACGTACCTGCTGTTGAAGGCCCTTGAACTTGCAGATACCGCTACACGTTTGGAACTGAGTACTTGGCTGGGAAATCATTCGCATCCATCAGCAAAAATTGAACGAGTTACAGCCATATATGATGCCCTAGGTATACTGTCGGAAGTGGAAACCGCCAAACAGGTGCATGTCGGACGAGCCTACACGGCCCTGGATGCCATCCATGTAGATGACACGCGTAAGGTCTCGCTACGGACGCTCGCCCAAGCACTGCTGGACCGCAGACAATAGCCGAATAATTTTCGTGTATGCCTCCGCGCTTATTACTGGCAGTATAATTGCGGAGAAACGAGCTATCAGTTTCAAAGTTTATCGATTTATTATTACCTTGTGCCTTTGCACTGGCAACGAACGGAGACCCATGGCTCACTGATATGGATGCACTAAAAATCACGACTTTTCAAGCGTACCTTTTTTGGGAAAATATCGAAAAAAACCTAAGCAACCTTGCGCTGAAGCTTTCGGCAATCCGCGAAAAAACCGATCTCATCATCCTGCCCGAGATGTTTAACACCGGGTTTACGATGAATGCGGAACGGTGCGCCGAAAAAGCCGATGGAAAGACTATGCATTGGATGCTGGAGATGGCCCAGAAATACGATTGCGTAGTGGCCGGAAGCCTTATCATTGAAGAAGACGGCAACTACTACAATCGATTTGTCTGGATGACCAAAGACGGCAACTACGTCACGTATGATAAACGGCATTTATTCGGCATGGCGGGGGAAGATAATGTATTTACTGCGGGATCAAAACGGGTCATCGTAGAGCTTAAGGGATGGAAAGTATGCCCAATGATTTGTTACGACCTCCGTTTCCCGGTCTGGTCACGGAACCTCAACAGCGCTTATGACATCCTGCTGTACATCGCGAGCTGGCCTGACAAACGCTCCGGCCACTGGCGTAGTCTCATCCCGGCACGGGCTATCGAAAACCAGGCTTTTGTAATCGGTGTTAACCGAGTGGGCCACGACGGCAACGAAATCTATTATTCCGGCGGGTCGATGTGCATCTCACCTGCCGGTGATGTGGTATACTATAAACCTGAATACGAAGACCTCTACACGTTTACCATCTACCGGAGGGATCTGGACGACACCCGCAAGGAACTGCCGTTTCTCAAAGACATGGATGAGTTTAACTTGGGCATGAGTCGTAAATCGTAAAGTATCAGTCGTGGTCTTCCGGCTTATTTATATGGCCTTTCGAGAATAATGGACTTGATAACGGCGTCTCGCAGGTCAAATCCCTCCACATCGAATGCAGGTTGCTCGTCGGTTTCGGCATCCACCATTAGCCGCTGCGGTATCAGCGCACGTTCCTGCTTTCCGCGGGTAGCTGCCCGCGGATCCATTACGCCGGAATAATGCTCAAACTTGGGTTCGATAACAGCTGTTGGCGGAACTGTTGACGGCACAGGCGCTGAAGTCGGTTTGACATGTCTAGCATTATCTTCGGGAAGGGGCGGCAAGCCCGGGTTCCGCTTCCGCGCTTTATCTTGCTCCTTTTGGTAATTGGCATATGCCTGAAACGCGAAGACAACAATCGCTATGAGTATGGGAATAAACGTTTCCATCGAGTTAAAGTTAAAAAATAATTTCGATACCGATGAATTGCCCGTCGATATTCCTTTCTTTTGTAACACCAGCTACCCATGGGTGTCTAACCGTTGTAACTGCCGTTCATGAATAACCAACGAAAACTGTTTCAGCAATTATTTGAAGAGAACTCCAAGCGGGTTTACCACCTATGTTATGGCTATACCGGCGACAGTGATTCGGCAAATGACCTGATGCAGGAAACATTCATTAAGGTATGGCAGAATCTGGACAGGTTCCGCAACCAATCACAATTTTCAACGTGGATATACCGCATTGCCGTAAATACGTGCCTGTCTTACCTGCGCACTGCAAAACGGCGGGCTACCGATGAACTGAACGATAGCATCATCGAAAATTATACTGAGGAGCCCTCGGAAAAACAAGAACAGATCGCACAGCTTTACAAATCTATCGCACAGCTGGAAGAAAACGAGCGGATCATCATCACGATGGTATTGGATGAGGTGCCTTACCCGGAGATTGCCGAAGTGGCGGGCATCTCCGAGGGCAACTTGCGGGTGAAAATACACCGGATAAAACATAAGCTAACAGAAATATACAATAGCAATGAAAGGGTTTGACGAGATACAACAGCTTTGGCACGGGCAAGCACCCGATCCAAACGTTAGCTTTGAGACCGTATTTAAACGCATCAGGAGCAGCCGCTCTGCGTTTGCCAGAAAGTTGTTCTGGCAGAGCATATCCACGGGAGTCGCGGTTGCGATTTTACTCTGGATGTGCTTTACCGTCGATTTTTCGACGTGGACCACCTACCTGGCCATCGCCATCATGATTGGTTGCATCTGTTATTATTTTGCGAGCCAGCTCCGCGATTACCGCGATATAAGTAACAGCCACGACCTGCTGTCCAAACCACAGGACTACATCCGCTACCTCAAGACTTTCCAGCAGAAACGTTACCGTTTCAACACACGCAATTATGCGATCTACGAAGTCTGCATAGCCGTTGCCTTTGCGTTGTATGGCGTTGAAATGTATTTTGCTTTACCACTGTGGACATTCATCGGTCTGGTTGTATTCATTATCTTTTGGTTCGTGATTTGTCATGTTGTATTCATGAAACAGTACATCCGAAACGAAAACGCCCGTATTGGAGAGATGATTGATAACCTGGAGCGGATAAAAGGGCAATTCAACGAAAGCAAAGAATCGTAAATACAGCCCACACCTTCGGCATTAAGGCAAGTTATGCTACTTTTGCTACAAATTATTTTTATTCCATGGAATTACTTTATACAGGCAAAACGAAAAATGTATACCGGGCTGAAGCCCATCAGGTGCTGCTGCAATTCAAAGACGATGTGACTGGTGAAAACGGGGTATTCGATCCCGGAGCAAATACCGTAGGGCTTACCATTGAAGGTGTGGGTAGGTCAGGCCTCAAAATGACCAAGTATTTTTTTGAATTATTGAACACGGCAGGCATCCGCACGCATTATATCCAGGCCGATGTGGAGCAGGCCACCATGACGGTACGCGAAGCCAGGGTTTTCGGTAAGGGATTGGAGGTCATTTGCCGTTACCGGGCAGTAGGTAGCTTCCTTCGCCGTTATGGTACTTATTGCGAATCGGGGCAGCCGCTGGATGCTTTTGTAGAAATCACCATTAAAGATGATGAACGGGGAGATCCCACCATATCGGCTGATGCATTGGAAATGCTTGGCATCCTCTCAACAGCGGAGGTTGACGTGCTGACCGCCGAAACGAAGAAAATATGCGGCATCATCAAAGATGAACTTGCAAAGAAAGGCCTTGAGTTGTATGATATCAAACTTGAATTCGGCCGTGACGACGAAACAGGGGAAATCCTGCTGATTGACGAAATTTCGGGGGGGCAACATGCGGGTCTACAAAAACGGCACTTATATTACGCCGCTGGAACTTGAGCAGGCATTCCTGAATGGGTCACAACCCCTGTCCGGGAAGGTATAAGACGTATCACCCAATCCGCTCACTGATGAGCCGGTAAAGCTGCGCCAACGTGGGGTCCGTTTCCAACAGTCTCAGGTGCTTTTCCATAGTACGTACATCATTACGTACGGCCGGACCGGTTTGCACGTCTTTGGGTTGGTGTTCCATTACCTTTTGGGCAGTTTCGAGAACAAGAGGCCGGATAAGGTCAAAGTCCAAATCATGCTGGTTCAGGATATCGGCAGCAATGGCGTAAAAGTGGTTGGTGAAATTGCAGGCAAATACTGCCGCAACGTGCAGCGAGAGGCGCTGCTTCGAATCGCACCGAAAAACATGCCTGGACAGGCCGGCGGCCAATGCCTCCAACCGCATCAAAGACGCCTCGTCGGAAGCTTCAACAGCGATTGGAACTGTGGAAAAGTCGACTGGCTTTGCCTTCGAAAACGTCTGTAGCGGATACAATACGCCATAGTTTGCGGCATGCCCTGCAAGTATCTCCATATCCACACCACCGGCTGTATGTACTACCATGCCCTGGGTAGGCGGTAATTGTGCGGCCACGGAAGCAAGCGCATCGTCTTTTACCGCGATGATGTACATGTCGGCTTGCGGATCGATAGCCGCCAGATCAGTTGTCGGTACCGTATCCAACGCAGCGGCAAGTGCCTGCGCATGAGGTCCCGTACGGCTGTATACCTGCCTGATGCGATGACCTGCCTCAACTAACGCACTGCCCAGATGGCTCGCCACGTTGCCGCTGCCAAGCAGTACGATATCCATCAGGCTTGTTGACGTTTGACTTCTTTGTTGCGGCGGATAACGGACAATAGGAAACCGATCGTCATCACAATCGCACCACACCAGAAGAAATTAATATATGGAAATTTAATAGCCTTGAATACCACCCACCGCTTCTCGGGTACGGGCTTTTGGTATACCATCAACTCCAGTCTATCTTTCTGTGGCATGATGTTACTGAACCGGAATCGTAGCCCCTGTTCTTCCACATCTTTGAAGAGGTCGAATGTGTTGCCGTCGCGGATAAGGAATACCGGCTCGGCATCATACGTTTCACCATCTGCTGCATGTACCTCGACTTTCAGTCCAACGATGATATCTCCTTCTTTACGTGGAATATTCTGCACCGTTGCATCTCGGTTGATGCCCGCTACCACGATGTATCCATTGCGGTATCGCAGCGTATCACCGATATTAGTTTCGTAAACAGCGGGCTCCTCGAAATCTTCAAAACCGGCCTGTGTACCGTCTCCCTGCGCTTGCGTATGCGAATCGGACATCGCAGCGGTAATGAGCGTATAGATATCGTGGGTGAGGTAGTGCCGCGTATCCGGCGTGCCGATTAACCCGCCCATGTCGGGGTTGTTCTGTGCAAATGGCCGCAGCTGGAAACTTTCGGTGACCCGGCCGGATTCTTCGTCGACCTTCTCGTAATTAATCTTATAGTACACGTTGGGTGACGCTACGCTGTCCCCCTGATACGTAATGCGGTAATCTCCCATCTGCACAGGCTCACCCTCCGTAAGGAACAGGTTGTCGCCGGGATCTTCTACCTGGTCAAAACCTGCTACGGCAATGTAGTTGGCGCTGTTTACGGAAATCACTTCGTTGGTTGCCGCCGCTACAAGCGCACCGATAAGCAAAAGCCCGAAACCGATGTGGGCTACAGCAGACCCCGTAAGTTTCCATTTACCGCGGACAGCTTCACCCAATATGCGTCCGTTTGCCACGATGGTATAAGCTGCAGAAAACACCAGCAGGATGTACATGAAATTGGTGTATACATTGGTGACGTACACCACGATGGCCGTAACCACCGCCGCCGCAACCAGCGATGCGATGGCGGCCGCAAAAAACTTACGGACGTTGGTCCGTTTGTATTTCATGAACTGCGTGACTGCGGAAAGTAGCCCCACCACGACAGCAAAGCCCGCCTGCCACTTATTGTAATGCTGAATCGGATCGATGGGCGGAGCCACGTCCGTACCGAAAATTGCATTGAATACCGGTACCGAAGTGGAAGCAATAATCTGCACACAAGCGACTGTCAGCACCAAAGCGCCGATGAACAGCCAGAATTCACGCGAATAAATATCTTCTTCCTTTTGATGTGACGGCATCTCGCGCTTTCGGCTTATCAAGAAGTAGAGCATCACGCCGAGGAAAATGGCGTTGAATGCCACCAGTTGCCAATACAACCCCAAGTCTGTGAAAGAGTGCACTGACGTCTCGCCCAACACGCCGCTACGGGTAAGAAAGGACGCATAGATGACCAGCACGAAACTTACCATAGCCAGAAACGTAGCCGTGAAATAGGAATGTCCGGAATTTTTATAGGCCACCATGACGTGTACCGCCGCGATGAGGGTAAACCACGGGATAATGGAAGCATTCTCTACCGGATCCCAAGCCCAGAACCCTCCGAAATTAAGCGCCTCATAAGCCCAAAAGGAGCCCATGATGATACCTGCACCCAAGGTCATTACAGCGAAAAGCGCCCATGGCAGTCCCGGCGTAATCCATTCCTTGTAACGACGTGTCCATAAGCCTGCCGTAGCATAGGCAAAGGGCACAATCATCGCGGCAAATCCGAGGAATAACGTAGGTGGGTGGATGACCATCCAGTAGTTTTGCAGTAGGGCGTTCAGGCCGCGGCCATCCGCAATCATGCTCAGGTAGTTCGGATCCGAAAAAATTGGGAAGTCCATGGCGTTCCTAAAAAGGATAAAAGGCGAGCTGCCCACACGTTCCCCAAAAACCGCAATACCAATGAGCATGGAACCCAATACCGCCTGGCACAGCATCACCACGGTCATTACCGGGCTTTCCCAACTCCGGGCTCTAAACAGTAATATGACACCTAGAAACGCCTGCCAGAACATCCAAAGCCAGAAGCTTCCCTCCTGCCCTTCCCAGAAACTCGAAATAATGTAATGGGTAGGCAGCGACCTGGACGAATGCGCCCAAGCGTAATGATATTCAAATAAGTGATTGTAAATAATGTAGAACAGGCAAGTACCGATGGCGACGACAGACACCACATTGACCAAAAAGGAAGCACGTGCTATGCGGAGCCACGAGCGTTCCTCCCGATTTTTTGTTGCAAAGTAGTACGCCACACAGGCCAACAATGCAGAACCAAAGGAAAGAATGACAAAGAACTGGCCGATTTGACCGGGCAACAGGCGTTCACCTACATAAGTTATATCCATCTACGTATGCTATCGATTACCGGTTGGAGGCATAACGGAACCCGAGGTACTGGCCGTCGACGCCTCTATCACTTCTACCTCACCCTCGTTGTACTTGGACGGGCATTTCATCAAAATCTTACTGGCATGGAATTCCTCGCCCACCATCTTGCCCGTCAGTACGATCTGTTCGGAGCGCTCAATGTCCTGTGGCTTCGCACCACGGAAAACGACCTGGCACTCCGTACTATCATTATCATACATATAGAACGAAAAGTGGTTCGCATCCGTCTTCGGATCGTAATGTAAATCTTTCTCTTTATTAAGTACACCTACCACATACAGTTCGGTTTGCTTCTCCTTGGCCTCGGTGAAGGTGGAGTAGGTACTCGAATCCGCATATATCACAATAATCATGGCAATGGCTATCGCAATAACAATGATACCTATTACTGAACTTTTCTTCATGTCGTTATCCCCCAATGGATTAATACCGGAATGCAAAATTACGAATTGGAAAATGAAGGTACGAATAAAGCAACCGATTGGACTCTTTTAGAATCGTTCTAAACAGAACATATGGAAAAATCCGTATGTTTGTTTTCGGGAAGATTGATGAAGCCATGAACTGAAAAATGACCAGCCCCCTACATCGCATCGGTAAAACCGGCACTTTATCCGCGTTGCTATTCGGGTGCACGGTATGTATGGCCCAATACCGACCCCACGCCGAGTTCAACTTCCGGAACGACAATGATCTCTACTTGTTTAATAAACAGGATCAATACTATACCAATGGCATATTTTTCAATATCCGCAAAACGGCTGATAGCACGAGACTAGCGGCCAGTGAAATCAATCGGATATGGGGATTAACCATCGGACAGAAAATGTATAATGCTTATACGGCCAATGTTCGCTATATCGAAGAAGTGGACCGGCCCATTACGGCCTATCTCTTTCTATCCGCCAATCTGGATCGCTATTTTGAACGCGAGCGATTCGTATCATTCTCCATTGAAATCGGCACGATCGGCCAACGGGCCCTTGGCCAGCAATTTCAGGAGGGTATCCACAAAGCCTTTCGACTTTATGACATCGCGGGCTGGCAGTATCAGTTGAAAAATGCATTTGGCATAGATGCGACAGCAAAGTACGGTGTATTACTTTACCGGAATCCGGCCAGTTGGTTTGATGTGTCGGGACGGGCTGAGGCGACGTTGGGCCTCAATCATATCGGCCTTTCCGCGGCACCCAGTTTCCGGTTCGGCCGCATCAACCCGCTCAACCAATCCGTATATACCTCAAGTCGATTGCAAGCGCGCGGTAATGCCCCTGCCAGGGAGCTGTTCCTGTATTACAGTCCGCGGTTGCATTTCGTAGGTTACGATGCCACCCTTCAGGGTGGGATGTTCTTGCGCGATAAGGGTCCGGTAACGCACACCCCTGCACGTTGGGTATGGTACAATCAAATCGGCATCATGTATGCCAGAAGCGCACTCTCCCTACATTTCCAGTACATTTTCTACACGAAGGAAGTTCCCGGAATGTTTTTCCGACATCGATATGGCTCGGTGGGTATGGGGTATAGGTTCTAAGACCAATCTTTCTTTCTATTGATTTTGCGTAACGATTGTTGCCGCTTGGCATCAAGGCGTTTTTGCACAGCCGCTTTGGAAGGTTTGGTGGCTTTTCGTGGCTTTTCGGTCTTCAGGGCGTCCGAAAGCAACTCGGCCAATTTTTGGAGCGCAACCTCCTTATTCCGCAATTGGCTCCTGGTCTCCTGGCTGCTGATCTGCAAAAGCCCCTCGGATTGCAACCTGTTGGAGAGTTGTTTGCGTAAACGTGCTTTTTCCGCTTCGGAAAACAGGGTAGCTGCCGCGATATCAAACAACAGCGTGACTTTGGTTTCCACTTTGTTGACGTGCTGTCCACCCGCACCCCCGCTCCGCGATGTCTGGAATTGCACGAACGGTAAAAGCAAATCCGGATCAATCCGTTTAATCATCGTCATCCCCGCTCCCCCTATCAGCTAAGGCGATCGTGTTCGCTCCTCCGGTAAACCGCCCCACCAACATGGCCGCGACATTATCGCCCGTAGCATTGAGCAATGTCGCCATCGGGTCAACCAACGTACCGATGATCATCACCGCCGGAATCGCTTCGGTGGGCAGTCCATATACGGAAATCATCAGCATCTCGCCGATATACCCGCCATTAGGAATACCACCAGCTACGACACTGACCAAAACGGTAATACCAATAGCGGTAAGCAGCGTCATCGGATCAAAGAAATCCCACCCAATAAGCACGAACGCCACATAAATTTTTACGATGCTCGACATCGATGACCCGTCTTTATGCAATGTTGCCCCTAAGGGGATCACTACATTGGCCACCGCAGGTGAAACGCCCATCTTTGCCGCGGCCGAAAGATTAACCGGCATAGTGGCAATACTACTGCAGGTACCTATGGCCGTAGCGGATGGGAGAATGTTGTTTTTCCAAAATCGATTGATACCAGCCCTGCCTCCGGCGACGTATGCATAGCCCGTAAAAAACACGATGAAATAAAAAGCGCCCAGCACATAATACAAACCCAACGGTTTGGCATAAAACCCAAAGAGTTCCGGACCGATCGTACCTACCTGATAGGCGAAATAGGCTCCCAAGCCAACGGGAGCGATTTTCATGATCATGATGAGTACATGTTTCATCACCTCATTGCCCGAGGAAAGGAAATTGCGGAACGACCTGCCTGCTTCGCCTGCCCGCATAGCAGCAATGCCCACGAGAAAGGAAAAAATCACGAAAGCGAGCATGTTCTCGCGCGACAACAGCTTGTAAAACTCATCTACAGTGACAAACCGCACCAGTTTATCGCCCCAGGTATCGGCTGGGTCTCCTTGAAGAAGCTCGCTGCTGACACCCTGCGCGGCCGCAGGGGCCTCCACGGGAAAAAACCATAAAGCAATGATGGTACACACCGCAGCGATGATAATCGTACCGAGAAATACGCCCGCCATCACTGAAATGATACGACCCAGCCGCTGTGAGCCATCGATATTGGCAACTGCCGAAGCGATGGCGAAAAATAGCAAGGGAATAACCGCGGCGAACAGCAGGTTGAGAAAAACATCACCCAGGGGCTTAAGCCAAACCACAGAGCCGGGAAAGAAGCCGCCGATAACGCTTCCCACAATAATACCGAGCAATAACAGCAAAATGCCGCCGTAATTCGTCAGAAAATTGGATAGTCGCCTTTCCATATTAAACCACTAAAGTAACGGATTTATTTTAAGTTTGCACCGCATGGTCGAATTTGTTATCACATCTGACGGTTCCAAAACGCTGTACCATCCCGCCATCGGCGAGCATTACCATTCGCGACATGGGGCAGTGCAGGAAAGCAAGCACGTATTCCTCGGCATGGGCCTGGGCCATTTCTTGGCGCTGCACCGTCCACAAACAGTAAGTGTGTTGGAAATCGGATTCGGTACGGGACTCAATTTCCTGCTCACGGCAGACAGCTGTCACGCAAGGGGCATCGTACTTGAATACACCGGTGTGGAAGCATACCCGTTGCCCATCGCTACCTTGACGCAAACCGGTTATGATGACTATGTCAGCCCGGCACTGTGGTCATCTTTCCTTACGCGATACACGGACAGCTTAACGGCATCGCAGGTTATTTTCAACAATTGCTCGCTTGAAATTTCACCTTGTCAGGCGCTGGAATTCACTTCCGAAAAACGGTTTGATGTATTGTATTTCGATGCCTTTGCTGCGGTTCACCAGCCGGAGATGTGGACGGAAGAAACGTTGCGGCATGTATGCGCGTTGCTGAAGCCCGATGGAGTATTCGTCACCTATGCCATTACCGGCCACCTCAAGCGGACACTGAAATCTTTCGGATTTACGATAGAAAAAGTGCCCGGAGCACCTGGTAAACGGGAAATGCTCCGGGCAACGAAACAATAATTCAACAATTAATGCTCGTGCGTACCGTCAGGTCCGTGCGAATGCCCGTGGGAAAGCTCATCGGCCGTGGCTTCCCGGACAGATAGTACTTCAATGGCGAAGTGCAGGTTTTGCCCGGCCATGGGGTGATTGAGGTCTACCACGACGGTCTCCGGGCTCACCTCGGTAACCTTACCTCGGAATTGGTTGCCCTGATTATCCTGCAATGGCAAAACTTCACCCACCGTGGGAAGTCCACTTTCCTTGAACATATCGGCTGGCAGCGGCGCAATGGCTTGTTCATTGACTTCACCGTAGGCATCCTCGGCCACCAGTTCAAAATCTTTGGTATCCCCAGCCCCCAAACCAGCGATATTTTCCTCGAACTTCGGCAGCATCATGCCCGCGCCGAACAGAAAGTCCAACGGATTGTCTTTGCCGGCTTCTTCAACAAAGGTTTTTTCACCATTTTCAACGGTGTGGAGTTTGTACGTCAGCGTTACCACGCTGTTGGGTGCTATTGTCATCTGTTTAAAATTATGGTCACGCGCCACGCGTGGCCGGTTTATCAACTTGTAATTAATTGCATTAATTCGTCCACCTGCTCCACCGGCAGGCTACATGTTTTGTTACGGCACACGTATGCTCTTGTTACGTCATTTATCCGTCCTGCCAACAAGGGGAGGGTCCCTTTTGTTCCGCCCAATATCATTTTATTCGGCACATAATGTTGGTCCAGTTCGCGGCGCAGCCTCAGCCATTCGGGGCCAGTAAGCACTACCTCCAGGTTTCCAGTTACCTCGTCGAGCAACTGGGTGGCCCAATTGGCATAAGCTGATCCATATGGGGCGATATGTGGCACCACGTTGGCCAGCTGCTGGTCGGCTATAGCCGTGTAATTCGGCTCGTCAAACGCCAATCCGAGCCAGCGAAGCTGGCGGACGATGGTCGAAGTGGAAGAAGAGATCACGTTGTCCATGGTTTCCGTCTTCCGAGCAATGAGTGGGGCCGCATGCAACGATGTATAATAAAATGTCGAAGATGCATCGTCGTAAAAATGAGCCAGCACATAGGCAACCAATCGTTTCGCTTCGTGCAGCCAGGATTCGTCGAAGCTAGCTTCGTACAACGCGATATAAGCATCAATCGTAAATGCATAATCATCGAGGAAGCCGGTGATGCCTTTACCGTTTGCCGGCGGCTGGCGCCACAAGCCGCCATCGTCGGCATATAAGTGCGTCTTGATGAATGCTGCATTCGCCAAAGCCACATCGAGATATCCGGGCACATCAAAAACACGATAGGCATCAACAAATCCTTTAAGCATCATCGCATTCCAGGCAGTAAGCAATTTATCATCCAGTGCCGGACGTACCCGGTTACTACGGTAGTCGAGCAATTTGCGTTTGGCCGCAGCCAGAACGGTCTCCCATTCCTCCGCAGAAAACCCCGCATCCTGGGCCATGCCGTCGGCATCGATATCGATTTTCAGTACATTGGTGTGTTCTTCACCCCAGTTACCGGCTTCGGTTACCCCGAAGTAACGGATAAACAGCTCGGCATCTTCGCCCAGCACTTCTTCGATTTCACGTTGCTGAAAGGTGTAGAATTTACCTTCCACGCCTTCACTATCCGCATCCAATGCGCAGTAAAAGCCACCTTCCGGACTCATCATCTCGCGTTGCAACCAGCGCAATGTTTCACTGACCACACGTTTATACTGCGTAATCGGCCGGTGCTGCCACGCTTCGGCATAAAGGCTGACAAGCTGCGCATTGTCATAAAGCATCTTCTCGAAATGCGGAATATGCCAGCGTTCATCTACCGCGTACCGTGCAAAGCCTCCACCAACGTGATCGTAAATACCACCAGAAGCGATTTTGCGGAGCGTGAAGTGAACATGATCTACCACTTCAGCATCGTCCATCAGCACGCCGTAACGCAGCAAAAACAGCCAATTGTTAGGTAACGGGAATTTAGGTGCCTTCCGATGACCGCCCTCCCGCGCATCAAAACGTTCCCTCCAGGGCGTAACGATAGCGCTTAAATCTTCTTTCGTGTACGCATCCGGAATCGATATAAAAGGTAATTGCTCACTCTGCCTGATACCTGCTGTCAGCCGCTCAGCATATTCGTTTGCCAATTGGGGGTTTTCGTTCCACATGGCGACCAGTTGCTGAAGAAATTGCTTCCAATCCGCCGGCGAAAAATAGGTACCCCCATAAATGGGCCTGCCATCCGGCAGACAAACACAGTTGAGCGGCCAGCCTCCCTGGCCGGTCATCAACTGTACCGCAATCATATAAATCTGGTCGATATCAGGCCTTTCTTCCCGATCTACTTTGATGGAAACGAAGTGGGTGTTCATTAACCCGGCGATGCTGTCATCCTCAAAACTCTCGCGCTCCATCACATGGCACCAATGACACGCAGCGTATCCAATACTGACAATGATAAGCTTGTTCTCGGTTTTGGCTTTCTGTAGGGCTTCTTCGCCCCATGGATACCACTCAACGGGATTAAACTGGTGCTGCCTAAGGTAGGGCGAGGTCTCACTATGGAGTTTATTCGGCATCTGGCGGTAAAGGTAAGGTTTTTCCAGCGAACATGGGAAATTTAACCGCCCTAGGCTTCTTTGTCGGGTTCCGCAAACCACGCGTTCGTTCCCATTCCGCCCGATATTGATACCCATTCGGTCACATCATCGAAACGAAGGTGAACGATACTACACGTGGGAAGGTTGTAGATATGTTCGTCGGCCAGGTAATTAACCAATAACGTGAGGCCTGGATTATGTCCAAAAAAAGCTACGCTGTCTACATCATTATCCAACTCGCCAATAATCTGCAACAGGGTATTCGGCAGGGCCTCGTAAATCCGCGGCTCGATCTTTATTTCATTCACAGGAACATGCAGGTGTTCCGCAAATACCTGGGCGGTAGTAATGGCCCGTTTGGCGGGACTGCTCACCAGTTGTTGGGGCTTAATGGCATAACCAGCCAATCGATCAGCCATTTCGGGCGCATTTCTGAACCCTCGCGAATTGAGCGGTCGGTCGAAGTCACGCACATCAAAACTCCAATCTGATTTTGCGTGCCTAATGATGAATAAATGCTTAGCCATAATGCTTACCCCTCTACTTATTTACCTAAACAAGGTATTTACAGCAACCGCCGTACCGATTTGATAAAAACGCAAAAAAAAGAGAAAAAGTGCTTGGATAATCTCATTTATTCTTTATGATAATATAATACTCCCTAAATATTGAACAGCTGTTTAAGGGTTAACTTAGCCGTTGCAAAACGAAAAAAAAAGCGCTGACAATTAACTGATTAAAATGAAAAAGATATGTGCCATCACGATGGCCCGTAACGACGACTTCTTCCTAACCCGCTGGATTGACTATTATGCTAAGCACCTTGGGGAACAGCACTTATATATCTTCCTCGATGGAGAGGACCAACCCATTCCGAAAAATGCGGGAAAGGTGAATGTAAAGCATAGAACGCGCGTTGTGGAACATGTTGTCCGAGCAGAAAAACGCCGCCTAGGATTTCTTTCCGAAGTGGCTGGATACTTGCTCCAACACTATGATTTGGTCATCGGCGCAGATGCGGACGAGTTTCTGGCGGTGGACCCGCGGTGCGGAAAATCCTTGGTCGAATACCTAAGCGGAATTAAGATTGCGCCTTCCGTGTCGGGCCTGGGTCTAGATGTTGGACAGAAGTTGGGCGAAGAAGCTAAACTTGATGACGCATTACCTTTTCTAGTGCAACGGAGGTATGCTTTGGTGTCCTCGCGGTACACCAAACCATCGGTAATATCACGCCCGGTCAATTGGGGTTCCGGATTCCATCGGGTGTTGGGGCATAATTTCAACATAGATCCCAACCTATACTTATTACATTTCGGCTCCGTGGATTACGATATCATTCAGCAACGGTTCCTCGATAAAGACCGGATGGAAACAGGGCGGAAGCGGCATATTG
>Ga0182739_1001564_pt1 | contig 23578 bp, 18 predicted proteins | sample eDN5th30CBELigBY_FD_128873 | JGI IMG/M metagenome (GOLD analysis project Ga0182739, IMG submission 128873) | Enriched backyard soil microbial communities from Emeryville, California, USA - eDNA 5th pass 30_C BE-Lig BY (version 2) (version 2) | ecosystem: Environmental > Terrestrial > Soil >... | reverse complement strand
TTTTTGGTTTAATAATCTCTTCGTCATACTAGTTCCGCTCCAACATCTTTTTTCTCATTATAAACAAAAGTACCCTATAAGAAGGACTTTTTTCAAAGTGTCCATCTTATAGGGTACATTTTAAAGATATTGAAGCTCTCATTATACATTTAAAAGAAAATATTAAAATAGTGAGCATTAATACAAGACTTCGCGCCTTAAAAGCATTTTATAATTATTTATCTAACAATAAATTGATATCAAAGAATCCAATGAAGAATATTAAACAGCTAAGAGATCGCCAAAAAATTATTGAAACATTGGATGATGAGGAAATTGTAAGCATAGCAAAATACATTAGAAGTCAAAAAAGCTTTGTAGGAATAAGAGATTATACTATTTTTCTTTTACTTCTTGATACTGGTATAAGGCTATCTGAATTAATTGGAATTGAAATTGAAGATGTAAGAAAGAGTAGTGTATTTATTAGAAGAACAAAGAATTTAAAGGAACGAACGGTTTATCCAACTTTTAAGACTCTAGATGCTATTTCTCAATACATGAAACTTAGAGGGAGCTTAAATCATAATTCTTTATTTATAAATGTAGATGATGAACCATTACAGAGTAGAAGTGTGCAAGGGAGATTTGCTTTCTATAAAAATGTATTGGGTATAGATAAACAATTTAGTCCACATATATTGAGACACACTTATGCTAAGCGAGCAATTATGAACGGAATGGATGCATTTTCATTAGCTGCCCTATTAGGTCATAGCGATTTAACAGTAACAAAAAGATATGTTTCTTTATGGGGAAATGATTTAGAAGAAAAGGCTAAAAGGTATAGTACAATCAATAAATTGAATATATGATTTGAAGATTTACAAACGCATGTTCGTTTTATATAATTAAAATATACTTTAACGCGGTAGTGAGTTGAAGTATTAACTTAAAATAAAAACCTTATCCATAATAGAGCTGGCACTCTAGGACAAGGTAACTTAATTCACAAGGAATTCTTATATCTCATTATAAGATATGTGTCCTTGTATTTCAAGGAGAGCAGAATGATGTTATTAAATTGCAAAAATGAACAATTAGTTAAGTTTAGTAAGGGAACTTACAATAAACAGGTATTTATTCAAGAGGTCAAAGATCGTTGGGAACTTACTGATAAACAAATTCGTATGACATTTCTTATTGCTGATTTAGCAGAGAATGCAGAAGGAGTATTTAGCATAGCTCACTCTACTTTTGTAAATATGTTTGAGCAAAGATTTAAAATGAAAATTAGTTTATCTACTGTTCGTCGTTTCTTTGAGTTACTTTCGAAGCTTGAGTTATTATCTATTCATGCAGCTAAAAGAAGAAACAATCAACAATCGGCCAATATATATATAGTTGAACTACAAATTGAAGATGAGCAACTAGATGAGCAGGCATATGAACAAGTGACTGAACAAGCATCTGGGCAACATAATATTGCTTTAAAAAATACTTTAAACAAAGACTCTAATATACCTTTAAATAATTGCAATTGTAATTACAAGGAATCCGAAATTAATAAATTTAGAGTCTTATTGAAAGAAGCATGTAATGAATTTTATACAACATTTGCAACTGGTAGATATTCTAAAAAACAGTGGAATACATTAATCGACAAATTTGTTAATGATTCAATAGATAGAAAGTATTATGAAACAGTTATTCAGCACAGGATAAAGGGATTTGCTTATAAATGTCTAGAAAAAATCGCTGATAACACGGACTACAAGAATTCGGATGACTTTAAAGCATATCAAGAATCAATGTTTGAACTTGCTAACAGTCCAATTACTAATCATCAAGGTTCTAACCCATTATTTTACGATTGGCTCAATTCTTAGATAGCCCTCAGAATGCTTAAATTGAGTTATTTGGGCTTTTAAATATAAAGTCAAGTAAATCTATTACAAGTTTATTATTCTAAAATTAACCACGATAAAGTTCTATTATAGAAATAAGAATTAAAATGACTACATACAATGTAAGTGAGGAATCTAAAAAACTAATCGAACGAATTTATAAAAAAGTTATTAATCTTGAAGAAAATTATAATGAGTTTCATACCGAAATTAAAGAACAAAAGTAGGATAATTTTTGCAAAAAACATTTTATTTCAATTACTTTTCCTATTATCCAGATATAGATGTGAACGAATTTTGGTCAATTTAGGAAATTAGTTGATTATTGAATGATGAATATCTATGAAGGGGAAGATGAGCCCTTGAGGGCGATGTCTGACCCAAGTGCTTCAGCTGAGGAGCGCCTTGTCGCGACGAAGTGAAGTGCTTAATTTGAGTCAAAAATCTAATATATATCTTATTAGAGTCTGTATTAAAAAATTGACCTAGATGGACAATAGTTGAACATTATTAATATATCAATGTTCAAAAAATGACCTCCTAGTTTTAACTAAATAGTTGAAGTTGTCGTTTACAAGTTCATTCTTTTAGATATAAAAATAATGTTTAAATTTATATCTAAATAGGAGTTTTCAAATATGAAAAATATGAACTGCAACACCGGAATTAATACCGAACAATTTCTACTAACAGCTAGGAAGTCAAAGAATGGGAAACTTAAAACAATAACTATTCCTTTGGAGACTATTGATACTGTTTTATTAGATTTTAATTCAATTGGAATCATTTATGACAATGGTCAAATGCTTTCAACACAAGTTAATAAAAAAGGAGCCGAACGACTCTATAATCTATTGACATATCTAATAGTTTCAGCAAAGGAGAAGTATAACAATGAGACGCGAACTGTTATTGAACGATAATCAATTAAATGAAATGAAAAATAAGTTTTATGCAATATTAGCTGAAATGGGTATTGGTAAAACTCACTCAATAAAAACTGTCGCTCTTCCATGGGCATTTGAAAAGAGTATGAGAATCTTAATACTCACTCACAGAACAACTTTAAAGGTTCAAACAGAAAATGAAACTCAAGAGTTAAGAGAAAAGTATCATTCATTATTTCGAGGAAATACTGTTGAAATTGTAAACTATCAAAAAATTGTTCATGATTATATGAACGATAAAAAAGAAGAATGGTTAAATAAATATGATATGGTATTCTTCGATGAAGCACATTGTATTGTTACTGATAGTTGGAATGGATCGACTGATTATATTGTTCAATTTCTTGAAGAAATTAATGTTCCTAGGGTTTTAGTTACGGGAACACCAAAATATTTGATGCCTTTAATTGAAAAATGGAAAGCGGAAATTTTAAGAACAATTGATGTAACTAATACAGATATTGAACAAATTCGCTTTTATCAAAAGCAAGAAACTTTCATTAAAGAACTTAAAATCAGTGTATCAGATTCATGTAAAGTATTAGCTTTCGTTAATGGTAGTAGTAATAGAATTCTGGATTTATCAACGAAACTTGGAGCTTCTTTTATCTGTTCGAAATCAAACATCCTTTATCCTTTTGCAGATAAAGAAATAATAAGCGAAATTGAAAATAATGGAGTTAATTTATCTACTAATCTAATTTGTGCTACAGCAGTTTGGAATGAAGGAATTAATATAAAAGACCCACAATTTAAAGCTGTTGCTTCATTCTTTCCTAGAAGAGTTGATGATGTATATCAACAATTTGCAAGAGCAAGAGAATCGAATATTGCTGGATGTGTATTGGTTCCTACTAATCAAATGCTTTCTGGAATAATGATGAAGAATAATGAAGAACTTGAAAAAAATGATTTATCTTTCACTAGACGGATTTTTTTAAATGAGCATAATAAAGAAATTAGAGAAATATTATCATGTAACGGTGGATTTAAAGAATACTTCATGAGAAGATACCCAACTATTCAATGTATTGATGTTGATGAAATTAATTATGATAATAAGATTTGTGATTTTCTGGATTCTTTAGTTGGAACTAAATTATTTAAAGAAGAAGATTTAAGTCAAATTTCTAATACAGACCTTAATAAGATAACTATTAAAAATATGACTCAAGAAGAGTTTATTGAAACGATGATTGAAGAATTCAGAATTCGTGGTAATCAGGGTCAAAAGAACATTAAGATGACAGTTATTAAAAAATGGTTAGATGAAAAAAATTATAATTATAAATTGGAACCAAATAGAGATCGTTCTAGAAAATCTCCAACTTATGGTAAGAGCTTTTGGATAATTGAAAAATTGATTGATAAAGATTAGGCGACTATTGTCGCTTTTTATGAACTCATTTACGTTTCTGAACGGACGATATAAGTATTAAGTAGCGAAATTTAATTGAAAATAATTTGGGAAAATATGTAAAAACATCTAATATTACGTCTAGAAACTGGTAATAGATTACATATATATAGTATGAGTTGTTTATCTAAGCAAATCTTACTTCCTCACTTAATTTGTTTAATTGTTTAGTAGTTGAGTTTTACTTGTAATGCGAAAGTTCATGAAAGAATATTTTATTGTTCTTAAGGAATATCAAGTTTCCTCCTATAAGCTTGGTCTTCCTTCATTTGTATTATATTAATCTAAAATTATGGCTGCTATTAGCAGTTTCCAAAATAAATCTCCTTAAAGAATAATTTCCTGTTATTTTTTCTTGAGAGGGCGTACTCGATTATAGGTACGCTTTTTTATTATTTAGTCTAATTTTGCTTCGGTGAGCAAAAAAATTTTTATTGAGGTGAAAGAATTTGAAAATGGAACTCCGAATCAACTCCACTGAATTATCTTCTAATGAGGATGGCTCAATTGCGGTTTCAGGATATGTGAATAAAACTAATCAATTTAGTGAGGTACTAGGTACAACAAAGAAATTTAAAGAAAAGATTGCAAAAGGAGCTTTTCAAAAAGCAATCGTAAATAGTCAACGAGATATTGACTTTCTAGCTGAACATGATAACAAAAAAATCCTTGCATCAACTCGTAACCAATCATTGGTTTTACAAGAAGATGACAAGGGTCTTTTTATGTCTGCAACTATTGCTCCAACAACATGGGGCAAGGACTACTACGAGTTGATTAAGTCTGGAATTTTAAAAAATATGTCCTTCGGTTTCCGAACTATAAAAGATAACTGGAAGTCACTTAGTCCAGGTCTTTTCGAAAGAACAATTGAAGAACTTGAATTATTCGAGGTATCAGTCGTTCGAGATCCAGCTTATAGTAGTAGCACTATTGCAGCAAGAGGAATTGATTTAGTTGAAAAAGTCGTTCCTTTAAATATAGAAGAAAAAAAAGAGGAGAATAAAAACATTATGAAGACAGAATACCGTTATAACATTGATATTAAAGAAACAGTGGAAGAAAAGGAGATTCGTGAGTTTAATAATGGATTGCGAAATCTTCAAATGACAAGTGGAAGCTCTTCAGTTATTCCAGAAACAGTATCAGATATGATTGTTCGGAAGTTAGAAGAAACTTCACCAATTTTTTCACAAGCAAGGAAAATTCAATCTGTAAATGGGACCGTTAAAATACCACGCGAAACTTCCATTGGTATAGCTTCATTTGTTGGAGAAGGGCAGTCCTTAATTCAAGAAGCGTTTTCTCTTGGTGAAGTGAAATTAACGCAGAAGCGTGTTGGAGCCTTTATTTCAGCAACTCAACAACTTATTAATGATTCTGCAATTGATATGGCAGACTACATATCATCATTATTAGCCACTCGCACATACAATGCAATTGAAAAATCGATGTTAAAGGGAACAGGTGTAGAAGAGTTTGCAGGTATTGTTCCTAATGAAGAAGTGTTCAATCATACTTTACCAGTTGGAGTTACAGATCAAGTCTTGTTAGATAAATTGCTAGATATGACGTTATCTATTCATCCCGACTTCTTACAGGGCTCTCAATTTATCATGTCCCGACCTTTCTTTAACAGAGTATCTAAATTAAAAGATGCAGCAGGGAAATATTATCTTCAAAATGGAACGGATAATGGAAAAATTAATTATTTGCTATTTGGATTGCCAGTAGTAGTTACTAATAGTTTAGATGATGGTGATGTTGGAGATGTTCCTTGTATTGTTGGGAATATTCATGCTTCGTATGCTGTGATGATTAAGAAGGGAGCTTCACTCACAATGGTGCAAGATAGTGATAGTGCTTTAAAGGGAACTCTTGGCTTCCTATTTTCTGCCTATTTAGATGGTGCGACATACAACCCCGAGGGCATTGCAAAGCTAACAATAGTTGCTTAATCAATACTAATTATGTGAACTAAATAAATGGAGACGAGACTAAGTTCAAAATGCTTGGTCTTGTCTTATTTAAAGGAAGGTAAGTCAACAGATGGAAAGTCAAGAACGTAAAATGAAAGAGAAATTAGAACACTTAAATGCAATTAGAGATGAATTGAAAAAGGATGATTTTAGATTTCTGTGTGCAACAATTATTGCTCAAGAATATATTTCTATCTATAAAAAGCTAGGAGTGAAAGTTAATAGACAATATATTCTTAATAAGGTTAATAATATATTGAAATCGAAAGGATTAAATTCAGTGAGTTACGGATTTCTTCGTAAATTTTGTTAGATTTTAAAAGCTATCGCCTACTTCTAAAATAAAAAAAAGTCTAGGTTAACAGGGATAAACGGGGGAGGTCCATTCACACGCACCGTCCTAAAACGCCGAAAGCCCGTGAAGATGTGTTGACATTAATTTGATTAATTTACAAGGAGAAAGTCAATTATTAAAATCTATAATTTCATTAACAATTGAAAATTAATTGATGTTAATGCTTCAAGTTTATCTGAAGAAATAATTACTCAGAAGATATTTAATGAACTATATAGACTTGAAGAACCGGTAGAAAATGAAGAAAAAAATTAAGCTGTTGATTATTCATTTAATGCAATTGGTTGAGAGCCCTTATTTATTTGTCCAAATGCATAACTCATGAATCTAGATAAATGTAATAAAAATTGGGTGTCAAAACGAGTGATATCGTGATATACATTTTGTGTATATAGGATTATTCAATCGCCTTTATGTATAAATAGATTTAGAAAATTTAAAATTACCAATCATAAACCCCTAGAAAATACCTATTAAATACCAATAAATGTATGTATAATGATGTTTATATAGTTGATTTAGGGGGCTTATTATGAGTGTCGATAAAATTCAGGAACTTAGAAAAAAGTATATAGACTTACCTGATTATAGAGAAGAAACAGTTAAAATTAGAGTTGTAATCCCCCTTCTTGAAATGCTTGGGTATAAAGAAGATTGGTATAGATTTGAGTATCCTGTTATTAAGAAAAAAAAGGTTACTGATATAACTATTCTAAGAAACGGGAAGATAGAAATGGTTGTTGAAGTTAAGAAAGGGGGCAACTATTCTATTAAGCCAGAAGACATTCATCAATTATTAACCTATTTAGTAATTAAAAATGTTGAATGGGGAATTGTTACTAACGGTAAAGATTATATTTTAATCAATTCTAAAATCGGTGAATTAAAAGATAAAGAAGTATTAAAATTTAATCTTCTAGATATTACCAATGAAAATAAAATGATATATCTTACATTTGATTCTATTTTCCAAAACAAAATAACTACATACCTTAAGCATCTAGCACAATTTAAATACTATAAACTTCAAGAAAAAGATAACTACACCTCTTGGTCTATATATAATTCTACTATAACTAATTACTTTAATTATCTAATTTCTAAACATACAAATTATCGCAAACTAGAATACCTAAGTAGAGAAGATTTCAAAGAGTTCATCAACTATGATATTAATCAAAGCCAAACAAGTAAGACGAGATTAAAAAAAATAAATTCAAAACAAACAATAATAAATAAATATAGACATATAAAGAAATTGTATGAACTTTTTGTTTTACATAATGAAATAAATCATAATCCATTTTCTTTTATAACCGAGGAAGAAATGATTGATGGTGTTGAAGGAATAAAGCTTGAGAGTGATGATTATTTTGAGCATATATCTTTAGAAATGCTTGAAGAAATCCTAGCATTATATGATCATAGTCGAAATCCTGAAAGAAACAAATTAATATTTTTACTTTGTTTATATGCTGGATTAGGAAGAGATGAAATTAGGTATATAAAAATTGATGATTTTAATTACCTTAATAACACCTTAAAAGTAAAGGATATCGAATTACCCATACCGGATTATTTCATTAATAGAATAAAACACTATATAAATAATGTTCGTAATAAAAATTCAAAAGTTGAATACCTTTTCGATAGTAATTATGGTGAGTATGCCGGGGAAGCATTATCTAGAGATATGATAAATGCAACAATAAATCGTAATAGTAAACATTTGAATGATTCTTCAGCTCACGATAAAACTATTAAAGTAAAGCCAGAAAATATTAGGAAGTTATTGGTTAGGAAGTTTTTTGAAAATGGTTTTTCTATTGAAGAAATTGTTACAATTACTGGAATGGAACTTCAAAGAATAGCTGAGCATATAACGACAGCAGAGATAAAAGACAGGACAATTATTAAATCTATACCAGATAATCATCCATATTTAACTTTATTTGAAAAAGGCTAAGAAATTATAAATTTTTCTTGTAAAATATCTATTTTATAATCTTGTTAATTCTTCAATTGAAGTTTAAAGAGTTTTTAGCTTATTTAACAATTGAACCATTAATGGAGCAAGATTTACTTATGTAGGAAGCAGAAAAATTCTATTCTGCTTAGAAGCGTAACATCATTTTTTAGGATATTTAGAAATTATATATTATGTATTAAATTATGAGAGGAGTGTAAGTTTTGGCAAAATATCTAGTTTTTAAATTGAATCTGCAACCCTCTAAATTATTAGAGTATCAAAATGAGAGAGAATATTTAATTAAGGAACTTATACCGAGTATGTTAGAGAATATAGTTTCTCTAAGAAAATTAAAAGGTAAAAATGTTTATAAAATTGTTCTTGAAAATAATGATAATAAAGACTTTGAAGTTGCTTATGACCGATTACTCATTAATACTACCAAATTACTAAAATATTACGAAGAAATTTTAGAACATTACGAAAAAGAGGGCGAAATTTTTTATTCAAAGGAGTTTTTACAATTAAACACGAATTGTAGTAGTCAAAGACGAGAAATAGTAAAGAAATATCCAGTTTTAGAAAATGCTTTTATTGAATTTACAGATGAACAAATAGATCGTGAAATTGGAATAAGTTTTGACAGTAAGATTGGAACTGGTATTGTTCATCTGCGCAAATTCTACAAAATTAAGAAATACATAGAAGATGTAGGAATCCAACGGATAATCCTTTATATGTGAATGCATATTATAGACCTATTGATGAGCAAATTTTAATAAAACTTGACTTAGATAAAGAGGCAGCTTCAGTAAAGGAAGCACGTGCATATATCTCTTATTTTGAAAACTTGATTAATAATAATAAGACTGTAGTGAGTAAAATAGGAAAAATTAACATTAATCCTATTTATGATTCTATAAAGTTGAGTGATGAATCCTATACAGAGATAAGTTTTTCAATAGTATATCCTAATGGTAACCCTTCTTTAGATAGACATAACATATTGGAAGCAGCAGAAGCAAAAGAGGCACAAATAACAATATTAGGTACAGATGAACGACCATTAAAAAAAGAAGCTGTAGAAAATTTAGTAAACGAGGAAGCCAAGAAGGGGTATTTAAAAAATATCTTTTCGACAAAGGGAAAGCAAATTCTTGCAATTATAAAAAGGACCGATGCTTTATAAAAGAGAGGAGTATTTATAATTATGAAAGAAAACATTTATAAAAATCCCGCTCTTATTGTTTGGCAAGCAAGGAAAAATTTAATGCCAGTTTATTTAGTAATTATATGGGGGGCGTTATTTGCTGCTTCACTAATAGGTGCGTTTTATAAAAATTATTTTGACTTTTCAACTCTAACTCTTGAATCACATTTTTCCATTACATCTACAGGATTAACTTTAACATTAGCATTATTCGTTGCAGGGAAATCGGCCTTTGATGATAAAGAACTGAAAATCTTAGCTAATCATATACCGGAAAATGGGGTTAAAGGGCAAGCACTTATAGATTTTATTGGTCCATATGTATTTACTTCATTGTTGTTTTTCGTAACTGGTTTAGTATCTTTATTTGGTCCGTTTTTAAAATTAAGTTTCGACCCTACGATATTATTAATTATTAAAATAATATATTTTAATATTTTAAGTTTAGGGTTCTTTAGCCTATTTAACTTAGTCATTACAATGTTGAAAGACGTATATTTAAAAGCTTTTAGAAAATAAATTTCAAATTGTCTATGTTAAGAAGTACAGAGTATTAGGGCTATTACACATAACATTTAAAGCTTTAATTAGGTATAAAAGTATATTTAAAAATGCTTAAGAATTCTAATCATCTCCCCAATTGAGCTCTATTGTGGAATATTATTATCGGAATTAAGTTATGTTGACCCAAATAACAGTATTAATAGAAACTTTCTTATAATAAAATCTAAATTTTATAACCATAAAAAATCACCTCGATATTTAGATCAGGTGATTTATTTTTTGCAGGTATTAGTGTTTGCTAATCCCAATCAATTTCTACTCGGGTATGTTCCGGTTGTTAAAGTAGCATAAAGCATACTATAAATGAGTATAGGTTTTCTTGTTAGGAGGTCTAATCTATTATTATTTATTGTTTTTATGACGTTTAATAAATTTTAGTATTTGATTTTCCGCTAGTAACAATGCTTCTTCGCGCGTTCTTTGACAAGTTACGCCTTCTCCGATAATTTCTTCATCAGTATTAACAGTGTATTTTGCATTGAAAAAATCTGAACCTAACATCTGGAGTTCAATCATAACTTCATACTCATCCTCACCGAATGGCTCTAACTCATACATCTCTACTTCGTATTTAGAAAGATAGTTAATAAAAGAGTTTTCAAGTACACCTAACATTCAATTCTCCCCTCTCAAATATTTATGTAATTAATTATATTAAGGTCATAAAAGGTTTGAAATTAATAAAATTGAAAAGTGACGAAACTTGTAATTTGACTAGTTTTATCATAGTGCTAAAAAATAATAGTTTTTCGAAGGTATCTGTTTAGATTTAACAAGACTAGGAGTATTGAAGTGGTATATCTTCAACAAAAGGGCCAATATATTGAATAACAATCAAAAAGTGAATTAGAAATTTATGTTAAAACATAAAGAAATAATTTACTTCAATCAAAGTTTTATTAATGGAACATGAAACAAGAATTTTTCCAAATATATAGGGAGTGAATAGAAATATAGCAATAGCGGTATTTTCAATTAAAGTGCTTCTTTCACGACCTTCTTTTTAAATCTATATTTTGGTATAATCTACATAGTTATACATATTAATACAAGGGGAGATTCATTTGCCAAACAAAAGACAATCGAAAAAAGATGCCAAAAATGCATTAGCTAGTTTTCTTGGGTCATTTATACCAGGGATTAATATTACTCCAAAAGTATACTATTTCGGAAAGAAATTAGAAATTAAATCAAAGGCGAAAGCGAATAATCAAACAGTAGAACAGTATTTAGAAATTGATTTAAAAAATAAAGTGTCAAACATTGCGAACCTAAATGAATATGATTTGGCAAGTTTAGCGATTGATTTAAACTCGTATTTTAAAGCCGATAAATATTTTAGAAAAGGATGGGTAGTGGATGGCTATTGGGATGCCTATTATAGTTGTAGTGAACCAATCCAATTAGGTTTAAATGCAGTTTCTAAATGGTGACTTTTAACTTACCAAAAACCTCCTTCAATTACGAGGGAGGTTTTTGTTGATCATTCTTCTCTTGATATTTCTTTCATCTTCACTTCATAAGTAGTTAAACCTATTTTTCCTTCAGCAAATTCTTTTTCAATTACGTCTTCGTCAATACACAACTGCACCAATTTTCCTCATCTTCATAAAGGACGACGAATACGATAGGGAAGATATTGCTGCATTGGCAAACAACAATGCGTTGGGAAAACAAAGCTAACTGTTTGAAGTCTAAACCTAATTCAAAAATACCAAATTGCTGAATTAATCTTTCATCAATTATGCCTTATAAAAACGGAGACATTTCGATGGATAACTCAAAAGTTCCATTTTTGGTTGACTATTCATTAATTGGTTATCTGCAAAAGTTTTAGAGAATCTAAAATTTTCATCTTCTCTTAAAATACTACCGTCTTTTTTTCCTGTTCTCCTGTAATAAATAACAAACCAATAAAAGATTGGATATTCTCTAATTCTTATTATTGCATTTTCTTTTTTTATATGAAATATATCGTTCCCTTGTTTTATAAGCTCACTTGCATCCGGGGTTACCTTTGAATTTTGAATAGTACTAGGTATATACTCACAAACTATATCATCTTTATATAAAAAATTGCTATCATGTGTTGTTCCATGAGATCTACATACTAGTGGTCTAATATTATAAATCCTGCAGGAGTTTGTTTTTTCGTCTAAGAAGAGACAAGCAGAATGTCTAGAATTTCCATAAAAGATTTGTTTTAAATAGGGAGTATCGTCTATTTTCCCCGTACCGTCTGCTTCAAGTATTTTATAGTACTTAGGATCATTTACTCTTAACCACTCTAGCGTTTCTAGTGATTTATTATATAATTTTTCTAGATCTGACAAATTCCACTTTTCTTTTATATCTTTTAAAATTAATTCAAATTCAATATCAGATATATTGAATGTGTCAGAACAACAAGAAGCACATCCAATTCTACATGGTGAACTAATTTTCTTACTTCTATAATTTGTAATTAATTCATCTAATTCCTTATAAAGATTCAGTACTAATGCTGCTTTACTTTCAATATGTAAATCTGGATGGCATTTTTTTTTCTTTAACCCACTTCCACAAACACAATCACTGTTCCTATTTGACAATCTTATCCTCCTTTATTACACAACCGTTTTATATTTTATGTTTTTTTTTTTTTTAAAGAACAACCATAAGGTAAATTAAATGTAATTATCTAACTTGGATTTAAAATGATTGACAAAAAGAAGGAATCATATTGCACTATTTTAGTTTTGGTAAGTGTATTTGATAATTATTGATTTCTAAAAAATAAAAAATCCTCCGAATCCTCGCGGGGTATATTTTTATTATTCCACCATCGAGTGCGATTGTTGAGTGATGGTTAGAATAAAATAAAAATTTTATTTTACATAAAAAATCACCTCGATATAACAATGTTGAGGTGATTCTTATGTTGCCAACAAAAGAGCAACTCATACAACATCTATCTGATAAAATGACAAATCAAGATATAGCCACAATTTATAATATTACCTTTCAGAAAGTGCTCCAGCTTATAAGGAAATATAAACTTAACCAAAAAGAACTCAGAAAAGTAGATAAATATATTGTTTATGAACATTGGCTAAATGGAGAAGTTATATTTGTAGGAAGTGGTGTTTGGTATAGATGTAGAAGGTCTTCTAATAGAAGAAACTCAGAATACAGACGGTTAATGGAGCAAAGTAAAATAGTGTATAAGTTTGTAGGCGAATTTACTAGTAGAGATGAAGCTTATAAATATGAAGCTGAACTTATAAAAAAGTATAAACAAATAAACCAAGCAAGATTTAATAAACAGATAAGCACTTGACTGTTTTTGGTAGTAAAGGCATAATTATTAGTAATCGAATGCACCGATTTTAACTAAATAATATAAATACTGAAATTGCTTATACTGGTAAGAAGAACATATCGGTTACTGACTCAAAATCGTGTTCCTTCTGGAGTGTCGGTTCGACCCCGACCACCGGTATCATATCACTGCTTGCCAATGCAGTAAAATCAACGTTTCTTACACTATGTAAGAAACGTTTTTATTTATCTCCTATAGGATTCTTACAAAAAAAATCGTGTATATTCCCCCTGTCATAAACAAGGAGAAGTTTGGCAAGGTGTATAAACGAATTATCTATATAGGATTTTCAATCATTCCTTACATTAGTATAGGAGATTCATTTCCAAACGACACTCTTTTCATTTCTTGTTATTGTCTAATTCATAAATTAATAAAGCCAGTGAGAATGAGGTGAACTAGTAGTGAGAAGAGAAAAGGAAATGTTTGATTTAATAATAGGAGTTGCACAAAGGGATGATAGAATCAGGGCAGTCTATATGACGGTTCAAGAACCAATCCTAATGTTGAAAAGGATATCTTTCAGGATTTCGATATAGTTTATGTAGTAGAGGAAACAGCCTCATTCATACATGATGACAAGTGGTTTGAAATTTTTGGTGAATTATTAATGAAACAAGAACCCGATAAAATGTACAAACAAATTGGTTTGCACATGGATTTTGAACGTTCTTATGGTTATTTAATGCTTTTTAAAGATGGTAATCGTATCGACCTTCGTATTCAAACAAAAGAAGCTACGTTAGAAGGGTATCTTAGTGATAAACTTACTGTTCCGTTATTAGATAAGGACAATATTTTACCAGTTATATCTCCTCCTACAGATATAGATTATCATGTAAAAAAGCCAACAGAACCGATGTTTATAAGTTGTACCAATAATTTTTGGTGGTGTTTACAAAACGTTGCAAAAGGAATTTGGCGCGATGAATTACCATACGCAAAACAAATGTTTGAATATATAACTAGGACAAATCTGGACGAGATGGTATCATGGTGGATTGGCTCTAGACATAACTTTAAAGTTTCAACTGGAAAGATGGGTAAGTATTTTAAAAAATATCTACCAGCATCATATTGGGAAATGTATGAAAAAACCTATTCTAATAATAATTATAGAGACTTCTGGGATTCAATTTTTGTCACTTGCGATTTGTTTAGAATTTTAGCAGAAGATGTTGCTGATCATCTATTATTTACATATCCAATCGATGACGATACAAACATGACTAAATTTCTTAAACATGTTAGAGAATTACCAGTTGATGCAAATGAAATTTATTAATTATCTATTTATAATAGTTAGTTCACTTAATTACGAAATATACATATGATATTGATGTTGCTCCATAAGAAGTGAAAATAGGATAGAGTTATTTGGTTCAAAAGTACAGACTGTAAATGAAATGCAATTTCCTAATGAAAGAATATTTCTTTTCTTTTCGGTTAATCTAAGATTGGCTATGAAATAATGTGAATGCTTATTGTCGTGCACGAAAGTGGTATCGACATTTGGCATTAACAATTATAGTAGTCAAAATGACGATACTTATACGGAGGTGTACTAATGGTTAAAGACTCACATCCAGATAACAAGAGAAAGATTAAGGAACAACCAAAAATTCCTGATGAGCAAAGAAGAAATAAAGGTTCATCAACAGCTCGCCATCAAAATTAATACACCTCACATAAGTATGAGAGACAGGGTACTACCTACGTATGCCCTGTCTTTAATTTTTTCACTTCTAAACCTCTTCTAATATCTAATTCCTAAAAAATCCTTCTAACTATAATCAATACAATATCCATTTAATTCAAATTTCTGCGTTTATTTATTTTTATTTTTCAATCTAAAAAGAGGGCAACTATTCTATCATTACATCAAAAATATATAAAATTACAAAGCTACGACTAGAAAAATAGTATAAAAAAGTTGAAAATAGTAATAAAGCAATTTAATAGTAATAAAATATTATAAGAGGGATTTTTTAGTATTTTGCACTTAGGAGGAGATTAAGTGAAAGTGGTTACAAAAGGGACGATGTTATGGGAACCATCGAAGCAACAGATTGAAAACTCCACTATTAATCGTTTTATGAAATGGGTTAATGAAGAGAATGGACTAGCGATTCAAACTCCCAATGAGCTTTGGAAATGGTCAGTAGATGAGCTAGAACAGTTTTGGGAGAATATTTGGAAGTATTGTAAAGTGAAATCTCACTCTCCTTACTCTAAAGTGTTAGAATCAAGAAAAATGCCAGGTGCTAAATGGTTTACTGGGGCAACTGTCAATTATGCAGAGCATGTATTTCGAAATAGTAGAGAAGATCGACCAGCCTTAATCTTTAAATCGGAGACTGTTTCATATAGAGAAGTAAGCTGGAAAGAACTTCATGAAAAAACAGCGATGGTTAGACAATATTTAATCAAACTGGGTGTTAAAAAGGGAGACCGTGTAGTTGCGTATATGCCTAATATACCGGAAACGGTTATTGCATTTTTAGCTTGTGCAAGTATGGGGGTTATTTGGTCCGTTTGTTCACCTGATTTTGGAACAGGTAGTGTTATTGATCGATTTAAGCAGATTGAGCCAACAGTTTTATTTGCAGTAGATGGGTATTCTTATAATGGAAAGCTACATGACAAGCTAGAAAGTGTTAAAGAGTTACAAGCAGAATTACCTACATTAACTAAGACAATTCTATTTCCCTATATACAAAGTGAGAATAAGATTCTGGACACTGCCAAAACAGTTTATTGGGACGATATGTTATTACAAGAAAAGGCAAATCTTACTTTTGAGGCTGTACCTTTTGATCATCCTTTATGGATTTTATTTTCCTCCGGGACAACAGGTTTACCGAAGCCGATTGTTCAGGGGCAAGGTGGAATCATTATTGAGCATTTAAAAACGATAGTGGTTGAACAAGGAATCGATAAAGATGACGTATTTTTCTGGTTTACAACAACTGGTTGGATGATGTGGAATCTTTTAATGGCAGGTTTACTTGCTGGAGGAACAGTTGTCCTTTATGACGGAAGCCCTGCTTTCCCAAATATTAATGTATTGTGGGATTTTACTGAGGAAGTGGGTATCACATTCTTCGGTACGAGTGCAGCCTTCTTAAATATTTGTATGAAATCAGGTATTAAACCAAATGAAACAAATCAATTTTCAAGGTTAAAGGCTGTATATTCAACAGGTTCACCTTTATCAGTTGAGGGCTTCTCCTGGGTCTATGAGAATATAAAGGAGGACGTGTGGCTTGTATCAGCTAGTGGAGGAACTGATATATGTGCAGCCTTTGTAGGCGGTTGCCCTACATTACCCGTATATGCAGGTGAAATTCAAGCACGCGCTTTGGGGGCTAATGTACAATCTTTCAATGACGAGGGCGTCTCTGTAATCAATGAAGTTGGAGAGCTCGTAATCACTGATCCAATGCCATCCATGCCACTCTATTTTTGGGGAGATAAGGATAATAAACGTTACTTAGAAAGTTACTTCGAAATGTATCCAGGTATTTGGCGTCATGGAGATTGGATTCAGATTGATGAAAAAGGAAGTAGCGTTATCTTTGGACGGTCTGATTCAACGATTAACCGCCAAGGAGTCCGACTAGGTACAAGTGAAATTTATCGCGTGGTAGAATCGCTAGATGAGGTAATAGAAAGTTTAGTAGTAGATTTAGAATACCTAGGTAGAAATTCATTTCTAGCATTGTTTGTCGTGTTAAAACCCAATGTAACATTGAATGTAAGTTTAATAGAAAAAATAAAAGCTGAAATAAAACAAAAAGTATCTCCACGCTTTGTCCCAAATGAAGTCTTTGAAGTAAGAGAAGTACCTAAGACATTTAGCGGAAAGAAACTTGAAGTACCAATTCGTAAAATCCTACTAGGACACCCTGTCGAAAAAGTGGTTAATCGAGGATCCGTTGCAAATCCAGATTCAATCAACTATTTTATTGAGCTTTCAAAAACACTAAAAATATAGAAGAATAGTTATTTTTACTTTTAAAATGAATATAACTCGTATCACTTAATAAAAAAACCTAGTCACTTCAATGTAAGAGACTAGGTTTTTTTATTGGTAAAGTTAACTAGTTTCGACATTTCTATTAGACAATACATACAAAGTTTTAGAAGGAATTTACAAAATATTAAAATAACTATTTACAAAGCTTAACAATTAGTGATTAATATATAGATATGATAGATGAAGAAAATATGAATGAAAAAGGGGTTAATTTATGTCGAAAAAGAGAAAAAATAAATATTTTCTAGCAACCTTAGCAGGAACTGTTGTAGCGAGTACAGTAGTAGCAACACCAAATTTAACAGAAGCTGCAGGTAAATCATTTCCAGATGTAAAAGCAGATGATTATTTTTATGATGCAGTAACAAATTTAGTCGATCGAGGATTGGTAAGTGGTTTTCCAGATGGTACATTTAAACCTTACGAAAAATTAACTCGAGGACAAGCAGCAGTTATTCTGGCTGGATTACTTAAATTAGATACAAAGAATGTTACAAATCCTAAGTTTAAGGACGTCCCGACAACACATTCCTATTATGGTGCAATTGCTGCACTAGCTAATGCAGGATATATAAAAGGATTTGAAGATGGAACATATGGAGCTAGTAAGCCTATTACAAGAAATCATATAGCGATTATTCTTGCTAAAGCGTTTGAACTAAGTCCATCTAAAAATGCTACACTTCCATTTACAGATATTTACCCCGACTACAAACAGTATATTACAGCATTATATGAAAATGGTATTACAGTTGGAACGACAAAAACTACATTTGGAGGAACTTCTAACGTAACACGTGGTCAATTTGCACAATTTCTCCTACGTGCTGAATCTGCAAAATCAAGTACAGTCTCCTTTAAAATTGAAAACCTATCAAATACAAGTATCCAGACTACCGAAGGCAAGCTAAGCTTTGACGAATCTTTAAAATCAATTTTTAGTACAACGAATGCATCAGCTCTAAAAGGTGCAGAAATAACTGCGAAAGTAAAAGATGGGAAAATTATTACTATAACAGCCTTAACTTTAAATGCAGAAGGAAAAGAAAATGCACCAGTTGTATTTGATGGTGGTAATGAAACGATTGCTGGTGATGTAACAGTAAATGCGGACTATCTTTCACTAAAAAATATTAAGGTAAAAGGTGATATAAAATTAACTAGTAAAGTAGTAAATGAATTTTCATCGAACGGATTAATTTCAGAGGGCGAATTAATTATTGGAAAAGCATCAAATCCAGTTGCCTCACTCTCTAATCTATTTGCTGCAACTAACGACGTAGGTCCAAAAATTAATCTAACGAATACTTCTCTAGATGGAATCGAAGTTGGACGAGATAATGTTCAACTAAACTCTGATAAAAAATTACCTGAAATCAAAATTACAGCAACCGTATCGTCAATTGAAGTGAATGCCGATGTTGAAAAGGTAACGATTAATGTTTCGGTAAAAATAGAGGTAACAGGAACGGGTACGATTGACCAAGTTGATTTGGAAAAAGCAGTAGAGCTAGCACTTAAAGTTGCTGGACAAGTTAAGTCATTGGTTATAGAAGATAAAGGAAGCAAGGTAGAAGTCGGAGTTAACGTACAGATTAATAGTATGGTAGTTCCAAAGGGTTCTAAAATTGAAGAAGTCATTTCAAATTATTATAGCGTAAGAGATAAAATTAATGATGTTAAAGATGAGGGTGGTACAACTGTAACACCTCCAAGTTCTGGTGGTGGTTCTTCTGGAGGCGATAATTCTGCACAAGTAAAGCAAGCACTCATCAAAACTGCTAATGAAAAATTAGCAGCAATACCAGAGGTAGACACGATCATTTCAGAAAATATTGAAGATGCTAAATCTAAAGTGGATGCAGCTCAATTAGCAATTTCTGCTGCAAAAAATGCAGGAGCTGTAGATGCTGACTTCGTAGGATTAGATAAAGTTCAAAAAGCATTGGATCAGATTAAAAAGATCGAAACATCATTTGAATTATCCATCATGCATACAAATGATACACATGCTCGTGATGAGTTAGCACCAAAACGTGCAACAGTCATAAAAGAAGTTAGAAAGGATAAGCCTAACTCACTTCTTATTGATGCAGGGGACGTATTTAGTGGAACACTTTACTTTAATGAATTTAAAGGACAAGCTAGTTTAAAATTGATGAACTACATGGGTTACGATGTGATGACTTTCGGCAATCACGAGTTTGACCTTGGTTCAAGCCCAGAAGGTCACCAAGCATTAGCTGATTTTATTGAAGGTGCACAATTCTCCTTTGTATCGGCAAATGTTAATTTTGCACAAGATGAAAAATTCACGGGCCTATTCACTGACCTAATCTCAAGTGAACCGGAGAACGGTAAAATTTATAATGGTATTGTAAAAGAAATAGACGGAGAAAAAGTCGGAATATTCGGGTTAACAACTGAAGAAACGGCATCTATCTCATCTCCAGGAAGTATCGCATTTGAGAATTACATTGAGGAAGCAAAAAAAGCAGTAAAAGCTTTTGAAGATATGGGTGTAGATAAAATTATAGCTGTATCACATATCGGTTACGATGATAATGCTGCAATTGATAATGATCAAATTTTAGCTAAATCTGTTGATGGAATTGATGTCATCGTAGGCGGTCATAGTCATACACAACTTGATAAACCTGTAGTGATAAAGGAAAACTTAAGTGGTGAGGAAAAAGATCCTACAGTAATTGTACAGGCTTATCAATATAGTGATTATCTAGGAATGATTGATGTAACATTTGATGAAAATGGTATTATCACAGAGCATGATGGCGAGTTAATACAAGTTTCAGGGTATGAAGAAGATCCAGAAGCTGCCGAGATCTTAAAACCATATAAAGAAAAAGTAAGCGAACTGAATAATTCTGAAATTGGTGTTACATTAACGGAACCGTTAACAAGTCCACGTACATCAGATCCTGGAAACACAGCGGGACTAAGTGTTCGTAAAAATGAAACCATTTTAGGTAACCTAATAACTGACGGAATGCTTTCAAAAGCGAAAGAATACGATAAAAACGTCGTAATGGCCTTCACAAATGGTGGTGGTATTCGAGCAAGTATTAATGCGGGCCCAATTACGATTGGTGAAATTATGAGTGTATTACCATTCGGGAATACCCTTGCTTTAATGGATGTTACAGGTGCGGAATTGAAAGAAGCTTTTGAAACAAGCTTAAGTCAATATCCAAAAGAAAATGGAGGATTCTTACATGTCGCTGGGGCAATTGTGAAGTATGATCCGTCTAAACCAGCGAAAACAGTTATAGATGGCGTAGTAACTGAAGAAGGACAACGGATTGTCTCAATTTCTTATAAAAATGAAGATGGGACTTATACTGAAATTAAGGATAACGAAACATACACAGTTGCAACGAATGCCTTTACTGCAAAAGGTGGCGATGGATTTGATTCGTTTAAAGCTGCTTATGAACAGGGACGTGTAACAGATCTAGGTCTATCTGATTGGGAAAACTTTAGAGATCATCTATTAACGCTAAAAACAATTCCAGCAAAAATAGAAGGGCGAATTGTGGATGTAACAGTTGCAGTGCCCGAACCGGAACAAGGAGTTGTCACTAAGGATTTAATTATTTCAGAATATATTGAGGGAAGCGGTACGAATAAAGCAATTGAAATCTATAACGGTACGGGTAGCTCAGTTGACTTAAGTAATTATACTCTGGAACTATATGCAAATAGTGGTGATACAGGTACTGCAGATGGAGGAAAAACTGCAGCTACTAATACCTTGAAATTATCAGGAACTCTAGAGAACGGCAAAACATATGTTTTATATAACAGTACTAATGTATTGATAACAGAAAAAGGAAATCAATTTGATAATAAGGTTATTAATTTTAACGGTAATGATCCAATAGTGCTTAAAAAAGGTGACGAGATTATCGATTCACTTGGCCAATCTGGCTCTGCTCTTCAATTTGCAAAAGATAAGACTCTTGTTCGTAAGAGTACAATACTTGCTGGTGATAATAATGTTAACGATGTATTTGATCCAGCTGTAGAATGGGATATTTATCCGATTGATACGTTTTCATATTTGGGTAGTCACACAATTGAAGGTGGGACAAGCACCCCTGTTGATCCAAAAGTAGAAGCAATCAAGGCATCTACTCCGTCTGGAAGTGTTAAAGCTGGCACTAAAATCTCTTTATCTACTGAGACAGAAGGAGCTACAATCTACTATACAACAGATGGTAGTGAGCCTACTAAAGACAGTATTGAATACTCTGGACCAATTACGGTTGATGATGCAGTGACTATTAAAGCGATTGCTATAAAAGACGGTGTAAAGGATAGTGAGATTGCTACCTTCACATATTCATTGCTACAAGAAAAATCAATTGCCGAAGTTAGAAATACTTCTATAAACAGTAAAGTGATGACTTCTGGTGTTGTCACAGCTGTGATCGGTGGGACAACTTATATTCAGGATGATAGTGCAGGGATTGTCCTTTATGGATTTAACCTAAATGTTGAACCAGGGGATAAAGTAAGTGCTGTTGGAACTTTAACAGAGTATAGTACTCTATTAGAAATTAACGTGAACCCTGAGGATGTCACTGTCATTGAGAAAGTAGGCATTCCAGCAGCAAAAGAAATACAAGCTTCAGAGATTAATGAGGATAAAGAGGGTACACTTGTTACGTTAAAAAATGTATCAATTAACAATTATACAGGTGGGAACTATATCGCAACGGATGATAGTGGAGCTGAATTCCAATTAAGACCTTCTGATGCATCTTTACTTGTAGTAAATAAATCTTATGAATCTATTACAGCTGTAGTAAGTGCATATGGTGGAGTTTACCAATTAATTCCTCGTAATGCAGCTGATATTATCGTAGATTCTACGATAGTTCAAACAGTAGTTGCCTCTCCATCACCTGGTCTAGTAAAAGAAGGAGATACGATTACTTTAACTACTGGTACAGAAGGAGCAACAATTTATTACACAGTTGACGGTAGTACACCAACTATATCAAGTGAAACTTATAGTGGACCAATCACAATTACTGAAGATACTAAAATTAAAGCATTTGCAGTAAAAGAAGGACTAAAAGATAGTGAAGTAGTGGAGTTTAGCTATAAAATTCAAAAAGGTGAAATTAACATTCATGATATCCAAGGTGAAGGACATTATTCTGATTACGTAGATCAGAATGTAACTGGGGTAGATGGAATTGTAACTCATATTTTAGATGCTAATAACTTCTTTATGCAGGATATAGACCCAGATAATAATGATAAAACATCTGAAGGAATCTTAGTTTATAAAAAAGGTCACGGCCTTAAAACGGGAGATGTCGTTACAGTTGATGGGGTTGTAAAAGAATGGTTTATTGAAGGATATTCTGAAATGAAAACAACCGATCTGCCAGTAACAGAAATTAATGCATCTGTAATGACAAAATTAAAAGAAAATCAACCGCTCCCTGCACCAGTTGTTATTGGAGAAGATCGAAAAATACCTACGGAAATTATTGATAATGATGGGTTAACTTCATTTGATCCAGATGAAGACGGTATAGACTTCTATGAAAGTCTTGAAGGAATGCTTGTTTCTGTTAATAATCCTAAAGTTGTTGCCCTACAAAAATATGGAGAGTTAACAGTAATTCCAGGAACGTATGAAACGAATACAACAGCGGGTGGTCTAAGAATCACATCAACCGATTATAATCCAGAAAGAATTACGATTAACATTGATGATGAAAAGTATTTAGCGAAGATGGGTGACTACTTTACAGGTACAATTGCTGGGGTTGTTAGTTATGGATATGGTTATTATCAAGTACTGAGTGATAAA
>Ga0182739_1001562_pt1 | contig 23593 bp, 21 predicted proteins | sample eDN5th30CBELigBY_FD_128873 | JGI IMG/M metagenome (GOLD analysis project Ga0182739, IMG submission 128873) | Enriched backyard soil microbial communities from Emeryville, California, USA - eDNA 5th pass 30_C BE-Lig BY (version 2) (version 2) | ecosystem: Environmental > Terrestrial > Soil >... | reverse complement strand
TGGACTGGTTCTCCGACGCGCTGATCGAGCTCGTCGAGGAGGGGCACCCCGTCGTGGCGGGCTCCGCCGACCTGCAGTACTCCAACGGCCTCGTGAAGTTCGCCGAACGGCATCCCGACCGCTTCGTCCAGTTCGGCATCTCGGAGCAGAACATGGTCTCGTCCGCGGCGGGACTGGCCACGACCGGCGCGATGCCCTTCGTCGCGACCTTCGCGTCCTTCCTCGGCCTGCTCTGCTGCGAGCAGATCCGCATGGACGTCGCCTACACGAAGCTCCCGGTGCGCCTGATCGGGCACCACACCGGCATCTCGCTCGGCTTCTACGGCACGAGCCACCACGCGACAGAGGACATCTCCACGATGCGCGCCATCGCGGGGCTCACGGTCGTCTCACCCTCCGACGGCCCGCAGCTCAAGGCGGCGCTCAAGGCGTCGGCCGAGTGGCCGGAGCCCATCTACTTCCGCACGAGCCGCGGCCGCGATCCGCAGATCTACGCGGCGGACGTCGACTTCGTCTTCGGCCGGGGGATCGAGCACGGCCGCGGAGAGGACGTCACCGTCATCGCCTGCGGATCGGTCGTCCACCCCGCGCTCGAGGCGGCGGCGGCGCTGCGGGCGGAGGGCGTGTCCGTCGGCGTCGTCGACATGCCCACGATCAAGCCGCTGGACGAGGGGCTCGTGCGCGAGGTCGCCGCGCGCAGCGCGATCGTCCTCACCGTCGAGGAGCACAACGTCCTCGGCGGGCTCGGCGCCGCCGTCGCCGAGGTCATGGCCGAGACCCCCTCCCGCGCCCGGCTCGTGCGCCACGGCATCCGTGACGAGTACAGCCTCATCGCCCCGCCCACGCACCTGTACGCGCACTACCGCCTGGATGCCGCGGGCATCGCGGCCGTCGTGCGCGAGGCGCTGTCGTGAACGCGGTGGGACTCGCCCCCCACTGGCATGCGCGGGCGGGCGCGGTCGCGCCGGGACCGGCCGTGATCTTCGACCTCGACGGCGTCATCGCCGACGCGGGGCACCGCCAGCGCTTCCTGCACCTCGCCGAGCCCGACTGGGACGGCTTCTACGGCTCGGCCCACCTCGACGGCGTGCTGGAGGCCGGGCGCGCGCTCACGCGGGCGATCCGCCCCGACGCCGTCGTCATCGTCCTGACGGGAAGGGTCGACGACGTGAGCGATGTCACGCGGGACTGGCTCGACGCGAACGGCGTGCGGTGGGATCTGCTGATCTGCCGCCCGCCCGAGGACGACGACTCCCGTCATGCGGTCGACTACAAGCGCGACGAGGTCGCCCTGCTGCGCGCGGCGGGCTTCGACCTCGTGCTCGCGATCGACGACAACCGCAGGATCGTCGCCATGTACGACGAGGCCGGCATCCCCGCCGTCTACTACCCCAGCGGCTACTACGACAACTCCGCGCGCTACGACGGCGGGGTCTGAGCCCCGGCTCAGCCGACCTCGCGCGCGATCGCGCTCAGCCGGTCGAAGAGCGGTCCGCTGGCGGGGATGTCGATCTCGTGGACGACCGAGACCACCTGGGTCCACGAGTAGACGAAGTAGTCCCAGCCGTCGGCGACGACGACTCCCGAGTCCGCGGGCTGCGCCGCGGCCTGCTGCAGGAAGAGGCGCTCGCCGCGATAGTTCATGTCCCAGGCGACCGCGGCCTCGGGGAACCTCACCCGGTCGGTGAGCGGCGATCCGGGCCGGTCCTTGCCCATCCCTGTCGCGTTCACCACGACCGAGCGCGACGGCAGCGCCGCCACGAGGGCGTCGGCGTCCTCCGGGCGCGGCGTGACATGGCCGACGACCTCGAACGGCGGCGAGGTGCGGGCGACGAGGTCGTCGAGCTCCGCGAGGCGCTCCGGCCCGCGTGCCGTGACGTGGACGCGGCGCGGCGCGCCCGCGCCGACCGCCGCGCCGGCTGCCGCGCGGTTCCGCTGACCGAGGACGGTCGCCACCGAGGCGCCGCCGGCACCGAGGATGAGCAGCTCGCCGCCCGCCTCCCAGAAGCGGTCGCCCAGCAGCGCCTCCAGCGCGAGCGCGCTCGTGCGGTCGTCGAGGGCGTGGCCGATCATCCGTCCATCCCGCTTGGCGATGCAGCTGACCTCGTGCAGCGTCCGCGCCGACTCCCCGAGGTCGTCGAAGAGGTCGCGGCCGGCGTCGAGGACCGCGAGCTTGTGCGTCGTGATGAGGCCGCCGAGGAACGCCGGGTCCGTCTTGATGCGCTCCAGCACCGGCCGGTACGCCTCGCGGGGCGAGCCCGGCGCGAAGTCGAATCCCACCAGGCGGGTGTCGAGCCCGAGCTCCGTCATCCACGCCGGGAAGATCCGCTGGATGGAGGAGGCGGCGGTGGTCACGCCGAGGAAGGCGAAGGCGGGCGCGCTCATGCGACGTGCTCCCGGCGATCTGCGGCGTCGTCCGCCGCCGGGTCGAAGGCGACGCCGAGCCGCGGGATCCGCCACGCGACGTCGTCGACGGCCGCGAGCTCCCGCGCGAGCTGCGCGGGGTCGGCCGTGTTGAAGGCGAACAGACCCCAGTGATGGACGACCAGCCGCGGGATGCCGGCGGCGCGGCAGAGCTCGACGGCTTCGGAGAGGTGGAAGTTGCCCGGCACGCCGTTGCCGACGCGGTGCGCGTCCCTCCCGTTGACCGGCAGCAGGGCGAGGTCGACGTCGAGGCTCGCCAGGAGCTCCTGCTGCCCGGCATAGGGCGCGCAGTCGCCGGAGTGGTAGATGCGGTAGCCTCCCAGGTCGATCACATAGCCGAGGAACACGTCCTGACCGTGCGCATCGGCCACGCGCTCCTCGTGGGCGGCCGGGACGGCGGTGATGACCGCCCCCGCCGAGGTCGTGAGGCTCTCTCCCGCGGCGAGTCCGAGCAGGCGCGCCGCGGGGATGCCGCGGGACACGCCCTTGACCGCCTCGGCGCGCGGGACGACGAAGAGGGGATCGCTGCGGGTCTGCAGGTACGGGATCGTCCCGAGGTCCATGTGGTCGGTGTGGCCATGCGTGCACAGCACCGTGGAGAGACCCGTGACGTCGGCGGGGGCGACCGGCGCGTCGTGGAGGCGCGTGTGGGGGAACACCTTGCCCGCGTACTTGTCGGCGAGCACGTCGCTGAGATACGGATCGATGAAGAGGAGGTCACCGCGATGCCGGATGGCGAATCCCGCCTGCCCGAGCCACCACAGCGTGACCTCCGCCTCGGGAAGACCGGGGAAGGAGGGATCGATCGGATGGGGGTCGATGGCCACGATGTGCGCCTGCCTCTTCGCTGGACACGGTGCCGACCGTCGGCATCGTAAGAATTTCTATGATGCTATCCAGTGTCGAAATTCTTTGCAATACGGAGGTGCCGGCGGGCGGTCAGGATGCCGCGGCCTCCGCGGTCCAGTCGATGAGCACCTTGCCGACGCCTTCGCCGCGGTCGACCGCCGCGAAGGCGCGCGCGGCCTCCTCCGCGGGGTAGGGCGTCGTGAGCAGCCGGCGCAGATCCGGCATCCTCCGGGCGGCGCGGAAGACGGCGGGAATCTCGTGGCGCTTGAAGATCCACGTGCCGAGCAGCCGTGCCTCCTTGCGGATGAGGTCCACGCCCGGGTCGATCTCCATCGCGCTGCTCGATCCGATCAGCAGGACCGTCCCGTGGGGGCCGACGGCCTCGGTGGCCTGCTTCTGCGCGCGGGCGTTGGCCGAGCACTCGATCACGACCTCTGCGCCCCGGCCCCCGGTGTCGTCGCGGATGGCCTGCACGGGATCGGTCGCGATCGGATCGATCGTGAGCTCGGCGCCGAGCTCGGCGGCGAACGACCGCCTGTCGCCGATGGGATCGACGGCGATCACGCGGCAGCCGGCGGCCACGGCGGCGATGACGACGCACAGTCCCACCGCGCCGAGGCCCACGACCACGACGCGGTCGCCCACGCGGGCCCCGCTCTTGCGGAGCCCGGCGAACGCCGTGCCGAAGTTGCAGGAGATGAGCGCCGCGAGGTCGTCGTCGATGTCGTCGGGAAGCGGCACGAGCGACGCGTCGGGCGCCACGAGCCATCCGGCATCCGCGCCGTCGCGATGATTGCCGAGGGTCTCGCGGCTGAGGCAGAACATGGGCTCACCGGCGAGGCAGTGCTCGCAGTGGCCCTCGCCGCTGTGGTGGTAGACGAGCACGCGCGTGCCCTCGGGGATGCCGCCGGGTGCCGCGCGTCGCACGATGCCGACCGGCTCGTGCCCCGGGACGATGCCCGCGCGGCGGCCGAGCTCCTCCGCCCCCGCGCGGTAGTACGGCAGGTCGCTGCCGCAGACGGCCGAGCGCGTGATCTCCACGACGGCCTCCCGCGGTCCCGGCTCTGGCACCTCGCGCTCGACGATCCTGACCGTGCGGTCTCCGCCGAGCAGGACGGCGCGGGTGTGGGTGGGGACGGAAGTCATCGTAGAAATCCTTTCGATTCCGCACAGTTCAGCAGTAAGAACTTCTATTCGTCAAGACGCGGGCCGAGGTCGCGCGGCGCCCGGGACGCACGAAGACGCCCCCGGGACCGAGGTCTCGGGGGCGTCCGTCACAGGATTCAGGTCCGGCTGCCGCCGCGGATGACGCGCAGCAGGAAGGCGATCAGAGCGATCACGCCGACGATGATCGCAACCCACAGCAGCCACTGCAGCGACGCGTTGAGGCCGCTGACGATCGCCAGGACGATGGCCACGACGATGATCACGAGGAGGGCGATGTTCATGTTCGATGCTCCGTTTCTGCGGACCTCGCGGTCGCGGGGCGAGGTCACCCGGTGAGCGGGATCTCCGTTCGCCCCCACGCTATGGCCGCGGCACGGACGCCACCCAGACCCTTGACGGCATCCGCGCCACGGTGCTAACGCCGGACTTAGTCTCGTCCCCCGGCCGCGTCAAGCCCCCTGCGCCCCGCGGCCGCCGCCCCTAGCGTCGACACGGACGAAGGAGGACCCATGCCCCGAGGACGCGGATCGAACAGCCTGAAGGACCCCGAGCTGTACGAGGAGCTGCGCGACGACGGCGCCTCGAAGGAGAAGGCGGCCCGCATCTCGAACGCCGCCGCGCGGGACGGCCGCAAGGCCGTCGGCAGGCGCGGCGGAAAGTCCGGCGACTACGACGACTGGACCGTCCCCGATCTCCGCAAGCGTGCCAAGGAGCTCGGTCTGAGCGGATACTCCGGCAAGCGCAAGGCGGAGCTCATCTCGATGCTCCGCAACCACTGAGCCCGCCCTCCGGCGCGTGTGAGAGATTTGAGGCATGCCGAGACTCGCCCGCGTCCACCCTGGAGTGGACCTCGGCTATCGCCGGGTGCGCACCGGCAGCGGCTTCCGCTACGTGGACGCCGATGGCGCCGCCCTCCCGCCGCCCGAGCGAGAGCGGGTGGTCGCCCTCGTCATCCCGCCCGCGTGGCAGGACGTCTGGATCTGCGCGTCGCCCCGCGGCCACATCCAGGCGACAGGGGTCGATGACGCGGGCCGGGTGCAGTACCTGTACCACCCGCAGTGGACGGCCGGTCGCGACAAGGGCAAGTACGCCCGCGCGCTCCAGCTGGCCGAGGCGCTGCCGCGTGCGCGCGCCCGCGTGACGACCTCGCTGCGCCGGGACGACCTCGACCGCGAGCGCGTCCTGGCCGCCGCGTTCCGCCTGCTCGACCAGGCCGCGCCGCGCGTCGGCTCGGAGCGCTACCTCGAACGTCACGGCAGCCGCGGTCTCACGACCCTCAAGCGCCGCGATGCGAGCGTCGAGGGGACCACGACGCGCCTGCGCTTCCCCGGCAAGAGCGGCAAGCGCCAGAGCCTGCAGATCGACGACGCCGACCTCGCCGCCGCCGTCGCGCTGATGGCCGCGGGCCGGCCGGCATCTCCCCTGATCGCCTACGAGCGGGGGAGGCGCCGCGTGGCCCTCACGCCCAAGGAGGTGAACGCGTACGTGCGCACCATGACCGGCGGCGCGTTCACCGCGAAGGACTTCCGCACCCTGCGGGGGACGATCCTCGCCGCCGACGCGCTCGCCCGCATCGGGACCGTCGACACGAAAGCCGACCGCAAGCGCGCGGAGGTGCTCGCGGTGCGCGCGACCGCCGAGGCGCTCGGCAACACGCCCGCCGTCGCGCGGGGGTCCTACATCGACCCCCGGGTCTTCGCCGCCTACAAGAAGGGGCGCCTCCTCGACACGTCGGTCTCGGCCGAATCGGCGATCCGTGCGCTGGTCCTCGGCTGAGACGGCCCTAACGTGAAGGCGTGACCTCTTCGCGCTGGTTCTCGCCCGTCGCGCTGGTCCTCGTCATCCTGGGCGGCGCGGCGGGCGTCGCCGCTCGCGCCGCCATCGTCGTTCCGCTGTCGACCGGCACGCATCCTCTCGTCGTCCCGGCCGCCACCCTCGGCATCAACCTCGTCGGCTCGCTGCTGCTGGGTGTCGTCGTCGGCTGGCTCGACGACCGCAGGCCGCGCCTGCGCCTCTTCCTCGGCACCGGCGTGATGGGCGGTTTCACGACGTACAGCGCCTTCGCGGTGCACACCGTGACGACCGCGGGGGCTGCCCCCGTCGTGGGCCTCACGCTCGCGGCCGTCTCGATCTTCGGCGGAGTGGCCGCCGCCGTGGCGGGCCTGGCGATCGGGCGTCGCATCGCGGACGTGCCGGGCGAGGTCGAGCCCGCGGAGGATGCCGAGTGAACGCCGTGGAGATCGCGGCGATGATCGTCGGCGGCGGCCTCGGCGCGGGACTCCGCTACCTCGTCGACGGTCTCGTCATGCGGGGGCGTCGCGGCGCGTTCCCGCTCGGCATCCTGATCGTCAACATCGGCGGCTCCTTCCTGCTGGGCCTTCTCACGGGGCTCGGGTCGCTCGTCGGTCCGGCCTGGGTCTCGATCGTCGGGGTGGGGCTGCTGGGCGGCTACACGACGTTCAGCACCGTCTCGGTCGAGACCGCGCTGCTCGCCCAGCGCGGGCGGCGCGATTGGGCGTGGCTGAACCTGCTCGGCACGCTCGTGACGTGCGTCGTCGCCGCCGCGATCGGCCTCATGCTCGGCGGCCTCCTGCCCCGCTGAGCGCCCGCCTCCGCGGGCACCCGGCCCCTGTGTGGAGTGTGAGTGTTCAGGGAGCGAGCGCTGTGATGGGAACGACGCTCACCCCGTCGGCACGGCGACCTGCCGCGCCCGTCGCGGTGATGACCATGAGGGCGGCCGGACTACCCTGTCGCGTCGTGTCGACGCGTTCCGTCAGCCTCAGGAGGTTCGCGGCGGCGTCCTCGACCGCAGCCTGACCCATCTTGATCTCGGCCGCGGCCCAGCGGCCATCGGGGAGGGTGATGATGGCATCGATCTCGTTGCCCGCCTCGTCGCGCCAGGTATCGACACGGCCCCCGAGCGACTGCGCGTAGATGCGGAGATCTCTCACCACCAGGGCTTCGAAGTGGTAGCCGGCCGACTCCAGGTCGGAGAGCAGTGCGTCCGACCCGACGTGCAGCGCCGCCGTGCCAATCGAGGGGTCGACGAAGTAACGGGTGGGCGTCACTCGCAATCGTGATCGGGAGCGCATGTGGGGTTGCCATGCCTCCGAGTCGTCGAGCAGCCGAAGCCGGTCGAGCGCATCGAGGTGGTTGTAGACGGTGCCGGGAGCGATCGGTCCTCGGTCTCCTCCGGCGTCGGCGGCGATCGTCCGGGTGGCAGGACTCTGTGCGACGAATCGGCCCAATGACGCGAGTACCCGCGTCAGGGTGCGGGGGTCTCGTCGTCCGACCATCGACGGGATGTCGTAGTCGACGATCTGATGCAGGTAGTCCGCCAGCCAGCCACGGGCATCCTCCTCGTCGGCGTCGAGAAGGGTCGGCCAGCCGCCGATGACGATTCGACGCATGAGATCCGGGACCGTGAGTCCGCCGTCGGCACCCGGTTGGGTATCGCCGTCGAGCAATGCCGCAAGGGACACCTGGCCGCTGGAATGTCCCGATTCGAACAGGCTCATCGGTCTCATGCGGAGCACTCCGATGCGACCGGCCCCGGAGTGACGGTTCTCGTCGGCTCGCGGTGTCGCTGAACCTGTCAGCACATATCGTCCTCGCGCGGGGGCAGCGTCGTCCACCGCTCGGCGGACGTGGTCCCAGAGTGCGGGTGCGACCTGCCATTCGTCGAAGAGGATCGGAGTGGGTCGGTCGAACAGGTAGGCAGGGTTGAGCTCGATCGAGGCGCGCGCGGTGGCGTCTCGGTCGATCTCGAACGCGGTCGACGCGACCTGAGACGCGGTCGCCGTCTTGCCGCACGCTTTCGGCCCTTCGATGAGCACAGCGCCGATGCGGCGCATCTTGTCGATGAGCTCATAGTCCGCAATGCGTGGGCGGTAGTCGGGCATGTCTACAACTGTACAGATTACGAGGAATGAAATGAACACATTGCGATACTGAGAATGGACGGATCGAGAAGTCTCGGCTGACCAGATCGCAAGACGGCCGAAGCGGCCCCCACGGATTCGCGGTGAAAGCTCAGGGAGCCGCGTGGAATACTGAACGGATACATCCGTGTATCGGCCAATGACGGCCCGCGTTCCCGTCTCCGCACCCGCATCGCAAAGGCATCCCGTGTCGAACCTCGCCGTCCTGAGCCTCAAGAACCGTGCGCTCATCGCCCTCATCACGATCGTGGCCGCGATCTTCGGCGGCCTCGCGCTGACGAACCTCAAGCAGGAGCTCATCCCCTCGATCGAGTTCCCGCAGCTGTCGGTCCTGACGACCTACCCCGGCGCCTCGCCCGACGTCGTCAACAACGACGTGTCGACGCCGATCGAGACGGCGATCCAGGGGATCCCCGGGCTCGAGTCGACGACCGCCACCAGCACGACGAACGCCTCGATCATCCAGGCGTCCTTCACCTACGGCACCGATCTCGCGACCGCCGAGCAGAAGATCCTGCAGGCGATCAACCGCATCAAGAGCACGCTTCCCGACTCCGTGGAGCCCAACGTCGTGTCGTTCTCGATCGACGACCTGCCCGTCATCGCGCTCGCCGTCACGGGCTACGACGACGAGGAGACGATCCAGTCGCAGCTCGAGGCGAGCGTCGTGCCCGACCTGGAGGACGTCGACGGCGTCAGCGCCGTCGCGATCGTCGGCGGCCAGGGGCAGCGGGTCACGATCGTCCCCGACCAGGCGAAGCTCGCCGCGGCCGGCTACACGCAGACCGCGATCACCGACGCGCTCGACCAGAACGGGATGCTGTTCCCCGGCGGGACCGTCACGGAGGGCGACCAGACCCTCACGGTCCAGACGGGCACGAAGCTGACGTCGGTCGACGAGGTCGCCGACCTCCCGCTCGTGCCGACCTCGGCCGAGCAGCTCGCCGGCGGCGCGCTCACGATCGCCGACGTCGCCGACGTCGCGCTCGACAAGGATCCCGTCACCTCCATCTCGCGCGTGAACGGCGAGCCCGCCCTGACCCTGTCGATCACGAAGCTCCCCGCCGCCAACACGGTCGACGTGTCGCGCGGAGTGGAGGCCGTGCTGCCCGATCTGCAGGACGCCATCGGCTCGGACGCCCGGTTCACCGTCGTCTTCGACCAGGCGCCCTACATCGAGCAGTCGATCGAGGCGCTCGCGCAGGAGGGCCTGCTGGGCCTCGTCTTCGCCGTGCTCGTCATCCTGATCTTCCTGCTGTCGGTGCGATCGACGCTCGTGACGGCGATCTCGATCCCGACGAGCGTGCTCATCACCTTCGTCGGCATCCAGGCGTTCGGGTACTCCCTGAACATCCTCACCCTCGGCGCCCTGACGATCGCGATCGGCCGCGTCGTGGACGACTCGATCGTCGTCATCGAGAACATCAAGCGGCACTACGTGGGCGACGCGGACAAGCGGCGCTCGATCCTGCTCGCCGTCCGCGAAGTCGCCGCCGCCATCACGGCGTCGACCATCACGACGGTCGCCGTCTTCCTGCCGATCGCCTTCGTCGGCGACGTCACGGGCGAGCTGTTCCGGCCGTTCGCGCTCACCGTCACGATCGCGATGACGGCATCCCTGTTCGTCGCGCTCACGATCGTGCCCGTGCTCGCCTACTGGTTCCTCCGGCCCGGCAAGCCGATCCTCGACGACGAGGGCAGGGCGATCGACCCCGAAGACCCCGCCGCGCCGCCGTCGCGCCTGCAGAAGGCGTACCTGCCGGTGCTGCGCTGGACCCTGAAGCACTCGTGGGTGACGCTTCTGCTCGCCGTGCTGGTGCTGGGCGGCACGGTCGCCGCCGCTCCACTCATGAAGACGAACTTCCTCGGCGACTCGGGGCAGAACACCTTCACCGTGACGCAGGACCTCGGCCAGGCGCCGAGCCTCGACGCTCAGGACGTCGCGGCCGCGACGGTCGAGGAGGCGATCCTCGGCGTCGACGGGATCGAGACCGTGCAGACCTCGATCGGGTCGAGCGGTTCGGCGATCCGCGACGCGTTCGCCGGCGGCAGCGCGGGCATCACCTACTCGATCACGACGGACGCGGCCGCCGATCAGGTCGCCGTGCGCGAGGACGTGCAGCGTGCCGTCGAGGGTCTCGACGACGTCGGCACCGTCACGGTCTCCGCGGGGCAGGGCGGCTTCGGGTCCAGCGACATCGAGGTCGACGTCACGGCCCCGGATGCCGCATCCCTCTCCGACGCGGCCGACGCCGTCGTCGCCGCCCTCCAGGGCGAGGACGGCATCGGCCAGGTCACCTCGAACCTCGCCGCCTCGCTGCCGTACGTCTCCGTGACCGTCGACCGCGAGGACGCCGCGGCGCTCGGGCTGTCGGAGGTCTCGGTCGGCGCACTCGTGTCGAACACGATGCAGCCGCGCGGGGTCGGGTCTGTCGAGATCGACGGGACGGCATTGACCGTCTACCTCCAGGCCGACGACATCCCGCAGACGATCGGCGAGCTGAAGAGGCTCGAGATCGCGAGCGCGGCGGGGCTCATCCGCCTCGACGAGATCGCGACGGTGAAGGAGAGCGAGGGGCCGACCTCGATCACGACGCAGCGCGGCCAGCGGACCGCGACCGTCACGGTCACGCCGTCGACCGACGACCTCAACGCGGCATCCGCGACGGTGACCGCCGCCCTGGCCGACGTCGACCTCCCCACCGGCGCCGACGCGGAGCTGGGCGGCGTGCTCACGCAGCAGCAGGACGCGTTCAGCCAGCTGGGGCTCGCGATGCTCGCGGCGATCCTCATCGTCTACATCGTCATGGTGGCGACCTTCAAGTCGCTCCGCCAGCCGCTGCTGCTCCTGATCTCGGTGCCCTTCGCGGCGACGGGTGCCATCCTGCTGCAGATCGCGACCGGCGTGCCGCTGGGCGTGGCATCCCTCATCGGCGTGCTCATGCTGATCGGCATCGTCGTGACGAACGCGATCGTGCTCGTCGACCTCGTCAACCAGTACCGCGAGAAGGGGCTGACGGCCCACGACGCGACGGTCGCCGGCGGGGCGAGGCGTCTGCGGCCGATCCTCATGACGGCCCTCGCGACGATCTTCGCGCTGACGCCGATGGCGCTCGGGATCACCGGCCACGGCGGGTTCATCTCGCAGCCGCTCGCGATCGTCGTGATCGGCGGGCTCATCTCGTCGACCGTGCTGACGCTGCTCGTCCTGCCCACGCTCTACAACCTCGTCGAGGGTGCGCGCGAGCGCCGGGCGATCCGCCGCGGCGAGCTCGTGCCCGCAGGCGCGGAGACCGCCGGTCTCGCCGACGCGGATGCCGTGCCTGCCACCCGCCGCGCACGCCGTTCCCACAGCGAGGGCTGACCGGCGCCGGTTCAGCTCCGCTCGGCGCGGGCGACCCCCAGGAAGCGGATGAAGACCGCGAGCCAGCCGAAGATCAGGGCGAAGACGATGATCTCGAACGCCGTCAGCCCGAAGTAGCCGACGATGAACAGGACGATCGAGGCGACGAGGGCGGCGAGGAACCCCCACGACGCGAAGAAGTAGGCCCGCGGCATACTCCGCAGCAGCCACGGACCGCCCGCCAGCAGCAGCAGGTACATCGCCGCCATGCCGGAGGCCGAGACGTTGTGCAGCAGCATGTTCACGTCGACCGGGAAGATGCCCACGAACGCCAGCATGATGCCCATGACGGCCAGGGCCGTCGTCACGACGCGGTCTGCGCCGGTCGCGCCGGCGGGCGCCGTGTCGCCGGGATGCAGCGCCCGCAGATCGTTGGTGACGTACAGCGTGAACGTCGTGACCAGGAGCCCGCCCGCGATGAGCGTGCCGTTGAACAGGAAGCTGGAGATGTCGCCGAACGTGCCCAGCTGACTGAAGTGCAGCTCCCACCACTGCGGGTCGGAGGTCGTGATCATGGCGGCGAGCGTGCCGATGCCGATGAAGGAGACGAGGAGCGACGTGAGCCGCTGCGTCGTCATCCGCGACGACGACAGATACGCCAGGTATGCCGCCAGCCCGACGACCAGCGCCATCAGCGCCGTCGTCCAGAACCCGTTGACCTGCACGCCGATGAACGCGCGGGCCAGCAGCGCGAACAGCGCCAGCACGCCGATCGCGGTGAGTGCGACGTGCGCGATGACGACGGATGCCGTGGACACGACATAGCGCCAGTCGGCGATGTCGCGGCGCCAGTCGTCGCCGTCGGTCGACCGGGACCGCCAGAATCCGAGCGCCGAGCTGATGCCTGCCGCGACCGCCCCCGCCAGCGCCGCCCACGAGCCGAGGCCCCATGTGCCCCAGAGAGACGTCGTGTCGGCGACCAGCCCCAGCACGAGCCCGGCGACGGCTCCGCACGCGCCGGCGATGTAGGCGGCGAGCAGCGCCTCGGACTCGGCGCGCAGCGTCGGAGCCGGCGCGGCGGCTCTGGCATCCGGGGTCGTCATGGCCACAGCATAGGGCCGGACCCCGTCCGCCACCCGTCAGGGCAGCGCCGGGGTGAAGCGAAGCTCGACGGGCGTGTTCCCGTCGTCGATGGTCCCGGTCGCGTGGCGGCTCGTGCCGTCGAGGTCGAGCGTGATGTCGTACTGCAGAGGGCCGTCGCCGAGCGCCGCGGCGGCCGCGGCATCCATCCGTGCGACGAGGAAGGCGCTGCCTCCCGGCGGGCAGGCGAACTCTCCCGACTGCAGCTGCACGGTCACGGGCGCCCCGTCGCCGGTGACCGTCGCCGTCGCCGTCGCCTCGGAAGGAGACGCGGCGAGGTGCGAGATGTCGAGGGTCACCGTCGACTCCTCGCCCGGCACCACCATGAGGTCGAGCGAGGCGAACGGGGCGGGCGTGGGGCGATTCTTCGTGGTCTCGACCGTCAGCAGCGCTTCCATGGAGCCGGTCTCGCCGCCCGGCGGCAGACCGGGACCGCTGCCGGCCGAGAGGTGCAACGTGTAGGTCGCCGCCGGGCCGATCGGGCTGACCCGCCACCAGCCGCCGCCGAGCTCCGCCACCTCCGGCTCGTACGTCCGCTCGCCGCACTCGTACGGTGCGCCGGTGAACTGCTCCGCCCACAGCGGCCAGCCGGCGGGGCGCACGAAGACGAAGAGGTCGTCGCCGCGGACGTCCGGATGGTCGGTCGGCAGGCCCGGGTCGTCGATCGGCCGTTCGAGCGATGCCAGCCGCAGCTCCTCGTTCCCGCTCCGCACGACCAGGAAGTGCTCGCCCATGTCGCCGAAGGAGCGCGTCTCGAGAGGGGTCGGCACGCCCGACGGAGGCGTGTCGGCGAGCGAGTGGGGCACGGCGCACCCGGCGAGGGCGAGAACGGCGGCGAGGACGACGACAGGTGCGGCACGCATACCGTCATTGTGCGAGACGGAGGGGACCGAACGCGAGGGCGCGGCACTCTCCCAGCCTGGACCTGTACAGTGGAGCAGTCGGCTCTGGACACCGCGATGCTGTCGCGGATGGGTTTGTGAGTCCAAGGGGCCGATGGTGGGAGCGAATCCGCTCCGACGACCATCACTGTGAATGGCCCCCGGCCGACGATAGTCCGGGTTACTCCAGGCCGGTCCCTGAGCTTGTCGAAGGGCGGCCGCCACCGAGTCTGTCGGTGCGCGATCGAGGAGTGCTGTTCTCGCGCGAGACAACCCAGAAGGACACCCCCATGCCCAAGAACAAGAAGCCGGCCGGCGGCCGCGCCCAGAACTTCGAGCCGCGCTACGGCAAGAAGACCTCCTTCCAGGACGCCAAGCGGCGTCCCGGTCAGTCGTCCGCCGGCAAGCCCGGCAGCAAGAGCCCCGGCCACCGCGGCCACCGTCCCGCCGAGGCGGAGGCTCCGGCCAAGAAGGCCCGCTGGACGGCGCAGGAGCGCGCCGGCCGGGACGAGGCCCGCGGCATCCGCACCCACCACCGCGACGACCGTCCCGCCCGGTCGTTCGACGATCGCCCTCGCCGCGAGCACGGCGACCGTCCGGTTCGCAACTCAGGCGATTTCGACCGGAGCCGGGCCGATGCGGGTCGGGACCGTTCGGATCGCCGGAGTTACGACCGTCCGGCCCGGTCGTTCGACGACCGCCCTCGCGGCGAGCGTCAGCCCCGCGACGACCGCCGCACCTTCGGCGACGCTCGGCCGTCGTACCGTGACGACCGTCCCCGCCGTTCGTACGACGACCGTCCGGCGCGTTCGTTCGACGATCGCCCGCGTCGTGAGTACGGCGACCGTCCGGTTCGGAATTCAGGCGATTTCGACCGGAGCCGGGCTGATTCGGGTCGGGACCGGTCGGATCGCCGGAGTTATGACCGCCCGGCGCGTTCGTTCGACGATCGCCCGCGTCGTGAGTACGGCGACCGTCCGGTTCGCAACTCAGGAGACTTCGACCGTAGCCGGTCCGATTCGGGTCGGGATCGTTCGGATCGCCGGAGTTACGACCGCCCGGCGCGCTCGTTCGACGACCGTCCTCGTCGAGACGACCGCCCCCGCCGTGACGACCGTCGCGACGGTTACGCGGCGAACCGCTCCGACTGGGATGCCGACAAGAAGGCGAAGGCCTTCGAGGACCACGTCGACGTCGTGCACGAGAAGCTCCAGGCCGAGGCCGTCCAGGCCGAAGAGGTCGCGGATGCCAGCTTCAGCGCCCTGGGTCTCGGCGACAACATCGTCCGCGCCCTCGCCGATATGGGCGCCGCGAGCCCGTTCCCGATCCAGGCGGCGACCATCGCGCCGATCCTCGAGGGTCGTGACGTGCTCGCCCGCGGCCGCACCGGCTCGGGCAAGACGATCGCCTTCGGCGCGCCGCTCGTGGAGTCGATCCTGCGCGCCCAGGCCGGCAAGCGCCGCGAGTTCGGCCGCAGCCCCAAGGCGCTCGTCCTGGCCCCGACCCGTGAGCTCGCGCTGCAGATCGATCGCACGATCCAGCCGATCGCCCGCAGCGTGGGCCTGTTCACGACGCAGATCTACGGCGGCGTCCCCCAGGCGCGCCAGGTCGGTGCGCTGAAGAAGGGCGTCGACATCATCATCGGCACCCCCGGCCGCATCGAGGACCTGCAGGAGCAGGGCAAGCTCGACCTCTCCGAGGTGCGCCTCGTGGTGCTCGACGAGGCCGACCACATGAGCGAGCTCGGCTTCCTGGAGCCGATGCAGCGCATCCTCCGCCTCGTCGAGGACGGCGCCCAGAAGCTCCTGTTCTCCGCCACCCTCGACCGCGAGGTCGCCGCGCTCGTCGACGAGTTCCTGGTCGAGCCGGCGGTCTACGAGGTCGCCGGCGAGGACCAGGACTCGGGGACCATCGACCACCGCGTGCTCGTCATCGACCACCGCGACAAGGCCGACATCCTCGCCTCCCTCGTCGACCGCGATGCCAAGACGCTCGTCTTCGCCCGCACGCGCGCCTACGCCGAGATGCTCGCCGAGCAGTTCGAGGACGTCGGCATCCGCGCCGTCGCCCTCCACGGAGACCTCAACCAGGCCAAGCGCACGCGCAACCTGGAGCGGCTCACCTCGGGCCGGGTCGACGTGCTGGTGGCGACCGATGTCGCCGCCCGCGGCATCCACGTCGACGACATCGACCTCGTGGTCCAGGCCGACGCGCCCGACGAGTACAAGACGTACCTGCACCGCTCGGGCCGCACCGGCCGTGCGGGTCGCAGCGGCACCGTTGTGACGCTCATCACGCGTCAGCGTCGTCGCAAGATGACCGAGATGCTCGACCGCGCCGAGATCGACGCTCCCTTCGAGGAGGTCCGTCCCGGTGACGACCTGATCGAGGAGCTCGCCGGCCGTCAGCTGGCCGACGTCGACGCCTGAGGGCGGCGGATCAGGCGAGACCCGCGATGAGCTCGGCTGCGCGGGCCGCTCCTCCGAGCGAGGCGAGCTCGGCGGCGACGGCCCGCGCGGCGGCACGATAGGCCGGGTCGCCGCGCACCTGCCACACGGCGGCGCGCACGGCATCCGCGCGAGGCGTTCCCGTACGCAGGTTCACCCCGGCCCCCGCCCACGCCACCCGTGCCGCGACCTCGGGCTTGTCGAGGTCTCCTCCCGCGATGACGAGCGGGATGCCGTGGCCGAGGGCCGCCAGTGTGCCGCCCCACCCGCCGTTGGTCACCATGAGGTCGACGCGGGGCAGCAGCTGCGCGTACGGCAGGAACCCCGCGACCCTCGTGTTGTCCGGCACGGGGAAGGGCAGCTCATCCCGTCCCGGCACGCCGGTCGACACGACGACGAGCGCATCGTCGTCGGCGAGAGCGTCGAGCGTGGGACGGATGAGGTCGGCCGGGTCGATGTTCTGCGTGCCCTGGCTGACGTGCACGACCTGGCGCCCATCGAGGTCGCTCCACCACGCCGGCAGCACCGTGGGCGGCGGGGATCCGGCGAGACGCCCCACGAAATGCACGTGCGCGGGCCGGTCGCGGCGCTGGAAGTCGAGGCTCCGGCATCCGCTGGCGGCTATCAGCCGCGTCGAGAAGACGGCCTTCTCGAAGGTGAGGCTCGACGCGGGAAGGCCTACGGCGCGGCGGGCGCGGGCGAGCGGTCCGCGCAGCGGTGACGCGAGCACCGGCACGAGGGAGCGCAGCGTGGCATCCCGGCGGCGCGTCAGGGCGGTCGTTCCCGGGGTGAGACCCAGACCCGACGGAGGACCGCTCGTGCCCGACAGGTTGAGCGGAAGCACGGCGACCGTCACGTGCGGGCATCCGGAGTGCTCGGCGAACAGCGCGGCGCCGACCGAGGTCTCGTCGGCTGCCTGCACGTCCCACGGCTCGCGGTCCCATTCCTCCGACAGATCGGCGACCTGCGCCGGCGCCGTGTCGATCATGACCTCGGTGAGGTTGACGAACACCTGCCACAGCCCCTTGCGACCCCGCAGCCGGGGGAAGGTCGCCGGGAGGTCGTTCTCGTCGAAGTCGGGCGCCTTCGTCCACGGCACCAGCCGCGCCCCCGCGCGCTCCACAGCATCCCGGAAGGCGGCACCCGAGTAGACGCGGACGTCGTGTCCGGCGCGCACGAGCTGCTCGGCCACCGCGAGCAGCGGCGCCACATGTCCCGAGAACGGCATCGGGCTGATCAGGATCCGCGCCATGCGCCGATTGTCCCGCACCTGCGGCCACCGACAACAGGGGTTGGGCGCCTCGCCTTCGCGTACCGTTCTCAGGAGGTGTCTGGGCGGCGGTCTCGCCTTCCCCGTGATTACGGGCGCTCGCGTGCCGGGAGTCCCGGTTGGTCCTGAGAACGGTACGGGCCGGGCGGGTGTGAAGCCGGGGGTGGGGGCGGTGCGCACGTAGGATCGGCACATGCCTGTTCGGTTCCGTGTGCTGAGTCCCGTCGTCGCGTTCGCTGCGGCGGTCGCCGTCGTGCTGAGCGGGTGTGCGCCGGAGACGGCGCCCGAGAACACCCCGACACCCAGCTCGCCCGCCCCGGAGGCGACGGTCCCGGGGGAGACCACCGGGGCGCTCGTGCTCCCCACGTGCGGGGAGCTCCTCACGGCGGACGATATCGTGACGATCCTCGGCGACGGATACGAAGAGTTCTCCCCCGGCGAGGACTTCGAGAGTACGACCGTCGTGCCCGACGAGCGTGTGATCGGTGTGCTCGAAGACGCCGTCAAGTCGCAGAGGTGCGGCTGGGGCGTCCCCCACACCAGCGACGCTTCGGTGTATGTCATCGCGGAGGTCGAGTCGGCCGCCGCCGCCGACCTGCGATCGCACCTGCAGTCGGAAGCCGACTTCACGACGACGGACGTCGACGGCGCCCCGGTGACGACGTGGGAGGAGCAGACCGGGTTCGGCCACGTGTACGCGGTGGTCTCGCTCGATACCCTGCTGATCGCGGCGATCGACTACAACGACGACACGCTGCGGCACCTTCTGACCGCACTGCGCAAGGTCAATCCGTCGCTTCCTGCGGGATCGACGGCGACGCCGAGCGTCTCACCGAGCGCCACTCCCGGCGCCTCGCCGACGCCGACCACGCCCGCCACGCCACGCCCCGATCCCGGCGATCGTGCCGTGCTGCCGGAGTGCGACGATCTGCTGCCGCTCTCGACCGTGCACGCCCTGTTCGGGGATGCCGCGGAACGCCTCGACGCGGGAGGGAGCGCGGCCGATCACATGCCCGGGCCGCTTGCGGCCGAGACGGTACGCGCCGCGAAGCAGTCGAAGGTCTGCACGTGGGGCATCCCGTTCTCCGACGGCGGTTTCGGCGTCGTGGCCGCCGAGATCACCGCGACCGCCCGCGACCGCCTGCTCCGCTCGCTGCGGAAGGCGTCGAGCTACACGGAGCGCACGCTCGACGGCGAGCTCTCGTTCACTCACGAGAGCGAGAGCGAGTTCGGCACGATCGCGGTGGTCTATGTCTTCGTCGGCGATGTCTGGATCACCGTCAACGGCACGCTCTCGATGGCGACCGCGCGCGAGTTCGCCGGCTCCGCCGTGGATGCCGTCCGCTCCGCGAACGCCTGAGCCGCCTTCCGCGGCTGCCCGCCGAGCGGCGGCGACGTAACTCAGGCTGCGGGCGTCGGGCGCGCCTCCGTAGGGGCCGAAGGCCGGCCGCTGCCTGAGTTGTGCGCACGCGACGCCGGGCACCGGCTGAGCCGGTGCCCGATGCGGGTGACGGATGCGGTGGTGCGCAACTCAGGCGGGCGGGGCGGTGGGAGCCGCTGTCGGGGGATCGGGTGCGGCGCTGCCTGAGTTGTGCGCGCCTGGAGCGGCTGTCCGACGCGCGGCGGGGGCCGACGGTGGCGGCGATGCCGGCAGGGACCGCGTCAGAACAGGACCTCGGGGGCGCGGAGCCGGGCGGTCGAGACCACCGGGCCCAGCCGAGCGGGGCGGGTGTCGGAGTCCTCCTCCGGCCCGCCGGCCAGGCCGTGGCGACGCAGCAGCGGTCGCACGCGTGCGGAGAGGAGCTTGCGGTAGCCGGATGGCGCGTTGACGGAGGCCCCCGGGTACAGGCCGCGGTAGACGGGCAGCAGGTCGGGGCGCTCCCGCTCGAGCCACTCCCAGAACCACTGCTTCGCGCCGGGGCGAAGGTGCAGGGCGCCGAAGACGACGCGGCGCGCACCGGCATCCTTCAGGCGTGCGAGGGCGTCGTCGATGAGGCCGGAGTCATCGGTGAGGTGCGGCAGGATCGGCATGAGGAACACCGTCGGCGAGAAGCCCGCCTCCCGCGCCGCGCGCACTGTCTCCAGCCGCGCTCGAAAGGTGGGCGCCCCGGGTTCGAGCGCGTCGCGCAGCCCGTCGTCGGCGATCGCGATCGACATCGAGAGGTCGACGCGCACGGAAGCCGCGGCATCCGTCAGCGCGGGGAGGTCGCGGCGCAGCAGCGTGCCCTTCGTCAGCACCGAGAACGGTGTGCCGCTGGATGCCAGAGCGTCGATGATCCCGGGCATCAGCCGGTAGCGCCCCTCCGTGCGCTGGTACGGGTCGGTGTTCGTGCCTAATGCGACGTGCTCCCGCTGCCAGGTCGGCTTCGCGAGCTCGCGACGCAGCACCTCGACGACGTTCGTCTTCACGACGATCTCGCTGTCGAAGTCGCGCCCCGCGTCGAAGTCCAGGTACTCGTGCGTGCGCCGGGCGAAGCAGTAGACGCAGGCATGCGTACAGCCCCGGTAGGGGTTGACGGTCCAGTCGAATGGCATCGCGGAGGCGCCGGGAACGTGGTTGAGGGCCGACTTCGCCAGCACCTCGTGGAACGTCACGCCGGCGAACTCCGGCGTCGTCACGCTGCGTACGAGGCCGCCCAGGGCCTCCAGCCCCGGCAGTGCGTTGCGGTCGATCGTGCCGACCTGCTGCCCCTGCCACCTCATTCGACAGACCTCATCCTCCTAGGGGAACATAGATACGAAAGTCAGTCAAGAGAGAACCTCTGACATTCGAATCCGTCACAGCGTTCCGCGTCGGGCGACCGGCGCGGGGGAGAATGGATCCGTGCCCTCAGCCCCTCCCACTCGCGCCTCGCGCCGGGTGTCGCGGCGGGTTCAGCTCGCCCGCCGCCGGGTGCTCGCGCTGCTGATCCTCGTCGTGCTCATCGGCACGGTGATCGGGATCGCGCTGACGGTGGGCGGTGCCGGGGCGGATGCCGACACGGCGCCGCCCGCTGACCGCTCGTCGACGGGCGCTACGCCCACGGCATCCTCGCCGTCACCCTCCGCGTCGCCGTCCCCCGCGAGCCCCGCGCCGGCCGAGACCCCGTCCGCCCGCGTCTGCGAGGATCCCGACGTCGTCGCCGCTCTCGCCGGAGGCGCCGACGATGCCGTGGTCGACGCCGTGGGCGGCGGTGAGGCCTTCCGCGCTGCGGTCGTCGGCGGAGAGGCGCCGTGCCTCGACCTGTCCGAGGCGGGCCGCATGTGGGTCGTCGTCAACAAGCGGCGCCCGCTTGATCCGATCGACTACTGGCCCACGCCCCAGGACCAGCCTGACGACATCCGCGTGGTCTCGGGTGGCGGATGGCTGCGGGCCGACGTCGCGGCCGCGCTCGACCGGCTCGCCACGGCGATCGTCGATGATGCGGGGCGGATCGCCGTCGACAGCGCCTTCCGTCCCTACAGCTATCAAGTCGGCCTCTACAACCGCTACGTCGCATCGAAGGGGCGCGCCGCGGCCGATCTGCGCAGCGCCCGTCCCGGCCACAGCGAGCATCAGACCGGGCTCGCCGTCGACGTGGTCGCCTGCGACTCGGGCTGCGGCTCGCACGACGGCTTCAAGGGCACCGCGCAGGCGCAGTGGCTCGTCGACAACGCGTGGCGATACGGGTTCGTCATCCGGTACGAGGACGGCCAGACCGACGTCACCGGCTACGCGTGGGAGCCGTGGCACCTCCGCTACGTGGGCGTCGAGCTCGCGACGGCGTATCACGAGGGCGGCTTCGGCACCCTGGAGGGGTTCTTCGGTCTGCCGGCGGCACCTGACTACGCCGAGTGAAACCCAGTATCATGGATGCCGGGATGCAATCCCACAGTCATCGCCGGGATCACGGCACTCGAGGACGAGAGGACGGCGCACCATGGAGCGCGACATCTACGACGAGGATCACGAGGCGTTCCGCGACGTCGTCAAGGAGTTCTGCAAGCGCTACGTCACGAACGAGGCGATCGAGAAGTGGGATGCCGACGGCGAGGTCGACCGGGCCACGATGCTCGCGGCGGGCGAGGCGGGCATCATCGGCCTGTCCGTCCCGGAGGAGTTCGGCGGTGCGGGCATGCTGCAGGACTACCGCTTCCGCGCGGTCGTCAACGAGGAGGTCATCCGCGCCGGCGCCGGCTCGCTCGCGGGGGCCTTCGGCATCCAGGACGACCTCGCCGTGCCGTACCTCGTGCACATGGGCACGCAGGAGCAGAAGGAGAAGTGGCTGCCCGGCATGGCCACAGGCGAGATCCTCGGCGCCCTCGCGATGACCGAGCCGGGCGCCGGCTCCGACCTCCGCGGCATCAAGACGACCGCGAAGAAGGTCGACGGCGGGTATCTCGTCAACGGAGCCAAGACCTTCATCTCGTCGGGCAAGACCGCCGACATGATCGTGACGTTCGTGAAGACGGGCGAGGGCAACCGTCCGGACGCGTTCTCGCTCGTCATCGTCGAGAACGGCATGGAGGGCTTCGACCACGGCAAGAAGCTCCACAAGATGGGCTTCCACGGTCACGACACCGCCGAGCTGTCCTTCAGCGACGTGTTCGTCCCGGACGAGAACCTCATCAGCGGCGCCGAGGGTCAGGGATTCGTGCAGCTCATGATGAACCTGCCCCTGGAGCGGCTGTCGATCGGCGTCGCCGGTGCGGCGGCCGCGGCGGCGGCTCTGGAGTGGACGCTCGCGTATACGAAGGATCGCGAGGCGTTCGGCGAGCGGATCATCGACTTCCAGAACAGCCGCTTCCAGATGGCCGACGTCGCGACGACCGTCGATGCGCTGTGGGCGTACATCGACCGCGCGCTCGTCGCCTACAAGAACGGCAAGCTGTCGGCCGAAGAGGCGGCGAAGGTGAAGTTCTGGGCGACCGAGCGCGAGTGGGAGGTGCTCGACACCTGCGTGCAGCTGCACGGCGGCTACGGGTACATCACCGAGTACCCGATCGCCCGCGCCTTCCTGGATGCCCGCGTGCACCGCATCTACGGCGGCACGAACGAGGTCATGCGGGAGATCGTCGGGCGTCAGCTCGCCGGCAAGCGCTGAGCCCGCGAGCTTCTCCGTTTCGTCTCGCTGCGCTCGCTCAACGCCCGGGGAGGTGTTGCGCTCGCTCGATGCCCGGGGAGGGGCTGGGCTCGCTTGATGCCCGGGGCGGCGCTGCGTCGCGGCCCCGGCGACCCCCGGGCGTTGAGCGACGAGCGCAGCGAGGAGACGAAACGCAGCTCCCTCGACCAGTGGCGTCCACCGGTACTCAGTGTTACTGTGTACCGGTAGTCAACGACACTGAGTAGATAGGGGGCGACCGTGGCCAGCCAGCTCACCGAGATGCTCAAGGGGTCGCTCGACGGGATCGTGCTGGCCATGCTGTCGCGGCGTCCCGCGTACGGCTACGAGATCACGGCCTGGCTGCGCGAGCAGGGATTCGCCGAGATCGCGGAGGGCACCGTCTATGCGCTGCTCGTGCGGTTCGAGCAGAAGGACCTCGTCGACGTGGAGCGGGTCCCGTCGGAGAAGGGTCCGCCGCGCAAGGTCTACGCCCTCAACGACCGCGGGCGCGAGCGGCTGGCGGAGTTCTGGCTCACGTGGACGTTCCTGGCGGAGCGCGTCGAACGCCTCCGCTCCGATGACACCGTCGAAGGAGAATGACATGGCCGCCAAGTGGATCGAGGCGCTCACCGGCCCCCTCGAGCAGAAGAAGCAGTACCGGCAGGACAAGGCGCGGATCGAAGGGCTGCCGGAGCCGTACCGCACCGCTGCCGGCGCGCTGCACCGCTACCTCATGTACTACGGGGGTATCACGGACGGCGACACGATCGTGACGATGTTCACCGACCTCGCCGACCTGTGGGAGCGCGCCGCGGTCGACGGCACGCCGGTGCGCGACATCGTCGGCGACGACCCGGTCGACTTCGCCGAGACGTTCGCGAAGGCGTACGAGGGCCGCGTCTGGATCGACAAGGAGCGCGCCCGCCTCACGAGCGCGATCGACGACGCCGTCGCGAAGGAGGGATCGTGACCGCCGCGACGCTCACGCAGCCCGCGATCCGCGTCCGCGGCATCGCGAAGGCATTCGGAGACCTCCGCGTCCTCCGCGGCGTCGACTTCGACGTCGCG
>Ga0182739_1001561_pt1 | contig 23622 bp, 23 predicted proteins | sample eDN5th30CBELigBY_FD_128873 | JGI IMG/M metagenome (GOLD analysis project Ga0182739, IMG submission 128873) | Enriched backyard soil microbial communities from Emeryville, California, USA - eDNA 5th pass 30_C BE-Lig BY (version 2) (version 2) | ecosystem: Environmental > Terrestrial > Soil >... | reverse complement strand
GCCCGACCCGTCGCATCTCATGGACATGGACGCCGCGGTTGACCGCCTCGTGCGGGCCGTCCGGACGGGCGAGCGCATCGTGGTGTTCGGGGACTATGACGTAGACGGTGCCACCTCGTCGGCCCTGCTGCTGCGCTTCTTCCGCGCCGTCGGCGGCACTATCGGCGTCTATATCCCGGACCGCCGCAAGGAGGGTTACGGCCCCAACGCACCGGCGCTGCTGAGGATCAGGGAGGAGGGCGCCTCCGTCGTCGTCACGGTCGATTGCGGCATCACCGCCTTCGAGCCGCTGAGCGAGGCGCGGCGCTGTGGTCTCGATCTCATCGTGATCGACCATCATATGGCGGAGATCGCGCTGCCCGACGCCGTGGCCGTGGTCGATCCGAACCGGCTCGACGACGAGAGCCCGCACAAGCATCTCGCCGCCGTCGGCGTCGCCTTCCTGCTCTGCGTGGGCGTCAATCGCGCGCTGCGGCAGGCGGGCTGGTACGGCAGCTCGCGGCCCGAGCCCGACCTGCGGCAATGGCTGGATCTCGTGGCCCTGGGTACGGTGTGCGACGTTGTCCCCTTGCTCGGCGTCAATCGGGCCCTGGTCAAGGCCGGCCTCCAGGTGATGGCGCAGCGGCGCAATGCCGGGCTGTCGGCGCTGGCCGACGTGGCGCGCATGAAGGAGGCGCCGGAGGCTTATCATCTCGGATTCCTGCTGGGGCCCCGGGTCAATGCCGGCGGCCGGGTCGGCCAGGCCGACCTGGGTGCACGCCTGCTGTCGAGCGACGATCCGCACGAAGTCGGGGCGCTGGCGGTGCGGCTCGACGAGTTCAACGCCGAGCGCCGCGCCATCGAGCGCGACGTTCTGGACCAGGCGATCACGCGGATCGACGGTCTTTACGGGCCGGAGGGGAAGGACCTGCCGTCGGTGCTGGTGGTCGAGAGCGAGGGCTGGCATGTCGGCGTGATCGGCATCGTGGCCAGCCGCCTCGTCGAGCGCTATGCGCGCCCGGCCTTCGTGATCGGCATGGACGGCGCCATGGGCAAGGGGTCGGGACGCTCGGTCCGCGGCGTCGATCTCGGCGCGGCGGTGATCGCGGCGCGCCAGGCGGGCCTACTGGTGAACGGCGGCGGCCATGCGATGGCGGCCGGTCTGACGGTGGCGCGCGATTCCCTGGCCGAGCTCACGCGCTTCCTGGACGAGCGGATCGCCCCGCAACTGGGGGCCGCACCGCCAGTCCGTGAACTGGGGATCGATGCCGCGCTGGCGCCGTCGGCAGCCACGTCGGAATTGGTCTCGATGATCGAGCGCGTCGGTCCGTTCGGCGCCGGCAATGCGCAGCCGCGTTTCGCGTTGACCGGGGTGCGGGTGAGCTTCGCCCAGCCGGTCGGGGAGGGGCATGTTCGCTGCACCCTGGTCGGCCCCGAGCGTGGCCGGGTCGACGCCATCGCCTTCCGGGCAGGCCAGAGTGCCCTGGGACCGGCCCTGCTCGATTCTGCGCGGCCCGTGCTTCATGTGGCCGGCGCGCTCAAAATCGACCGGTTCGGCGGCCGTGAGACGGTCCGCCTGCAGATCGACGATGCCGCGACGACCGCAGGCTCTGTGCTCGCTTGATTTCTGGCGTTCAAGCCGGTATCTCAGCCGCTCTTCGGCTTCGTTCCCTTCGTCTAGAGGCCTAGGACACTGCCCTTTCACGGCGGCGACACGGGTTCGAATCCCGTAGGGAACGCCAGCGCCTGCTGGACCGACTACCCCCACAAGACAATCGATCCCGAATCATCTTATTGCCCGTCGGGCCGTGCTATTTGCGCCGCACGGAGTGGGATTGGCGGTTCTGTCGGAGATGTTCGTTGATCCGAATTTGCAGAGTTCGTTTCTCGCCGAGCCCTCCAGCGTTCCAGCGGCCTGGGTTTGGCTTGTGGCTCGTGGCGGCGAGCCTGATCTTGCAGTCGTGCGCCCCTGGTTCCCGCGACGACTCAGCTTCAGTGGCTGACAAATTCTTCCGGCAGGTCGCCCATGAAATTTCTCCGGCGCTCTATGCCAGGCTCGACCCGCCCCCGATCGCTCGCGGCCGCAACAACTCCGTTGCCCTCGTCTTTCTCGAAGGAGGCGTTCGACCTCCGACTGCCACATGTGGCGCGGACCTCAAGGCCGGGCTGGAAAAGCAACTAACGATGCTCGCGGCGCGGACACACATCGGTCTGCGATTGACGACCAACGTGGACGAGGCGGCCGTTGTCGTCGCGATCGGCGACACGTTTCAGGAGCCGAGGATCAAGAATTCATCGTTGGATGCACTCATGAGTGCGCGGCAAGGAGGGGACGATGCGACATCGACATATGACTGGAACTTCGGTGTTCCGGGCTACTCGTCGCCGGATTTCCTCGAAGGGGTATTTGCAAACTCCAACAATCGGTTGATCTTTGGAGTTCTCTCGATCAACTGGATGGTTACATCGCGCGGCGTCGAAACCGAACAATGTTCATTCGACTTCATTGCCCGCCTCGCGCGGCTCTATTCCCTGGCCTTGAACGATAATTTCCGCTCGGAATATTCGCATGCGTGGCGTGCGGCACGTATGCGCACTGGCCTGAGCGCCTACGAAGTGCCGAATACCGGGCTGGAGGAACATCTCGGACTCTATTTCTGTGCGCAGTTTGTTAGTGCGGCGGAACTGGCGGAGTGCTCCGCCCAGGCTCTCAAATTGATGACGAACACGTCTCGCTGACGCCGCTCCATTTTCATCTTGGATGTCGGGGAAGAGCGCGATTCTCATCATACCCACGATTCGAATCTGAAGGGTGGGCACGCTAGAGGCGTCCGGGCAAGGTCCTTTGACCTAAGTCAACACGAGGGACGATGGGAACGCGCACAATGGTTCCGCCAACGGGAGACAGTGTGATGCGGACGATCGTCCTCTTGATTGCCCTGGCAGGCATGACCTGCGGATGTGACCAGTTCGACAATATGTCGTCAGGCCAGAAGGGAGCCGTGACCGGTGCTGCCCTCGGGACAGGGATCGGCCTCGTATCGGGCGGAAGCTTCGGTCAGGTGGTGGGCGCCGGCCTGATCGGCGGCGCCGTCGGCTATATCGGCGGCAGCGCCATCGGCAACAATTAGCGAATGGGGAGCGATCAAATGAGAACCGGAATGTTTGCCGCGTCGATCACGATCGCCGTTCTCATGTGTGGAGCTGCTGCGGTCGTCGCGCAAACCCAGGGATTGACCTTCGACCGGGCCGCTTATGTCACCTGCCGGGAAGCCCATGCCATGCCCCGAGGCCAGCGCATCGCGCTGGCGGAGTTCCTGGCCGACCATGCCGCGGGGCATCGCGGCGTGACGATCCCCGACGGCGAGCAGGGAGCCCAGCTCGCCCGTCTCGTTCAGGGCGGCTGTACGATCGCTCCCGACGCCTATCTCTTCGTCGTGATCGATCGCGCCGTCACCGCCGAATCGAGCAAGCTCCCGAAGCGTTGACCAAGCGGCGCAAGCGCCCGGCCGGCCCTCCATCCAGTTAGCCAATTCCCTCGCGGCGGCGGTTTGATGTCGGTCAAAGACAGGCGTCTCTGCCTGACCAAGTCTGGTGCGGTGGCTTGCTCCCGGTGGCCGGCGAAGATCCGGGGAAGGACGCCATTCGAGTGAGGGACCTTATGTCGACGAAGGAAAGCGGCGCGGGAACGGAAAGGCTCAAGCGCAAGATCTACGAGAAGGAGCTGCGCGACCTGCAGGTCGAACTCTGCCGGTTGCAGGACTGGATCAAGGCCTCCGGCGAGCGCGTGGTCATCGTGCTGGAGGGGCGTGACGCGGCCGGCAAGGGCGGAACGATCAAGGCTCTTACCGAGCGCGTAAGTCCGCGCGTGTTCCGCGTCGTTGCGCTGCCGGCCCCGTCGGACCGGGACAAGACGCAGATGTACATCCAACGCTTTGTCGAGCATTTCCCGGCCGGCGGGGAAATCGTGATCTTCGACCGCAGCTGGTACAACCGCGCCGGCGTCGAATACGTGATGGGATTCTGCACGTCCGAGCAGCATCAGCGCTTCCTCGAACTCTGCCCCGTCTTCGAGAAGTTCGTCGTCGAGGGGGGATTGCGGCTGATCAAGATCTGGCTCGAGGTCGGTCAGGAGGAACAGGACCGCCGCTTCAGGGCACGGATCGAAGACCCGCTCCGCCAGTGGAAACTGAGCCCGATGGACATCCAGTCCTACTCGCGCTGGTACGACTACTCGCGGGCGCGCGACCTGATGTTCGAACACACCGATACCGATCATGCGCCCTGGCATATCGTCCGTTCGGACGACAAGAAACGGGCGCGCCTGAATACGATCGCGCATATCCTGGCGCAGATTCCCTATGAGAAGGTCGATCGCGCCAGGGTGAGGCTGCCGCGGCGCTCGGAGAAGAGGGCCTATGACGACATGGCCTCGATCGCCGACCGTCGCCACGTCGCGCGGAAGTTCTAGGCACGTCACCAATCCCAGGATCGAAGGAGACGAGAATGTCGAAGCTGCTGAGCGTCAGGGAACTGCATATGAAGATGGCCGAGGTCGAGAGTGCCAAGGCCTCGGCCGCGCTGAAGGCGCATGAAACAGCCGAAGCGGAGAAGAAGGCATTCATCGACCATCTGCTGGGACCGTCGGGACTGACCGAGGAGCAGGCAAGCGAGAAGGCTTCGATCATGATCGAGCGCGCGATGGCCAATGGCCTCACCTCGGTCCAGGTCCTTCGCTTCCCCAATCACATCTGCACCGACGGCGGCCGGGCGATAAACCAGGTCGAAGAAGGCTGGGAGAACACCCTCACCGGTATTCCGAAGGAGATCTACCAGTACTGGAAGAACAAGCTGCGCCCGCTGGGCTACCACATCCGCTATCACATCGTGGACTATCCGGGCGGCATGCCCGGCGACGTCGCCATTACGCTAAGCTGGGGGTGATCCTGCGAAGGACGGGGAGCCCGGCCTACCGCCGCGCATACGAGTCGGAACCGGCGCGTAGGCGGGGCGTGCCATTTTCCTCGTAGACGAGAACCCACTCGACCCCGAGGCGGCCCTCGTTGAAGTAGCCGGTCCACGACGTGATCGACGCGCAATCCACCGACGCGTTCTTCCAGCGCACGGTATAGGAGATGCGCGCGCCGTCCATCCAGCCGACGATGGGGAACGTCCCACCGGCGCATTTGTAGCCGGGGGCGTTGTTGGCGTAGGTCCCGCTGACGCTTCCGTCGGCGCCGACCGACTGGATCACCAGCACGGAGCCGTGATCGTTCGCCCAGGTGCCCGTGACTGCGGGCGTCTGGGCGGCAGATTGTTGTGACGGCAGAGAGAGTGCAGCCATCAGGGCAAGTCCAAGGATCGACGCGAGACGCTTAGTCATCTAGGTTCCGGCAAATGATTGCAGGCGTCCAATGCAGCCCATCCCGGCCTGTCTTTCCAGTGAAAACCAGGGCACCGGCGCATTTTAAAACATGACCGCTCCCCTGACCAATCGCTGGGCGCAGCTCCTGGCCGGCATCGTCTGCATGGTGATGATCTCGAGCCTCCAGCATGGCTGGACGCTGTTCGTCCATCCCATCAACGTGAAGTACGAATGGGGCCGGGCGGCCATCCAGGTCGCCTTCACGATCTTCATCCTGAGTGAAACCTGGCTCGTTCCGTTCGAGGGCTGGGTCGTCGACAGATTCGGTCCGCTCCCGGTGGCCCTCACCGGCGGCCTGCTGGTCGCCATCGCCTGGAGCCTGAACTCGGTCGCCGATTCCCTGCCGCTGCTCTATCTCGGCGCCGCGCTCGGTGGCATCGGTGCGGGCTGCGTCTACGGCACGTGTCTCGGCAACGCCTTGAAGTGGTTTCCCGACCGCCGCGGCCTCGCTGCGGGTCTCACGGTCGCGGGCTACGGGATCGGCTCGGCGATCACCATTATCCCGATGCACCATACGATCGACCACTATGGCTACGAGGCGGCCTTTCTCTGGTTCGGCCTGGGGCAGGGAATCCTGGTCTGTCTCGCGGCGCTGGCGCTGCGAAAGCCGGAGGCCGACGCTCTGGCCACGATCCACGAACGGCTGCCGCATGCCCGGCACGACCACACACCGCGCGAAGTGCTGCGCTCGCCGCTCTTCTGGGTGCTGTTCGTGATGTCGCTGCTGGTGACCTCGGCCGGGCTGACCTTCACTGCGAACCTGGCCGGCATCGCCCGCAGCTTCCAGGTGGCGGACGTGCCGGTCAGTATGATGGGCCTGACCCTGCCGGCGCTCACCTTCGCACTTGCGCTCGACAGGGTGACCAACGGCATCGCGCGGCCGCTTTGCGGCTGGCTCTCGGATTATATCGGGCGCGAAACCACGATGTTCCTCGCTTTCACGATGGGTGCCCTGAGCATCCTGGCCTTCGCCCGGTGGGGACACGATCCGGTGATGTTCGTGCTGCTGGCCAGCCTGGTGTTCTTCGCCTGGGGGGAGGTGGCCAGCCTCTTTCCAGCCACCTGCACCGACTATTTCGGCTCGGGCTACGCCACCACCAATGCCGGCATGCTGCATACGGCAAAAGGCTTCGCCGCCATGCTGGTGCCGCTGTCGGACACGCTGGTGCGTGCGACGGGCGACTGGCAGATGGTTTTCGCGATCGCCGTCGGCGCCAATGCGGTCGCGGCTCTTCTGGGGATCGCCGTGCTTCGGCCGATGCGGGCGGCGTGGCTGCGCCGCGAATAGCCCTATTCGGCCTTCAGCAGGCCGCTCTTCTGCAGCTCGTCGATCGCCGCATCTTCCTTTTGCAGGAAGCTGGTGAGCTGCTGCGGCGTGAGCGCCTCGGTCTCGGCGCCTAGATCGTTCAGCTTCTCTCTCACGGCGGGGTCGGAGAGTGCGCCGGCCACCGCATCGTTCAGCTTCTTCACGATCTCGGGCGGCGTGCCCACCGGCGCCATGAGGACGATGGGGGTCGTGCTGGCGTAATCCTTGACGCCCATCTCCTGGAGGGTCGGCGTGTCGGGAAGCTGGCCAGCGCGGCGGGCGGTCGTCACGACGATGACCCGGAGGCGTCCACCGCGCACATGACCGATCGAGGCGGGTACCTGGTCGATGACGGCGTCGATCTGGCCGGCCAGCAGGTCGTTCAACGCCAGGCCGTTGCTCTTGTACGGGATGATGTTGAAGCGCACGTCGAGTGCCTTCTGAAGCTGCAGCAATGCCAGATGATTTGTACTGCCGTTGCCGGGATGACCGATCGTGAGCTTGCCCGGATTGGCGCGCAGGTAGGCCAGCATTGCGGGCCAGTCGCGGATCGGGTTGTTGGCGTTGACCACGATATCCATCGGCGACGTGCTGAGCAACGCGACCGGCGCGAAGCTCGCCAAGGTGTAGGGCGGCTTGCCGCCGGTCATACGCGGGCTCACGAGGAAGGTGCCGGTCGAGCCCAAGACCAGCGAGTATCCGTCGGGCACGGATTTCGCGACCGCCTCGGCGCCGATCGCGCCGCCGGCCCCACCGCGATTCTCGACGATCACCTGCTGACCCAGCCGCTTGGCCAACGCCTCGGCGAAGAGGCGGCCCGTGAGATCTGCATTACCTCCTGGTGCGAACGGCACGACGAGCCGGATGGGCTTGTCGGGATAGGCGGCCTGCGCGAAGGCGTGGCCGGCGGGCAAGGCCGCCAGCAGCATCGTGATCGTCGTGCGTCGCGTGACCGACTTCATGTCGTGAAACCTCCCGTTACCGTCTAGTGTTGCCGCATGATAACCGAGGGCAGGCTGGGTGCACGCGCCGTCATCGTCGGAGCCGGTATTGCAGGCCTCGCGGCAGCGGCTGCGCTCGCATCGTTCTTCGAAACAGTAGAAGTCTGGGACAAGGACGAGCTGCCACGCGGACCGCGTCCGCGAAAGGGCATTCCGCAGGACCTGCAGGTGCATATTCTGCTGAAGGGCGGTGAACTCGGTCTCGAGCGTTTGATACCCGGCACACGCGCAGCATTGCTGCAGGCGGGCGCCACCGAGGTGCGGCAGAGTCGGGACGTCTCGATCTGGGAGCGCGATTCCTGGCAGGCGACGCGGGACCTGGGCTACAGCCAGCTCATGATGAGCCGCCCCGCTCTGGAGTTCATGCTCCGGCAGCAGGTGCTGAAGCTCGGCAATGTCGCGATCCGCGATCGCAGCCCTGTCGAGGTGCTGCCGTCCGATGCCGACCTGACGGTGATCGCAACCGGCCGGGGCGACAGGCTGCTGGCGGGTATCGAAGTGCCGGAGACCATGCTTGGCCTCGAGGTGAACTACAGCTCGGCGCGCTTCGCCAAGCCGGCGTGCTTCCGCGGCGAGGGGCGCTTCATCGCCTGCATCCCCAAGCCGCCGGACGATCGTTACGGGCTGGTCTGTCCGGTCGAGAATGACGAGTGGCTGATCACCCTGAGCAGCCGCTTCGACAACCGCGTGCCGGACGATCTGGAGGGTTTCAGGGCCTATGCCGCGGCGCTGCCGGTGCCCGACATTACCGAGCGGCTGCGCGAGGCCGTGCCCCTGACGCCGGTGCATCGCTACCGCATCGCCGAGGCGCGGTGGCGGCACTATGACCGGGCAGCAGGACTGCCGCCGCGGGTGCTGCCGATCGGCGACTGTATCTCGAACTTCAACCCGACCTTCGGTCAGGGGATGTCGGTCGCCGCCGGACATGCCGTCGCCCTGCGCGATGTTCTGGCGGAAACCTCGGACCTAGACGCGATTGCCGCGGTCTACCTGCCGCGGGCCGCCGAGGTCAGCCGCCAGGCCTGGTCGCTGGCGGCGATGGCCGATCTCGAATATCCGCGCACCGTGGGCGAACGCCCGGCCCGGTTCGAGCAGATGGTCCAGGGAAGCGAGGCAATGCGCCGGGCGGCGGCGATGCATCCCGAAGTTCATCTCCTGCGCTTCGAGATCGGCAATCTGCTGAAGCCGGATTCGGCAGTGCGCAGCGGCCCGGCCGCGCGGCTCGTGGTCCGCGAGATGGCGCGAGCGGGACGGTGATCCCGTGAGCCGGGAAGCCACGCCCGTATCGTTTAAATAGGTCGGAGGAAAAGACCAATACGTAATATTGTTGCGATGGCCGCATCTGCTTCGAGGGTGCGACACCGGCTTCGGTTGTTTCGTTTATTGCGTTTATTGCGTTTATTTCGTTTAGGCGTCCGGATTCTGGACCTTTCAGCGCGCGGCTACAGGCGATTGCGCGCCGTGCAGCGGCATTTGTCGACCTGATGCAGTTCGACCATGTTGCCGCACGGATCGTTGAGGAAGAGCTGCAACGAGTCCGGACTGGTGAGGCCTTCGATCGCCCAGTACTGCACGCCCAGTCGCTCCAGCTCCTTGCGGCTCTCGACGATGTCGGCCACGGCCAGGGCGATGTGTGGCAAGGTCGGATCCTTGCCCGGTCCCTTCGCCACGGGCGAGGGCTGGTTCCCTCCGAACAGATGGATCTGGCCGACTTCGCCGACGTTGATCCATAGTCCCGGGATCCCGGGAATGGTCGGGCGGCCCTGGTCGCGATGCAGGCCCAGCACGTCGCTGTAGAAACTCGCCGTATCCTTGAGCTTTTCCGCGCCGGTATCGAGCCGGTAGCCGGTGTGATGGATCTCCAAGACCTTGATGGCCATCGTCGTTTCCTCCGTTATTTTCTGGCGCGCCGGCCGATCAGCAGGATCAGCGGGATCGCCATCGCCGAGGCCGCCGTATAGAGGCCGAAGGCGTTGATGTAGCCGATCATCGCCGCCTGCCGATTGATTTCCTTCGACAGTTTCGCAAGCCCCGATACGGTTTCGTAGTCCCAGCCGCCGGTCACCCAGGGCAGGGCGAGAGACTTGTTGTAGGGGTTCACCAGCTCGACCATGCGACTGTAGTTGGTGCTGGTCGCCCGCACGATTTCGGCGACGCAGATCGAGATGAAGAAGCTGGAGCCGATGTTGCGCAGCAGGTGATAGACCGCGGTGCCCTCGGCCAGGTTCGCCCCGCTCATGTTCGAGAAGGTGACGAGAGTGAGCGGCACCCAGATGACGCCCACGGCAATGCCCTGCAGCAGACTATTGAGCATCAGCGTGTTCATGTCGACGTTGAGATCGATCGCCATCAGCCAGACGCCGGACAGGGTCTGCAACAGGAAGCCTGCGATCAGGCCGATGCGCGGATCCATGCGGCCCACGAAGATCGCGAGGAAGAAGCCGATGGTGGCGCCGACGCCGCGCGCCGCGATGACTTCGCCGATCAGCGAATCGGGGAAGCCGGCATGCTGCTGCAGGAGCGGCGGCAGCAGCACCATCGGCGTGAAGTTCAGCATGCCGTAGATCAGCACGAGGACGAGGCCGATCGCGTAGTTGCGGTCGAGCAGGAGCTTCAGGTTCAGAAACGGCCGCTCGGCCGTGAGGCTGTGGGCGAGGAAGATCCAGAACGAGACGACGGCGACGAAAGCCTCGATCTGGATCTCGGCCGACTCGAACCAGTCGAGGCGCTGGCCTCGCGACAGGACGAGCTGGACGCAGGCGATGGCGATCGAGAGCGAGAGGAATCCGGTCCAGTCGAGCCGGGCCTGACCGGTCGGCCGGTCATAGGGCAGGGTGAGACGCAGCCCGGCGAACGACAGCACGCCGACGGGCACGATCATATAGAAGGCCCAGCGCCAGCTGTAGATCTCCGACAGCATGCTGCCGACGGTGGGACCGATCACCGGCCCGATGACCACGGCCATGCCGAAGATCGAGGTCACGAGCCCCTGCTGCCGCTTGGGAAAGGTGTCGAGCAGGATGGTCTGCGACAGCGGGATCACCGGTGCGCCCAGAGCGCCCTGCAGCACCCGCCACAGGATCAGGCTCTCGAGCGAATCGGCGAGGCCGCACATCAGGGTGGTGAGCGTGAACGCCAGCACCGACCAGATCATGGTCTCGCGGCGGCCGAAGCGCGCCGTCAGCCAGCCGGTCATGGGCGTCGCGACGGCGGTTGCCAGGATGTTGAAGGTCATGGCCCAGGCGATCTCGTCCTGGGTGGCCGACATGGTGCCCTGCATCTGCGGCAGCAGGGTCGAGGCAATGAGCAAGGTGGTCGCGTAGAGGGTCGAACCCAGGACCACCATGACGAGAATCAGGATTCGCCTGCCGAGCGAGGTTTCGGTCTCGGCGGCTGGCGGGGCGGCGTCGGCGGTGGTCGCGCTTGAACTCATGGCCTGGGCTATTGTAGCCTAGACAACAATCTCGAGCGAGCAGCCTTGGGCCCGGACGACGACGAATATATCGGCTACGTGCTATCGGACGTTGCGCGCCTGATCCGCACCGTGTTCGACCGGCGCGTGCGTGACATCGGCCTGACCCGCGCCCAGTGGCTGGTGCTGACGCGGCTCTATCGCCGTCCCGGCGCCAGCCAGACCGAACTCGCCGACATGCTGGAGATCAACCGCGCCAGTGCCGGCCGCATGATCGACCGTATGCAGAAGAACGGCTGGGTCGAGCGGCGCGCCGACAGCGAGGACCGCCGCATCAACCGCCTGTATCTGACGGCCGACGCACGCCGCGCCCACAAGGACATGTGGACGATCGCCGAGACCACGGTCGACGACGCGCTGGCGCCGCTTTCTTCCACCGAGCGCGAACAGTTCACGCGCCTGGCGGCGCGGGTGAAGGGCCAGCTCCAGTCGATGGCGGGAGCCCACGGTACATGAGTCGGCGCCCGGTGCCCGTCCTGCGGCTGGTGCTGCTGTTTGCGGTACCGTTGCTCGCGGCCGGCGGGGCGGGCTGGTGGTGGCTTTCGGGCGGCCGCTACGTCTCGACCGACAATGCCTATGTGAAGGCGCATATCGTCCAGATCGCGCCGGAAGTCTCCGGGCAGGTCCGGCGAGTCCTCGCCCGGGATCATGCCTCCGTCGAGGCGGGCGCCCAGCTGTTCACCATCGAGTCCCGGCCGTTCCGGCTGGCGCTCGACAGTGCCGAGGCCGAACTCGATTCTGCGCGCGCCCATGTCGAGAACTTGCGGGGCATCTGGCGGGAGGCGGTCGCCGAACTGGCCGCCGCCGAAGCCCGCGCCGATTATTTCCAGCGGCAGGCCCAGCGCCAGGAAGAGCTCGCATCGAAAGGCGTGGCCTCCGCCAGCAAGCGCGACGAATCGCAGAACGATGCAAGCGCGGCAGCGGATCGCGTGGCGACGGCGCGGGAGAAGCTGCGGCGCGTGCTGGCGGCGCTGAACGGCGATCCGCAGCTTGCCGTAGAGGCGCATCCGCTGGTGCGGGAAAAGGCGGCGGCGCGCGAGCGGGCGGCGCTCGATCTCGCCCGCACGACGATACGTGCCCCGGTCGATGGCGTGGTCGTCAACATGCGGCTGCAGCAGGGCGAGCTGGTCAGGGCGGCGACGCCGCTCTTCTCGCTGGTCGTCCTGAGTCGGCCCTGGGTCGAGGCGAACTTCAAGGAGACCGAGCTCACCCATGTGAGGGTCGGCCAGAAGGCCACCGTAATGCTGGACACCTATCCCGACGTGACCTGGGAGGCGCTGGTGGAAAGCGTGAGTCCGGCAACGGGAGCTGAGTTCGCGATCCTGCCGCCGCAGAACGCCAGCGGGAACTGGGTCAAGGTCGTGCAGCGTCTGCCGGTGAAACTACGGTTGCTGCCCCATGTCGGCGAACCGCCGCTGCGCGCCGGCATGACCGCGACCGTGAAGATCGACACCGGCCGCCAGCGCGATCTGACGAACCTGTTGGGCGGCACGAAGGAGGCCCCGCCGGCCTCCGCGTCCCCGCCCCACGACGTCACCGCGCAGTCGAAATAGTCTCATAGGAGCGCGCCACTCCAGTGGCGCTCATGATCATGATTGCGCCACTGGAGTGGCGCGCTCCAATGATCACCCGCACGCCAGCGAATAGATGTGCTGGACCTCTCCCGGCAGCGGCATCGCCTGCCAGGTCCTGCCGGCATCGCGGGTGCCGAAGACCTCGCCGTCGTAGCGGGCGCCGATATAGACCTGTCCGGCATCGGTCGGATGCAGGCCGATCGACATGATGGTGCCGTGTACCTGGACCTTGTCGAAGCGCGTCCAGCTCTCGCCGCCATCCTCGCTGCGATATAGGCCGCCGTCCTGGCTCGCCGCGGCGACGGAGAGGGCGGAATAGAGGGTGTTGGACTCGACGGGCGAGACGCGGATGTCACGACCATAGGTGGTGGGCGAGAAACGGCCGACCTCCATGTCCTTCCAGGTACGGCCTTGGTCGCTGCTGCGGAACAGGCCCATGCGCACGGCGAGCCACAGCCCATCGGGATCGGCCGGGTTGATGGTGACGGCATGACCGTCGAGCATGCCTTCAGCGGTCGTGTCACTCACGATCCGGCTCTTGAGATGTTCCTGCTCGGCGAGCTTCAGCAGGCCGGCACTGCAATCGGTCCACGTCTGGCCGAGATCGATGCTGCGCATGACGCCGTTTATTTCGAGCGCGGCGTAGAGTTCGTCGTGGCGCCGGGGATGCTGGACCAGCCGCATCACGCGGGATGCAAAGGGGCCTGTGCAGTGCGTGTCGATGGCCGGTGCGGGGAGGGCCTGCCACGACGCACCGCCATCGTCGCTGCGATAGACGCCGATCGGCGAGGCACCGGCAAACACCCTGTCCGGATCGCGCGAGTCGACGAGGAACGACCAGACTTGCTTGCCGGCGTCAGGGAAGGCGGTCCGGCGGAAGGTGGCGCCGCGATCCGTGCTGCGCCACACGCCGTCGTTCGTTCCGGCGAAGACGATCTCCGGATTTTGCGGATGGACGAAGACGGTGAAGGCCTGGACGGCGCCCAGCACGTGCTGCCAGTCGCCGCCCGAGGTGCCGCGACGGAAGATGCCGACGCGGCCCTTGTGGTCGGGCTTCCCGAAATAGCCGGCGACGCCGACATAGAGGTTCGACTGCTCAGCCATTTCGGACTCCCGGTTCAGTTCTTCTTGACCAGCGGGCACTCGCTATCGGCCAGCGGCCGGAAGGCTTCCTCGCCGGAGATAGTAGCCAGCAGCTTGTAGTAGTCCCACGGGCCCTTCGACTCGGAAGGCTTCTTCACCTCGAAGAGATACATGTTGTGCATCTTGCGCCCGTCCTGGCGGACATAGCTGGCGCCGAACAGCGGGTCGTCCCACTTGGCGGCCTTCATCGCGGCCATCACCTTTTCGGCGTTGTCCGTTCCCGTCGACTTCACCGCGTTCAGGTAGGCGAGCGTCGCCGAATAGAAGCCGGCCTGCGCGGAGGTCGGCATCTTGCCGTTGAAGCGGGCGGCGAAGCGCTTCGAGAAGGCGCGCGTCTTGTCGTTGAGGTCCCAGTAGAAAGCCTCGGTCAGGTTCAGGCCCTGCGCACGCTCGAGCCCCAGCGAATGGATGTCGGAGATGAAGACCAGCAGGCCCGCGAGCTTCTGGCCGCCCTTGACGATGCCGAACTCCGCAGCCTGCTTGATCGAGTTGATCGTATCACCGCCGGCATTGGCGAGACCGATGATCTGCGCCTTGGAGCCCTGCGCCTGCAGCAGAAACGACGAGAAGTCGTTGGTGTTGATCGGATGCTTGACGCCGCCGACCACGGTTCCACCGGCCTTCTTGACGACGGCGGAGACATCGCGCTCGAGCGCATAGCCGAACGCATAGTCGGCGGTGAGGAAGAACCAGGTCTTGCCGCCGGCCTTGACGACTGCCGAGCCGGTGCCATTGGCGAGCGCGGCCGTGTCGTAGACCCAATGGATCATGTAGGGATTGCAGAGCTTGCCGGTGAGGTCCGACGAGGCGGGATCCGGGGCGATGAAGATGCGCTTCTTGTCGCCGGCGACGCGGCCGGCCGCGATCGACGAAGAGGAGGCGCCGGCCCCCATCACCATGTCGACTTTCTCGTTGTCGAACCAGCGACCCACCGTCGTGGCCGCGACGTCCGCCTTGTTCTGGATGTCGCCGGAAATGAACTCGATCTTCTGGCCAAGCACGGAGCCGCCGAAATCCTCGATCGCCATCTGGGTGGCGAGCACCGCGCCCGGTCCGTTGATGTCGGCGTAGAGGCTCGACAGGTCGGTGGCGACCCCGATCTTCAGTGTATTGTCGGAAAGCTGGGCCGCCGCCGGCAGGGCCCAGGCCGCAAGGCAGAATGCGGCCGTACTGAACAGGTTCCGTCTCATCGTTTCTCTCCCTAGGCTTTGTTATTGGGCGAAGCCTATCAAGGCCCCGGCATTCTGCAAGGCGGAGGAGACATCCCATGATCGAGAAAATTCTGGACATCCCGACCCGGGACGGGGCGATGGAAACCTTCATCTGCCACCCGGAGCGGGGCGGACCGTACCCGCCGGTCCTGTTCCTGATGGATGCGCCGGGTATCCGGGAGGAACTCTATGACATGGCCCGGCGCCTGGCGACGGTCGGCTATTACGTGATGCAGCCCAACCTCTACTACCGCGCCGGCACCGACACGAAGTACGAACCGGACGTGCTGAAGCATGGCAGCGACGAGCACGCGCGCATGCGGTCCGTCCGCACCAAGATGACCATCCCGCCGGTCATGGACGACGTGGCAGCGATGATCGCCTTCGCGGACGCGCAGAAGGAATCGAAGAAGGGCCCAGTGGGCACCCACGGCTATTGCATGAGCGGCCCCTATTCGCTGGCGGCGGCCGCGCGGTATCCGGACCGGATCGCGGCGGCGGCGTCCTTCTACGGCACCTGGCTGGTGAGCGAAGCGGTCGAGAGTCCGCACCTGACGCTCGGGAAGGCGAAAGGCGAACTCTACATTTCCTGCGCCGAGCACGACGAACTGGCGCCGCCCGAAATGGTCAAGGAACTGAAGGCGCTGTTCGACAAGTCAGGCGCCAGGGGCGAACTGGAGATCCAGCCCACCGTGCATCACGGCTTCGCCTTCCCGCAACGCTGGTGCTACGACAAGCCTGCTGCCGAACGGCACTGGGAGCGCTTGATCGCCCTCTACCGCCGAAACCTCGGCTGACCGCGGAGACGAGGATCAGGGCGCTTCGCGTGAGGCGGGCTTGCGCGCCTGCCAGTCTTCGAGTTTGGCGCGGGCGCCGTTCTTCGTCGGGTCCATCGCTGATTCTTGACCCGGCGCCTTGGCGGCAAGCTCGATCACGTAGCCGTTGGGATCGCGAAAGTAGATCGAGCGGATGAAATGATGATCGGAGACGCCGCGGACCTCGCGGCCCTCCGACTTTCCCTTGGCGAACATCCGCTCGAGATGCTCGGGTTCGACCTCCAGGGCGATGTGGAGGTCGAAATCGTGCTGGTCCTTGAAGGCGAACGGCATGTCCGGCGCCTCGAAGAAGGCGAGGCAGGAGCCGTCGTCGAGCTGGAAGAAGGTGTGCAGCACGCCGGTGCGGGTCGTGCGGCCGGTCTTGGTTTCCTCGATCTTCAGCGTATGGACGAGGGGGAGGCCGAGGAAGTCCTCGTAGAACTTCCTCGTCTCCTCGGAGTCGCGACAGCGATAGGCGTTGTGGTGCAGACCCTTGATCATCGAAACCTCCGATCATTCATCTGCCCGAGTCTAGCGCCGTCCTAGCGGTCGAGCCAGACATCCTCGAAACGCCAGTGATTGTAGATGGTGTTGACCGCAAGGTTCACGGCCTTGACCTCCGGGCGCCAGCAGGTGCCGCCCCAGCCATGCTGGATCACCGGGCGTGCGCCGTCCTCCTGCAGCTTCTTGTCGATTTCCCACACGAGCTTCCGACGGGCCTCTAGGTCGGTCATCATCGACTGCTGGTCGAACAGCTTCTCGACCTCGGGATTGCAGTAGTTGGTGTAGTTGCGCTCCGAACCGCAGCGGAAGGTCTCGTAGAAGACGACATCCGGATCGTCGACGCCGACGCCCTGGACGTTCATCCCAATGGAGAAGTCGCGGCGCATCATCCGGTTGTACCAGACCGCGGTTTCGAGCGGCTCGAGTTCGGCCTGGATGTTCACGTGTTTCAGATGGTCGATCAGGATGACGGCCGGATCGCGATAGCTCGGGATGTTCCGGGTCGAGACCTTGATCTTCAGCGGCTTGTCGGAGGTGTAACCAAGTTCGGCCATGATCTTGCGGCCTTCCTCCCGCGACTTGGCCACGTCTGGACCATAGCCCGCCACGCTCGTCAGGAACTCCGTGGGCATGCCCCAGAGCCCTTCCGGCGGCGGCAGCATCGCACCGCCGATGCGGTAGTTGCCCTGGCCCAGGATCTCGTTGAAGGCGCTGCGGTCGATGGAGAGTGCCATAGCGCGGCGCACCTTCGCATCGTCGAAGGGCGGCTTCTCACGATTGACCAGCAGGTTGGCCTGGGTATTCGTCGGCTGCGCCTCGCAGATCGCCGTCGGCGCCTGGACCTTGAGGTCGTTGACCATGGACGGCGTGACGACGGACGTGAACGTCATGTCGAGCTTGCCGGCGACGAAGGTCAGCAGCGACGTCGCCCGATTCGGAATGATCGAGAACTCGATCGCGTCGAGGTAGGGCCGGCCCGGCTTCCAGTAGTCCGGGTTGCGGGCGAGCTTGACCGACTCGTTCTGCTTCATCTCGACGAACTTGAACGGACCAGTGCCGATCGGCTTCTGCCGCATCTGCGCCGTCGAGACGTGGCAGGGATAGACCGGCGAGAAGGCCGCGGCGAGCATGGTGAGCAGCGACGGCTGCGGGCGCTTGAGATGGAAGGTCGCTTCGCGGTCGCCATTGACCGTGACCTTCTCGAGATTGAAGTACCAGGTCTTGCGCGGGTTCTTGCGCAGCTTCGATTCGTCGGAGATTACCATGTCCCAGGTGCACTTGACGTCGGCGCTGGTGAAGGGTTTGCCATCATGCCACTTCACGCCGTCTCGCAGCTTGAAGGTGAGCTGCTTGCCGTCGTCGCTCCATTTCCACTCGGTGGCGAGTTCCGGGATGATGTTTTCAGGCCTGTTCTGCTTGGTCTTGGGATCGAACATCACGAGGTTGTTGTAGACCGACATGAACGGCATGACGGTCGAGATCGTCGCCTCCTCGTGGATCGAGGCGCTCGGCGGATTGTCCATGTGGGCGATCTTGAGCGTGCCGCCGGATTTCTGCGCCCAGGCGGCGGGAGCAACGGCCAGGGCCGCGACGGTCGCGGCGAGCGCCAATACTGGGATCTTCATTTTCGTTTCCTCCTTTTGTTTGTGATGACGCTAGCACTTCGCTGTGCCTAGAGTTGGGTCATGAAGATCATCAGTTTGCTGGTCGGAATGCTGCTCGCGGTGCCGGCCGTCGCCCAGGACTATCCTTCCAAGCCGATCAAGATCGTCACGGCCTTCGGGCCGGGGACCGCGACCGACATCGCCGCGCGCGCGATCGGGCAGGACATCGCCGTGCAGACCGGGCAGACCGTCGTCATCGAGAACAAGCCCGGCGCGGAAGGGCAGATAGCCGCCCAATCCGCGGCGGCGGCGGCACCCGACGGCTACACGCTGTTCTTCACCACGCAGACGACCCAGGCGATCAATCCGCACGTCTACAAGTCGCTGGCCTACGATCCGGTGAAGAGTTTTGCGCCGGTCGCCGGCATCACGCTTGGTGCTCAGATCGTGATGGTGCGCAACGACCTCCCGGCGAAGACGATCCAGGAATTTGTTGCGCTTGCGAAGGCGCAGCCCGGCAAGCTGAGCTTCGGCAGCGGCAACGGGTCGAGCCGCGGCGGCGCAGAGCTGTTCCGCATCATGACCGGGACCGACCTGCTGGGCGTGCCCTACAAGTCCCAGCCGCAGGCGATCGCCGACCTGTTGGGCGGGCGTATCGACATCATCTTCTCCGACTTCACAGTTGGCCTGCCGCCCGTCCTCGATGGACGCGCGCGCGGTCTCGCGGTGACCAGCAAGCAGCGCATTCCGGGCCTCGACCAGTTCCCGACCGTGGACGAGAGCGGCGTTCCCGGCTTCGAGATGTGGGCCTGGACGGCGCTCTATGCGCCCGCGGGCACGCCGAAACCGATCATCGACAAGCTCAACGCTCTCGTTCGCCAGGCGGCGAAGTCGCCGGCCTATCTCAACCTGCTGAAGACCAGTTACGGTATCTCGTTCGTCGGATCGCCCGAGGAGCTTGCGGCCTTCCAGGCGACGGAAACCAAGAAGTGGGCCGAGATCGTGTCGACCGCCGGGATGAAGGAGCCCTAAGCTCCCGCCACCGGTCGGCGGGCGGCCATGATCTGCCAGATCGCCGCCCCGAAGACACAGGCCGCTACGGCAAAGAAGGCCATACGGTAGCTGACCATCGAGGCGATCAGCGCGAAGATCGGGGGACCGAACACGGCGCCCGAAAAGGCGAGGGCGGTCTGTACTGCCGCAATGGGAGCGGCCTCGCCCGGGGGCGAGAGATGCGCAAACTCAGCCTGCGACGTGCCATTCCAGCTGATGACGACCGAGCCGTAGCCCATCACGACCAGAGAGATCAGCCAGAAGGGCGTGTCGGCCTCCAGGAGACCGGTGGCGATGCAGCCGACGGTCATGCCGATGCCGGTCCATCCCAGGAGCGCCATGCGGGGAAACCGGTCGCCGGCACCGCCACTCACCAGGCGTACCCCCGTGCCGACGAGCTGCGACAGGGTCAGCAGTGCACCGGCCTCGGCGATCGACAGGCGGCAATGCTCGTAGAGATAGGTGACGAGATAGAAGGTGAACGTGTGTTGGGCGACCACGTAGATGAAGGCCGACCACCCGAGCACGCGCAGCTGGGGGTGGCCCAGCACGAAGCGGATGGACTTCCAAATGCTCTTGGCCGGCCCGCTCGTGGTCGCGACGACGTCGAGGCTGGGGCGCAACGGCTCGACGATGAGGGCCGCAAGGATGGCCGTCCCGGCGGCCACGAGGCTGGCGCCGCGCCAGCCGATCTCCGACAGCAGGAACGGAAAGATGATTCCGGCCAGGCCGAAGCCGATCGGCACGCCGGTCTGCTTCAGTGAAAAGACCATGCCGAAATATTCGCGCGGGACGCGTTGCGAAAGGACGTGCGCCGAGGCGGGATTGATCGGGCCTTGAGCCGCGCCGATGAAGATCACCGCCACCACGGTCGCGGCGACGGCCGACACGGCGTTGAAGGCGAGGCCGATCGCCGCCATGAGCAGCGCGGCCTGGCAGACCCGCACGGCGCCCAGCCGCACGATCGGTCCGGCCGCGGCGAGGGCCATGCTCGCCGCGACGGCGTAGATGATCGCCGTGAAGATGCCGACCAGCTTGGGATCGATGGCGAGGTCGCGGGCGACCTCGGGCATCATCACGCTGAGCGATATCACCGAAAGCGAGATCATCACCTGGATGGCCAGCATGCTGGCCACCGGGATGATCACGCGTTTCATGGCCGAGGCCTACAGGCCGTAGAGGTCGGCCTTGTTCAGGATCGTGTTGCGCAGGATGCGGATCGAGGCGACGTCGACCATGATGCCGTCGACGTTGATCGCACCGAGGCCCGCCGCCTCGGCTTCGGCATAGGCCTTCTCGAGCTTGCGGGCGCGGGCGATGTCCTCGGGCTTGGGCGAATAGACATCGAGCGCGATGTCGATCTGTGAGGGATGGATCGCCCACTTGCCGACGCAGCCCAGAATCATGGAGCGCTTGCACTCCTCGCGGTAGGCGTCGGGATTCTTGAAGTCGGCGAATGGGCCGTCGACCGGATCGATGCCGGCGGCGCGGCAGGCCATGATGAGCCGGAAGCGGGCGTAGTGCCAGATGTCACCGGGGTAGCCGTCGGTCTCGCCGACATTCTTGTTGGTGACGCCCATCGAGGCCGAGAAGTCGCCCATGCCGAAAACGAGGCATTCGAGGCGCGGCGTGCAGGCGGCGATCGCGTCGACGTTCTGCATGCCCTCGACTTCCTCGATCAGCGCTTCGAGGCCGATCCTGCGCTTCATCTTCAGCTTCTTCTCGATCTGATGAAGCAGCTTGTCGGCGAACAGCACGTCGGACACCGTCTGCACCTTGGTCATCATGATCGTGTCGAGATGCTCGCCGGCACCCTCGACGATCTCGATGATGTCCTCGTAGGCATATTCGGTGGTCAGGTCGTTGATGCGCACGCAACGCGTCTTGCCTGTCCAGTTCAGTTCCTTGAGGCCCTGGATGATCTTCTTGCGGGCGTCGCGCTTCTGGCTGGGGGCGACGGCGTCTTCGAGGTCGAGGAAGACGTGATCGGCCTTCGACTCCGAGGCCTTCTGGATCATCTTCTCGCTGGACCCCGGGGTCGAGAGCTGGACGCGGCGGGCGCGCTTGGGACGGTCGGTCATCTATCTTCTCCTTAAGCTACGATCTTGTCGGCACGCAGCCGGGCAATGTCGCCCGCGCCGAAGCCGATGGTCTTCAGATACTCGTCGGTATGTTCGCCCAGCAACGGCGCGCGATGGCGCACCTTGCCGGGAGTCTCGGTCATCTTCACGGCGACGCCTGCGATCTGGACCTCGTGGTCGAGGCCGGGATGGGGTACCCAGGGCAGCATGTCCCGCGCCTTGAAGTGGGGATCTGCCACAATGTCCCGCACGTTGTAGACGGGCGAGAAAGGCACCTTGCCGCCGAAATGCTTCAGCAGCTCCTGTTTCGTGCGCTGGCGCGTGAAGTCGGACACCGCGGCGATGAGCACGTCCTGGTTGGCACGCCGATCCTGCACGGTGATGAACCGCGGATCGGTTGCGAACTCGGGCTTGTCGATCAGCCGGCACAGGATCGGGAAGTGGGCGTCGGCATGGGCCGCGATCGTCACGAACCCGTCCCCGGCCGGGAACATGCCGAACGGGCAGAGCAGGGGATGATGATTGCCCTCGGGGTGGGGCAGCGTCTGGGCATAGGAATGCTGGTGCATGATGCGTTCGCAGACCGCGAGGATCGCGTCGACCATACCGACATCGACGAACTGGCCTCGGCCGGTCTTGTAGGCGCGCAGGATCGCCGAGACGATCCCGAAGGCGCAGGTGATCGCGGGGACGATGTCGCCGACGCCCGGCCCGACCTTCATCGGCGTGTCCTTGTCGGGGCCGGTGATGGCCATGATGCCGCCCATCGCCTGGCTGATGACGTCGTAGGCCGGAAAGTCCGAGTAAGGGCTCTTGCCGGTGCGCACGTCGCCGAAGCCGCGGATGGTCGCATAGACCAGCTTCGGGTTGCGGGCGTGCAGGGTCTCGTAGCTGAGGCCCAGGCGATCCATGACGCCGCCGCGATAGTTCTCGACCACCGCATCGGCATTGTCGCAGAGCTTCAGGACGAGGTCGCGGCCGGCCTCCGTCTTGAGGTCGATGGCGATCGACTTCTTGTTGCGGTTGACCGAGGCGAAGTAGCCGCCGAACGCCTTCAGCCTGTCGTCTACGTGATACGGCCCGATGATGCGGGTGTGATCGCCGTCGAGCGGCTCGACCTTGATGACCTCTGCGCCCTGGTCGGCCAGCAGCATCGTGCAGTAGGGGCCGGCCAGCATCTGCGTGAGGTCGACGATCCTCACGCCATCAAGCGCACCCAGAACTTCAGTGCCGCTCACTTGTCTCCCCAGTGACTGCGGCGCTTGATCAGGACGGTGCGCTCGCCTTCGAAGATGTGCTTGTCGTCCTGGTTCACGCCGTAGTGCTTGAAGCGGACGATGCCGGCGTCTTCCTGCTGGGCGTCCTTCTTCTCCAGCACCTCGGTGTAGCAGTAGAGCGTGTCGCCGTGATGGAGCGGACCCTTGAGGCGGATCTTGTCCATCCCGAGTTCCATCAGCGCATTCTCCGCGGTGTCCTCGGCGGCGAGGCCGATGCACATGGAGATGGTGACGCCGCCGAAGCCCAGGCGCTGGCCGTAGGGCGTCGACTGGGTCAAGTGCTCGTTGAAGTGGGCCTCGGCCGTGTTCATGGTCACGTTGGTGATCCAGACCTGCTCCATCGGCTCCACTGTCTTGCCGCGCGCGTGCTTCATCACGTCGCCGACCGTGAAGTCCTCGAAGTAGTTGTGCCTGCCGGTAAGTGCGGAGACTTTGAGACTTGAAGATGGCATCAGTTCCTCCCGCGGCCGAGCAGGCGATCGGAGATGATGCGCTTCTGGATTTCCGAGGTGCCCTCGAAAATCTTGGTGAGACGCGCGTCGCGCCAGTGACGCTCGACGGCATGCAGGGTCGTATAGCCGGCGCCGCCATGGATCTGCAGGCCTTCGCTGCAGACCCGCTCCGCCATCTCGGAGGCAAACAGCTTGGCCATCGACGCTTCCTTGTCGCAGCGCTGACCGGTGTCGATTTGCTCGCAGACGAAGTAGTTGAGCTGGCGGGCGGCTTCGATCTGCGTCGCCATGTCGGCGATCTTGAAGCGGATCGCCTGGAACTCCGAGATCGACTGGCCGAACTGGCGGCGCTCGCCGGCGTAGCGGATCGAATCGTCGAGGGCGCCCTGGGCCAGACCGATCGCGCGGGCGGCGGTGTGGGCGCGGGCGGTCTCGAGACCGGCTGTCGCGTAGTAAAACGCTTGGCCTTCATCGCCGATCATGTCCTCGGCCTTGACCCGGCAATTGTCGAACGCGAGTTCCCAGGTCTTCCAGCCGAAATAGCCGATCTTGGGAATCGGCGACCCGCTGCAACCCGGCATCAGCTCGCCACGCTTCTTCTCGACGAAGAACATCGACAGGCCGAGGTGACGCTTGCCCGGAGGCGCTTCGGACGTGCGCGCAATGATGATCATGAAGTCGGCGCCGTCGGCGAAGGTGCACCAGTACTTGTTGCCGCTGATCAG
>Ga0182739_1001560_pt1 | contig 23625 bp, 22 predicted proteins | sample eDN5th30CBELigBY_FD_128873 | JGI IMG/M metagenome (GOLD analysis project Ga0182739, IMG submission 128873) | Enriched backyard soil microbial communities from Emeryville, California, USA - eDNA 5th pass 30_C BE-Lig BY (version 2) (version 2) | ecosystem: Environmental > Terrestrial > Soil >... | reverse complement strand
TGCTGACAAGCGGCACATCGTGCTGCCCGAGGGCGACGACGACCGCATCCTGCAGGCGGCCGGCATCGTGCTGCAGCGCGGGGTGGCTGAGCTCACGATCCTCGGGGACGAAGCCGCGGTGCGGGCGCGGGCGGCGGCGCTGGGGGCCGACATCGCATCCGCCCGCGTCGTTTCGACGACCGACCCAGAGCTGCACGAGCGGTTCACCGACGTGTATTTCGAGGCGCGCAAGCACAAGGGCATCTCACGGCAGGCCGCCGAGGACACGGTGACCGACGTGTCGTACTTCGGCACGCTGATGGTGCACCTCGGCATGGCTGACGGGATGGTGTCGGGTGCCCGGCACACGACGGCGCACACGATCCGGCCGGGGTTCGAGATCGTGAAGACCACACCCGGGGTCTCGGTGGTGTCGAGCGTGTTCCTGATGGCGCTCGCGGACCGGGTGCTGGTCTACGGCGACTGCGCCGTGATCCCGGAGCCGACGGTCGAGCAGCTCGCCGACATCGCCATCTCGTCCGCCGAGACGGCCCGGCGCTTCGGCATCGAACCGCGCGTGGCGATGTTGTCGTACTCGACCGGCGAGTCCGGTTCGGGGGCCGATGTCGACCGCGTGCGCGAGGCGACGGCGCTGGTGAAGAAGCGCGCGCCCGAGCTGCCCGTCGCCGGTCCGATCCAGTACGACGCCGCCGCCGACCCCTCCGTCGGGGAGTCGAAGATGCCGGGGTCGGAGGTCGCCGGTCGCGCGACCGTGTTCGTCTTCCCCGATCTCAACACCGGCAACAACACCTACAAGGCGGTGCAGCGCTCGGCCGGTGCGGTCGCGATCGGGCCGGTGCTGCAGGGGCTCGCCAAACCGATCAACGACCTCTCGCGCGGGGCCCTCGTGCGCGACATCGTCAACACGATCGCCATCACGGCGATCCAGGGTCAGAACTCATGACGCGGGTCTTCGTCGTCAACGCCGGGTCGTCGTCGCTGAAATGGGAGGTGCGCGATGTCGATGCGGGCACCTCCATCGGTTCCGGCGTCGTCGAGCGCGTGACCGATTACGCCGTCGCGCTGGACAGCGTGCTGTCCGAGTTGGATGTCGCGAGCATCGACGCCGTCGGGCACCGCGTGGTGCATGGCGGCTCGGTGTACTCGGAGGCGGTACGCATCGACGATGACGTCGAGGCCGAGATCGACCGGCTGTCGGAACTGGCGCCGCTGCACAACCCGCCAGGTGTGGCGGGAATCCGTGCGGCGCGGGCCGCGCTGCCCGACGTGCCGCACGTCGCCGTCTTCGACACCGCGTTCCACGCGACGCTGCCGCCCGACGCGTACACCTACGCCATCGATCGCGAGGTCGCCGCTCGGCACGGGGTGCGCCGCTACGGCTTCCACGGGACGTCGTACCGGTATGTGTCGGAGCGAGCCGCAGCCCTCCTCGGGCGCCCGCTCGCCGACCTGCGCCTGATCGTCGCGCATCTCGGCAACGGCGCCTCGATCACCGCGATCCGGGGCGGGCGTTCGGTCGACACCTCGATGGGGATGACGCCGCTCGAGGGCCTGGTGATGGGCACGCGCTCGGGCGACATCGATCCGGCGGTGCTGCTGCATCTGCAGCGGGTCGGCGCCTTCGATGCGCAGGGGATCGACGATCTGCTCAACCGGCGCAGCGGATTGCTGGGGCTGGGTGGGCATGCCGACATGCGGGACCTGCTCGCGGCCTCCACCCCCGAGGCGGCGCTGGCCGTCGACATCTACGTGCACCGCCTGAGGCACTACATCGGGGCCTATGCCGCCGGGCTCGGCGGCCTCGATGCGCTCGTGTTCACCGCGGGGGTGGGAGAGAACTCGGAGGTGATCCGGGCGCGTGCGGTCGAGGGTCTCGGGTTCCTGGGGCTCGCCGTGGACCCGGAGCTCAACGCGGCTCAGGCGAACACGGAACGCGCTATTTCGGGTTCCGGGTCCGCCGTGGCCGTACTTGTCATCCCCACCGACGAGGAATTGCAGATCGCGCGCGAGGTCGCCGACGTCATCCGGTCGCGGCCATGAGCGAGATCAGCTCGTAGGCGACGTGCGCCGCGGCGACACCCGTGATCTCGGCATGGTCGTACGCCGGCGACACCTCGACCACGTCCGCGCCCACGATGCGGCAACCGGCCAGGCCGCGGATCAGCTCCAGCAGCTCACGGCTGGTCAGCCCGCCCGCTTCGGGCGTCCCCGTCCCCGGAGCATGCGCAGGATCCAGCACGTCGATGTCGATCGAGACGTACAGGGGCGCATCGCCGACGCGTCTCCGGATGCCGTCGGCGATCGCGTCGACACCCGCCCGGCCGACGTCGGTCGACGACACGATCTCGAACCCGAAGCCGCGATCGGCGCCGAGATCGTCCGCGGAGTACAACGGACCGCGGGTTCCGACGTGGGAGAGCTTCCCGGCCGCCAGGATCCCCTCTTCCGACGCCCGCCGGAACGGCGTGCCGTGCGTGTAGGCGGCACCGAAATAGGTGTCCCAGGTGTCCAGGTGGGCGTCGAAATGGACGAGCGCCACCGGCCCGTGCCGTTTCGCGAGGGATCGCAGCAGCGGAAGCGCGATGGTGTGGTCGCCGCCCAGCGTCACCAGCCGGGCGCCGCCCGAACCGAGCTCATCCGCCGCGGTCTCGATGGTGCGGATCGCCTCGCCGATATCGAACGGGTTGATGGATAGGTCGCCCGCGTCGGCGACCTGGATCCTCGAGAACGGCGCGATCTGCTGCGCCGGGTTGTACGGGCGCAGCAACCGCGACGCCTCGCGGATGTGGTTGGGTCCGAACCGGGCGCCTGATCGATACGACACGCCCGCGTCAAAGGGCGCCCCCACGACGATGACGTCGGCCTTCTCCACCTGATCCAGGCGGGGGAGCCGGGCGAAGCCGTCCCGGCCGGAGAACCGCGGGTGCAGGGAGGAGTCCACGGGCCCGCGGGGCCCGCTCATTTCTCGACCAGCCGGGTGCTCTCCGCGACGATCGCCTCGACCTGCGGGATCACGACCCGCTCGAGGTCAAGGGCGGCGGGAATCGGCACGTCGGGAACCGCGAGGCGACCGACCGCATCCAGGCCGCGGGGGCCGACCGCCTCGAGCATCCGGCTCATGAGTTCGCCCGAGAGCCCGAAGCTGCGGTAGTCCTCGTCGACGACCAGCAGGCGACGCGTGCGTCCCACGGACTCCGCCACCGTGTCCGCATCCAGGGGGACGACCGAGCGCAGATCGACGACCTCGGCCTCGATCCCGTTCGCGCTGAGCGTGTCCGCGGCGTCGAGTGTGGCTTCGACCATCGTGCTCAGGGTCGCGATGGTGAGGTCGCCGCCGGTACGGACGATCTCGGCCGATCCGATGGGCACCGTGTACCGCTCGGCGGGGACCTCCGCGCCGACCCGGAAGGACGACAGCTTGCGGAGGTATACGGACTTGTGCTCGAACACCACGACCGGGTCATCGCTCTGCATCGCCGCCGAGAGGAGGCCGCGATAGTCGTACGGATTACTCGGGGCGACCACGTGAAGCCCGGGGAAATGGGCCAGCATGCCCCAGAGCGTCTGCGAATGCTGCGCTGCGACGCCGATCGAACCGGCGGCCGTGCGGATCGTCATCGGCACGTTCACCGACCCGCCCGACATGTAGCGGTTCTTCGCCGCCGCGTTGACGATCTGCTCCAGGCACACGCCCAGGAAGTCGGCGAACATGACCTCGACCACGGGGCGGTAGCCGCTCATCGCGAGACCGACTCCCATCCCGACGAAGGACATCTCGGAGATGGGGGTGTCACGCACCCGCTGCTCACCGAACGTGCGCAGCAGATTGCGGGTCGCTCCGAATGTGCCCCCGCCGTGGGCGACGTCCTCGCCGAGCACGAGCAGACTCTCGTCGGCGGTCATCTCGTCGTGCAGGGTCGTGGCGATCAGGCGTGACACGTTCATGTCGGGCAGGAGGGGCCCCCGTGCGGCCTCGGCGTTCATCGGTTTCCTCCCGGGGTGATCGAGGCGACGACATCGGTGAAGGCGTCCGCGGCGGGCGGGGCGGAATCCGCGAGCACCTCGCGCCGCAATTGCTCGATCTCGGCGGCGATCCGCGCCGCGCGCTCGTCGAGGTCCGCAGGATCGGCGCCGCCGTCGATGAGGCCGGCCCGGAGGTTCGCGATCGGGTCTCCGAGCTCTCGCATGCGCGTCTTCTCGGCGGTCGTGCGGTACAGGTCCGGATCTCCTTCGTAGTGGCCCGAGAACCGGTGGCAGGTCGCGACGAGGAGGGCCGGGCCGGCACCCGAGCGGACATGCGCGAATGCCTCTGCCGCATCCGCCACGGCACGCAGCGGGTCGGTCGCATCGGTTTCGAACGCCGCCAGCCCGTACGCCCGGGCGCGGGCGGCGATCCCGGGCGGCGCGATCGACGCCGAGGCGGCGACCGAGATCCCCCAACCGTTGTCCTCCACGATCACGAGCAAGGGCAGCTTCCAGAGCGTCGCCATGTTGAGGGTCTCGGCGAACTGCCCGGAGTTGGTTCCGCCGTCGCCGGTGATGCCGACGGCGATCGCATCCTCTCCGGCGAGCCGGATCGCCGCGGCGTGCCCTAGCGCGACCGGCAGCGTCGACCCGACGATCCCCGTGGAGGAGAAGCGTCGCTCCGGATCGAAGAGATGCAGGTGACCCCCCTTGCCGGAACTCAGGCCCGTCGCCCGCTCGTAGATCTCGGCGAGCATCGGGCGAAGGGGAACGCCCGCGGCGATCGCGGCCAGGTGGCTGCGATGGGTCGCCACGACGTAGTCCGCGGGTCGGAGCGACTCCTCCAGTGCCACCCCGACCCCCTCGTGACCGATCGCGAGATGGAGTTCTCCCCGCAGGAGGCCGTCGCGCACCCCGGATGCGCAGGCCTCCTCGAACGAGCGCATGAGGCACATGCGCTCGTAGAGTCGAACGTCGTCCGTCACTGGGACCTCTCCTGGAGCTGAGCGAGCAGCGACGCGCTGTCGTAGATGAACGTCTCCTGTTTCACCAGGCCGTCGGGGTCGAGCTCGTAGAACCCGGCCGCGCGCCAGCTGACCGCGCGTCCCGTCGCGGGGATCCCGGCGAACGTTCCTCGATGGGTGCCGCGGATCACCAGGTCGGCGGCCACGCGATCCCCTTCCGAGATGAACGTCGCGTCGCCCGGCGTGAAGTCGGGAAACGCCTCCCAGGTCTCCGCCATGTAAGCGCGGAACTCGTCGTGCCCGTGCATCGTGCTGCCCGCGGCGATGTCGATGAACGTGCAGTCCGCAGCGAAGTACGCGACCACCTCCTCCATGTCGCCGCCGCGGACGGCGGCGTAGAGGCGTTCGATCGTGTCCGCAGCGCGTGCCGTCGTCACGCGAGGCCACCCGGAGCCGGCTCGGTCTCGGCGGCGGATGCGGTCACGCTCTCGAGCGCGCGCAGCTCCTCGTCGCTCTCCGCGATGGCGCGCTTCTCGGCCTCGCGGTCGATGCGGCGTGACGTGATCAGGTACGCGACGCCGGAGGCTACGAGCCCCACGAACAGGGCGATGTCCACGCCGTCGAGCAGTTGCGCGATCGGTCCCACGAAGAATCCCACGTTGATGAACGGGAAAAGGACGATCAGGCCGATGAGATACGCCGGCACTCCGGCACGGTTCCAGACCCCGTAGACGCCGTTCCGGCGGAACAGGTGGGTCACCGCGTAGTGGCCCTTCCGCACGATGAAGAAGTCGATGAGGTTGATCGCCGACCACGGCACCAGCAGGTAGCCCGCGATCTGCAGGAACAGGATCACCGCCGCGACGGCGGAGTCGTCCGAGATCAGCACCACGACGATGGCGAGAGCCGTCAGGATCGCGAGCGTGACGAGGCGGGTCCGGGCGTTCCTCGGGGTCGGACGGATCGCATCCACCGCCGTGATCACGCCGAGAGAGGCGCTGTACAGGCACAGCCCGGTGGAGGCGATGAGGGCCATGCCGCTCACCACGACGAACACCGCTCCCAGCCCGGGCACCGCGCGGTCGCCGACCATCTGGAGAGCGGCGATCGGGTCGTCGACGCCGAGCCGGGACGCGATCCACGCACCGAGGAACGTCAGCCAGAGGGGCGCGCTGATCCCGCCGAAGAACACCGACGCGATCACCTTGCCGCTCGGCGTGCGACGGGGGAGGTAGCGGGAGTAGTCGGAGACGGCAGGAGCGTAGGACACATTCAGCGCCGTCGCCGTCGCGAGCTGCACCAGGAACGGGGCGAGCGCGAAGCCCGCCGCCGGAGCCGGGGTGATGTCCGCGTAGCCCTGGTCGCCGAACGCCACGATGGTGATGGTCACGATGAGCCACAGCGGAAGACTGACGATCAGCGTCCACCGGAACATGCGGTGGAGCGCGTGATGTCCGATCGCGGCGAGGCTGACGGCGAGCAGCAGCGCGATGAAGCCGATGAGCTTCGCGTCGGCCCCGATCACCGAGTTGACCCCGCTGCCGAGGATGATCGACATCACGACCGCCGAGCTGAAGAACGCGAACACCACGCCGAGGATCGCCAGCGAGACGCCGGTGTATCCGAGCTGCGCGCGCGTCTGGATCATCTGGGGAAGTCCGAGAATCGGCCCCTGGCTGCCGTGCAGCGCCATCGCCGCCGTGCCGAGCAGGAACCCGATCGTGAGGGCGACGAGCGTCCACTCCAGTGACAGGCCGAGGAAGGGGCCGATGAAGCCGGTGGTGAGGGTGAGGGGATTGAGGTTTCCGAGGAACCAGAACGGAGGCTGATGCCACAGCTTGCTCGTCCGTTCGCTCTCGGGGACGTAGTCGATCGTGCGGGACTCGACCTTGATGCCAGGTTGTGCGCTCATGGGTACTCCTTCGTACGCGTGCACCGTGAGGGGTGTCGTCAGCATAGGGAGCGGTCGAGATGCGAGCAATCAGATCAGTACCGCGGGGGCTTTCTCAGCGAGCGATCTGATACATTCACGGCTGAATCGATAGCAGAGTCACAGAAATGGCTGGCAGTCCATGACTGATCTGTTTCGAATGATCGTCATACGGATTCGCTGACGGGAGGCCGATGGACCAGGTCGATTCCGCCATCGTGGAGCTGCTCGAGGCCGACGGCCGGATGAGCTACTCCGACATCGCTCGGCGGCTGCACGTGTCGCGGGCGGCCGCGGCGATGCACACCGAGCGGCTGATCCGCTCCGGCGCCGTGGATGTGCGGGCCGTCGTGAATCCCGAGGTCATGGGGCTCACCTGTCTCGGTTACCTGATCCTGCGCGTCGGCGTCGCCCCCTCGGCTGTCGCCGATTCCGTCGCGAGCCTGCCGGATGCCGCGTTCGTCTCCACCGTGACAGGGCCGGCCGGCGTCATCGCGGAACTCCGCAGCGTCTCCGCCGAGGCCTTCGCCGACACGGTCGACCGGGTGCGTCTCGTCCAGGGCGTGCAATCCATCGAGACGCTCATGTACTCGCGCATCCTGCGGGATGCCATCGCGCCGGTCGGGCCGATAGCCGGAACCGTCGACCGCAAGGACCTCGAGCTGCTGAGAGAACTGCAGGAGGACGGCAGGATGCCGTTCGTCGAACTCGCCCAGCGCACCGCGATCTCGGCGGCTGCGGCTCGTCGTCGTGTCATGTCGCTCGTGGACCGCCGGGCCGTGCGCTTCGGATCGGTGCGCAGCCGCGCCGATGCCGGCGCCCGCGCCCTCCTGGAGGTCGGGGTCCGCCTCACCCGGCCGCGGGGCGAGGTCGAGCAGGCGATCATGCGCGATCCGGCGATCATCTTCTACGGCGAGGTATCGGGGGCGTTCGACCTGCTGCTCACGATGCGCGCCTCCGCGGTCGTGGACCTGGCGGCCGGCCTCGACCGGATACGTACGATCCCGGGCGTCGGCGACGTCGAGTCGTGGCTGCACCTCGACATCGCCAAGGAGTCCTATGCCCGCGTCCAGGTGCCGGGGCGCGGCTGACGGGAATGCACAACCACCGATCGGGGTTGAATGCCGCAACAGAACCGGTGACCCACCGGAATCCCGGCGTCGCCATCCGGCTCACCCAGCTGGAAAGAAGCAACTGAACATGGACATGAAGCTCGAAGTCGTGGTCGTCCCCGTCTCGGATGTCGACCGCGCCAAGGAGTTCTACACCCGGCTCGGGTTCCGCGAGGACATCGACTTCGTACACGGACCCGACTACCGGGTCGTGCAGTTCACCCCTCCCGGTTCCGCGGCCTCGATCATCATCGGTACCGGCGTCACCGCCGCCGCTCCCGGGTCGCTGGACAGCCTGCAGCTGGTCGTCACCGACATCGTGGCAGCACGCGCCGAGTTGGTGGCGAAGGGCATCGCGGTGAGCGAGGTGTTCCACGACGAGACCGGAATCTTCCACCACGCCGGAACACTCGGACGCGTCGACGGACCCGATCCCGAACGCGGCCCCTACGGATCGTTCGTGTCCTTCGAGGACCCCGACGGCAACCGGTTCATCGTGCAGGAGGTCACCACGAAGGCGCCCGGACGATGACCGAGCGCGAGGTGCTGCTGGGCCTGCTGCGGGAAACCGCGGCGGCCCACGGCGAGCACGAGAAGACCGAGCTCGGCGGCGAGTACGACGAGCGATGGCCGGAGTGGTACGCCGACTTCATGGTGCGGGCGCTGCATGACGCGGGGTACCGGCTGGTGAAGATCTAGCCACCGGCGGGATCGTGGCGGTCGGGTACGGTGTGGCCATGACCATCCTCCGAACCGACCTCGTGCCGGGTTCCGAGGCGCCCCTGCCCGCCGTCACGCTGCGCTCGCTGCTGGGCGAGCCCACCCTGCGGCTGCGCGCGATCCATGTCCCCGACACCCACCTCGATCGCGAGGTCCGGTGGGTCACGGTCACCGAGCTCGTCGATCCGTCGTCCCTGATCGGCGACGAGCTGATCCTCACCCTGGGCAGCGCCTGGCCGGACCCGGACTCGCCCGACATCGACCGCTTCATCGGGCGTCTCTCTCGTGCCGGCGTCGCCGCCGTCGGGATCGCCCTCGGATTCGAGCACGACGAGATCCCTCCGCGGATGATGGCCGCCGCGCGCGAACTCGGGCTGCCCCTCATCGAGGTACTGCGCGGCACGAGCTTCCGCAAGATCGGCGAGCACGTCGTGTCGCAGATCGCGCGGGGCCGGTACATGGCCGTCCAGCAGAACGTCGACTCGTACGAGGAACTGACCGGGGCTCTGCTCACCCGCCTCGGGTTCGAGGGTCTGCTCGACACGCTCGCGCGCAAGATCGGCACCCCGATCGTGGTGCTGGACTACCACGGCAACGTCATCGCCTCCCGGCCCGAGCGCGAGCCGTGGGCGGTCGCCGGGATCGTCGCGGCGCGGCCGGACCTCGTGCACGGCACCGTGGTGGACGGGCTCGAGGTGTTCCCCATCACGTTCAACGACCACGTCATCGCATTCCTGTGCACCAAGGGCCGGCCCGCCCCGAATGCCGAGACGACGATCAAGTTCGCCATCGGGCTCATCGCCGTCGAGCTCTCCCGCCGACAGGCCGAGGTGCGCGGGCGCCGCGAACTCCTCGGCCAGGTCCTCAGGGATTACGTGCAGGGTGAGCTGCTCGACCACGAGGCCGAGCGCCGGCTCCGCCGCGCGGGTCTGGGATTCGACGGCGCGAACCGGGTGATGCTCGCCCGCGTCGAGTGGAACGGCGGCCACACCGACCTGCCCTGGGACGGCGACATGTTCCTGCGCGAACGCGCGGGGACCTACCTCGTTGCACAGGTCGACGACCTCATCGCCGTGGTGTGCCCCGACTCGATCCCGGTCGACGAGCTCGCGCGCTCCACCGCCGCGTACCTGCAGCAGCTCGGCACCGCGACGATCGGCTACGGCGGTGCCCACCGGGGCATCACCGGCCTGCGGCACTCCTGGCTGGAGGCGCAGGACGCTCTCCGACACGGCGGTGAGCCCGACTCCAGCCGATCGATGAACATGTCACGGATCGTGCTGGCGAACATGAAGGTGCCGCTGCGCCACATCGGCGAGGAGGCGCTGCGGCCCCTCATCGATCACGACCGCGAGAACGACGCTCAACTGGTCGACACGCTGGCGGCGTTCCTGTCCAACGACCGGCAGATGAACGCGACGGCACGCGAGCTGAAGGTGCACCGCAACACGCTGCGCTACCGCCTGCAGCTCATCGAACGCCTGACCAGTCGAGACTTCGCCTCGTTCCAGGACCTCGTCGACCTGCATCTGTCGCTCCGGGCGGTGGAGCACGGTGCGGCCCCCGAGCGGACGGGGCGGATGCGGCCCTCCTAGTGTCGGCCCGTCACCACATCCGCGATCCGGGCGATGGGGGACGTCGTGGCACGTCCGCCGGATTCCGTCCGGTCCGCGATCCCGTACGCCGCGTACAGGGCGGTGGTGGCGAACCAGCGCAGCGGCTCCGGCTCCCAGTTGCGCGCCAGGTGCCCCACCCAGGGCATCGTGACCAGTTCGGAGTCGCGGTCGAGGATCAGGTCAGCCAGCGTACGGCCGGCGAGGTTGGCCGCCGTGACACCGGTGCCGACGTACCCGCCGGCCCACGCCATCCCGGTCCGCCGGTCGAGTCCGACCGACGCGGCCCAGTCGCGAGGGACTCCGAGCACCCCCGACCAGAGGTGGGCGATCTCGGCATCGCCGGCCGCCGGAAGCAGGCGATGCAGCATCCGCCGAAGCGTGGCCGCCGTGGCGGCCTGGGTGGTGCCGTCGCTGTCGACGCGTGAGCCGTACCGGTAGGGCACGCCGCGTCCCCCGATCGCGATGCGGTCGTCGGCGGTGCGCTGGGCGTAGAAGTAGACGTGAGCGAAGTCGCCGAGCAGCTCGCGCTGCTGCCATCCGATGCTTTCCCAGGTCGCCGGTGACAGCGGTTCGGTGACGATCATCGAGGAGTTCATCGGCAGCCAGCGCCGGTGCAGGCGGGGCATGCGCGCGGTGAAGCCCTCGGTGGCGCGGACCACGAACTCCGCCGATACGGTGCCGTGCGCCGTGCGCAGACGGCCCGGCTCGATCGCGGTGACGCGGGTGCCCTCGTAGATCGTCACCCCCGCGCGCTCGCACGCCGTGGCGAGGCCGAGGGCGAGCTTGACCGGGCTGACGCGCGCGAAGTGCGGGCTCCAGGTTCCGCCGACGGCATCCGGGATGTCGATGCGCTCGCGCACGGCGGGCCCGTCGAGGATCTCCAGATCGGTGCTCTTCCAGGTGGCCGCCTCGCGGGCCGACGCCCGCATCCGGCCGAGCTGCGCGGGGGAGCGCGCCACGCGGAGCGCGCCGCTCTTGACGATGTCGGCGTCGATGCGCTCGCGCTTCGTCACCTCGATGATCTCGTCGATGGCGCCGTTCATCAGCGCCTGGAAGCGCTCCACCGTGTCGCGTCCGTGCGAGCGGATGTACTGCGAGCGGCCTCCGGTGATGGAGCTCGACATCCAGCCGCCGTTTCGCCCTGAGGCACCGAAGCCGGCGTGGCGCTCCTCGACGACGACGATCCGCAGATCCGGCTGGAGCCGCGCGAGGGAGTACGCCGTCCACAGGCCGGTGTAGCCGGCTCCGACGATGGCGACGTCGGCCTCGACGTCCCCCGGCAATCCGTCTCGCTGAGGCGGTGTGCCCGCCTGCTCCCACCAATGCGAGACCTTGCCGTTGATCATGGGCGTCCTTCCGGTTGTGAGTTCAAGCGCCGTACTCAGCATGAACGTGCGCCGGACGGAAGCCGTTGTGCACCCGAACTGAGAAGTCCGGGTGACGTTGGTTCGATGCCCATTACCGGTCGGAGGATCACGACCTACTTTGAAAACGTCCGGGGCCATCACCGCCGAACTCCAGGGAACGTGACATGAGCGACTACGCGAAGATCTACCGTCCGATCGACGGGTCGGTGCTGCGCGAAGTGCTGCGCGACACGGTCGACGGCGTCGACGTGATCGTCCGCCGAGCGAAAGACGCGCAGGCCGGATGGGGCGAGCGCACCCCCGAGGAGCGCGGGCTGGTGCTGCTGCGCATCGCGGACGCCATCGACCGCCGCCGCCCGGAACTGGCCGAGGTCGAAGCCGCCAACATCGGCCGCTCGGTCGCCGCGGCCGACCGCACGCTCGACTTCGTCGTGAAATCCTTCCGCTTCTTCGGCGGCTTCGCCGACAAGGTCTACGGCCAGAACATCCCGCTCGGTCCGTCGCTGCTCACCTACACCAGTCGCGAGCCGCACGGAGTCGTCGCGGCGATCGTGCCGTGGAACGCCCCGATCTTCTTCGCCGCGCGCAAGATCGCGCCGGCCATCGCGTTCGGCAACAGCTGCGTGCTGAAGCCCGCCGAAGAGACCCCGCTGTCGTCCCTGCTGCTGCTCGAGATCATGCTCGAGGCCGGGCTGCCCGAGGGGGTCGTGCAGGTGCTCAACGGCGGGCGCGACGTGGGCGAGGCGCTGGTGAAGCATCCCCAGACCGACTTCGTCATCTTCACCGGCAGCGATGCCGGCGGCCGCGCCGTGGCACGCACCGCCGCGGACACCCTCACGCCGGTCGCCCTGGAACTCGGTGGAAAGTCGCCGCAGATCGTGTTCGACGACGCCGACCTCGACGCGGCCGTCGAGCCGATCGCCATGGGTGCGTACTACGAGGTCGGTCAAGCCTGCATCGCCGGCAGCCGGCTGCTCGTCCAGGAGGGGGTGCACGATCAACTGCTGGAGCGCCTCAAGGCCTTCACCGAGTCGTTGCTCGTCGGCGACCCCGAGAAGGACGGGCGGCGCATCGGTCCGCAGATCACCCGCGGGCAGCAGCAGAAGACCCTGCAGATGGTCGAGGACGCCGAGCGCGCCGGCGCCACGCGGTACGCCCAGGCGCCGATGGCCGCCGAGACCCAGAACTCGCAGGGGTACTGGGTGACTCCGACGGTGTTCTCGGGTGTCTCGACCGACATGGAGATCTGGCAGGAGGAGGTCTTCGGCCCCGTCATCGCGACCGTGCCGTTCTCGACAGAGGAGGACGCCATCCGGCTCGCCCACGACACCAGCTTCGGCCTCGCCGCCGGGGTGTGGACGCGGGACATCGGCCGTGGCCACCGGGTCGCCTCGAAGCTCGACGTCGGGATGGCGTGGGTGAACAACTACGCCCTCGTCGACGACCAGGTGCCGTTCGGCGGCGTCCGTCGCTCCGGGTACGGCAGCGAGGGCGGCTGGGCGGCCGTCGACACGTACACACGGGTCAAGACCGTGTGGACCCAGATCAGTTGAACCACGAGGAGCACACACGCATGTCAGACCGACCACTCGCATCCAGCCGAGCCGACCAGCGCTGGTTCGACTACTCGGAGGGCTCCCAGCTGTCGCCGGCGGTCACCGCCGAGGGCGGCTACCCGCTGGAGAGCATGGCCGCCGGGTTCGTACGATCCGAGGCCGGCCACCGCTTCGCCTGGGACTGCCCCAACGAGGAGACCCTCTACATCGTCGAGGGACGCGCCGAGATCACCGGCAACGGCCACACCGCCGTCGCCGAGGCCGGCGAGTTCATCTACATGCCCAAGGGCGTGTACCTCGAGTACTACTTCCCGATCGAGACGCTCACCGTCTGGGTCGCCTCGCCGCGCAGCGTCGTCGAGGGGGTCGTCGCCGACCTGGAGGCGGGAGAGCACCGCTGAAACATCAAGACCCTGTCAACCCGAAAACGCACCATCACGAGGAAGTGAACACATGAGAATCATCACCATCGGAATCGCCGCAGCGGCGGTCGGCCTCATCGTCTCCGGCTGTACCGCGCCGAGCGGCAACGAGGGCGACGCGCAGAAGCTCATCGTCGCCGGCTGGGGCGGCTCGTACGACGAGGCCACGCTCGAGTACTACGTCCAGCCGTTCACCGAAGAGACCGGCATCGAGATCGAGCTGGTCCCGGTCGCCGGGACGCACTCGGCCCTGATCGAGGCGCAGCAGTCCTCCGGCAACATCGAGTGGGACCTCATCGACTCGGCCACCGCATCCGACTCGTTCCGGCTCGACTCGCTCGGCTACCTCGAGCACTTCCCGGCCGAGACGAAGGACGCGATCGCCGCGATCCTGCCCGAAGGCGCCATGAGCGACTTCGGCATCACGATGGGCAACAACGGCCTGGTGATCGCGTGCAACACCGAGGTCGCGGCCGCCTGCCCGACCGACATGAACGAGTTCTTCGACGTCGACGCGTTCCCCGGCGACCGGATGCTGCCGGCGGTCAACCCGCTCGGCACCATCACCGCGGTGATGGGCACGCTCGTCGACAAGAGCGAGGTCTCGACCACCGAGCCCGACATCGACGCGGTGTTCGACAAGCTCGCCGAGATCCGCCCGAGCGTGAAGGTGTTCTTCGAGTCGGGCGAGCAGTCCCGGCAGGCCATCCGCAGCGGCGAGGTCGGCATCGCGCTGATGTGGAGCGGTGCGGCCTACCAGGTCAAGGCCGAGGACGCCCCGATCGAGATCTCGTGGGACGGCGGCATCTACGAGGCCGGCTACTGGCTGGTGCAGAAGGGCTCGGACAACGCCGAGGCCGGGTTCCAGTTCATCCAGTGGATCGCCGAGCACCCAGAGCAGCAGGCCAAGTGGTCGACCGCTCTCGGCGGCTACGGCGTGCCGAACCCGGAGGCCGTCCAGTTCCTCGACGAGGTGACCGCCGAGGTCAACACCGACAACCCGAAGAACTACGACCTGCTGCTGCACCAGAACTGGGAGTGGTACGTCACGGGTGACAACGCCCAGCTCGCGGACACCCTGTACCAGGAGTACCTGCTCAGCAATGGCTGATTCCACCCGCACTCTGCCGGCAGTCGCCGGGGGACGGACCGGGCGCCGAGCGCCCGGTCCGCGCCCTCCGGCGCTGCCGCGCAGGTGGCGTCCCGACGTCAGCAACTGGCAGGCGGTGGCCCTCGTGGCCCCCCTGCTCGTCGCACTCGTGGCGTTGGTCGGCTATCCGCTGATCAAGCTCGGGTACGACTCCCTCACCCTCGGTGACGGCATCGGCAACTACGTGACCGCCGTGTCGGGAACCGCCGCGCAGCGGTCCTTTCTCGTCACCATCGGCTCGAGCGCTCTCGTGACGGCCATCGCCGTCATCGTCGGCTTCTGGCTCAGCTGGTACCTGGTGACCACCACGAAGGCGTGGCTGCGGAACCTGCTGTGGGTGTCGATCCTGGTGCCCTTCTGGCTGGGCACGATCGTCAAGAACTACGCATTCGTGCTGCTCTTCGCCCGCAACGGCGTGATCAACGGACTGCTCGTGGCGCTCGGCCTCGAGCCGGTGGGCCTGCTCTACACGCCCACTGCCGTCGTCTTCGGCATCACCTATTCGCTCATCCCGTTCGCGACCCTGGCCATGTACGCCGTGGTCAGCACGATCAACCCGAGTCTGGTGATCGCGGCTCGCGGTATGGGGGCGAGCCGGTTCGGGGCGATGCGCCAGATCGCGCTGCCCCTGGCCACCCCCGGCTTCGTCGCCAGCGGCAGCCTGGTGTTCGCGCTGTCGATCGGCTTCTACATCACGCCCGTCCTGCTCGGCGGTGCGCAGTCGCCGTTCGTGGCCAGCGTCATCTCCGCGAACGTGCTGCAGTACTTCAACTACCCGGTGGCGTGCGCCCAGTCGGTGTTGTTGCTGCTGATGGCCTTCGTCGTCATCGGAGCCGCCTACGCCCTGGTGGGGCGCGATCGACTCGTGAAGGCGCTGGCATGACCGCGACCACGAGGCGGACCCGCCTGTTCGACCGGCTGACCCGCGTCGCGGGCGCGGTCGTGCTCGTGCTGATCCTCGGATTCCTCCTGCTGCCTCCGCTGTTCGTCGGCGTGCTCTCGTTCGCGAACCAGGAGCACTTCGGCTTCCCGCCGCAGGAGTGGGGTTTCCGGCAGTACATCGAGATCGGCGATTCCCCCGCCTGGGGACGCGCGGTGCTCTATTCGATCGGTCTCGCGGTGCCGGTGGCCGTGCTGTCGGTTCTCATCGTGGTTCCGGCGGTGCTGGCGATCGAACGGAGCAAGCTGCCGGGTCGCCGCGGCATCCAGGCTGCCGGCATGAGCAGCCTGATCATCCCCATCGTGGCGTACGCGGTGGCGATGTACGGCGTCTACGCCGAAGTCGGGCTGCTCGGCAGCTACCTCGGGCTGGTGCTGGCCAACACAATCCTGGCCATCCCGTTCGTCCTGGTCACGGCGGGCGCTGCTCTCAGTCAGATCCCGCCGGACCTCGAACTCGCCGCGATGACCTTCGGAGCTAGCCGCTTCCGGGCGTGGTGGCAGATCACGCTGCCGCTGCTGCTGCCGGCCATCTTCGCCGGATCGCTGCTCGCGTTCGTCACGAGCTTCGACGAGGCCGTGTTCATCAACTTCCTCGGCGGGGCGGGCCAGGTGACCCTCCCGAAGGCGATCTTCGACTCGGTCCGCATCGGGGTGGATCCGGTGATCACCGCGATCTCGACGATCTTCATGGTCGCGACCAGCGCGCTCATGTACCTGGTAGCACGACTCAGGAGGAGATGAATGTCCCACGACGACGGCACGGAGTACGTGCTCGACATCCAGGGCGTCTCGAAACGCTACGGCGCGACCACCGCTCTCGACGACGTGAGCCTGCGCATCATCCCCGGCGAGTTCCTGACCCTGCTCGGCCCGAGCGGCTCCGGCAAGACCACGCTGCTGCGGCTGATCATCGGATTCGACACCCCGACGAGCGGGCGCATCCTGCTCAACGGCGACGACATCTCGTTGCTGCCGCCGGGGGAGCGCGGCATCGGAATGGTGTTCCAGAACTACGCGCTCTTCCCGCACATGACGGTGGCGCAGAACATCGCGTACGGTCTGCGGCTTCGCAAGTGGCCGCGTCGCCGCCGCGACGAGCGGGTCGACGAGATGCTGCAGCTCATGCGGCTCGGCGACTACGGCGGCCGTGCCATCACGGCGCTCTCCGGGGGACAGCAGCAGCGTGTCGCCCTGGCGCGGGCGCTGGCGTACGACCCGAAGATCCTCATCATGGACGAACCGCTCGGGGCGCTGGATCGCGAGTTGCGCTTGCAGATGGAGGAGGAGATCCGCCGCATTCACCGCGACCTCGGCACGACCTTCATCTACGTGACCCACGACCAGCAGGAGGCCCTGGCGCTGTCCGATCGCATCGCGATCATGCGCGGAGGCGACATCGTCGGGGTCGGAAGCCCGGAGGAGCTGTTCTACCGGCCACGCTCGGCGTTCGTCGCCCGGTTCTTCGCGAACTCCAACGTGCTGCCGGCCGAGGTGCTGTCGACCGACGGCGCGTCGGCGCGGGTGACGGTCGGTGGCAGCGAGGTCGACTGCGCCGTCCACGGGTCGCTGGAGTCGGCGCAGCGCGCTCTCGCCGTGCGCCGGCGCATCCTCGCGCGGAAGAAGGTCACCCCGTCGCTGCGGGTCGAAGGAGAGGTCGCCGAGACCCTGCTGTTCGGCGATGAGCGCGAGGTGGTGGTGCGCACGGAGCAGTTCGGCCGCGTCACCGCGCTCATGGAGGCCAGGACCACGACGGACATCGCCGTCGGGCAACGCATCGAACTATTCGCGCCGGCCGGGGAACTCGTGCTGGTGGAGGACGATCGCGGCGAGTCATGACGCAGACACCGTCGTACGACGCGATCGTGGTGGGCGCCGGGGTCGCCGGTCTCGCCGCGGCCCGGCGGTTGAGAAAGGCCGGCCGCACGGTTCTTCTGCTGGAGGCGCGGGACCGCATCGGCGGCCGCCTGCACTACGGCAGGCTCGGCCAGACCGACCACGAGGTCGAGCTCGGGGGAGCCTGGGTCAACCCGGCGCGCCAGAGGCACGCCGCTGCCGAGATCGAGCGGTACGGACTCGGGCTGATCCCCGGGGTCCCCGAGGGGTCGATGTCGACGAGCTGGCAGCTCGGGGGACGGGTCTACGGCGGCAGCTCGCCCATCCCCTCCGATGAGACCGCGGCGCTGGACCGCATCGTCGTCGCCCTGGTGAACGCGGCCTCGCGCGTCGACCTCGACCGCGAGTTCGACGCGCAGGGGATCGATGATCTCGACATCCCGGCCGCCGAGTTCTTCGGCAGGCTGGACCTGCCGCCCGCCGCGGCCGATTTCGTGTCGTCGCACGTCGCGGTCTGGAAGGCGAGCTCGCTCGAGGCGATGTCGATCCTGAATCTACTGATCAGCGTCCGCAGCTTCGACCTCAGCCCGACGGCGTACTTCATGGCGATGTCGAACCGGCTCGCCGGGGGCACCCGCAGCCTGTACGAAGCGATGCTCGCCGACGGGGCGCCGGACCTCGAGCTCGGCTGGATCGTCGAAAGCGTGGTGGAGACGGCGGACCGGGTCCGGGTCGAGGCACGAGATGGGCGCGCTGCCGAGGCGCCGCACGTGATCATGGCCGTTCCCGTCAACACCTGGGGTGGCATCCGGTTCGTACCCGGGCTGAACCCTGCCCGTGCCGAGCTGGCCTCGACGGGCCACGTCGGCCGTATGCAGAAGCTGTGGGCCCTCGTCGAGGGGCTCGACGGGGGCCACTCGGTCGTCCGCTCCCGCGCGGACCACCCGCTGACCTGGGTGCTCTCGCAGCAGGACCTCGGCGGCGGGACGCAGCTGGTCGCGGGTTTCGCGGTCGGGGATCGCGAACTCGACCTGACCGACCGGGCTGAGGTGGCCTCCGCGTTCGAGAGCGCGCTCCCGGGCGGCAGGGTGCTCGACCTCGGCTGGACGGACTGGAACAACGACCCGTACTCGCGCGGAGCGTGGGCGGTCTATGGGCCCGGACAGCGCACCCGGCTCTGGAGCGGACTGCGCGAGCCCGGCGGCAGAGTGCACTTCGCCGGCGCGGACCTGGCAGACGGCGGCATCACCTGGTTCGACAGTGCGATCGGCAGCGGCGATCAGGCAGCGGAGCGACTTCTCGGCTAGCTGGATGATGGCCGGATCCTGGTCTCCGAAGCGACGCTTGACACCGCATTCGCCTTCTCTCTATCTTTTACTAAACCTTTGAGAAAAGGAGCGGTTAATGACGGCGGTGCGGAGTGACGTCACGCGATCCGCGGTGCTCGCGCACATCGCGGCGAACGGCCCGATGTCCCGCGCCGACATCGCTCGCGCGTTGTCGCTGTCATCCGCCATGGCCTCCATCGTCACCAAGCAACTCATCGACGAGGGCCTGCTGCTCGAACTCGACGACGTCGTCCCGGGCCAGCGGGGCCGTCCAGCGCGTCTGCTCGGACTGAGCGCCACCGCCGGCCACGCCGTCGGCGTCAAGCTCGGTCGCGACCACGTGACCCTGGTGGAAGTCGCCATCGACTCCCCCCTGGCAGTACGGTTCGCCAGCGAGCCGCTCGACCCGGCGTCCGCGGGCTACATGCAGGAGCTGGTCGCCATCATCAGCCGCTTCGTCGCCAGTAGCGCGTCCCGCCTGCTGGGCATCGGCATCGGCGTTCCCGGCACCGTCGACGCCCAAGACAGCGGCGTCGTCGACTCGATCGTGCTCGGGATGCGTGGCGTCCCCCTCGGCCAGACGCTGCGACATGCGCTGGGCATGCCGGTGATCGTGGAGAACAACATCAACGCTCTCGCCGTGGCCGAACGCCTGTTCGGGCTCGGCCGGCACCACGAGACCTTCCTGGTCGTCGCCGTGGGCGACGAGATCGGAGTCTCGGCCATCGTCGACGGCATGCTGGTTCGAGGAGCGACGGGCGCCGCCGGAGAGATCGCCCACGTGCGCGTGCTCGCCGACGGGCCCGAGTGCGAGTGCGGGAACTCCGGCTGCCTCGTCGCCGTCATCGGTCCCGACGCGCTCGTGGCCACCGCCCGCAGGAGAGGGGTGATCCCCGAACGCGCCACGATCACGGCCCTCGGCGCCGCAGCCGACGCGGGCGAGCAGTCGGCGCAAGCCGTATTCGGCGAGGCGGGCCACATTCTCGGCTCGACACTCGCGATCGTCACCCAGACCCTCGACCCGGAGATCGTCATCGTGCTGGGAGGCGCCACCGCATCCTGGAGCCACTGGGCGTTCGGATTCGAGCCCGCATTCCGTTCCGCCCTGCCGCCCGCGCGCCGTGGCCTGCCCGTCGAGATCGAGCCCTGGCAGGACATCAGCTGGGCGCAGGGCGCTGCCGCCCTCGTGTTCGCGACACCGTTCGACGTCGACGGCGTCGCCGGAGACCAGGGCCGGCTCGTCCGCGAACGACTGTTCGGGCAGGTGTCACCCCGGGACGACTGACCGTCACCGTCCCCTCCCCACTTCCGGCCGCCCGGTGGCCGGATGCGCGCACCCCTGCGCGTTCATTCACTCGAAGGAGAGCGATGAGAATCACCAAGCTGGGCGCCGCCGCTGCCGTGGCCGTGCTCACCACCGTCTCGCTCGGGGCCTGCACGGCCGCGAGCGACGACGGCCCCGTCACCATCAGCTTCTGGCACGCGTTCAATGCCGACTCCTCGGAGGTCGCCGTGCTCGAAGACACGCTGATCCCAGCGTTCGAGAAAGCCCACCCCGAGATCACGGTCGAGCAGGTCGCCGTGCCGTATGACGAGCTCCACCAGAAGCTCATCACCGCGGTCGCCGGCGGAACCCTGCCCGATGTGGTCCGTGCCGACATCATCTGGGTGCCCGAACTAGCGGACCTCGGTGTCGCCGAGCCGCTCGAGGGCCTGATGCCGGACTTCGACGACATCGCCGGCTCGGTCTACCCGGGCGCGCTCGCGACCGCGGAGTGGGATGGCCAGCACTACGGCCTGCCCCTGTCGACCAACACCCGCGTGTATCTGTCGAACCCGGACACGTACGAGGCGGCCGGGATCGCCGTGCCGCAGACGCAGGACGAGGTGGCGGACGCGGCGGCCGCGTTCGCCGCGAACGGCGTGTACGCCTTCGCCGACAACGACCTCTCGGGCTGGAACATCTTGCCCTGGATCTGGTCGGCCGGTGGCGACCTGCTCGCGCCCGACCTGAGCACGGCCGACGGCTACATCAACGGGCCCGAGTCGCTCGCCGCGATCCAGCTGTTGTACGACCTGTACGCGGGCGGCGCCATCCCACCGATCATCGTGCAGGGTGGCCAGGACGGCACCGAAGACGGCCTCGCCAATGGCGACTACGCCAGCGTCATGAACGGTCCGTGGGCTTACCCGATCATCGCGGGCAGCTTCCCCGATGTGACCCTGGCGGCATCGCAGGTTCCGAGCGGTGACGGTGGCAGCATCAGCGTCGTCGGCGGCGAGGATGTCGTCATCGCTGCCGCGTCGGAGCACAAGGAGGCCGCAGCCGAGTGGGTGCGCTTCCTGGTGTCGCCCGAAGCCCAGCGCGCGCTGGCCGAGGTCGGTCAGATGTCGGTGCTGAGCGACCTCGGTCCCGAGATGGTCGGCATCCAGCCGTACTACGAGCAGTTCGTCGAGCAGCTCGCGACGGCGCGGCCGCGTCCGGCCACGCCGGCCTGGCCCGAGATCGACCAGGCGATGAAGACGCGGCTGCAGGCGGCGTTCCTCGAGGGCGATGATCTGCAGACGGCTCTCGATGAGCTCGCCGCGCAGATCGACGACATCCTCGCGGCGCACGAGTAAACCCACACAGAAAGCTGCACCGGATGCCTCGCTCGACCCTCGCGGCCACGCGGCGCTCCGGTGCGCCCACCGCCGGCCCGGGACTGAACCTCCCGGGCCGGCGGAGCATCTCCCCGGCGTATGCATTCCTGCTGCCGGGACTGGCTGTATTCACGCTCGTGATGATCGTTCCCACGGTGCAGGCGTTCGCCATCAGTCTCACCGAGTGGAGCGTGGCGCCGGGGCGCCCGAGCCTCTTCGTGGGTGCCCAGAACTACCTCACCGCGGTCGGCGATCCGGTGTTCTGGATCGCCCTGCAGAACTCGGGCGTCTACGTCGTGGCGACCGTGATCCCGCAGATGCTGCTCGGGCTCGCGCTCGCGGTGGCACTGGATCGTCCGTTGCGCGGCCGTGCCGGGTTCCGGGCCCTCATCTACATTCCCGTCATCTCCAGTTGGGTCGTCGTCTCGTTGCTGTTCCGCTACCTGTTCGGCACCGACGGCGGAGCTGTGAACGCGCTGCTCGCGGAGCCGGTCGACTGGTTCGGCGGGCGCTGGAGCGCCATGTTCGTCATCGTGCTGCTCGGGCTGTGGAAGGGCGTCGGCTGGGCGATGCTGATCTTCCTCGCCGCGCTGCAGTCGGTTCCGGCCGAGCTGCGCGAGGCGGCCGCGGTCGACGGCGCCGGTCGTTTGCGCCGGTTCTGGGTGGTGACGATCCCGGCGATCCGCCGCACCATCGTGTTCGTCTCGATCCTGCTGGTGATCGGCGGGTTCAACGTCTTCATCTCGGTGAAGCTCATGACCGACGGCGGCCCGTCGGATCTCACTCAGGTGCCGCTGACCTACCTGTACCGCCAGGCGTTCAACTTCCTCGACTTCGGCTACGGCTCGGCGATCGCGTTCGTCCTCACGGTGCTCGTGTTCGCTCTGTCGGTCACCCAGTTGCGGTTCACACGGCGCGACGACGAGGAGTCGGCGGCATGATCGAGACCCGCTCGCGCGGCCGTGCCGTGCTCGTGGCGCGCTATCTCGCGTTGACGATCGCATCGCTGGCGAGCATCGGGCCCCTGGTCTACATGGTGCTCGTGTCGCTGAAGCGCAACGCGTTCGTGCTGCGCGGCCCCGCCGACCTCTTCGAGGGGGAGTTCACACTCGACAACTACGCCCAGGTGTGGCAAGAGGGAGACATCGCCGTCGGGTTCGCGAACTCGGTCGTCGTCGCGGTGGTGACGACATTTCTCACCCTCCTGCTGGCCTCGATGATGGCGTACGCACTCGCCCGGTTCGAGTTCCCCGGGCGGCGCATCGTGCTCGGGCTGATCCTCGTCGAACTGATGGTTCCGGCGATCATGCTGCTCATCCCGCAGTTCCTGCTCGCCCGGGACCTGCACCTGCTCGACTCGCGCCTCGGACTCGTGCTCTTCTATGTGGGCGGCAATCTCGCGTTCATCACGTTCCTGCTGCTGGGTTTCTTCCGCGGCATCCCCGCCGAACTCGAAGACGCGATGCGCGTCGATGGCGCCGGCGCGTGGCGTCGCTACGTCTCCCTCATCCTCCCGGTGTCGCGGCCCGCTCTCGCGACCGCAGCGATCTTCGCCTTCCTGGGCTCATGGGACGAGTACGTGTGGGCCCTCACGATCATCAATGACCCCGCCCAGCGCACTCTGCCGGTCGGCATCGCGCTGCTGAGCGGGACGCACATGACCGACTGGGGTCTCACGTTCGCCGCATCGGTGATCGCGCTGGTCCCGGTCCTCATCGTGTTCCTCGTCTTCCAGCGCCAGTTCGTCAACGGAATCATCAGCGGAGCCCTCAAGTCATGACCTCGACCTCGCCCGTCCCCTCGCCCGCCTGGGTCCGGGACGCCGTGTTCTACCAGATCTTCCCCGACCGGTTCGCGAACGGGGACCCCTCGATCGATCCGGAGGGGGTCGAGGCCTGGGGTCGCCGGCCCACCCGCGGCAACTTCTTCGGCGGCGACCTGGCCGGCATCGAGTCGCGGCTCGATCACATCGAGAGCCTGGGGGCGAACGCGCTCTACCTGACCCCGATCTTCGAGGCCGACACCAACCATCGATACGACACCGCGGACTACTTCCGCATCGACCACCGCCTCGGCGA
>Ga0182739_1001559_pt1 | contig 23634 bp, 20 predicted proteins | sample eDN5th30CBELigBY_FD_128873 | JGI IMG/M metagenome (GOLD analysis project Ga0182739, IMG submission 128873) | Enriched backyard soil microbial communities from Emeryville, California, USA - eDNA 5th pass 30_C BE-Lig BY (version 2) (version 2) | ecosystem: Environmental > Terrestrial > Soil >... | reverse complement strand
ACACCGCCCAGGCAGCATCGTCGGCGGGCGCCATGTCGAAATAGTCCCGCAGTGCCTCGAGCTTGGCATTGCTGGAGGTGGTCGCGTCCAGGCGCAGGAACAGCGTAGCGAAGGCTTTCATGGTGAGGGGGCGGTGTTGGGCACATCGTCTTCGTCGCCATACTCGGTGAAAATAAGAAGCTCATTAGGTGTGCACATAAGCCTCTCCTTGATCCAAATATGACCCAGCCTTCCCTTGATTGCTGCCCGACTGATGTCAGCGAGCTTCCGAGGCTTTAGGACAGTTGACTCGACAGTCCCAGGAAGAGAGACCCTCATTTTAAAGGTGTTGAGAGCAGCCGTTTTCATCATTTGAACCGATCATTTTCAGAAAAGATTTCGCCAAATTTCAAGATGTTCGGAAGTGTCTCGTATTTTTGTGACCACGTTTTGGGTTGAAAGGTCGATTCAAAGTTAAATTTTTTGATCACAAGAATTCTGAATTTCAACCGAAGTTAAGTCAGATAAGCGGTGTGCATCTATAACGTCTTGGTTTTATGGGTGTTTTTATATAGGTGGGTTTGCTTCGTCCGGTTAGAGTGGCGTATCAGAAAAAAAGGTGCTTTTATGTCTGAACTGGCTTGAGGGCTTCCTCATGAATCGCTACTTTTTGAATAGAGTTGGTGGCATTTCTTCTGGGTGCGCTTTAGTGCCAGATCACCTGTTTATCTACGAAAGGTGCACTCAGGCAATCGTTGTGGAAGTGGCCGAATTTCTTCATGATGAATATTCTTTAAGGTTGCGAAGTCGCTTTACCCAAAACAATGTAGTTAACTCAATATGGCAGTGGTTGGAATTCGTTTCTGCTTGTTCTCAAGAGTGGAAGGAGGCTGACAAGTATCTGCTGTTGGACTTTAGGGATGTAATGCTGCGCTCGGTTAGTCCCAGGACTGGAAGAAAATATTGCTCAGGGACTGTTTCTAATATTATGTCGGCAGTGCTGACGCTTTACAGTTATTTAAAGGGGCGTTGCCTGGTGATCTCTGATATACCGGAAATCAGGAGTTGCAGAAGTGATTGGGAGCCCTATGATCATCAACCATTGTTCGGCTTGCGGGGCGATCTTGGTAGTAATGGGAAAAGACGAAGTGGGTATTTTCCGAAAGGTGAGGGTAGCTCAAGAATTAGGCCGTTTTTACAAAAAGATCTTCAGGCTTTTTTAAGTGTCATGGGGCCGCGCGCATCGGAGAAATCTTCTTCAGATTCTAGATGTTGTAGAAATAGGCTGATAGCCGATTTTGGTTGGGCTGTTGGTTTGCGCAACTCTGAAATTGCTAATCTCAAAGCCGCTTCATTTGAAAATCTAAAGGTAGATTTTGCTTCGCCTGCCGCGCAGCAACGTTTAGATGTGACAGGTAAGGGTAATATTGCAAGAATCGTTGCCGTACCTAATTGGCTGGTCCTAGATGCTCAAATTTATTCAGGTCAAGAACGTGAGCAATCAATAAGGATGGGGCGAAGCAAGGTAGATAGTGGGCATTTGATTGTTTCTAATAAGGAGGCCAGGTCGCCTGGAAAAAAAATTTCGACTCGCCGGATACTGCAGATAGTAGAGAATGGTTGTGTTAAAGCAGGGCTCATAGAAACTGTTGAAAGATTGGTGGAGGGTAAAAGCGTAAATTCAAAAAAAGCCATGCATTGCGTCCATGACTTAAGGCACACCTACGCAGTTCTTACCTATCATGCCGAAGTGATGAATGGGAATGTAGAGCCTTGGAAAAAAATTCAAGCGCAACTAGGTCATAAAAGCCTTCAAACCACCATTGATACTTATCTCCGCTATGTTTCGGTTTTCGGATAAGAGATCATGAAGGAGCGTAAGAGTTTGGGGGCAATCCTAGCGGAGGAATTGGAGAGGGCTAAGGGCATAGTCGGGCCGGCACAAGAGCGCGTGTTTGATCAAGATAAATCCAGGTCAGAGTGCTCTTTCTCGGAGCTCAAAATTTTAGACGCTCTTTCTGAGTATTATTATCTTTATCCGATGATGCGCAGAGGCTTGTTCTTAAATAAGCGTCTTGTAAGTGGTCGCAGCTACCGCAGTTGTCTTACATTGCTGTGGCGAGGGTTCATTAAATACTTAGATGGCCGGTTCGATATTAAAGCTGAAGATATGGATGGCCTTTTCTTCTCAGGTTTTATACGTTTTATTGAAGGCTTAAAAAATATTCAGTCGCCGTCTAGCTCTTTGGGCGAGAGTACAAAGGCATCTATCTTCTTCTGCCCAGTCGCGATTTTTAAATGTTTGCTCGGTGATGATGTCTGGTCCGTAAGTGTGAAAAAAATCCTAGATGCCATTCCTGCAAATCCTTGGCCCTACCGTAATCGCAAGCATACTCCACGTGAGAGATTAGAGACGGGGCATCTCCAGTTAATTTGGCAGGCAGCTGAAAAAGAGGCTTTCGCAACGATAGAGCACTGGGAAAGAGCGAAAGACTTGATCTATGAGGGGCGAGCAAAAAACTCAAGCAATCAACATGTCGATTTTAGAGATCTTCCGTCGTGTTTAGCGTACTTCAATGATAGATTTGGAAAGTCACCGATAGATAATAAATGGTTGAAGGAGAACTTTCCTGATATTTATAGGGTTGTCTATATAAGTAATGACAAAAGGAATATTGGGTTAAAGAGAATAAATGACCATCTTTACCCTAACGGAAGACGGTTAGTTGCTTTCGTGGTTCTGCTAGCTGTCTCGTCTGCACTTAATCCTGAGTCAGTCGTATCACTACGCTTCAGGCATTTGTCTTATAAGGATGTTTTTGGGGTGTCACAGTTGACTGTTGACTTTGTTAGCGATCCGGCCTTTGAGGTTCAGGTTGGTGAGCAGGTGATATCAGTCTCTCCCCCAAAACCTCGAGCAGTCAAACCACCTTCGGCAGATCTCTCGAGAGCTTACTGGGAGCCCATATTTGAATTCCTCAAAGAGTACACGCTAGCGCCGAGGGGCCTAGATCCACTTCGGTTACAAGATTTCGTATTCAACTACTTTGGTACGACTTGCAATGCGGCATCTTTTGCAAATACACGAGAAGATGCTAGAAGTGGTGGCTTTTTTTATGCGCTTGAAAAATTCATCGAAGAGAATGGCTTAGAGCCGTTCAGCTTGGCCCAGATTCGAGCTACTGTCCTTGACGAAGACCTCAGGCGCAGCGGTGATTTAGTAGCGGTAAGTAGAAAAGCGGGCCATCGGAGTATAGATACTTTAGTTCAACATTACACAAGTGATGGCACTCGTAAGTGGTATCGAGAGAAACTCGGTGAAGTACTATTGCTAAGGGACCGTTGGGTTGAAACCAGCGGTAAGATTGATCCAAGAAGCTCCTCTCGCTCATCCAAGGCAGATCTTAGCTCGGCGACCCCAGGGTTCATGTGCTTAGACCCATTTGACAGCCCCAGAGAGGGGCAAGCTCGAGGAAAGCTATGTCAGGCGTATGGTGAGTGTCCCTCTTGTCCCCTAGCGGTTGCGAAGCCTGAGGATCCGCTATCAGTCTCATTTTACTTTGCGTTGCTCAAAGCAATAAACGAATCACGGTACGTTATTCCAGTCATTCGCTGGGATGTGAAATGGGATGCGGTTGTCGAGGACTTAAGTAATCTAATTTCCTTATTGGGTGATGAGGTAGTGGCACGCTCAGATACCTATAGTGTTAAACTCCCGGGAGTGTCCTGAAGTGAAGCATGTCGAGGAACATTCGTATGATTCATCCAGCCCGCCTAGCTGGGAGCATATGAAGCTGAGCGCAATATGCGTATCAGCGAAAAGCATGTGGCTCGATAATGTTTGGTATTTTGATAATCCAACACACGGTCAAGGAGCTAGTACAAGCACTATTCGTTGGTCGTGCGAGCTGAGTGATAAGACTAATCTAACTGATCCTTGTAATGTTGATATATTGACATGGGCAAAAATTCTCATCTTTTCTTTGTTTGTCGACCCGCGAAATGGGATGAGAGCTTTCTCTTATGGGTCAGCACGTCTTTTATTTCTAGGTGTGATTACACTGATTGACTGGATGCTGAGTCAATCTTTACGGCGGATATCGCAGCTTTCTAAGTCAGTGTTGGATCAATATGTTCAAGACCTTCCTGAGATCTTAAGTCGCAAGGGCAAGACTGAGGGCGTCGGAATAGGGACGGCGTGGCCTTGTATTCGAATTCCAATTGTGCTCTGGAAGCAAAGGAGCATTTTCGAGAAAATGAATATTCAACCAATTCCTATAAAACCTTGGAGTGAAATATCGGGTAAAAGGATTGCTAGATTAGTTGCTGATAAAGCAGAAGGCTGGATTCCTCCTCTGCCAGATGAGGTTAGTATTCCTGTTCTTAATAAGGCATGGTGGTTTTTGAGTGGCCCTCACTTAGATTTACTATCTATAAATGAACAGAAGAATGATGCCAAATTGTCAAAGGGGGTAGAGTATAGAAGTGGCGTTTTGAAGTTGTTGAGAGATTTCCAGTTCCGTACCTTGGGTGGAGATAGCGAGCCTTGGCATGTATGGGACGAAAAGTCGCCGTATTGGAAACAATTTGCTAGGCTTTATCGTGCTCTGATGTCGGCATGCCTAATTGTGCTTCAAGCTACAACAGGGATGCGGGCCAGCGAGATATGCGGTCTGCGTGCAAGTGAGTCAGCGCTTGATGAATTACCGAGCAATGTGCGTAAAGAGCTATCCCTGAATGGAAAATATGAGCTCTTCATTTTAACAAGCGAGCTGTCTAAGTGGCAGTCGGTGCCTAGGTTAGTCGAATGGTTGCTAGGGGTCAGAGTAGTGGGTGAGACTAACAATCCTCCAGGTGTTGAAGCAATGATGGTGCTTAATAAGATTCATGCTGGCTTTAAAAGTTTCAATGATAGCGATTTTTTGCTGCACGCTTGGTTTGCCAATACCATCCCGCGAAGTATAAATGGGCTTGGAAGGTTTACCGGTAAGACATTGCGCTTATCGTTGAAATCCTTTTTGGAGCGCTGGGTTTCACTCGAGTCTCTGCCGGATCAGTCAAAAGACTGGGTAGTAGAAAATGACCTGGTGGTGTGGAAAGAATCAAAAGGACGCATTATTAAGTCTCACCAGTTTCGAAAAACATTTGCCCAGTTTGTACTCGCCGTAGAGCCTAAGCTATTGCCAGCTGTACAAATGCAATTTCATCACTTGAGTATGACAATGACGGAAACCTACTATTGGGGTAGGTTTAGAGTGCAATTGGAATCAATTGACTCTGTTCAACAGCAAAAGACAGCTTTGTTGCTGTACGAAATGGCGACCGGAGAAGGGCTTGCAGCGGGTCGACAGGGGCGTAATGTTAAAGCCCATATTGAAGTTCTTCGGAGAAGAGTTGAGGGTTTTACAAAGTTTGATGGTTGGCACTCGGTGATGAGCTACATGTTAGAAAACCACATTAGGATATGGTTTGCCCCTCATGGTAGTTGCATGCCGTTAGACGACTCTGAAATGAAGTGTCACCAGGTGTGCGGTACGCGGCCAATTGCAGGTAATGCACCAAACTATAGAGCACAGCAGCCTGATATATGCATGGGGTGTAGCTGTTTTATTGTTGACTCTCGGCACCTGATGTTCTGGAAGAATCGCCTTGAGAGTTGTCGCGATTCTTTGTCGTCTCCCCATGCAGCCGATCTGCCGTCATTCAGGGTTATAAAAGAAAGGTCGCGCCAGGCAGAGAAAATTGTAAATCTGTTGATGTGTGGTGAGCGTGAATTATGAAGCCTGATACTGAGAATAATCCAGAAGCCATAGATTTCACTGAGGTTGTCAGGCAAGACTACCTGAAGGCACTACAGCGTTTGATTGAAGGAACACCATTGGCTAAACAAAATGTTGCCAAAGCAAGTATTGGGAAGTTAAAGGTTACCATTTCCGCTGTCGCTGTAGAAGCTGGGCGGTCGAGAAGCCTAATTTCTCGTGAGGGTGGTAAATATTCAGATGTACGCGAGCACATTCTTAATTATATGGCTGGCAAGAGTCACGCTGGAAAGAATCGAAAATTCGAAATTGATACGCTAAAGTCTCAAGTTTCGAAACTAAAGGTTGAGCTGAAGCTGGCTCTAGAAGCTCAGGCTGTGCTTGTTATAGAGAGGATGCGTGCTGAGCGTGAAGCTGACAAGTGGAGGAGAGCATACCGCGGGCTTAAGGAAAGTAGCAGTGTGAGCTTTAACTTGCATGCAGCTAAAGCATCCAAGACTGATGATTAATTCGGCTGTCACGAGCTTGCATGTATACAGTAGAGTAATAAATTTTTAGCTAAAAGTTGGCACTATTTATTTTGGTTCTGCATCGTCGTATGGCAGGTGAATCGCTAGTCTCTCTTAGAATCAACGCGTTAATCGTGGGAGAAGCGTATGGGGCTGGCATTTGAGTTGAGAGGCAATTCTGTACAGCTTCTCAATGGTCAGATTTACTTCACCCCTCTCAATTCTTCCCATATAGCTGCGGTCAATACCGCAGGCAAATGCCAAGGCGTCCTGAGACAACCCTGTCGATATTCTCCGCTCGCGGATTTTCTGCCCAAGATCCTTTGCCAGCGCTTGCATAACCGCCTCGATTGACCAAGGCGGAACTATCCGTCGTTTACGGGACGCTAGGCGACGGACTATAATCCGCATTTTGCCCGTTTCGACTGCTTTGGATGCCTGTATGAAACCTGCAACATTTAAGCTGGACAGGCATGTCTTCGAGCTGCTCAAGGATGGGGATTTTCAGGAATTTACGATCCGTTCCCTGAGGGATGGCTACGCTTGTCGGATGCATTCGCCCGTCAATGATGTCGACCTGTGGCGCTATGTCTACGATCAGGCACAGCGATTAAAGCGTGTAGGTTGGGTTCGCCAAGACCCTGTAAGGCGCAGGCGAGACCAGATTTTTCATGTTATGGAGATGCCACAAAATCTTGCCTTGGTGCTTGTGGATCAGCGTTTTGCTACTACCGCACCAAAAGATCCTATCGAAGCCTCCCCATTGCAAACATCGCGGGCGCACGGGGATGATTGTCCTAGGCGACGACTGCAGTCGCTTGCGAACGAAATTCGATTAGACATGCTCACAGCGCTGGGTGAAGCTGAACGCTACAAGCAGCTCTTTACTGAAATGCCAGCGCTTAAGGCTCGAGTCCAAGACGACTACGTCGAAGCTCGTGATCGCAGTTCGAGGCTCTTGGGGCATCTACGAGCTATTGAAAACACTCTAAAGCTGCTGGTAGCTGCATGACGGATCTGCGTACTTGGCAGCAATCCTCTGTTACTGCAGCCCTGGCACACTATCGATCGTCTTCGCATTTCTTCTGCCAAGCGACACCTGGTGCTGGAAAGAGCAGGATGGCAGCGGAGGTCGCGAATCGGTTACTCAAAGCAGGCCTCATTGACCTCGTGCTTTGCTTCGCTCCGTCTTGCCAAGTTGTCGATGGTTTAGAGAGAACATTTGCTAAAGTGTTGGGCCGTCCCTTCGATGGGCGTCTTGGGTCGGTTGGGGTTGCATCGACTTATCAAGCGATGGGCCACCGCTCGGCTTCATTCTGGAAACTTGCCGAAGATTATCGTGTGCTGGCAGTGTTTGATGAAATCCATCATTGCGCGGGGCATGATCCCCTACTAAGTAACGCCTGGGGGCAGGTGATCATTCAGCGACTCCAGGATCAAGCTGCATTTACACTAGCCCTCTCAGGCACCCCGTGGCGATCTGATGAGAGAGCTATCGCGTTGGCTCGATACTCCGATCCAGAAGGGCGTCTCGTTTGTGACTTTCGGTACGGGCTGATGGAGGCTGTGGTCGACAAGGTGTGTCGCGCTCCACGTATTGTAGTTATTGATCACAATGCAGTGAAGCTCACCGAACTCGTCGACGACGCGCCAATCGTCACGGTTTATCCGAGCATTGCTCAGCTACTGAATGAGTCACCTGTCACGTTCGAAGACCTGCTCACTCATGATGGCATTGTCGAGAAGATAATAGATCTCGGCAGAAGCAGGCTGGATGATGTTCGGCGCACCATTCCTGATGCTGGGGGCTTGGCGGTCGCTACCAACATACGACATGCTAATCAGATTGCCTCACTGCTCAGGTTGAGAGGTGAAGACTGCGTGGTGGTTACTACGCGCACTCCGGCAGCCCAGCAACTGATTAGTGATTTCCGTAATGGAATGGGGAAGTGGATTGTCGCTGTGGGAATGATCAGTGAAGGTACTGATATACCTCGTCTACAGGTTTGTTGCTACCTCAGTCGGATCCGCACTGAGCTTCATTATCGCCAAGTATTAGGGCGCGTGCTCAGACGTACTGGAGAGGACGACAGTCAAGCATGGCTCTTTGTACTCGCAGAACCCTCACTGCTCCAGTTTTCACAGCGTGTGGCTGAAGATTTACCGGATGATTTGGCTGTGTTGGATTACACCCAGCTCCTTACCGTTGGTGATGTCGCTTTTGTTTCTGTGGGGGAGGGGGGCACCTTAGGATCCGCCAGTGCGATTGATTTCCAGATTAGAGGAAAATCGGCTCCCTCTGATGGTGTGCTTGGATTAGCGCTGGAAGAGGAGGGGATATTTCGAATTGATATCTCAACTGGTTTTAGGACTGAAATTCTTTCTGTGTACTAGTGAAGAGCGTTGCAGGTTTGTCTGGCTTTACTTCTTTATCACTAGCGTTACGGACATTTGTGTAAATGATTGGTCTGCGAAAGTTCAAGTTTAATGGCGATACTTCTATCTACGGTTTGACTGTTGTTCATGTGACTTTCTTAATGTGTCGTCAACATGTAATGGAAAAAGCTGAAGAGGTGCTCGGATCCCGAGAGATAGCCGAACGCTGGTTTGTTCGCCCAGCAATTGGGTTAGTGAAGTCTCGCGACTTGCACTTTTTTGGATAGTAGTGAAGGCTATGTGAAAGTTTGTGATTATCTGTATAGGCTCGATTATGGCGTATACACCTGAAAAACTAATGGTTAATATTCGCCATGTCGGTGGTAGAAAATGAGCTCGCGCAATGTAATTTGTAATAGCCATGAAGCACTGGTATTGCAGTGCTGCTACAAAACTATAATCAACACTATCGAGGCTCGCTATGACGTGCGGGGCTCACTCTTGGCAGAATTGGTGAGGTCTAGCCTGGAAAACCGAGCAAGAGCTTCGGCTTCACTACGTCAATATTGCAGTAGCTATGTGCAGGAGGAGGCATTATCCTACATTGAACGTGTTACGGAGCGATTATTGTTTGGGCCGAATGGGCGGTTTTCTGCTGCTGAATACGGATATAAAAGCTCTGTCCCTTGCGTGTAATACAGTCGAATATGATTTGCAGGGGTTTCCGGCGGCGTCCGTGCTGAGCGGACAGCGTGCTCTTTTATGGATGATTGATTTGTATAAGTCAGGCTATGAACCCCTGTGAGCCTTCGATCTAGCTCACAGGGTATTTCAGCTTGAGAGCGGTACTATTATTGATAGAACGCCGGCGACCCATAGAATTCAAGCAGGTTGTAATTTTCCTCTTTACCACGAAGCTGTCGGATCAGTTCGAAATCCCCTCCGATTTTAGACGCAAGGTCTTCTGCAATCTCTGGTGTAGAGTTTCGAATCGAATCCATCGCTATTTTATAGGCATCGAAAAACGGCTGTCCAACTGCCAAGTTGAAGGCAAGATAGGCTCCGAACGCTGCGGCGGGATATCCCATAACAGGCCAAAGATGGGAAATTGTCGCTTGGTCGGCGCTTGCGATGCCTGGCGCCATGCCTATTTTAGGAAGGAGGCCTCGTTCTTCAAATCTCGCTCCATCGCAGATGTTAAGGAATGTTAGCCTACGTTTATCAAGAACAGGAGCTTTCCCCCATAGATCGTCAAGCGAAATGGACAATTCATTACCGATATGCATCTTCACATTCTTGGGTGACCAGTGATTAAATTCCCCGTGAGATGCTACCCAAATGATATCATACCCATGATCTTGATAAGCTTCGAGGAACCTTTGTTGTGTCGCTTCGGTGAAGTTTACAACATCAACTTTAGCCCCAGCAGACTCGAATACGTGTTTGATTACCTCTGCTTCTAACTCTTCTGTGAGACTCCCGCCCCCACACCAAATCAAAATGCGCTGTGGTTTTCGGTCAGGCTTTGGGATAGATAATGATGAGGATATTGGCCATGTCTCTCCCCAGAATTTTAACTGAATTGATTGAATTGGGGTGCATTCAGTGTCAAGTATTAATTGGCATGAGGGTTTAGAGTGGAAGGGGAATGGAGTAAAGCAGTACCCGTTGGTCAGAGCTAGCTCATAATCTTCAGAGCTACCATATTTTGGTATCCCTATCCGAGTAGGTATGGTCACATTGGAATTGTCAGAGTAAGCAAGGGTTTTTGCTACGCCTAGAAATTCATTGCTAGCAGGTAACAGTTGTTCTAAAGCAGCCTGAGAGTCACGCTCGATGAATATGCGTTCTTTGCCAAGGATGGCCAAGTAACCATGTTCGCCGAATGGAATTGATATGTACAACTCTTCTGCCGAGACATTCATTCCCGGTGTTAGCAATTGGTGCCAGAGCAGTAAGCCTTGCAAGGCTAAGCAGGCTTCTCCGGCGTTGAGGGTTTTGACAACAAAGGGTTGAATCGCGCCGCTTCGGAATGCAGCATCGCGGAAAAATGTTATTTCATCTAATTTTGTTTTATAAATTTTTTGAACGAGATCTATTTGGCTAAGAAGAGCTGTCGCATCTTCATTTTTATCTCCTGCGTAAATGGTCGACAGTAATTGTAGTTTGTGCGGTTCAGCAAGTATTGTATTAAACTTTTCAAGAGTTGCGATTGCCCACTCATAGGATGTCTTGCTTGAAAAGTTTCCGGCAATGGTGGTTAGGCTATAGAAAAGAATAGATCTCGCTTTCTCAGATAGGTTGTCTTTTTTTGTGATATTCTCAACCAGCGGAATGAACACCTTAGCTAAGTCAGGCGCTTCTTTTGCAGCCCAGCACGCTAAGTGACTTCCGAGATACGCTTCATCGTCGAATATGTCCTCCGCTGGCAAACTCATAGAAGCTTCAAAAACCATCGTCGCGAAGGGCCAAAATTCACGTGCTATGTTGTTCATGGCTGTACGTTCGCGAGCGTAGTAATAGAATGCTCCAAAAAATTTCACCATTACTGGTACGAATCCTAGCCAAGTTCTAAGCGGCGGTGACGAAATAAACTCAAATATTCTCCCGGTGTGTAAATTTTTTGTGTGACTTTCATTAGTGTCTTCTGATAGCGCCCACCCAATCCAGTCCCCCATCTCTGAGAGCTCAAGCACTGCATATGAGTTATAAAGCGCCTGGGTTGCAAATATGAATTGATAAAAATATAACGGTAGTTTTTCTTCGTTGGATGCGTTGTTTTGATCTTCGATGATTAAGGAAATGATTCTTTTGACTTCAATAGACGCAGATGAAGCTCTGGACGCGTCACGGAATACCTTATCAAGGTGGACATGAAATTGTTCGATGGCCTGTTCGGGGGTCAATGCTTTAATTCCTTTTGCTGTGTGTCAATCATTTTTCTGCTAGTCCAGGTTGCATTAGCTAGGGCTTGTCATCTGGAATGTAATTAAATTGCTGGCTTTCTGGTTCTTATTTTGCAATAAAATTTGTACATGTTTGGCCGTTCTTGCTGGGTTTTGTAATAAGCGTTCATAAATGAAGATCGGCCATAAAAGCCTAACGATAGGCGTCCATTGTGTTAAGAGACATGTCAGGGCCAATCCTTGGCTGACAGCAGACCTATGATCAGGTGAGCGCTGGCAACGCAAATACTGATTTCACACATGTTACCGCACAGCCCTTTGATGAACGCGTAGCCCAGCATGGTGCTGTGGCTGTGAACAGATTCTGCCTATCGATATCAATGAGCGGTGGGCTGGCAGGAGTGCTCCATGGCAATAGCGCAGGTGCAGGTTGTAGCCGTCGTCACGCAGTAGCATAACGGTGATATGCATGCCGTTACGAACTGGGGTTTCCAGATCCCGACTGTTCATCATGAACCTATCGTCGCCGTAGGCCGTAGACTGGATCACTGGGCGATCTGGGTACCCGTACTGTGATACCTCCTCGTAGGGGAGGAGCTACAGTTTGGGACGTGGTGACCTACAACGTGCGCAGCCGTGATGAATCCTGAGGTCGTAAAGCGGCACGATGAGCGATCAAGGCTGTAGCCTAAATGCCATGTACACTACGAAAGTGAGCGTATAGGGTAGTGCTCTTACATCATCATTTCGAGGAATGGAATGTACCAGGTAATTGGGCTCAACAAAACTCTCTCAGCCTTTGCCATCACATGCTTGGGTATCTTTATGCTGTTGAATTTTCATCGTTTGCCCGAGCTTTGGGCAGGCCCATTGCAAGGCCTTCAGCGACCTGTAATGTCAGCAGCTTGGTGGGGTGGTGTTCTTTTCTATCTACTCGGGGAAACGCCAGCATTTGTGTGGTTGTGCAAAGCTCCGGGTATTCGAAAGATTCTTCCACCGATTGATGGAGAATGGGATGTCCATTTGCAGTCGAATTGGGGAGTCATGCAGAAATGGCTTGGCCAGGGGGATGGCGCGTTGCTGTACTGCTTGCAGGGCAAAGTGAAGGTCAAAGCTCGATTTTCCAAGGTACAAATGGAATTCGAAGCCGACACCAAATATTCGGACTCTAAGACCATCAGCGTCTCTGTGCGGCCTAGCGAGCAAATGGGGCTGCTCGAACTGAATTACATGTACGTAAACTACACCCGAATCCCCTTGCCGACCGACGCAAACACTCACACCGGTGCTGCTCGTATTTTTGTCAAAGAGCACGGCGAGGATCTCATCATGGAGGGTACCTATTTCACTGACCGGAAATGGACAGAGGGGATGAACACCGCTGGAGCGATAACGTTCACGAGGACCAAGGTGGAAGCCGTCAAGGAGTCAGCTTAGGGTAATACCACAAACACCATATGTGGTGTTTTTGAATTTTCGTTGATCTATATGTAGGGTGGTGGCAAGATGGTGCCTCACGTGTGTCGTCAAGCAGGGTCGCTGATTTCTACCCGGATAGATTGCACCCTTTGGAACGATGTCGGCGTAGGGGCGCAGTCGCGAGATTCGGAAACGCAGGGGCGTTAGGTAGTCTCGTTTTGAAGGATCAGCAATTGCTGTAGGCATCGTTCACAAACACCTGAGCGGAGTCTCTATGCCAAATTTCAGTCCATTGCTGTACACCACCACCGGGGATGCCTGCTTTCTTGACCAGCTTGACCTCACTCCTGAGCAGTTGGGGGAGATTGACGGCGCTCGGAGGGAGATTCGAGCAGCTCTGAAAGCGGAGCTTTCGAATGTCCTGCGCGACGAGGGCTTAGAAGGCGATATCTGCGATCCAAGGTTCTATATCCAAGGTTCGCGCGCCTACAAGACGCTGAATAGCCCATGTATCACCCCCCCTCAGCAGTCAGACATTGACGACGGCGTCTACCTCCCGCTTAGCGTCATGAGAGAGAAGCGGAGCCCAAAACTCGCGATCGAGCTTTTTTTTGACGCAGTGATCAAAGTTCTCGAACCCATGTGTAAAACCAAGGGATGGGAAACCGAGAAAAAGGCCACTTGTGTGCGAGTGACAATCTCGCCATACGCTCACATTGACCTGCCACTTTACGTCATCCCGGACACTCGTTTTATGCTACTGAAGGCTGGCCTTGAGAGTAACGAGGGCAGGATGTTTGACTCTGCAATGAACACAGAGCAACAGACTTGGCGGACGCTGCCTTCTGATGAGATCTTGTTGGCTGATCGCGACCAGGGGTGGCGTAAATCCGACCCTATGGCTATGAAGGATTGGTTTAAAGCAGAGGTTGAAGGTAAGGATCAGCTTGTTCGCGTGGTTCGTTATCTCAAGGCATTCCGAGACAAGCAGTGGGAGGAAAAAGGCCCGAGCTCCATTCTTTTGATGGCTATGGCATGTCCTCTGTATGAGCGCTTCGATAAGCGAGATGATTGCGCCCTCCTGCACGTTGTCAAGGGGATCCCCTCCGCATTGCGGGCGGGTGTGGCGAGCCCTATTGATCCAGAGTCGTCACTGACCGCGCACATGACTCAGCAGTCCATTGATGATTGCGTGGAAAAATTCGAGAATTTTGGTCGCTACCTCGACGGTGCGATTGCGGCCATCGACGCTCGTGTCGCGTGCAATTGGTTGCTTGAAGTGCTTGGCGACCGGATCCCCAACGAACCAGATCGAATGAAGGCCAATACCGAGGCTATGCCACCAGCCATGGCTGCGATTCCTCCTCTTGCAGGCCCTGCTGAGCCCGTAAAACGAACTAAAGCCGGTTGACCACATGGATGCAATGCCAGAGGTATTGCGCCACATGATAGGTTGGGGGTTCACGAAACTGGACCCCCAACCTGACTCGGCGTTCGTAGTGATGAAGGGCTCACTGCCCTGTAGCCTAGGCGATGTTCCTTGCGAGATCTGGATCGATAAGTCGTTCACTCAACCGTTGCAGGTGTATCTCCCTCGATTGCCTGACAATCTACCCCGGGTGCTTCCACACGTGGGTTCGGATGGTTTCCTTTGCTACGTCGCTCCAGGGACAGAGGTAATCGATATATTCGACCCCGTTGGGCAGACGGCCACTTCTCTGCGGCAAGCAATTCACGTACTCGAGCAAGTCATGGCCGGCAAGATGGTTGAAGACCTCCAGGAAGAGTTTTTCGCTTACTGGACGGGCACCTATTGTCTATGTGACGTCGAGAGACGTTCATCTGGCCGGTTGGAACTGCTCCAACTGTCAGACAACAAAATGTATGTCCTTACCGACAGTGCCGAGCGAAGCCGTCAAAAATTTTTGCGTGGTGGTAGGACGATCTTTGGATTCGATGTTCGTATAGAAATGATCACCTCCTCTGCCGCTCCGAGGCCATTGCAGAGAGACTGGCCACCGAAGACTGTTGGCGACATATTGGACTGGCAAAGTGAGTTGGATGATGCCTGCAGGCGCAAAATTCGCGACAAGATCGCTTTAGCTTACCGAGATGGTGAGAAAGGAGCGCTGATTGTCATCGAGTCGCCAAAAACCGGCTACAGCTATGGCTTTCTTGTGCTTGAACTCCAAAAAAACCGTCCTGAGGGTAGCCGGTCCACTGATCAGCGGTTGCCGATTTTTGGCTGCCCTATTCAGCCAGTGCATATGATACGGCTTGATGAAAAGTACATTGCAGAGCGAAATATTCCCGGCCAGGCGACTTTGGTTGGTAAACGTATTGGCTTGATAGGGTGCGGCACCATCGGAGGTTTCCTGGCCGAAATGCTAGTGAAGGCGGGTGCGGGAAGCGGAGGCGGTGAACTTCGGTTGATCGATGACGACATTCTGATGCCTCAGAACATAGGGCGACACCGACTCGGTTTCAATCGATTACTAGAGGTGAAAGCTGAGGCTCTGGCTGAGGAGCTTCGGGGTTCTGCGCCATTGGCCAACTTAGTCTCACTTCCAGTTGACGCCAAGCAGGCAAATCTGGAAGGGCTTGATCTGATCATCGACGCTACCGGTGAAGAGGCTCTGGGGCATTGGCTTGCTAAGGCGGTCTCGGCTCCTCTCTTGCACGTATGGATCGAGGGTGCAGGTGTTGCAGTACGCTCACTTCTCAAGCAGCATGCAGCGCAAGGTTGCTACCGATGCCTTAGCGATATGAATCGTGAGGGAGCTTTGTTATCGGTGGTGGACGGCGTGTCACCTATTTTTGCGGGTCAGGGTTGTGAAGGGGTGTATGTGCCATTTCCAGCTTCTGTTTCTATTCAAGCTGCCGCTTTGGGATTGGATGCTGTACTGGCCTGGGTGGGTAGAAAATCATGGCCGGCTCTCTCCACGAGGCTTACAGATCAGTTTTTTGAATTGGCTACGCCAGATTGCTCGCCTTTGCGTCGTCAGGGGTGTCCTGCATGCGGTTCATAAATACGTGGAAATACCCCGCTACTGGCCAGTTCGTATACTTGAGCGATCAACCGCTGCAGGTGTTTAAAAAGTACATGCAGGAAGGCGTGGACACCAGAGAGGCAGGTGGGATACTGCTTGGCTACGTTCGAGGTGAGCATCTCGAAGTCATTGAGGCAACTGAGCCATCAAGGCTGGACAGACGCTTCAGGTTTCAATTTGAACGTATGCCCCACTCTCATCACCGTTTAGCGATGAAGCGGTGGAGGGAGAGTAATGGACTGATCCGTTATGTTGGTGAGTGGCACACCCATCCCCAGAACTACCCAATTCCGTCATCAATTGATCTGCGTGAGTGGCAAAAACTTGCTTTAGATCGACGCGATGGCAGGCCGCTGCTGGCACTTATCGTCGGATGCCAAGCGCTTCACCTTGAGTACATGTTCAGTACGGGTGAAAGGCAATTACTTGCTGACGCCTACGATGATGTTGCAGAGTCATCTAGCGAGTAGTCTTTGCTCGGTCAGTCTGGAGTAGGAGTTGTAAGGTTAGCTTTATTTACCAAGCGTGACGGCGGCCAGCCAAGGTTGTCCATTGAACTCTCGCTCGCTGGGATGGAAGCATAGCCGTAGTGGCCGCGGGGTGTGGTGATTCATTGTCGAGAGAGCCATCGGCTACTCAGCCAAGGAATTACGGCGTTAATCTCGACTGCACTTTTCGGCCTCCTAGGTGATCGCCACTGCGGGCGCCATCTTCATGAAGCATTGGCAGCGTGATCAATCCAATTCGTGCACAGCAGTAAAAGGAAGTACGTTCATTTGGTTGCGCGACGAAGCATACTTCAGGCATTCATCGCGTTTACCAATCCTGTTCCGCCTTGGCTTCTGTGTCGTAATTTACGCAGAAAGATGGCATACATCCCGCGGAAGCGGCGGTAGAAATGAGGGAAACTAACAACCCCCCCGCGCGAGGGAAGCCTCAGTCAGCGACTGGCTGGTGTGCTGCAGTAACTGGCGTGGGTATGGGAAATTGCAACTGACTTGACCAAGCGTTTGCATCGGATGTGACTAGCGCAAGGGTAAGTCTTGACCGGCAGGAATCGACCCATAGCAGCCCTTCACCAAGGACAGCTACCAGCCAAAAGCGTACGGTTGGAGTGGCACAGTTCTTACACCATATTACTAACTGCGCACCACTCCACTTAAGAATTTGTCGGAAACATCTGTTTCTTTTGCTTTCGTCCACTTGTGCTTTTCATGGAAAGATAGTTTCGCTCATAAATATCTAGTAGAGAGTTCATCTGCTTATCTACCGCATCATGCTTTTCCGGGCTTCTTAGCTTTTGAAGAAGCTTGCACAAAAATTTAGCTGATAGCTTTATTATCAGCGCTCCATGGCCTTGATAGATCTCTCTCACCCAATCGAGATCTCTGCCAGCAAGCAAGTGATCATCGGGATCCCTGTTAATAATAAATCCAAGCTTTCCATAGTTCCCAACAAGATATGACTGAAGCTGCCGATATTCATCAGGCCCCATGTCACTATAGTTTTTCGCATCAAAAATTACCTGCCGGCTTCGATAATCCGCAAAAACCCTTCGCCAAAATTGCGATTTTTCATTATTTGTACCAACAATATCTCGACGCTGTATTGCCGCGCCATTCGGGTGTGCCTCTATATTAATCAAATGTGCCGCAAAAACAATTTTCAGTGTCTCCAGGCACCAAACTTCAAACTCGCGATCACCTTCGCGACCGTGTGCAATTTTATCCAGCTGGGCAATAACCTGTCCAATTTTGGTACTGCGAATTTCCGGCGTAGTTGACTGAACCTTAATGTCGTATTCATCATTAATTTCTTCAGCCTCCCCCTCAGCGAGGGCATTTTTGCTGAGATTTAGACCAAGCCAGTAGCAAGGGTGAATTAATATTTTGTCATTATCCGAAAACCCTTTGTCCGGGGTGCGCCCATCATGGCAAAACGAATAAGACGATGAACTGCTATCGTGAACACCTATGAACCCTACGCTGTACAGCGATTGCAATAAACCGCTTGGGTGCAGAATTCGAGCTTCTGCTAATGCAGCATGATCTCCGGAAACTTCTATCTCCTCGAATGCAGTGCCTATTTTCAACAACGCTGACTTTGCTAACAATTCAGGTTCACCGTCTTTGAAGCAGGAGGTTGCTATCTGGATCGCTGGAAATATCCGCTGATATTCTTTCCAAAGATCTTCGAGCCTAGCTAGAGAGATAGACTGGGCAGCATATTCAAGGTCGCTAACAATCGCCGTGCTACGACTTTGTCTAGCTGCGCAAAAGAAAGCCTCATTAAGTAGCGAGAGCAAATCTCGGGGTCGATACAGTGTAAACTGCAAACACTTCTTAAAACCTTCGCGCCCTTGTAAATCACCCGCAGTGCAGCGATCCCATACCCTCTGATCTTTTTCCATGTCAAGATCAAATGATACTTTGAGCCTCCCTGTTGCGAGAATTAGTAGTTGCGCCCAATCCCAATGCAGCCGAATCACTTGCCCCTCAATATTTCTTGAGTAGTCGGGGTCTTCTTTTGCGAGTGCGCGATATATATTATCTCTCAAGAATACAATAGGGCGAATATATTCAGATTTTTTATTTAGCTCGATGGCGGCGTAGGCTAATCCAGCAATTATACCTATTCCAATAGCGTCGGGTTCATACCCTTCGTCCAACCTATCCATCAAAACTACTATCTTTCTTTTCGCGCTCCCTAGGAGATCAAGAACCTTTTCCTCCACCGATTCTAAATCTAAATTCCCAGACAGATCCCCTACGGCCTCTTCGCAAGAATCATTAGCTAGAAACTCTTTAGCAATTTTTCGACACTTTGTTAAGAAGCTCCCCTTAAAGCCCGCCCAACGATCTAAATGCTCACGTAAAAAATGATCTCTATCGACCAAGCTGGACGTTTTATAATTTCCAGCAATGTAGCATGCAATCTCCATGAGCAACGCATATCGCCATAATAACCTTGTGGCTGCGCGGGACAATGTGAACGATTCGGAAAACGGCTTCATCAGCGAGCGAAATCCAATTATTTCACTATCTTCTGGGGCGAAGCTTAATACAACTACTTGCTTATCTTTTTCCCAATGCTTTTGTAGTTGAATAAATAAAGCGCTCTTTCCAGTCCCCCTTCTCCCTACAACTACAGTTCTATCATCAGACTCAATTAAAGTGCGAAAGTCACCTGTAGCAACAAAAGCCTCATTGAGCATTTTTTTATCGTTTTCTGCTGTAATATCCCCGAGAGGATTAGACCTAAGCATACCTTGCATATCTTGCATTCCCTGCATTGAATCTGGTGATGAAGAGGAAGACGGGGCCTGGCGAGACTTCTTGCGCATCATGCTGTATTCCCAATCAAGAAAGCTGCTCCCTGAAGATTACTTCAAACCATAAGCGCGAGCTATAGATGTTCACAGCACCTCCTCCTAGCCCACCGTTGGAACCATGCTTTAGCTTTGTGTTGACTGTAGCAATAGGAGCCATTTATCTCGAGTCGGAGCATTCGATGGAGGCGTAGCTAGGAGCCCCCGGTGCCACGAACCTTCGGGGATTTTGAGCCGAGTTGCTAATTTAGCTTGGTCTGTTGCATTCGAAATCACACGCGCTGAATCGCCCAGGGTTTCCCAGTAACATCGAAAGTCCGCTCCTGGCCGATTGCCGCTCTGAACGAAGGGCTGCTATGGGTCGAAAGCGGTCAGTCGCGGGCGACTGCTAACGACCCAAAGCTGCCCGTGGCGACAGGTAGAAAACGGCCAGTAGCGGTCCCTCGCAACCGGTAGCTTTCGACCCAAAACTGCCTGTGGAGAGCGGCAGCAATCGGCAAATTGCGGACACAGCTGAACAGTAGTCCCGCCACCAGCCTTTTAGCCTTGAATATCCCGCAGTCTTCAAATGCAGAATCTACATACTTTAAATGGCTTGAAGTCTTCTGAACACGGAGGATTCAGGCTACAGCAATAGAGACCGGGAGACCGTGCGAAGGGCTGTCAGCGAGCGCTGCCAGGCCCCAGGCAAGCCTCGATCATTTCCGCGACGTCAAGCAAGCGCTCGCGCAAAGCGGGAAGCCAGACCACTGCCACGGACGAGTTCCGCTGTGCCAATTCAAGTACTGCCTGAAGCGCATGGTCCGAATGCCGCATTAATTCAACCAAATGAAGGCCGCTGGGACCATGGCTGCCTGCCAGCCAGTGCTTAGCGGTGCGTTCACTGGCATCGGTCCAATTGCGCAGCGTCTTGATTGCGCGATGTGACGTGCCTAATTCGGTACGTAAGGCAGCGGCTACGGCGCCGGCGTAGATTTCTGCATTGATTGGAAAAGGATTGCCCATTTTCGCGATCATTTTTCTGTGGCTCCTATTTATATTCGTTTGTGGCGCATCTGACGAAGGCCGGTAGGCGTAGTGCAATCTACGGCTTGGCATGGGTGTAGACCCCAAGCCGCTGAGGGGGCATCGATCAACAAATGAGACGAGCACAGCTATCCCTGGCAGAGGGCAGCAATAGAGCCGCTGCCTACGTCCGCATGTCGACGGAACACCAGCAGTACTCCACTGAGAACCAGCTAGATGCGATTCGCGTTTATGCGGCAGCGCATGAGCTGGAGATCGTCCGGGTGTACACCGATGCAGGGAAAAGTGGCTTGAGCCTTGATGGTCGGGAAGCTCTTCAGCAGCTACTTCGAGACGTTGACGCGGGTCAGTCCGAGTTCTCTGTGGTTCTGGTCTATGACGTAAGTCGCTGGGGGCGCTTTCAGGACCCTGATGTGAGCGCCAGCTACGAAGTACGATGTCGGCAGGCGGGTGTCAGGGTCGAATACTGCGCCGAACAGTTCGTTAACGATGGCTCACCGGTCTCCAGCATTATCAAGAGTGTTAAGCGCATGATGGCCGGTGAGTACAGCCGTGAACTGTCCGTCAAGGTATTTGCGGGGCAGTCGCGCCTGATCGAGTTGGGCTACCGACAAGGAGGCCCGGCTGGCTATGGATTGCGTCGTCAACTTATAGATCAGACTGGGCAGCCTAAAGCAATCTTGGGTCGGGGAGAGTACAAAAGCCTTCAGACGGATCGGGTGATCCTCACTCCAGGTCCTGAATCCGAACAACAGGTCGTTCAAGACATTTACCAGGCCTTTGTCAGGGAAGGTCGAACCGAAGCTGAAATTGCAACGCAACTGAATCGGCGTGGCCTACTAACAGACTTCCAGCGGCCCTGGACACGGGGCGTAGTGCATCAGGTCCTGATCAACGAAAAGTACATCGGTAACAACGTATGGAATCGCACGTCTGGCAAGCTGAAACAGCCCCGTACACCTAATCCAGTTGATCAGTTGGTGCGGGCGGACGGTGCCTTCTCCTCAGTGGTCGACCACGCCTTGTTTCTAGCGGCGCAGGCCATCATCCGTGCGCGGTCACGGCACTGGACTGATGAGCAAATGCTGGCCACGCTGAAGCAACTATTTGCGGAGCGAGGTTGTCTGTCTGGTTTGATCATTGATGAGCAAGAGGATTGCCCATCCAGCAGTTGTTATCGCCAGCGCTTTGGTAGTTTGCTACGCAGCTACAGCCTGATTGGTTATTCACCCGCACGGGACTACAGCTTTCTGGAGGCGAATCGCCGGCTGCGAGAGCTGTACCCGCAGATCTTGGTCGACACGCAGGAGCGCATTCGTCTTGTCGGTGGACGTATCTCGGTCGACCCCCAGACCCAACTGGTTTGGGTTAATGATGAGTTCTCGATCTCGGTGGTGCTGTGCCGCTGTCAATGCTCAGAGTCGCCGCGCAGACGTTGGCAGCTACGCTTCGACTTCGGTTTATTACCGGACCTGACGGTCGCTGTTCGCATGCTCCCAGGTGAGCAGGAAGTGCTTGATTACTACCTCTTTCCCATGATCGATTTGGCGGCACCTCACCTGCGTCTGGGAGACACTAATCCGCGCGAACTGGAACTTTACCGGTTCGACAGCTTGGATATCCTGGCGGACCTGAGTCGACGTATACCCCTGGGGAGCGCTGCGTAATGGCCACATCGGGAGAGCATCTTGCACTTCATGTGGCGCAGGCAGCGCCTATTGCGCAGATCCCACTCGCGGATATTCGCGTGCTCAACCCGCGTAGTCGCAATCAACAAGTGTTTGCACGCCTGGTGGAAAACATTGCGAGTCTGGGGTTGAAACGACCGATCACGGTGACCCGTAATGGTTCGAGTTTCGACCTTATTTGTGGGCAGGGGCGCTTCGAAGCCTTCAAGGTCCTGGGGGAGTCGGCCATTCCGGCGGTCGTGGTGACGGCGGCTGAGGCGGACCGCTATCTCATCAGCTTGGTGGAGAATCTGGCGCGACGCAAGCATTCGAACCGCGACTTGCTGATGGCGATCAACGTACTGCATGAGCGTGGTTACTCCATCAGGCAGATTGCCCAGAAAACCTGCTTGAACCGTGCCTATGTCGGCGGGATTCTGATCCTGTTGCGGCAAGGAGAGGAGCGCTTGATCGCTGCCGTCGAAAAGGGCTGGCTACCGATTAAAGTCGCGATCCATGTGGCACGGTCCGACGATGCCCAGGTCCAGGCCGCCATGGTCGAGGCCTATGAAAGTGGGCTGTTGAAAGGGGATGAACTCATCAAGGTGCGCCGTCTGATCGACCGTCGACGGGTTCTAGGGAAAGATTATGGTAAGCATCAGGGAGGCGAGCGCATGACCACTCCCCGCCAGTTGCTAACCGCCTATCAGACTGAGGTGCGCCGTCAGCGCCTGATGGTGAAGAAGGCCGACATCAGTGAGCAACGATTGCTCTTCGTCGTGACCGCATTGCGTCGGTTACTAGCCGATGAATTTTTTCGCTCAATGTTACGCAGCGAAGGCATTGATGATATGCCGCAGGTATTGGCCGAGCGTATTCAGGGGGACGCATGACTGTCGTCAAGCGTGCCTTTGAGCCTGATCTAATTACCGTCCGCCTATCGCTGATCTTGCCCTCTCGCCAAGTCACCCACGATATGCTGACCTCCGTCAAGTATGCGGCGATCCTAGCTTCCATCCGTGAGCTGGGGGTGGTTGAACCGCTTGCAGTGCATCCCGAGCCGGTTCACGGGGCAGGAGAGGAGCCCCGTTATCTGTTGTTGGATGGTCATTTGCGACTAGCTGCGCTCGTACAGTTGGGTGCAAAAGACGCGTTGTGTCTATTGGCGACAGATGACGAAGGCTTCACCTACAACCGGCAGATCAACCGACTTACCCCAATTCAAGAGCACAAGATGATTCTGGAGGCCATTCGCAAAGGAACGACCGCCGCGCGGATTGCCGAAGTCTTGAGCGTCAACGTTGGACACATCCGCGAGCGCCAGCGTTTGCTGCGGGGAATTGCGCCGGAAGTCGCTGAGATGCTGAAAACGCGAATGGTCAGTCAGGCGGTCTTTCGTGTGCTGCGCAAGATGAAGCCTATGCGCCAGATCGAATTAGTCGAGATGATGATGTCCGCTAACTGTTTTACTGGCCGCTACGCCGAAATGGTCTTGGCCGCAACGCGTCCTGAACAGCTGGTCGAGGCAAAGAAAGTCAGTGAGGGCGTGACTGCTGAAGACATTGCACGCATGGAGCGGGAGATGGAAAAGCTCTACCACGACTACCGGTTGGTT
>Ga0182739_1001558_pt1 | contig 23668 bp, 18 predicted proteins | sample eDN5th30CBELigBY_FD_128873 | JGI IMG/M metagenome (GOLD analysis project Ga0182739, IMG submission 128873) | Enriched backyard soil microbial communities from Emeryville, California, USA - eDNA 5th pass 30_C BE-Lig BY (version 2) (version 2) | ecosystem: Environmental > Terrestrial > Soil >... | reverse complement strand
CTCCACTTCAGCTAGTACCGGTCGGGAGTCTACGAAATCATACGTACTTGTTTTACCCTCTGCTATTTTCTGCTTCTCCAATCCATCCGTAATCATCGCGTTTTCACAGTGGATCAGTAATGTTTTATGTAGCTTAGCAATTTTCTTCATGCCTTCTAGGAGAGTAAAGTCATCAATACTTCTGAAATCTCCCGGTATGTCAGTTTGATAGGTGGAGAGAAAACATTTAAATGCGACAACTCCTGCATGGGCTAGTTCTTCCAGATGTCCCAGATTATCAGGTGTTAATGCACCATAAAAGGCATAATCAATAAAGTTTTTCCCAGATGCAATGTTCATTTTTTGCTGAAGAGCTGCCTTAGTTGATGTAGCGGGTAAAGCGTTAAGCGGCATGTCAATATAGGTTGTTGTCCCGCCTGCTGCCAGCGATTTTGAGCCTGTTTCGAAACCTTCCCAGTCTGTTCGGCCAGGCTCATTGATGTGAACATGTGAATCTACCATACCTGGTAAAATATACTGTCCTTTTGCATCGATTACTTTTGTTGAATAATTTCTAGGAATTCTTTCTCCGATTGTTGTTATCTTTCCTTCTTCGATCCCAATTTCGGCTTCTAAAACTTGAGTTTCTGTCACAATTTTTCCATTTGTAATTATTTTGGAATTTGTCATGTTAAATTCCTCCTCTCAAATACTGGATTTTAGATCATAATAGCAAACAAACTTTTTTTTAGAAGTATTGTGTTAGGTAATTTAACAAGGAACTTGCCAACAGGTCTGTACGGATATGATGATAGATTTATATTTTGAAAGAAAAAACCTGACCTTAGATGAGAGGATGATTAAATGGAAAATTGTATAGTAGAAAAATTAAAGTGGTTGGCACAGTTTGGTAAAGATCGTCCAAATGGGATAACCAGGCTGGTTTATTCAGAAGCATGGTGTCAAGCACAGAGAGCTCTTAAATCATGGCTTGAGGAAGAGGGATTTACCGTAGAAATTGATGAAGTGGGAAATGTACTAGCAAAAGTGGAGGGGACAGTAAGTCCGGATGAAGTCGTGATGACAGGTTCTCACTTAGACACCGTCGTACATGGAGGAATTTATGATGGACAGTATGGAATCATAGGCGGAGCAATAGCGATATTAGAATTAATAAAAGAATATGGACCCCCGAAGAGAAGTCTTCAGCTCGTCGCATTTGCTGAAGAAGAAGGTAGCAGATTTCCTTATGCTATGTGGGGAAGTAAAAGTATGTTTGGGAAGGCTGGTATTGAAGATATAGAAGATATTACTGATTCAAACGGAAGGTCTATGAAAAGTGTTATGAAAACCCTTGGCTATACAGGTGTACAAGAACCGGTGGGAAATGTGGAGGCATTTATAGAGTTGCATATTGAACAAGGAAATGTTCTTGAAAAAGAAGCAAAAGATGTTGGAATTGTTCACAGTATTGTCGGGCAACGAAGGCTTTGTGTGACAGTTATTGGTGAGGCTAATCATGCAGGAACGACACCAATGGGATATCGTAAAGATGCAATGAAAGCAGCTAGTTCAATGATTCATCGTGTCTTAACAATCGCTGAAGAGACTGGAGATCCACTTGTTACAACCATAGGTACCATTGCGTTAGAGCCTAATATTTCAAATGTAGTACCAGGAAAAGCCATCTTCACTGTGGATGTTCGTCACATTGATGAAGGTATTTTATCAAGTGTGACTGAGTTGATGATAGAGGAAATGAAATCCATTTCTAAACGGAGTTCAGTGGAAGTAGAGATCGAAACATGGTTTTCTTCAGAGCCTATTAAGATGAACGACGAAATGATTAGAATAATGACGGAAAGCTGTGAGAGAAACAATGTTTTGTTTAAACATATGCATAGTGGTGCTGCACACGATGCACAGATTGTGGCAACTGCGGTTCCATCAGCAATGTTATTTGTACCCAGTACGTTAGGGATCAGTCATTCACCATTAGAATATACAAGTGAACATGCATTAAACATAGGTGTAGACATCCTAAAAGATACGTTAAGAACTCTTGCATACTAGCCAATTTAAAATTCTGAAAATTAAAAAAGTTCGTAAATAAACCTTACAAAAGGTTTGCGGATACAAATATTAAGAGAGATTATAGAGTTAAATTTGAACAGAAAACAATGAATTAGTTGTTTTCGAGGAAAGGGTGGTCATATGAGGTTGAAACGAAAAAACTGGTTGGTGATCTTTGCAAGTTTACTGCTTTTACTTCTTAGTGCTTGTGGAAATGCTTCAGAATCTGAAAAAGTGTCGACAGAATCCAATAGACAGCAGACAGATAGTGAAGTAAAACTTGGTTATGCGACTTGTGCCCACTGTTTACCAATGTCATTAACACCTGATTATGTTGAGGACATTACCTTGGAAGCCACAAATTTTGCTTCCGGAAATGATGTATTAACTGCCCTTGTATCAGGCAGCTTGGATGTTGCTCAGGTGACATATCTTCACTACATAACAGCTCTTGATAAAGGTTTTGATTTGGTGGCTATCTCAGGACAAATAAATGGAGGTTCAGAGCTCTTAGTCAGTAAGAACATCTCACTTAAGGAAAACGACTGGGATGGACTAAAGAAACTAATTGAAGAGCATAAGAAATCAGGTGAAAAGCTCCGTGTTGCAGCTTCACGAGGAAATGCCCAGGATATTCATATGCGCGGTGAATTTATACTAAATGGCATCGATCCGGTTAAAGACGTTGAAATCATCAATATTGCCAACCCGGCTGACCACGCAAGTGCACTTGGAAAGGGAGAAGTTGATCTAATTTCAACCGTAGAACCATTTGCTTCACAAATTCGTTTAAGTGGAGCTGGTAAGCATTTTGCCTTTCCATATGAACAAGCTGCTGGTAATTTAACAAATTTAATTGTTACACGTTCAGATGTTATTGATGAAAAAGAAGAAGAACTCAACAAAGTTGTGAGTGGAATCGTGAAGATGGTCGGTGACTTGGAAGATGATAAGGAACTATGGATTGACGTGTTAAAGGAGCATACATCTTTAAGTGAAGAAGTGGGGCGGGAAGCGCTGAAAAATTCTTACCCTGATTACCAAATGCACCAGGAAGAGACTTTGGCTATCGTGAAAATGATGAAAGACTTGAACTATATTCAATCAGATGTTTCAGACAAAGCTGTTGAAAATATGGACTATCAATTCTTGGAAAATGCAACAGGGAAAATACCTGAAGAATTAGGAAAATAACGATTATGGAAAGGATCAATTATTCATTTAGATAGTGTTATAGCTTCACTATCTAAATGAAATCTTTTGAAAAAGAAAAACGCAAAGGAGGATTTTATGTGAATTTGGCAGTGAGATCAAAATCTTTGACTATTAAAGTGATTGTTCCTGTTACAGTACTCGTTTTATGGGAATTGTTATCGAGAATGGGTGTCATATCAAGTGCTTTATTGCCTGCTCCTACTAGAGTGATCGAATCATTAATGGATTGGATATTTGGAACAACTGGTGTTGCGGAAACAAATAGCGGTCAGTGGTTAAATGATGCTGGAAGTAGTGCTATACGTGTTATTGCCGGTTACAGCTTAGCTGTTGTAAGTGCAGTAATCGTTGGAATTATTATAGGCTGGTGGAAATTCGCCGAGAGATTGGTAGAACCAACCATTCAAATGCTTCGGCCTATTCCTCCGGTTGCATGGATACCCCTTGCTATTATCTGGTTTGGAATTGCAGATAAACCTGCCATTTTCCTTGTGTTTTTAGCGTCGTTTTTTCCAATCTTGATTAATACGATTCATGGAGTAAAAACTGTTGATAAGAATTTAGTAAGAGCAGGAGGAATGATGGGAGCTAATCAATGGCACACTTTACGATATGTTATTCTTCCGGCTGCACTACCCAATATTTTAGCCGGGATGAGAATCGGTGTTGGATCTGCATGGATGCTGACCGTTACCGCCGAAATGGTCGCAGTTAATAGCGGATTAGGATATGTACTTTGGGATTCCTATTATTTCCTTCGGTATGATCTAGTTATCGCTAGTATGGTAAGTATCGGATTCTTAGGTTTTACAACTGATTTGGCCTTAAAAAAATTTATGGAAGCTGTATTACCTTGGCAACGTGGAGCTTCTATTGAAAGTACCCAATCTTAGGAGTGATAAAGATGGCATTTTTAGAAGTGAAAAATGTTGAGAAAATATTTAAAGATGAAAAACGTGGTACAGAACTGCAGGCACTTCAGAATATTAATTTTTCAATAAAAGAAAATGAGTTTGTGTGTTTATTAGGTGGGAGTGGGTGTGGGAAGTCAACCTTACTAAATATGATAGCGGGATTTGAAAAACCAACCTCAGGAGAAATTTTAATGGATGGTAAAAAAATAGAGAAAATGGGTGCCGATCGTGGGATGGTGTTTCAACAACCTACTTTGATGCCTTGGCTATCAGTTCAGAAGAATATCTCTTTTCATTTAAAGTTGAAGGGGTTAAGTTTACGTCAACAAAAAATAGAAGCACAAAAATATATTGATATGGTTGGATTAACAGGCTTTGAAAAACATTATCCGCATGAGCTTTCAGGGGGAATGAATCAACGTGTAGGAATTGCGAGAGCTCTTTTACAAAATCCCTCCCTTATCTTAATGGATGAACCATTTGCAGCACTTGACCCATTTACAAAGGCGGAAATGCAGGAGGAACTAGTAAGGATTTGGCAGGAAAACAAACGAACGATTATATTTGTAACACACTCAATTGAGGAGGCTTTAATACTTGGTACAAAAATTATTGTACTTAGTAAACGACCAGGCAGAGTAAATAAGGTTATTGATTTAGATATGAGCCGTCCTCGTGATACAACATCGACAGTTTTCAATCAATACAAACGTGAAATTCTCGATCTTATTAAAGAGAACAAAGATCAAACAGAACCAAAAAGGCAAATACAGATCATTTAGGAGGAATGTACGTGTGCACGATGTTCATGAAGTTGCACAAAGAAAGTGATATGTTATTTGCAGCTAAAACTGTCGATACACCTGAAACAGTACTCACTTTTGACCGCAAAAATAGCATATCCAATGGCTATAAATATCTTTATTTTAAAATGGGGTGGCAAGAAGGAATCAATTCGGGAATGAATGAAAAAGGCCTTACAATCTTGTCCTCTTATGCAAGTACAAGTAAGGAATTACCTATTCCTGAAATAAACGGTGAAGACATAAGAGGGATTGCAAATGAATCTGTACTAAGCAAGTGTAGTACGGTTCAAGACGGATTGAATCTGATGGAAATGGTATTAAAAGAACAACCAAGTGGTGTTGGAGGGATCCATTTCCTTCTGGATGCAACTGGTAAAATGGCCATACTTGAGCATGATCCTATTGAGAGAGTTCTTAATAAGAAGGTTATAGAATCAGATTATGCTATCCGCTCTAATGATCCACTCTTATTACGTAATCGTAAAAATCTTAAACAGAAAGAATGGGAGGATCGTAATCTAAGGTACTCTCAAGTTAAAGAGTCGATGCCGCAAATTCAAGGTGAAAAATGGCTGGAATCTGTAAAGAATCTCCTTGGTACCCACACTTCAGAAGGTGAAAAACAGGATGGGCAATTATGCATTCATCATTTCAATAACCTGGGATCAAGAAGTAAGGACTTAACCACTCATACGACTATGACCGCATTAATTTTTGATGTGAAAAACAGGCAATTAATATATTCAGAGGGTCCTCCATGTCATGGTCAGTGGAAGGTCTTGTCAATTATTAAAAGAGGTGCTTAAATGTTGTATTTATTGAAAGGAGATATTATCACATTAAATAAGAACTTCGATATATTAGATCAATCTGCTGTTGTGATAAAGGATGGTTATATTGAAGATATTGGCGAATTCAAGGTCCTCACTCAAAAGTACCTATCAGCTGAATATGTTGATTGTTCGTCAATGATGATCATGCCAGGCTTTGTTAATCCTCACTATCATGGTGCCCTTGTTGTCAATCGTGGTGTAGGGTCAGACACTGGTGTTCCGCCATTATATTCACGAAATGTTCCTCAGGGAGTTTTATTATCAGCTGAAGAGTGCGATATGTTTACCATCCTGGGTTATATTGAAGCACTTCGGGCAGGAAATACCTGTATTGGAGCTAATTACATTCATTCTGAAAAAAGTCTTCAAGTATTAGAAGAATTGGGGCTTCGAGCTGTTATAAGTGAACGGGTCCATAATATCGATTTTTTCCGAATACCGGAAGGAATTTATCAGCTCGATAAAAACGCGCAGGAAGAGACTCTTTCGAAGAATATAGAACTTATTAAAAAATGGCATGGTCATGCGAATGGACGAATTACCTGTCATCTCGGACCTCATGCCCCAGATACATGCTCTACTGATTTTTTGGAGAAAATCATTTCACTTGCAGACCAATATGATGTCGGCATTACCACCCATCTTGCACAAAGTAAAATGGAGGTAAATGAAATAAAGCGAAGAGACGGTATGACACCAGTTCAGTTATATCATGAACTTGGAATTCTTGGTCCTAAAACAGTAGCAGCCCATTGTATTCATTTAACAGAGGAAGATCAGGAATTACTTGCTAAAACGAATACCAGTGTTGCCCATGTTCCGGAAGGAAATCTAAAAAAGGGAGATATAGCTCCAATATCTTCTTTAGAAAATAAAGGGGTAAACGTTGCTATATGTACAGATTCTATGTCCGGGAGTATGTTCGAGTCGATGCGCTTTGGGTTGGCTGTTCACAGATTATCCAGTGGAAAAAGAAAAGAACCAAAGCCTCAGCACATAGTAGAAATGGGAACAATCAAAGGAGCTAAAGCACTTGGACTGGAGCTGGTAATAGGTTCAATTGAAGTAGGGAAGAAAGCAGATCTAATAGCGATCAACAAAAATAAGTATCACATAGCACCTATTGTCTCTCCTTACGGCACCCTTGTTCATTCAACTCAAGCAACAGATGTGGAGCATGTATGGATAGACGGAGAGTGGCGTGTAAAGCATGGTAAAGTGATAGGGATTGACGAAGAGGCATTTTGTGCTCATATTCAGGAAATATCTAATCGGTGCTGGAGCCGTTACACATAACAATAGAAAAGGAGAGAATGATGACTCAATATTCAATAGAAAAAGCAAAGCCTTATTACGATCAAATTTATCATAAAATTAGAGAAATGATTCTTTTTATGAAACTAAAACCTGGAGAGCGAGTGTATGAGGCAAGAATGGCGCACCTTTTCAATACGAGTCGCAGTCCTGTACGTGAAGCTGTAAAAGCACTAATCAAAGAGGGATTGTTAGTATCTGATGAAAAATCCCGTATTTTCGTTTATGAACCAACATTTGAAGATATTATTGAAATCTATCAATGCAGAATGGCACTGGAATCTCTTGCAGCAAGATTAACTGCAGAAGTAGCAACACCCTCTCAAATTAAAGAGATTGGTACGATCATTGAGGAGACAGAACGTTACCTTTCAAACGAGGAAGAAAATCGTGAAAAATTGATTCTTTTAAATACAGAGTTTCATCATCTTATTACAAAATTCAGCAAAAACAATATACTAATTAAGCAGTTAAAAGACATTAATTCCTTAAGTTATTTCTTTCGGGTTCTTAACTTTAAGGGAAAGAACCGCGGACGGGAATTGTTTGATGAACATAAAGAAATCTATGAATGTATTAAAAACCGTGAAAGCCATAAGGCTTCATCTGCAATGATGAAACATATTGAAAATGATCTTACTCATTTTCATGAAATAAATGGCTAACAATAAGAGGAGGAAAAGAAATGAGAAAAGAACCGAAGAAAATTGGGATGTTAACACCATCATCTAATACAGTACTTGAACCTATTTGTGCCGAAATGGTCCTTCAGTTAGAAAATGTAACATGTCACTTTGCACGATTCGAAGTAACAAAAATTTCACTTGAAGAGGATGCTTTAGATCAGTTTGACTTTGAACCAATGCTAAAAGCAGCTGAGATGCTTGCTCATGCTGATGTTGACATCATTGCTTGGAATGGAACATCAGGTGGTTGGTTAGGGTTTGATGTTGATCATGAACTATGCCGCAAAATAACGGAACGAACCGGAATTCCAGCCACAACTTCCATGTTAGCGCAGGTAGAAGCGTTTAAAGAGAATAATATCCAAACGCTTCACCTTGTTACACCGTATATTCCGGAGATTAATCAACTCATTTCAGAGCAGTATGAAAAGCACTGTGGTATTCGTACGATACAAGCAAAAGGGTTATCTCAAACAGTTAATCGTTCGTTTAGTCAAGTAACAGATGAACGAATTGAAGAGATGATTCAAGCTGTATCAGTAGATAAGGCGGACGGAATTAGTATTGTATGTACAAACTTTCCAGCTGTAGAAAAAGCTGATTTTTATGAAGAGAAATACGGATTTGTTATTTATGATACGATTAACACTTTGTTATGGCAGTGTCTTCGTTTGCTCGGTGAAGATCCATCTGCAGTAAAAGGCTGGGGGAAAATCTTTCATTCTGAAAAGTTATTAACAAATAAGTAATTTAGTAGAGAGGATGGAGAATATTGACGAAAATTTTTATCTCTGGGGAAATTCCAGACGTTGGGTACGAACTTCTCTCAGATTACAATTTAGAGGTATATAAGGGAGAAGAGTTAATTACAGAGGAAGAGCTTATTTCGGGAGTGAGTAACGCAGATGCTTTGTTATCTCCTCTATCTACAAAAGTCACAAGGAAAGTAATCGAATCTGCACCTAATTTAAAAGTAATTGCAAACTTTGGAGCAGGTTTTGATAACATTGATATTGAGGCCGCCAAAGAGAATAATATTGAGGTTACAAATACACCGGGAGTTTCTACCGATTCAACTGCAGAACTAACGATGGGATTAATGTTAGCCTTAACAAGACGAATTCCGGAAGGGGACACCCTTTGTCGGACAACTGGATTTAATGGCTGGGCGCCACTTTTCTTTCTAGGAAAAGAGCTAACGAATAAAAAACTAGGTATTGTTGGCTTCGGAAAGATAGGGCAAGCCGTAGCTAAACGTGCCAAAGCCTTTGGTATGGACATATATTATACAGGTAGAAATCGCAAAGCAACTGAAGTAGAAGAGAAGTATGATGCAACATATCTTGACTTTACTGAACTTCTAAAGACATGTGACGTCATTACTGTACATACGGCGTACAACGAAGAAACACATCATCTTTTTACAAAAAGAGAATTTGCAACTATGAAGAAAGAAGCTTACTTTCTAAACCTCTCAAGGGGACCTGTCGTCAAAGAGCTCGACCTTGTTGAAGCTTTAAAAACAAAAGAAATTCACGGAGCAGCACTTGATGTATTTGAATTTGAACCACACATCACAGAAGAACTAAAACAATTTCAAAACCTTGTTATCACCCCACACATCGGAAACGCAACAATCGAAACAAGAAACCAAATGGCCAAACTCTCCGCCCAAAATATCATAAGTGTAATAGAACACAAAAAAAACGCTGACACCTGTATATTAGGGACAAGGGGACAGTTCTGTCCCTCTTGTTCGCAAAACCTGGAAGGGACATAGGGACAGGTTCCTTGTCCCAATCAGTCAGGTCCTGGTCAAAGTCATTAACTAGCATTTTGAAACCGGTAGCAACCTCCTGTTAAACCCTCTTACTTCACTAATTAAATCAAAACAACCCCACCATTTATCCTAATATTATCCTTTTCACATACGAAAAACAGGTCAAACGTAGGATATTCGTACATAGTGAAACAAATAGTGTTGACAATAATACCGTGTAAGATTTATATTGAAAGCGGTTGCAATATTATCAGAAAACTTACTTACTCTTTCCCCTCTATCGAATCCTTTTTCGCAACTATTTCTACATACCTCCAGACACAACATCTAGATATTCTTATTTAACAAAGAATTTTCTTACTTCTCAGACTAAAGCTGCTCTCAATGTTTATGTTTCATTCAAAAACTATTAAAAAACTTAAGGAGGAATCAGTTTGTCTAAAATTAGAAAAATAGTTTGTCTTCTTTTAACACTTGCAATTGTCCTAGGATCTCACTTTTCAATGACACCAGCCCACGCAGCAGAAAGTGAAGACGATTTTACAGACCAAGAATTAAAAAGTAACGACTATATCCTTTATTTCGTGAATGCAGGTGATAAAACGCCTGACAGTGTTGAAGGTTCAGACAAAATGGGGCTTTATTCAAGTAAAACAGAACAACCCTACGGTGTAGATCCAAAGACAGGAAAGAAATGGGGATTAGTGACCGAAACAACCTCAACTGCAGTCATTGATGGAAACGAAACAGATAAAAAGACGACACTACGATACTATAACGGACCTCAAACATTTGATAAAGCCATTGAATACAAGTTTGAGTTACCAGATGGTGAGTATGATATTTTAGTAGGATTTAAAAATCCATGGAGTGGAAGAAGCGTCAATATGATCGGTGAGGGACAAAATCTGTCTCAAGGTGATTATGAGATTGGCAGTTATAGCGAAGAAAAAGAGTTCACTTATCATCAACTTGCAGTAACAGATGGTGAGTTAGACCTTAAAATTCAAGGTCCAGCTTCAGCTACATTAACGAACTATAATGATCCATTAGTGAACTATATTATCATTAAAAAGTATGTGGTGATTCCAGTGTCTGATTTAGAAGGCAAAATTGCCGAGGCAAAAATAGAAGCGGAAAAGACGGATGTTTATTATCCGAAAGGAATTGAAGTCTTAAACACTGCAATTACGGAAGCTGAAGCACTGCTTCAAGATATAAATGAAAATGAATTAGATGTAGCAACAAAAGCAGTACAAGAAGAGATCCGAACGGCTATTAAACAATTAAATGACGGGATCGATGGACTTATGGTTAACACGCCAAATGAATCATTTAAACCAGGAGAGCCTTGGTTAGATACGAATGGTAATATCATTCAGGCTCATGGCGGCGGCATCATGTATGATGAGAAAACGGAAACGTACTATTGGTATGGAGAAGATAAAACAAACGGATATCTTCCTGCAACAGGTGTTCATGCGTATTCATCTAAGGATTTATATAATTGGAAAGATGAAGGCGTTGTTATGAAGGCCGTTGAAAACCGTGAAGATTTAGATACAGATCCATATTTTAAAGAGTTATATAAAAATAGATCCTCTGAAGAAAAGGATGTTATTTTCAGTGATATTAATACAGCACGAGGTGTTTTAGAACGACCAAAGGTGATTTATAACGAGAAAACAGATAAGTATGTGTTATGGCTGCATGTAGATGGACCATATCAGGGTTCTGATTCTAACTATGCAAAAGCAAAAGCCGGTGTGGCGATCAGTGATTCACCAACAGGACCTTTTGAATTCTTAGAAAGCAATCGTTTAAACAAAGTGCCTGAAGGATTTGAATACAAGGTCCAAAACACAGGAATGGCTCGCGATATGAACTTATTTGTAGACGATGATGGAACGGCCTATATCATTTATTCGAGTGAAGAAAATTATTCACTGTATATTTCAAAACTAAATGAAGAGTACACAGCAATAGCTGGAGAAGAATATGGAAAAGATTTTATTCGTGCCATTTACGATGGACATCGCGAAGCACCTGCTATGTTCAAATATGAAGGGAAATACTATTTGATTACATCTGGTGCAACTGGATGGGACCCAAACCCCGCTAGATACCATGTGGCAGACTCTGTGTTAGGAGAATGGAAGCCAATGGGTGATCCATCAGTTGGAGATGGAGCCTCAACCACATTCGGATCACAAAGTACGTATGTCATTCCAGTAGATCGTGAGAATGGTAAATATATTTATATGGGTGACCGCTGGAACAAAAATGATTTAACCAATTCAAGATATGTCTGGCTTCCGATTGAATTTGGAGACGAAGATGAAATCATCTTACAATGGTATGATGAGTGGAATTTGGATACGTTAGATCGAATGGGAAGAGTAACCATTAACACCGATTTACCTGAAAAAGTATCACTAAATGAAGTGCCAAGCCTCCCAAATGAGATTAATGTGACGTATTCAGGCAAGCAAATGGATACACCGGTTACATGGGATATCAATGAGGAAGATTTCTCTACACCTGGTACGGTAGTCGTTGAAGGTGCACTTTCTGAAGTGTCAAACAAAGTGATTCGAGCAGAAATTGTTGTCATTCCTGACAATGTGAAATATTTTGTCCATGCTGGAGGAGCAAAAACACAGGATTACACAACATGGTCATCTTATATGCATGACACACTTGTGAATAAAGATACGATCGACCAAATGTACGAACCAGACAAAGGTCAAACATGGGGCTATGTAGGAGATATCTCAAAGCCTGCCGGTGGTGAAGGTGATGATCTCTTCTCAGCACTACGATACCTTGTTGGTGGCAACGGTACTGATCTTACCTATAAATTCCAACTCGAAAACGGAAACTATACGGTATATACAGGTCTTTATGATCGCTGGTATTCCTCAACAAAAGGCTCTAGAAAAGCAAACATCCTCATAAACGATGAAGTAAGAACAGAGAACTATACATTCACAGATTCCTATGATGTTCTAGGTTATGATGTTGAAATTACTGATGGCCTTTTGGATGTAACAGTTCGCAATACAAACGCACCAGACCCGCAAATTAGCTGGATTATGATCGTAGAAGAGGAACCAAAAGATACAACAGCTCCAACTGGAGTCTTTTCAATCAATGAAGGTGCAGAATATACAAACAATCGAAACGTCAACCTTAGCCTAAACGCTGAAGATGACGCAAGCGGAGTAAACCAATTCAGAATATCAACAGATTTAGAAAACTGGACTAACTGGGAAAACTATACAACATCCAAAAACGTGGAATTACCTAGTGGTGATGGAGAGAAAACAGTACATGTTCAATACAAAGACGGCTCAGGAAACATAAGCGAAACCTATCAGCAGCAGAGTACACTAGATACAACAGCACCTGTGATCGAGTTTTCCGCTAATGAAGAATATACAGTCGATGCCACTATCTCAATCACATGTGAGGCTACTGACGAATTATCAGGAGTTGAAGCAGCTGATTGTCCAACTGTTGAAGGACCTGCTTACGAATTCAAAATAGGCGAAAATAAAATATCCGCCTCAGCCACAGACAAAGCCGGAAACAAAGCCGAAGTAGAACACACCTTCACAGTAACAGTAGACTTCGACAGCCTAAGCCGGCTAACAGAAAACTTTGTTACCAATGAAGGGATCGCCCACGCCCTTACAACAAAACTATCATCTGCAAAACAATCAGCAGACAAAGGAAACCAAAACGCTACCGAAGGAAAACTAAAAGCCTACACAAACCAACTATCAGCCCAAAGCGGGAAATCAATAACAAAAGAGAATGCTGAATTACTAAATAAGTTGGTTGAGGAGTTGAAATAGGGCCAGGGGGACAGGTTCCTTGTCCCGCTCGTTCACATCTCCTGGACTTAGAGTCTACTGTTGTTCTAATTAGGAAGGGAGTGTTCACGCACTCCCTTTTTTAAATATACATATAAAAAAATGAATTGTAGGTTGGATACAAAGTGAACACTAATACTTCTTTGAATTTTCAAAAGATGATGTTTTATATTATGGAAATCGTCTTGCCGATATGTCTGTATACGATACTAAATAGATTAATAGAATTTATTAACTAAGTTTCAATACAATGGCTTCCCTACCATAAAAAAATTAGGCTACCCTACTCTTAGAGAATGGCAGCCTAATTAATTATAAATCATTCTAGTTCAATGCTTTTTAAAACATCATTCCACCCAATAGTTCTGTAACGAATTCTCTTAAAGATTCGAATACCATATCAACCATAATAGCTATTGCCAGAAACGATAAAACATATGTAATTAACGCACCATAAATTACATCAACACCATCTTGGAATTGTTTTTTGAAACTAGCGATGACCAAAGGTGGTACTAAGAAAATACTTGTTAAGACACCAAGGAATGCAATAAATATGGATAGTTTTACCTTTAAAATTGAAAAAATAAGTGCAACCGCTAAAATAGCTACAGATGGAATAAGAAACGACCCAAAACGAGCAATTACTTCCTTGAAATTCACATTGACTCTTCCTAATTTAACTGCAGCAAATGTGAAGCATGCTACTAAAAAGATAAAGACTGCAAAGGCTATAGTAGGTTTAATGACAACATCAGTAAATGGTACTGAAATTCCTGTTTCCCCCATAAAATCACTAGCCAGTCCACTCATTTCTGCAAGAAAACCTTTAAGTGCAAAATACAACATTAATGGAATGAAAATAGAATATAAAACAATTGTTATAATACCGTTAATAAAGTGTTCCTGCCCAACATTAACTGAAGAAGCGTATGGTTTCTTAAGTACTTCTATAAAATAAGAAAAATATCTTTTTGAAACATTCTTCGCTCCTTCTAGGTATTGATTTGCCTGACTATCGACAGGTTGTGTTTGGATGGTAGTAGTTGCTGCAGCTTCGTTAAAAGTTCCGAAATGTAACGGGGAACCACACTTTTCACAAAATTTTCCACCCTCATTTAAATGTTGGCAATTTTGACATTGTGCCATGGTGAATCTTCCTTCCTACATATTATATAGATGAAAGATAAATGTAGGTCATCTTTCACATGTTTTCTCATTATATACAAATTCCAAGAGGTTTTGGGCTAAAACTAGAATTTTTTTCAAAAAATATAGTAAAAAAGTAATTTAATATCCCATTTTTGTGGATTTATAGATATACTTTGAAAGTACTAATTTTTATTTTATCTATATAGTAAGTAGGAGGAAGACCATGCAATTTTGTAAAGAATGTGGCAACAAGATGAAAGAAGGTGCACAGTTTTGTAATAACTGTGGTACTTCTGTGGGGCAAACAAAAGAAACTTCTAGGGTAACACCTAAACCTAAGAAACCAATGACGAAAAAAACAAAGCTATTATTAATTATTGGTGGAGCGGCAGTTATTTTATTGTTTGGCGGGTACAAAGTTGGTGAGGCTCTAACATCTGAGTCCCGACTTATTGAAAAGTTTGAGAATGCACTTAATGAAAATGATGCAAAAGCAGTAGCAAAGCTACTAACTTCGAATGACAAAAAAGTTAAAATTAATGAAACAAGTGTAAAAGGATTATTAAAATATTACAAAGAAAATCCTGAAGAAATCCGTGACACAATTGACACGTTAGAAACTCAATCAAAAGTTTTAAGAACAGAGAATCCAATGGAGGAATTAGAACTTGAAGATCTTTTAAATGAGTTTGCTGGAGATAGTCTGGTGAATTTAGAGAAAGATGGTAAGTTCTTACTTTATGATAATTATCAGTTAAACATAGATCCTGTGTATTTGGAATTAGGAACAAATTATAAGGATACTTCATTATTTGTAGATGGTAAGGAAGTTGGAAAGGCAGATAAACCGGAATACGTGTCTACATTCGGTCCCTTTTTACCAGGTTATCATAAAATTGAAGCAAAATTAAAAACAGATTTTATTGATTTAGCTGTCGAAGAAGAGGTTTTTCTAAATGAAATGAATGAGAAGCAAAATGAATATGTTGAAATTGATGCCGATGAAGTGACTGTTTCTCTGCCAGAAGGAATGGAAGGTTCGGTTAGCTTGCTCATTAACGGGAAAGATGTCGGAGTGAATCCCTTAGAAAATCCAACCTTTGGTCCGGTTTTAACAGATGGAACGATGAAAGTACAAGTAGTAAGTGAGTTTCCTTGGGGGAAAATTACATCTCTTGAAACACCTATTACTAGTGACTATGTCCAAGTAAACGTAATAGATGATACGGTACGAGAGCAATTAATGAATACCGCACATGAGTTTAACATGCAACGCGGAGAAGCATTTGCAAAAATGGATGCAAGTAAACTAATAGTCGCTACAGAAGAATACACAGATATGGTTATCGAAGAGGCGAAGTATTTCCAAGAACAAGGGCAAAACGTAAAACTGCAATATTTATCTACAAACTTTGATGTTGGTTCAACATGCCTTGAAAAACAGGATGGTAAATGGGTTGCATACATATCTGGAGAAGTGAAAACAAAACAAACGTTCAGTTATGGAGAATTTGATTCTGAAATGGAAGAAAATGTGATGACCACTCGATTCTACTTTGTTTATGATGAAAAGAATAAGAAATGGCTAGTCAATACAATTGGAGATTCATTCGAATATGATCCTTCTAATGCAAAGGAACTTGTAGCAAAAGAACCAAAAACATATACAACCAAATGGTCAAATGAGACAGAAGAAACTGTAGAAGCTACAACTACCTCTACAGAAAATGCTGACTTAACAAATAGCGGAAATGCTCCTGAAGAATTAGTAAATTTAACGGAAGATTACCTGAATGGATTAGTTAGTGCAATAAATAATAAAGATTTCAATGATGTGAAGCCTTATTTGCTAGAGGGAAGCGACTTATATCAAGACCAACAAAATTTAGTGAAAAACCTCGGTGAAAAGAATATTAAAGAGCAAATTGTTTCAGCAGATGTTACGGACTACTGGTCTGAAGGCGGTGAAGCAGATGTGCATACAAAGGAAAGAGTGAAAATAATCTATAACGATGGAACATCAGAAACAAAAGAATATGAATGGATTTATTCAGGTGTTTCGATAGGTTCAGAGATGTTTTTTGAAAGAATATCTGAAAAGGAATAAAGGTTTCCCGAAATGTGAGTAAGATTGAAATTGGGAATTAAATATATTGATTTTGTTAAGTAAAGTTGCAACTGAATATTGTGAGGGTGGTTGTCACTCTTCTTTCCTTAAAGGAAAGGAGGTGATAAATAGATTATAAACAGTTATCACATGCAATGAAATTTTGAATTAGCACTATTAAAAGAAGTAAAGAGGAATTCTTCTTAAAGATTTTAAGTAATGTATACATTTTAAAATAGAGTTTTGGAAATAATAAGCAAAAAAACTAGGATGAATCTGCTATGCTCTTAGATGGTGAAACACAAGCTTTTATTGTTATTCCAGGTATACTGCTTTTTTATCTTTTCATTGTATTCTTGTTTGTTAAATTTGATAAATGAAAGAAGTTATTTAGAGCCAAACAATACTTGTTGGCTCTTTTTTATTCATATAAATTCACCCTATGTTTCGTGTTATGATGAGAGAAGAGGGTTAAGGAGGCTATCAAAATGGACACAATTATTTTTGATGTAGATGATACATTATATGACCAAGCACGTTCCTTTCATCAGACATTTCGAACCATGTTTGAAGGGCTGTTTACAGATAAAGAGATTGATCAAATCTATAGAGTAAGTAGAAAGCATAGTGAAATCCTGTTTGATCAAAGTGAAGCTGGTGAAATAACCCAATTTGAATGGCAAACTGGGCGGATTATCAAGGCATGTAACGATTTTAATATCCCCATAGATATAGAAAAAGCGGAAGCATTTCATCACCTTTATGTCGAGGAACAACAGAAAATCATCTTATTTGATGAAGTGGAAGAATTATTAGAAGCTCTTCACAAGGAAGGGAAGCAGCTGGCAATCCTGACAAATGGAGAGGAAAAGCACCAGGCGAAGAAGATCGAGCAATTAAAGCTTACGAGGTGGATTCCTGCAGAAAACATCTTTATTTCCGGCACGCATGGATTTGCTAAACCAAAACGAGAAATCTTTGAAATCATGGAAGAAAAACTGGGAATTCATAAAACCAAAACAGTTTATATCGGAGACTCTTTCGAAAAAGATATCATCGGAGCAAAGCAAGTTGGCTGGCAGGCAATCTGGATGAATCACCGTAAAAGAAAATTACCCGAAAACGCTGCCTTTAAGCCAGATCAAGAAGTATATAGTGCTAAAGAATTATTGGAGTTGTTTGTAGGGGAGTAGGTAGGGACAGAGGGACAGGTTCACTGTTCCAGTTTCTCAATAAGAGATGATCACAGGCCAGCTTGGAATTTGTCGAAGATTGTTAGAATAATAGCAGAGTGTAACGTGATAGAATTGAGACGCAACTAAGTATTGTAAGGGTGGTTGGTTGTTATTCTTCTTTCCTTAAAGGAAAGGAGGTGATAATCATGGAAACATTTCTTGAATTTCTAAAAGAAATTTTGAAGGGGATTGTGCGTTAAATAGGTGCCTATTTCTTTCGGAAGAACATAGTAGAAAACAAGAAAACCACCCGACGCCGTAGGAAGCAAAAGGGTAGTTCTCAAAGAAAATAAGTTTTGACAACCACCACCCTAACGGTAGAGGTTGCAGGGAGAAGTGTTCGCGCACTTCTCTTTTTCATTATATTCCCATTATACATAATATTATTCCTAAAGGAACCACCCTCTCTTTAAGTAAGGAGAGGATAGTATTTCAAGATTTAGGGTGAATTAAGCTTAGATGAATTATTTCTCTTTTTGTTCGATATAGTTAAGGTCCTCATTTCGCTCCATTTAGTAATTCTTTAATTTTGGATCTATTTTCCACTTCTATATGTTCTTCTACAGTTGCTACTGTCTCTACATTATTATCTTTTTTTCCTATTAAACAAATGATTAATTAAACACAAAACTGGTAGTTTGCCAGTTTCAAATAATATGATTTCTGCATGTAATATAAAAATGAAAGAGAAGAGATAAGGTATATAGAAAAATATCTTCTCTCTCTTATTGAAGTATCATTTTTAAATAAAGGGGTGTGAAAATGAGTGCTGATAAATATGACTACAGTATTAACTTTATTCTAATTGTCCTATTTATCATGTTAATCATCATTGCCGCTGAAGTTATTGATGGAATTCTAAGATGGTTACTTATCTAAATGAATTGAGTAGGAATAGCAGGCTGCTATAAGTAGTCTGTTTTTTATGATTTTCAATTGTTCTCAATCGTAAGGATAAGCCCTTATAAAATGCTTTCTCATTTCTGAAATATCTTCAGAACCTTTTCAACTAAAGATTCTTTTGGGCGGTATGCCTCAAGTTCTTCAGTATAAAATTGAAAATTAGCTTTCCCTCTATCTTTTGCTAAGTACATCGCCTTATCTGCATTTTTAATTACGTCTTCAATATCATGACCATCATCCGGATAAGTTGAAATTCCAATACTTGGTGTTACAGATACTGTTTGATCATTTAGTAAGTACGGTTTAGCTGTGTTAGTCAAAATCCGTTCTGCAATCATTTTTATTTCTTCTTTATGAGTCTCTTCGATGACGATGATAAATTCATCTCCACCTATCCGTGAAATGAGGTCTTCTTCCCTTACACCACTATTTAAACGATTTGCTACTTCTTTAAGAAGCGCATCTCCAGTATCATGTCCCATAGTATCATTGATATTTTTAAAACCATCTAAATCTAAGAACATAATTGTAATATCATGTTCTTTTCTTTTGGCTCGGGATATAACTTTTTTCAAATGACTTCGTAGCATGATTCTGTTTGGTAAATTGGTTAAAGAATCATAATAAGCCATTTGCTTTAAATTTTCTTCTGTTTCTATTTGTTTTGTAATATCTATAACGATTCCAGAAATGGAATCTACTTTTCCAGTAGGATTAATACTAATCTTTGTTCTTATTTCAATCCATAGAAGGTGATGACTGTCTAACTGAAGTCGTAACCTAGAAATAGATGGATAGCCTGAAAACCAAGCTTTCTTATCCTTCAAAAATTGTTGTTTATCTTTTGGATGTACTTTTTCTTCCAAGTGACTAAGTTCTGAAATGCTGCTAGTCAAATTCAATAGCTCTTTAAGACTATCAGAAAAAAAACATTGAGCTTTCTTCATATTTATTGAAAATAAAGGAACAGGAATTTCCTGTATAAATTTCCCTAGTTGAGTTGCTTTTTTCTCCGACTGTTCCGTTTGTTTTAGTAGTTCATCATAGCGTGATTTCGATTCTTCGTTTTTTATAGTTAGCTGATTATTTTCTTTGTAGTACATCCAAGTAGGAAATAGGAAAGAAAAAGATAGTAGCGAGAGAGGAACACCGTTTTGCCAGGATGGAACAGTAATGTATATCGTTATATTGATAGCTAAAAGAATAATAATGGCCAATAACCAGACCATATTCCAAACTTTCATTTTTCCACATCCAATATTAGAAAGATAATTCAATAATAGCATAAATCTAATTAGTTATTCGACATTTTTCTACAAATTCGGACAGTGGAGGCAGGGACAATGAACCTGTCCCCCTGTTCCAACCAGTCCCTTAAATTGGTAAGCGATAAAAAGTCGTTTTTACCTCAACAACCTCCTTTTGAAACCGATATTATTTATGGATAGAAAAACGAAATTGAAAACAGAAGGAGATCATGAAGTGAAGCTATTAAGAAACCTGAAAATGATGAAAAAGCTGCTGATCATCATCATAGTCAGTGCATTATCTCTCGGTACAGTTGGCTATATGGGATTGCATTATATTAATTCAATGGCAAAGGATTCGGAGGAAATGTACAAGGATAGTCTCATTCCGCTTAATTCGATCATGCAAATTAGAGTGAATGCAAGAGCGAGTGATGCTTATACAATTGAACTGCTTGTAACAAAAGATCCTGAAAGAAACATAGAATTACGTGATGAAATTACGTCCGCATGGGAAGAAGCGGATGCTATTATCAATGACTTAAAAGGGAAACATTTGAGTCCTGAAAATGTAAAGTTGATTGATGAATACACAATGAAGGCCGAAGCATTAAGTTCGACCAGAGATCAAGTTATTAAATTAGCTCTTGAGAACAAAAATGAAGATGCATATGATCTGTATTTGAAATCTGTTGAACCAAATCGTAAGGCATTAAATGAAACATTAAAGAGTATGCAGCAAAACAATTTGACCTACGCCACTTCAATTAACGATGAGAACACAGAAAGAGTAGACCAAGTAACGGCGTTTGTTTTCATTATTATCATTATTGCACTTATTCTTTTAGTCGTACTTAGCACGATCATCGCACGTATGATTGTAAAACCAATTCATGAAATGAGGAATCTGCTTTCAAAAGCAGAAAATGGAGATTTTACAGGCAAGGGAAGCTATCAATCGAAAGATGAAATGGGGGAGTTAACTTCTTCATATAATCAAATGTCAACGACACTACAATCGATTTTTACGACAGTTAATGATTCCACACAGCAAGTAGCATCGGCTGCTGAGGAACTAAGCGCAAGTGCTGAACAAAGCACCAAGGCAAGTGAGCATGTCACGATCACTATTCAAGAATTAGCATCCGGTTCAGATGTACAGGTTCAAAATGTCGATAAAAGCTCTGAAGTGATGAACGACATCATGGATCATACAAAATCGATTTTTGATAATACAGAAAAAATAACTAACGATGTTTTACATGCTTCAAAAATGTCTCAAGATGGAAACCAGGCAATCGAGCAAGTAAATAAGCAGATGGATTCCATTTACAATAACGTAACAAGCTTATCTCAAGCAGTAAAAAGCCTGGATGAACGGACATCTGAAATTGGGCAGATATCCAACGTCATTTCAGGAATTTCAGCACAAACAAACCTATTAGCTTTAAATGCAGCGATCGAAGCAGCCAGAGCAGGAGAACATGGAAAAGGCTTTGCGGTTGTAGCTGATGAGGTAAGAAAGCTTGCGGAAGAATCAAATAAATCAACTGAACAAATCTCAAACTTAATTTCACTAATTCAAAAAGATGCCGAAAACACACTAAACACAATGAATAAAGCATCCGAAGAAGTGAATTCAGGTATCAAGGTTGTCAACACAGCAGGAAGCTCATTCCAAAAAATTGATATCGCCGTAAACAATGTTGTTTCACAAATTGAAGACATTTCAAAAGCCGTAAAAGATCTCACGGCAGGTACAGAGCACGTCACAAGCTCGATCAACGAAGTAAGCGAAGTGGCCAAAGAATCAGCATCCATCACACAAAACATCTCAGCCGCAACCGAGGAACAGCTGGCATCAATGGAAGAAATCTCAGCCTCCTCACAATCACTCGCAACACTAGCAGACGACTTACAAAACCTAATGAAGAAATTTAACATCTAATTTGGTACAGGGGGACAGGTCCCTTGTCCCGATTTTTTCGAAAGAACGATTAAACCATCACCCTGACCGTTGAATTTTAAGGAGAAGTGTCACAGGCACTTCTCTTTTTATCTTCCAGAATCAATCCCCGCCACCCCCACCGCAACTTGAGCAGGAACTCCCCCCGGAAGAGCAAGAACTACATGAACTTGTACTACAACTGGCAGTCCCGCAACTTGTACAACTTGATGTTGATGTACTTTTTTTGCTGATTTTCATATAACTTGAAAACTCATCATAATGAAAATAAGAAACAGATAAGACAGGAACAATCATTTTGTTGAAATTTTGCTCACTTTTGCATTTTCTCATTTTGTCGTGGATTACTCTTTTTTCATGATCTTTTATCTTATTAGCCGTTTTTTTCATGGAAGAGACCAGTGCAAGCACTGTATTCATATAATGGCTATCACTTTTAAAATATAAATCTATCAGTTCATTTTCCGATAAATATTTAAAATCATCTATGATATCAGGATGCACAGGATGCCTGAAAAATCCCTGATAAAGATGGATATTCTCTTTTCGGATGAAAAAAAGCTCAGCATAGATCCAATCGAAAAATCCCCGCAAATCAGGGTCAGGCTCTACTTTTACATTTGGACTGTGATGTAGAGTCGTTCCTAAGAATTTCTTTGAAAACTCATCATACTCACGTGTAAACATAAGCATTTGATGCCACAGTTCATCGACTTTGTCGCTAAACATGGGAGCTTCCTTTAAAAGAGAAGTCAAAATAAAATAACGTTTTAAGTCCAGAAGGCGCCATTTGTACTCATTTTCTTTTAGCCTATTTTCTCGATGTACCCTATCTTCTACATTTTCCATATAACTGTTACCAACGGATTTCTCGAGGTCGTCACTCAGCTTTTTTAACCCTTTTATTGGCCTTATTTCCAAAGTTCCTGGAGATAGACTGAATTTAAAAGAGCGCTTTTTGCGTATAAAGATAATCAATAAAATCACAACAGCGCCCAGGAATAACCATTCCACACCAATTCCCCCAATCTTTTCATAAAATCTTTATTCTAAATACGGTAATTCATTATGTAAGGTTTCATTTTTTACATATAAAGGATCTGATTGTATAGTACTTTTTCAGTCTAAACAAATAAAAAAGGTGATTTTTTAACTATTTATCCTGATCAGTTGGTCATGTAAGATGAATAAGTGTGTACTTATTACTAAAATTAGGAAATAAATCGATAATTATAAATTTCCATTTTAACATAAGGAGCGATCTCAAGTGATTTTTTCCAAACATTATCTTCCAGTTGGAAGTGTTGTAGGGCTGCATGATGACTCAAGACGGTTATTAATTATAGGAAGACAATTATTTTCAGAAACAAATCAAGTCATTAGGGACTATGCGGCTGTGAACTATCCAAACGGATATACGGATGCAAAAGAACAATTTATTTTATTTAATCATCAAGATATTCATGTTGTATATCATTACGGGTATGTCGATGAAAAGGAAATGCAGTTGGATGCTTTGTTAGCAGAAGCGGAAAAACGTGAGGATGATGATCATGGGGACAATTCGATTTAATAAGGAT
>Ga0182739_1001557_pt1 | contig 23676 bp, 33 predicted proteins | sample eDN5th30CBELigBY_FD_128873 | JGI IMG/M metagenome (GOLD analysis project Ga0182739, IMG submission 128873) | Enriched backyard soil microbial communities from Emeryville, California, USA - eDNA 5th pass 30_C BE-Lig BY (version 2) (version 2) | ecosystem: Environmental > Terrestrial > Soil >... | reverse complement strand
GCGACAACATCAAGATGGTGGTGACGCTGATCGCGCCGATCGCGATGGACGAAGGCCTGCGTTTCGCGATCCGCGAAGGCGGCCGCACCGTCGGCGCCGGCGTCGTCGCCAAGATCTTCGAGTAAGGCTTGCTGTTTCGTTCGCGATACGGCTATACTTGATGGTTCAGGGCGCTGACGCGCTCTAGTGAGTGAAGCCGAGCCTCGTGCCCGGTTTCGACTACCGCGAAAAGAGGTGCTGGATGTGCCTCGTGTTCGCCAGACTAAGGATGGGCGTCGCCGTTCTCCGATTCCGTCGCGCAGGATTGACGGAATCGATGGCGCGTACTATACTTTTCTGTCTGGCAGGCCGGGAAACCGGCCTGCCTGATTTTTCTCGGGAGCGACTTCGAGTCGCGTTCCGGCTCTTTTCAACAGGAATACGGCAATGGCGGACCAGAAGATTCGCATCCGACTCAAGGCCTTCGATCATCGGCTGATCGATCGTTCGGCCAGCGAGATCGTCGAGACGGCAAAGCGCACCGGCGCGCAAGTGCGCGGCCCGATACCGCTGCCGACCAAGATTGAGCGTTACACCATTCTGGTTTCGCCGCATGCGGACAAGGATGCGCGTGACCAGTACGAGACCCGCGTGCACAAGCGCGTGCTGGATATCGTTGACCCCAACGACAAGACCGTGGACGCATTGATGAAGCTCGACCTGGCGGCCGGTGTGGACGTCCAGATCAAGCTGCACTGAGCACGGCGATAGGACACGACGATGAGTATCGGATTGGTAGGCCGCAAGTGCGGCATGAGCCGAGTCTTCACCGAAGACGGCCGTTCGGTTCCGGTGACGCTGATCGAAGCGACACCGAATCGGGTCACCCAGGTCAAGACGATCGAGACCGACGGCTACAACGCCGTGCAGGTCACCGCCGGCAACAAGCGGGCGGCACTGGTCAACAAGCCGCTGGCCGGGCACTACGCCAAGGCCAAGGTCGAGGCTGGGCGCGGGTTGTGGGAGTTCCGCGTCGAGGCCGATGACCTGGGCAAGTTCAACATCGGTGGCGAGATCAAGGCGGACGAGGTGTTCCAGGTCGGCCAGAAGGTCGACGTCGCCGGCGTCAGCAAGGGCAAGGGCTTCCAGGGAACGATCAAGCGTCACCATTTCACGATGGGCGACGCCACGCACGGCAACTCGCTGTCGCACCGTTCGCCGGGCTCGATCGGCCAGCGCCAGACGCCGGGCCGCGTGTTCCCGGGCAAGAAGATGTCCGGACACATGGGCAACGTGCGCCGCTCGTCGATCAACCTCGAAGTCGTCAAGATCGACAGCGAGCGTCACGTGATCGCGATCAAGGGTGCGGTCCCCGGTGCTCCCGGCGGTCACGTCATCATTCGTCCTGCCGTCAAGGCAAAGTGAGGAGGACGCCATGGAACTGAATGTCATTGGCGCCAAGCCCCTCGCCGTTTCCGAAGCGGTGTTCGGGAAAGAATTCCGCGAGGACCTCGTCCACCAGGTCGTGGTCGCTTATCGCAACGCCGGTCGCGCGGGCACCAAGGCCCAGCTGTCGCGCTCGGACGTCTCGGGTACGACCAAGAAGTTCAAGAAGCAGAAGGGTGGCGGCGCCCGCCACGGCGACTACCGCGCACCGATCTTCGTCGGCGGCGGCGTCACGTTCGCCGCGCGTCCGCGCAGCTTCGCGCAGAAGGTCAACCGCAAGATGTTTCGCGGCGCGCTGGCTTCGATCCTGTCGGAGCTCAATCGCCAGGGACGCCTGAAGGTCGTCGAGTCGTTCGGTATCGAGCAGCCCAAGACCCGTGATCTGGTCGCGAAGCTGGCCGGCTACGAGGCGACGGGCCGTACGGTCCTGGTGGCCGAGAATGCGCCCGGAGCGCTGTACCTGGCGGCTCGCAACATTCCCTACGTCCACGTCGTCGACGTGGCGGGGCTGGACCCGGTCAGCCTGGTCGGCGCCAAGCAGGTGCTGCTGACCGTTGACTCGGTGAAGAAGATCGAGGAGTGGCTGGCATGAACGAGCGTTTGCTCGGCGTTCTGCGCGCGCCGCTGGTCTCCGAAAAGACCGCGCGGCTGCAGGAAGCCAATCAGTATGTTTTCGAAATCGCCCAGGCGGCGACGAAGGCTGACGTCAAGGCGGCCGTCGAGCAGTTGTTCGACGTCCAGGTCGAGGCCGTCAACGTCGTCACGATCAAGGGCAAAACCAAGGCTTTCCGGTCGCGGGTCGGTACCCGCGGCAATCGGCGCAAAGCATACGTTCGTCTGCGCGAAGGCCAGACGATCGACGTGATGGCCAAGGCCTGAGGGCGGACTAATTCATGGCACTGATCACACTCAAGCCCACATCGGCTGGTCGCCGCGCGACCGTTCGCGTGGTGACGCCGGGCCTCCACAAGGGTGACCCGTACGCGCCGCTGACCGAGTCGCAGTCCAAGACCGGTGGTCGTAACCACTACGGTCGGATCACGACGCGCCACAAGGGCGGCGGTTCGAAGCAGAACTACCGCATCATCGACTTCAAGCGCGACAAGGAAGGCATCGCCTGCCGTGTCGAGCGGATCGAGTACGACCCCAATCGCACGGCGCACATCGCACTGTTGTGCTATGTCGACGGCGAGCGCCGCTACATCATCGCCCCCAAGGGCGTGCAGGTCGGTGACCAGCTGATGGCCGGTCGCGACGCGCCGATCAAGGCCGGCAACACGCTGCCGCTGCGCAACATCCCGGTGGGTGCCACGGTGCACTGCATCGAGATGAAGCCGGGCAAGGGCGCGCAGATCGCACGCAGCGCCGGTGCGTCGGCACAGCTGGTGGCGCGCGAGCAGGGTCACGCGACGCTGCGCCTGCGGTCGGGCGAGATGCGCAAGGTGCCGGCCGAGTGCCGCGCCACCATCGGCGAGGTCGGCAATTCCGAGCACAACCTCGAGAAGCTGGGCAAGGCCGGCGCGAAGCGCTGGCGTGGCATCAAGCCGACCGTGCGCGGTGCGGCGATGAACCCGGTCGACCATCCGCACGGTGGTGGCGAAGGTCGTGCCGGCCAGGGCAATCCGCATCCGGTGTCCCCATGGGGCACGCCGGCCAAGGGTTACAAGACACGCAAGAACAAGCGCACGCAGCAGTTCATCGTGCGCGATCGCCGGGGTTGATAGGTACACGCCATGCCACGTTCACTGAAGAAAGGGCCGTTCGTCGACCACCACCTGCTCAAGAAGGTGGAAGTTGCCGCAGCCGCCAACAATAAGCGCCCGATCAAGACCTGGTCGCGCCGTTCGATGATCGTGCCGGACATGGTCGGGCTGACCCTGGCGGTGCACAACGGTCGTCTCCATGTTCCGGTCCTGATCAACGAGAACATGGTCGGACACAAGCTCGGCGAGTTTGCCGTCACGCGCACCTTCAAGGGGCACGGTGGCGACAAGAAAGCCGACGGCAAGAAGTAAGGAGAAGCACCGTGGAAGCGAAGGCTGTTCTGCGCACCGCGCGCATCTCCCCGCAGAAGGTCCGGCTGGTTGCCGACCAGGTGCGTGGCCTGCCGGTGGACCGCGCTCTGACTCTGCTGAAGTTCAGCGACAAGAAGGCCGCCCATCTGGTCTACAAGGTCCTGTTCTCGGCGACGTCCAATGCCGAGAACAACCTCGGCGCCGATGTCGACGAGCTCAAGGTCGCCCGCATCTTCGTCGACGAGGGTCCCATCCTCAAGCGGATGCATGCGCGGGCCAAGGGTCGCGGCACCCAAATTTTCAAGCGCACCAGCCACATCACTGTGGTCGTGGGCGAATAAGTTTCGAAGGACGGCAACGATGGGTCATAAAGTTCATCCCACCGGCATCCGCCTTGGCATCGCCAAGGACTGGAACTCGAAGTGGTTCGCCAACAAGCGTGAGTACGCCGAGTATCTCGCGGCCGATCTGAAGGTGCGCGAGCTGCTGCGCAAGAAGCTGGCCCAGGCCGGCGTCTCGCGCATCCAGATCGAGCGCCCCGCCAAGAATGCGCGCGTGACGATCCACACGGCCCGTCCGGGTGTCGTCATCGGCAAGAAGGGCGAGGACATCGAGAAGCTGCGCAAGGAGGTCTCGACGCTGATGGGGGTTCCCGCCCACATCAACGTGACCGAGGTGCGCAAGCCCGAGCTCGACGCGCAGCTGGTCGCCGAGTCGATCGCCCAGCAGCTCGAGCGCCGCATCATGTTCCGCCGCGCGATGAAGCGCAGCGTGCAGAACGCGATGCGCCTCGGTGCCCTCGGCATCAAGGTCAATGTCGCCGGCCGCCTCAACGGCGCCGAGATCGCGCGTTCGGAGTGGTACCGCGAAGGTCGCGTGCCGCTGCACACGCTGCGTGCCGACATCGACTACGGCTTCGCCGAGGCAAAGACCACCTACGGCATCATCGGCGTCAAGGTGTGGGTCTACAAGGGCGAGATCTTCGATCTGGCCGCCGCGACCCAGGAAGCCAAGGCCGAAGCCAGTGAAGAGCGCGCGCCGCGCCGGCCGGCCAAGGCCGCCGCAGCCGCAGGAGCCTGATCATGCTGCAACCGAAACGTACCAAGTATCGCAAGGTCCACAAGGGCCGCAACAGCGGACTGACCTATGTCGCCACCAAGGTCAGCTTCGGCGAGTTCGGCCTGAAGGCGATCACGCACGGCCAGCTGACCGCGCGCCAGATCGAGGCGGCCCGCCGCTGCATCACGCGCTACGTCAAGCGCGGCGGCAAGCTGTGGATCCGCGTGTTCCCGGACAAGCCGATCACCAAGAAGCCGATCGAAGTCCGCATGGGTAACGGCAAGGGCAACGTCGAGTACTGGGTTGCGCCGATCCAGCCGGGTCGCATGCTTTACGAAATCGAGGGCATCGCCGAGTCGGAGGCCCGCGAGGCGTTTCGTCTGGCCGCGGCCAAGCTGTCGGTGCAGACCCAATTCGTTACCAGAACGGTGCTGTGATGGAACTCAACGAACTCCGCAAGAAGTCGGTACAGGAACTGGGCGAGCATCTCGTCGAGCTCCGCCGCGAACAGTTCAATCTGCGCATGCAGAAGGGTTCCGGGCAGTTGACCCAGACGCACCAGATCGGTCGCGTCCGTCGTGAGATCGCGCAGGTCAAGACCCTGCTCGGCGCCCAGAAGTAAGGACCGGCCGCAATGAGTGATAACCAGAAAGTGCTGCGTACCGTCGAAGGTCGGGTCGTCAGCAACAAGATGCAGAAGACCGTGACCGTGCTGCTGGAGCGCCAGGTGCAGCACCCGCTGTACGGCAAAATCGTGCGCCGGTCCACCAAGGTCCACGCCCATGACGAGAACGGCGAGTGCCGCGAGGGCGACGTCGTGCGCATCAGCGAGTGCCGCCCGTTGTCGAAGACCAAGAACTGGCGCGTCGTCGAAGTCGTCACGCGCGCTGCGCAATAAGCGCTGATCAGCAGAAGGAGCAAACAACATGATCCAGATGCAGACCACGCTGGATGCAGCGGACAACAGCGGCGCACGCGAGCTGTTTTGTATCAAGGTGCTCGGCGGCAGCAAGCGCCGCTACGCGAGCATCGGCGACATCATCAAGGTCTCCGTGCGTGAAGCGATTCCGCGTGGCAAGGTCAAGAAAGGCGAGGTCTACGACGCCGTGGTCGTGCGCACCCGCAAGGGCGTGCGCCGTGCCGACGGCTCGCTGATCCGGTTCGACGGCAACGCCGCCGTTCTGCTCAACAACAAGCTGGAGCCGATCGGCACCCGTATCTTCGGGCCGGTCACGCGTGAGCTGCGTAGCGAACGATTCATGAAGATCGTCTCGCTCGCTCCTGAAGTGCTGTAACAGGATCATTGCCATGAACCGCATCCGCAAAGGTGATCAAGTCATCGTGATCACCGGCAAGAACAAGGGTCAGCGAGGCGAAGTGCTCCGCGTAGCGGGCGATCGCGTCTTCGTGCAGAACGTCAACCTGGTCAAGCGCCACACCAAGCCGAATCCGCAGGCCAACCAGCCCGGCGGCATCATCGAGCGCGAGGCCTCGGTCGACATCTCCAACGTTCAACTGTTCAACCCCGCCACCGGCAAGGGCGCGCGCGTCGGCTTCAAGAGCCTTGAAGACGGTCGCAAGGTGCGTGTCTTCCGCCCGAGTGGCGAAGTGGTCGACATCTAAGGCAGCCTGTCATGACACGCCTCGAAAAAATCTACAAGGAACAGGTCGTTCCCAAGCTGATCGAACGCTTCGGCTACAAGAACGTGATGCAGGTGCCGCGGCTGACCAAGGTCACGCTCAACATGGGCGTGGGCGAGGCCGTCGGCAACAAGAAGATCCTGGAGAACGCGGTCGCCGACATGGCCAAGATCGCCGGCCAGAAGCCGGTGGTCACGCTGTCCAAGAAGTCGATCGCATCGTTCAAGATCCGCGACAACTGGCCGATCGGCTGCAAGGTCACCCTGCGCCGCGCCCAGATGTTCGAGTTCATCGATCGCCTGATCAGCATCTCGCTGCCGCGCGTGCGCGACTTCCGGGGGATCTCGGGCCGGTCGTTCGACGGTCGCGGCAACTACAACATGGGCGTGAAGGAACAGATCATCTTCCCGGAGATCGATTTCGACCAGATCGACGCGCTGCGTGGCATGGACATCGCGGTCACGACGACTGCCGCCACGGACGAGGAAGCGAAGGCGCTGCTGGAAGCCTTCGGTTTTCCCTTCCGCAACTGATTTGAGGCACGAGAAGAGTCATGGCCAAGAAGTCGATGGTTAATCGCGAGATCAAGCGGACCAAGCTGGTCAAGCGGCATGCCGCCAAGCGTGCGGAGCTGAAGGCGATCGTCGCCAGCCCGACCGTTTCATACGACGAGAAGATCGCCGCCGCGACCAAGCTGCAGAAGCTGCCGCGCGATTCGAGCGCTTCGCGTCAGCGCACGCGGTGCGCGCTGTCGGGCCGTCCTCGCGGTGTCTACCGCAAGTTCGGTCTGGGGCGCAACAAGCTTCGTGAAGCCACCATGCGCGGCGATGTGCCGGGACTGCGCAAGGCCAGCTGGTGACGTTACCTGTTTCTCCAAAAAGCCCATCGTGGACTTTTGGAGAATCGCCGAGTCCGGCGCATGTCCGTACTCGGCTCCGCCGAACGAGCAGGTTCGTTCGGCGGGCGATCCGTCCATGGATCGCTGTAATTCCGAATTTTCGGATATCGATGCTGAGAGGATTTGATAGATGAGCATGACTGATCCCATCGCCGACATGTTTACGCGCATTCGTAACGCGCAGGCCACGGGCAAGCGTACCGTGGCGATGCCGTCCTCGCGCGTGAAGCAGGCGATCGCGACACTGTTGAAGAGCGAGGGTTACCTGACCGACGTCCAGGTGGTTCCCTCCGACGGCAAGCCGGTCCTCGAGATCGCGCTGAAGTACTACGAAGGCAAGCCGGTCATCGAGCGCATCGAGCGCGTCAGCCGTTCGGGTCTGCGCGTCTACCGCGGCAAGAGCGATCTGCCGAAGGTGCTGGGCGGTCTCGGTATCACGATCGTGTCGACCTCGTCGGGCATCATGACCGACGCCGAAGCCCGCAAGAAGGGTCTCGGCGGCGAAGTGATCGGCCTCGTCGCCTGATCAGGAGAAGCAGATATGTCACGTGTTGCCAAGAAGCCGATTCCGCTTCCCAAGGGCGTCGAGTGCAAGCTCGATTCCGGTACGATCGTGGTCAAGGGGCCGAAGGGTTCCCTGACGCTGACGACGCCGCAGGGCGTCGACGTGTCGATTGACGACGGCGTCGTGAAGTTTTCCGCGAAGGAGCAGGATGACGTCAAGCTGGCCGGCACCGCGCGTGCGCTGGTCAACAGCATGGTCATCGGCGTCAGCGAAGGCTTCCAGCGCAAGCTGGAGCTGGTCGGCGTCGGTTACCGCGCCGCGCTGCAGGGCAAGGACCTGAACCTTTCGCTGGGTTTCTCGCATCCGATCGTGTTCAAGGCGCCGGAAGGCGTCACGATCGAGGTGCCGTCCCAGACCGAGATCCTGATCAAGGGCGCCGACAAGCAGAGCGTCGGTCAGGTTGCGGCCAAGATCCGCGCGTTCCGTCCGCCGGAGCCCTACAAGGGCAAGGGCGTTCGTTATTCCGGCGAGCAGATCACCCTGAAGGAAGCCAAGAAGGCCTAATGGGCGCTTCAGCTTCCGAGAGAGAAGAATCATGACGAAGAACGTTTCCAGGTTGCGTCGCGCCAAGTCGACCCGCCTGCACATCCGCAAGCTTGATGTCGCGCGCCTGAGCGTGCACCGTACCGGCCAGCATCTGTATGCGCAGATCGTGACCGCGGACGGTGCCAAGGTCATCGCGGCGGCCTCGACGCTGCAGAAGTCGGTCGCCGAAGGGCTGACCGGCACGAAGAACAAGACGGCTGCCGCCGCTGTCGGCAAGGCCATCGCCGAGCGGGCGATCCAGGCCGGCATCGACACGGTTGCATTCGATCGTTCCGGCTTTAAGTATCACGGCCGTATCGCGGCGCTGGCGGATGCCGCACGCGAGGCAGGCCTGAAGTTCTGATCCATTTCCCGCCTTTCGGGGCGGGTGCTCCTGCAGCGGGTTGCGCGGCAGGCATACAACAACTCCAAGCGGCTCCGGCCGCAAGCAGAAGTCCACACCGCATCGCGGGTGGCAGGCAAAGGTGAATCATGTCAACCAATGATCGTGACAACGGCGACGGTTTCCTCGAGAAGCTCATTGCTGTCAATCGCGTCGCCAAGACCGTCAAGGGCGGCCGCCAGATGAGCTTCACGGCGCTGACCGTCGTCGGTGACGGCGACGGCCGTGTCGGTTTCGGCTACGGCAAGGCGCGTGAAGTGCCGGTGGCCATCCAGAAGGCGATGGAGCGCGCCCGCAAGGGCATGGTCCGCATCGAACTGAACAACGGCACGCTGTTCCACGCGGTGAAGGCCAACCACGGCGCGGCGCGTGTCTACATGCAGCCTGCGTCCGAAGGTACCGGCGTCATCGCCGGCGGCGCGATGCGCGCCGTGCTCGAAGTGGTCGGTGTGAAGAACGTGCTGGCCAAGGCCGTCGGTTCGCGCAACCCGATCAACCTGGTCCGCGCGACCATCAACGGCCTGCAGGCGATGGTTTCGCCCAAGCGCATCGCCGCCAAGCGCGGCAAGTCCGTCGAAGAGGTGCTCGGCAATGAGTGACAGCAACGCAAAGACGATTCGCGTGCGCCTGGTCAAGAGCGTCAACAGCTGCCAGCAGCGCCATCGCATCAGCGTCCGGGCACTGGGTCTGCGCAAGCTCAATGACGTGCGCGAACTCAAGGATTCGCCGTCCGTACGCGGGCTGATCAACCAGGTGTCTTACCTGGTCAAGGTCGAAGAGGGCGCGTAAGCGCCGGCCAGGATCACGAGGAACAGCACATGCATCTCAATACTCTCAAGCCCGCCGCCGGCGCCCGCAAGGCGCGCGTCCGCGTCGGTCGCGGCATCGGTTCCGGTCTCGGCAAGACGGCCGGTCGCGGCCACAAGGGTCAGTACGCACGCGCCGGCAAGGGCAAGGTCAAGCCGGGCTTCGAAGGCGGCCAGATGCCGCTGCAGCGCCGGTTGCCGAAGGTCGGCTTCCGCTCGCAGAAGGCTCACGAAGTCAGTGAAGTCCTGCTCTACAAGCTCGACGCGCTCAAGGTCGACGTCGTCGATTTCGCCGCGCTTCGCGATGCCGGTCTGATCGAGAAGCGCGCCGAACGCGCGAAGATCGTCAAGAAGGGCGAGATCACCCGTGCGGTCAAGCTCAAGGGCGTGGCTGTGACGGCCGGAGCCAAGGCGGCTATCGAGGCTGCCGGCGGCAGCGTGGAGTAAGCGAGTGGCTGCTTCGCAACCTGGTGCACTGGCTTCGCTCGGCAAACTGACCGAGCTGAAGCAGCGCCTGCTGTTCGTCCTCGGCGCGATGATCGTGTTCCGTTTCGGATCGTTCATCCCGGTGCCCGGGGTGAACCCCGAGGCGATGACCCGTCTGGTCGACCAGGCGGGTGGTCTGCTGGACATGTTCAACATGTTCTCGGGCGGCGCGCTGGAGCGGTTTTCGCTCTTCGCGCTGGGCGTGATTCCCTACATCTCGGCCTCGATCGTCGTCCAGATGATGGCGGCGGTGGTGCCGTCGCTGCAGCAGCTTCGCAAGGAAGGCGAATCGGGCCGGCGCAAGCTCACGACCTATACGCGCATCGGCACGGTAGGCCTGGCGGTGTTCCAGTCCTTCGGCGTCGCCTCGATGCTCCAGCAGCAGACCGGCGTGGTCTATACGCCGGGACCCGGGTTCATCTTCACGACGGTGGTCGGCCTGACGGCCGGTACGCTGTTCCTGATGTGGCTGGGCGAGCAGATCACCGAGCGCGGCGTCGGCAACGGCATTTCGCTGCTGATCTTCGCCGGCATCGTCGCCGGCCTGCCGTCGGCGGTCGTGCACACGCTGGGCATGGCGCAGAGCGGCGAGCTGAACTACCTGAAGGTGCTGGCGGTGCTGGTGGTGGTGCTGGCGGTGACCGCGTTCGTGGTCTTCGTGGAGCGTGGCCAGCGGCGCATCACGGTCAACTACGCGCGGCGCCAGGGTGGTGCGGGCAAGGCCTATCAGAACCAGACCTCGCATCTGCCGCTGAAGGTCAACATGGCCGGCGTGATCCCGGCGATCTTCGCCTCGTCGCTGATCCTGTTCCCGGCCACGGCCGCGGCATGGTTCAGCAGCTCGGGCGACATCCGCTGGCTGCAGATGCTGACCTCGTCGCTGGGACCGGGTGAGCCGCTGCACATGCTGGTCATGGCGGTCCTGATCATCGTTTTCGCGTTCTTCTACACCGCCCTGGTGTTCAACTCGCAGGAAACGGCCGACAACCTCAAGCGGTCGGGCGCCCTGATCCCCGGCATCCGGCCCGGCAAGGCGACTGCCGACTATGTGGATGGGGTCCTGACCCGCCTGACCGGCGCCGGCGCACTGTACCTGGTGGCGGTCTGTCTGATTCCGGACATCATGCGCAACGCCTGGCACGTGCCGTTCTATTTCGGCGGTACCTCGCTGCTGATCGTGGTGGTCGTGGTCATGGACTTCATCGCCCAGATCCAGGCCCACCTGGTGTCGCATCAGTACGACAGTTTGCTCAAGAAGGCCAACCTGCGCGGGCGTTGAGCCCGGCGGCCAGGTCGGCGGGGAAGGGCAAATGCCCTTCCAGAATCGGATTAGTTACGTTAGAATAGCCAGTTCGCCGCGCCGAGTGCGCGGCGCATTTTTCGGAGAGAGTCCAAATGGCGCGCATAGCGGGTGTCAATCTGCCGGTCCAGAAGCATGTCGGGATCGCGCTGCAGAGCATCTATGGTATTGGCCGCTCGCGGTCGAAGAAGGTCTGCGTTGACGCGGGAGTCAACCCGACCGCCAAGATCAAGGACCTGGTCGAGTCGGAGATCGAGAAGCTCCGTCACGAAGTGGCCCGCTATACGGTCGAGGGTGACCTGCGTCGTGAAGTGGGCATGTCCATCAAGCGCCTGATTGATCTGGGCTGCTATCGCGGCCTGCGTCATCGCCGCGGGTTGCCGCTGCGCGGTCAGCGCACCCGTACCAATGCGCGTACCCGCAAGGGTCCGCGTCGCCCGATCAAGAAGTAATCGAGTCCGGATCATCCAATGAATAAGCCGGTTGCCAAGCCGAAGAAGAAGATCAAGCGCGTTGTCACCGACGCCGTCGCCCACGTGCAGGCGTCGTTCAACAACACTGTCATCACGATCACCGACCGTCAGGGTAACGCTCTCTCCTGGGCGACCGCCGGCGGCGCGGGCTTCCGCGGTTCGCGCAAGTCCACTCCGTTCGCAGCCCAGGTGGCGGCCGAGAAGGCCGGCCGGGCAGCGGCCGAGTACGGCGTCAAGACCGTCGAGGTCCGCATCAAGGGCCCCGGCCCGGGCCGCGAGTCCACCGTGCGCTCGCTGAACAACATCGGATTCAAGGTCACCAACATCGTCGATGTGACCCCGATCCCGCACAACGGTTGCCGTCCGCCGAAGAAGCGGCGCGTGTAACGGAGCTGAGACGACCATGGCACGCTATATCGGACCCACCTGTAAACTGGCCCGTCGCGAAGGCGCGGACCTCAGCCTCAAGAGCCCGGCGCGGGCGATCGATTCCAAGTGCAAGCTCGAGCAGAAGCCGGGCCAGCACGGACCGGTCGCCAAGCGTGGCCGCCTGTCGGACTACGGCGTGCAGCTGCGCGAGAAGCAGAAGGTCAAGCGCATCTACGGCTTGCTGGAGCGCCAGTTCCGCAGCTACTACCACAAGGCTTCCAACCAGAAGGGCAACACCGGCGAGAACCTGCTGCGCATGCTCGAGTCGCGACTGGACAACGTCGTGTTCCGCATGGGCTTTGCCGTCACGCGTGCGCAGGCTCGCCAGCTGGTGTCTCACGCCTCGGTTCTGGTCAACGGCAAGAAGGTCAATCTGCCGTCCTTCCAGGTCAAGACGGGTGACGAAGTGGCCCTGACCGAGCGTGCCCGCGGGCAACTGCGCGTGCAGGAGTCACTGACGGTTTCCCAGGAAATGGACCTCGCTCCAGGCTGGATCGAAGTCGACGCGAAGAAGGCAAGCGGTGTGTTCAAGTCGCTGCCGGAACGTTCCGATCTGCCCTCGGACATCAACGAGAGTCTGATCATCGAGCTTTACTCAAAGTAATTTGGAGCCCCTGTTCATGGCAGGAACATCCACAAACGTGCTGCGTCCTCGTGGCATCAACGTCGAGCGGATCGGCGCCAATCGCGCCAAGGTCGTCGTCGAGCCGATGGAGCGTGGCTTCGGCCACACGCTCGGCAACGCGCTGCGCCGTGTTCTGCTTTCGTCGATTCCCGGCAGCGCGATCGTCGAGGCCGAGATCGACGGCGTACTCCACGAGTACACCACGCTCGAAGGCATGCAGGAAGACGTCATCGAGGTTCTGCTGAATCTCAAGGACGTCGGTATCCGCATGCATGGTCATGACGAGACCACCCTGACCCTTTCCAAGAAGGGACGCGGTGTCGTCACGGCGGCCGACATCACGGTCGACCACTCGGTCGAGATCGTCAATCCCGATCACGTGATCTGCCACCTGACCAAGGACATCGCGCTCAACATGCGCCTGAAGGTCGCGCGCGGCACCGGCTATCAGCCGGCCACCGCACGCCGCCTGCCGGACGAGGAAGCGCGTCCGATCGGCCGCCTGCAGATCGATGCCTCGTTCTGTCCGGTCCGCCGGGTCGCCTACCAGGTCGACAGCGCTCGCCTCGAGCAGCGCACCGATCTCGACAAGCTGGTGCTGGACGTCGAGACCAATGGCGCGATCGATGCGGAAGAAGCGGTACGCAAGGCCGCCGAGATCCTGCAGGACCAGATTTCCGTGTTCGGCGACTTCACGCGTCGCGAGAGCGACAGCGCGAAGGCCGACAAGGGTGGGGTCGATCCGGTGCTGCTGCGTCCGATCGACGACCTGGAGCTGACGGTGCGTTCGGCCAACTGCCTCAAGGCCGAGAGCATCTACTACATCGGTGACCTGGTGCAGCGCACGGAAGTCGAGCTGCTGAAGACGCCCAATCTCGGCAAGAAGTCGCTGACCGAGATCAAGGACGTGCTCGGCCAGCGTGGCCTCTCGCTCGGCATGAAGCTCGACAACTGGCCGCCGTCCGGTCTCGTGCACGGAATGCAGCTGGGTTGAGTTGTTTCTCCGCGGCCGTGAGTGACAGTTGTCGCTCATGGCCGTTGGTTTGTTTTGCGATCGTCCTTGATCGCCGCTGTGGCCGGTTGGCCGCCCGAAGACTGAGTAACTGATGCGATCATCCGTGATCGCAGAGTAGGACGGGATCCGGCAGGTTCGTGGGCAAGTGCCCTCACCGGATTCCAGAGCGGCCATCCTTGGCCGCACTTTCAATGAGAAGCCCGGTTTAATCGGGCATATAACAGCGGGTAACCGCGGGATGCCGGACATAGGTGCCGGTCTCTCATAACAATAGATATCGAGGATTCCACCATGCGCCACCAGAAAGCCGGTCGCAAATTCAGCCGGACGAGCAGCCACCGCGAAGCGATGTTCAAGAACATGGCCGCTTCGCTGTTCAAGCACGAATTGATCCGTACCACGCTGCCGAAGGCGAAGGAACTGCGCCGTGTCGCCGAGCCGCTGATCACGCTGGCCAAGGTCGACGGTGTCGCCAATCGCCGCCTCGCCTTTGCGCGTCTGCGCGACAAGCAGGCGGTGGGCAAGCTGTTCGTAGAGCTCGGTCCGCGTTTCCGCGAGCGCAAGGGCGGCTACCTGCGCATTCTCAAGTGCGGTTTCCGCGCGGGCGACAATGCGCCGATGGCCTACGTCGAGCTTCTCGACCGGCCGCGTCCGGCTGCCGATACCGACGCTGCCGAATAAGCGCAGCCGTCGTCACGAAATGCCGGGCCCCGGTCGGATTTCCGACCGGGGCCTTTTCGTTTCCAGGACCCGTATTCCTGCCGCCGTCGCGGGGAACACCGGCAGCCGGCCGCGGTCTGCACAGCACTCGAATCCCTGCGGAGATCGACGATGAGCCTCAACCCGTTTCGCTGGCCGTTCCGCGCACAGTTCGCGTTCGGCGCCTTCGCCTGCATCGCGCTGCTGGCCTATGCCTACTACGAGCAGTTCGTGATGGGCGAGGATCCGTGCCCGATGTGCATCTTCCAGCGCATCGCCTTCATCGGCATGGCCCTGTTCTTCCTCGCCGGTGCGATCCACGGCCCGCGCGGCGGCGGGCGCAAGGTCTATGCGGTCCTGGTGGCGATGGCCGCCCTGGTCGGGGCCGGCATCGCGATCCGGCATCTGTGGCTGCAGATGAATCCGCCGGATCCGCTGCTCGCCGGTTGTGGCCCGGGCCTGGCCTACATGCTCGACGCCTTCCCGCTGCACGACGCGATCCGCAAGGCCTTCACCGGCTCGGGGGACTGCGGCCAGGTCAGCTGGCGCTTTCTCGGCATCACGATGCCCGGCTGGACCCTGATCTGGTACGTGCTGCTCGGGGCCGGGGCGATCTTCGCCGGTTGGCGCCGGCGGCGCCCGGCGTTCTGACGCCGCACGCGGCGGCATTCCCTTTCGATGCAGCTGTGGCATGATGCTGCAGTGCAAGGTCGATTCCAGGCGCCATGATCCCAGAACGCTCGATTTCGCCGGTCCGTGAGGCGGCTGATTGGTCGCCCGCGTCGTGGCGTGCGCGTCCCGCGGTGCAGCAGCCGGTCTATCCGGATCGTGCCGCGCTCGACGAGGCCCTGCATCGGCTGGCGCAGCTGCCGCCGCTGGTCACGTCCTGGGAAATCCTCGCGCTGCGGCAACTGCTGGGCGAGGCGGCCGAGGGACGGCGCTTCCTGCTGCAGGGCGGCGACTGCGCGGAGACGTTCGACGACTGCACCTCGCCGCTGATCTCCAATCGCCTCAAGGTCATGCTGCAGATGAGCCTGGTGCTGGTGCACGGCCTGCAGCTGCCGGTGGTGCGGGTGGGCCGCTTCGCGGGCCAGTACGCCAAGCCGCGCTCGGCCGACACCGAGACGCGTGACGGCGTGACCCTGCCGAGCTACCGCGGCGACCTGGTCAACGGGCCGGCGTTCGACGCGAAGACGCGCGTGCCCGATCCGCTGCGGCTGGTCCGCGGTCATGCGCATTCGGCGATGACGATGAACTTCGTCCGCGCGTTGATCGACGGCGGTTTCGCCGACCTGCACCATCCCGAGTACTGGGACCTGGCCTGGGTGGAGCATTCGCCGTTGCAGCAGGACTACCGCCGCATGGTCGAATCGATCGGCGATTCCCTGCGCTTCATGGAGACACTGGCCGGGCGACCGGTCAGCGATTTCCAGCGGGTGGACTTCTTCACCTCGCACGAGGCGCTGCTGCTCCACTACGAAGAGGCCCTGACGCGCCAGGTTCCGCGCCAATGGGGCTGGTTCAACCTGTCCACGCACTATCCGTGGATCGGCATGCGCACGGCGGCGATCGACGGCGCGCATACCGAGTACTTCCGCGGCATCCGCAACCCGATCGCCGTCAAGGTCGGCCCGTCGGTGACGCCGGATCAGTTGCTGCGCCTGATCGACGTGCTGGATCCGGCCAACGAACCGGGCCGGCTGACCCTGATCCATCGCATGGGGGTCGCCAAGATCGAGGCCGTCCTGCCGCCGCTGCTGTCGGCCGTCCGCTCGGCGGGCCGCAAGGTGCTGTGGTGCTGCGATCCGATGCACGGCAATACCGAGTCGCTCGATAACGGCTACAAGACCCGCCGCTTCGAGAACATCCGCGGCGAGCTGGACCGCGCGTTCGACATCCACGCCGCCGTCGGTACGCGCCTGGGCGGCGTCCATCTCGAACTGACCGGCGAGAACGTCACCGAGTGCCTCGGCGGCGCCCGCTCGCTCGCCGAAGCGGACCTGGCGCGCGCCTACAAGTCCACCGTCGACCCGCGCCTCAACTACGAGCAGGCGCTCGAGATGGCGATGCTGATCGTGCGCAAGCGCGGGGCCGTCGCGCCCGGCGTTCCGGCCTGACGGGCGCTCGGTCCCGCGCCATCCCGATGTGATCGCCGCCGCCGCGGCTGTCGGCTTCCACAGTCGGGTGCTCGGCCGTGGCGTATCGCCTCCGATCCGCGTGGCCGGGTCCGGGCGCCACCGCCGGTAGCGGCCCGCGCGCGCGGGCAGCCATGACCTTTGCCGGTGTGCGAGGCCGCGTCGCCGACTATGATGGCGGTCGGCCAGTTGGGGATTGCCTGATGAAATACACCGTATCCGCGCGGATCGGAGCGCTGCGCCTGACCGTATCGTCGCTGCTTCTGGGCTTGCTGGCGGGAGGCGCCGGCGCACAGGTCGCCACCGTCCCGGTTGCCGGCATCGCCGACCGCACACCGCGAACGATCGCGCTTACGCACGCGCGCCTGGTGGTCCGGCCCGGCACGGTCGTCGAGGACGGTACCTTGCTGGTGCGCGACGGCGTCATCGTCGCCGCGGGGCGCAAGGTTTCCATACCGGCGGGCACCGCCGTCACCGATCTGGGCGGTCGCAGCGTATTCGCCGGCTTCGTCGACGCCGGCAGCGACTACGGCCAGCCGCCACCGCCGCCGGTCCGCACGGAAGCGCCCGGTCGCGTGGCCGCTCCGGCAGAGGCGGCAGCGGGCGCGGGGCACTGGAACCGGCGCGTCAAGGCCGAGCACCGCGTCGCCGATACGTTCAAGCCGGATGGTTCACGCGCCACCGCATTGCGCGGCAACGGCTTCACCAGCGTGCTCTCCACGCCGAAACAGGGCATTTTCCGCGGTCAGGCGGCCCTGGTGACGACGGCCGACAGCGGTCGCCCCAACGAGATCCTGGTCGCCGCCGATGCCGCCCAGCAGGTCGCCTTCGAGCAGGCGCGCGGTTCGGACGACTACCCGACGTCGCTGATGGGCGCGATCGCGCTGATCCGCCAGACCTTCCTCGACGCGCAGTGGCAGCAGCAGCGGTCGGCCTGGCAGGACAAGCACCGGCAGGCCGAGCGCATCGAGGCCAACGCCGCGCTCGATGCGCTGGCGGCGCCGCTGGCCGGACGCCAGCCGGTGATCTTCGCGACCGAGGACGAACTGGACTATCAGCGCGCACTCGCCCTGGCCGACGAGTTCAAGCTGCGGCCGATCCTGGCCGGCAACGGCCGCGAGTACCGGATGGCGACGGCACTCAAGGCAGCCGGCGTGCCGGTGATTGTGCCGCTCAAGACCAACGATGCCCCGGTGGTCGAGGACCCGGACCAGGCGCTGGACGTCTCGCTGTCCGAGCTCGAGCACTGGGAATGGGCGCCCTACAACGCGCGCGTGCTGGCCGAGGCCGGTGTCACGTTCGCGCTGACGGCCGGGAGCCTGAAGAAGCCGGACGAGTTCTGGCCGGCGCTGCGCAAGGCGGTGGAGAAGGGACTCGACGAGGACGCGGCGCTGGCGGCCCTGACCACGCATCCGGCGAAGATGCTCGGGCTGGACGATCGCATCGGCACGCTCGAACCGGGCCGCCGCGCCGATTTCATCGTTGCGGATGCCGACCTGTTCCGTTCCGACAAGGCGCGCGTCCGCGAGACCTGGGTCGGCGGCCGGCGCTACGAGGTGGCCGCCGGCGCGACCGACACGCGCGGCACCTGGTCGCTCGCCTGGACCGGCACCCAGGGACCGGCGCAGTTGGAGATCACCGGCGAGACTGGCGATCCGGTGATCAAGGCCGGCGCGACGACGATTCCGGCGACGGTCGCCAAGGACCAGATGCTGCTCTATCCGCCGGGCAGCCTGCTCGGGCGCTCCGAGGAGCGCGTGACGGTGGTCGCGACGATCGATGGCGACCGCCTGCAGGGACGGGCGCCGCTGCCCGGTGGCGGGGAAGCGGTCGTGACCGGCCATCGCACGCAGGCGTCGCCGCGTGCGGCTGATGCGGCCAAGCCGCGCCCGACGCTGCCGGCACCTGCATTGCGCTATCCGGCCGGCGAGTTCGGCCGCGCCGGCCTGCCGGCGCAGCCGCGGGCGGTGATCGTCCGCGGCGCCACGATCTGGACGCAGGGGCCGCAGGGCCGGCTCGAGCAGGCGGACCTGCTGGTCGAGAAGGGCCGCATCGCGGCGGTCGGGCAGGGGCTCAAGGCGCCTGCCGATGCGGTCGAGATCGACGGGCGCGGCAAGCACGTCTCGCCGGGCATCATCGATGCGCACTCGCACATCGCGATCGCGCGTGGCGTCAACGAAGGGTCGCATGCGGTCACCAGCGAGGTACGCATCGGTGACGTGCTCGATCCGACCGACATCACGATCTATCGCCAGCTGGGCGGCGGCGTGACCTCCGCCCAACTGCTGCACGGCTCGGCCAATCCGATCGGCGGGCAATCGCAGGTCATCAAGTTGCGCTGGGGCAGCGACGCGGCGGGACTGCGCTTCGCCGGCGTGACGCCGACGATCAAGTTCGCGCTCGGTGAGAACGTCAAGCAGTCCAACTGGGGCTCGGAATTCACCTCGCGCTACCCGCAGACGCGGATGGGCGTGCCGGAGATCATGCTCGACCAGTTCCTGGCGGCACGCGGCTACGCGGCGCGGCTGCGGGAGAAGGGCGGCGCGCCGGTTCGGCGGGACCTGCGGCTGGAGGCGCTGGCCCAGGTGCTGGCCGGTGAACGCATCGTGCACATCCACAGCTACCGCCAGGACGAGATCCTCGCCTTCGCGCGCATCGCCCAGCGGCTGAAGTTCGTGCCGGTGTTCCAGCACATCCTCGAAGGCTACAAGGTCGCGGACGTGCTCGCCGATCTCGGCGCCGGCGCATCCACCTTCAGCGACTGGTGGGCCTACAAGATGGAAGTGGTCGATGCGATTCCGTACAACGGCGCACTGATGGCGGCCCAGGACGTGGTGGTGTCGTTCAATTCCGACGACGGCGAGATGGCCCGTCGCCTCAACACCGAGGCGGCGAAGGCGATCAAATACGGTGGTCTGGCGGAGACCGCGGCGCTCGACCTGGTCACGCGCAATCCCGCCCGGCAGCTGCGCATCGACGGCCGCGTCGGTTCGTTGGAGGCGGGCAAGGATGCGGACTTCGTCATCTGGAGCGACAGCCCCCTCTCGACGCTCGCCTATGCCGAGCAGACCTGGATCGACGGGCGCCGCTACTTCGACCGCACCGAGGACCGTGCCGAGCAGGCGCGGATCGAAGCCGAGCGCACGCGGCTGATCGCCGCGGTCCTGCCGGAGCGGGTGAAGGCCCTGGCGAAGAAGGGCGACAAGGTGCCCAAGAAGGATGCCGCCGGCGAGCCCGCGCCCGTGCCACCCGAGAACGAGATCGACATCCACGCGCTCGACCGCATCCGGCCGATCTACCACGACGGGGAATCGATCCATCTTTGCAGCGGACTGGAGGCACACTGATGAACCGTTTCTTCGCTTCCGTCGCGCTGGCCGCAGCCTTGTCCACGCAAGCCGGCGCCGAGGCGCCGGCCGAGACCATCGTGCTGATCGGCGCGGATCTGCACACGATCAGCCACGGCGTCATCGCCGGCGGCCAGCTGCTGATCCGGGACGGCAAGATCGCCGCGCTCGGTCCGCAGGTGGACGTGCCGGCCGGCGCACGGCGGATCGACCTGGCCGGCAAGCGCGTCTATCCGGGCCTGATCGCCGCCAACAGCATCCTCGGCCTCACCGAGGTGTCCTCGGTGCGCGCCACCAACGACTACAGCGAGGCAGGCGCCAGCACGCCGGAAGTCCGCGCCGAGGTGGCCGTCAATCCGGACACGGAACTGTGGCCGGTCGCCCGCGCCAACGGCGTGCTGAGCGCCCTGGTGATGCCGCGCGCCGGCAGCGACGGCGTGATCGCCGGCCAGGCGGCCCTGATGCAGGCCGATGGCTGGACCTACGAGCAGATGACCGTGGCGCCCTCGCTGGGCATGGTCGTCGCCTGGCCGTCGGCGCGCGTGCCGGACTGGCTGCCCGAGGAGCGCAAGCAGCGCATCCGCGAGGGCGTGCAGAAGAAGCGCGACGCGCTCGAGCAGGCGATCCGCGATGCGCGTGCCTACCAGGCCGCGCAGCAGGCCGGCACGGTGAGCGTGGCGGACCTGCGCGACGAGGCGATGCTGCCGGTCATCGAGGGACGCATGCCGCTGCTGGTGCTGGCCAACGACGCCGTGCAGATCCGCGAGGCGCTGGCCTTCGCGGCGCGCGAGAAGCTGCGGCTGGTCCTCGTCGGCGGCAGTGACGCCTGGCGGCTGGCCGCTGCTGTCAAGGCGCAGGACGTCCCGGTGATCCTCGGCTCCTCGCACAACCTGCCGCTGCGGCGCTGGGAAGGCTACGACGCGGTCTTCGCCGCAGCGGGCAAGCTGGCGGCCGCCGGCGTGCGCCTGGCGATCGCCAACGACGGTGACGCCATGTCGGCGATGAACGAGCGCAACCTGCCGTACCAGGCGGCGAGCTACGCGGCGCACGGCCTGGGTGCCGAGGCGGCGCTGCACGCGATCACGCTCGGGCCGGCGCAGATCCTCGGTGTTGCCGATCGCCTCGGCTCGCTCGACGCCGGCAAGGATGCGACGCTGTTCGTCGCCGACGGCGACATCCTCGACATCCGCTCCACCGTGGAGCGGGCCTGGGTCGCCGGACGCGAGGTCGACCTGACCAACAAGCAGTCCCGGCTCTACCAGCAGTACCAGCGCAAGTACCGCGGCGAACCGAAGGGCTGACCGCGCCGCAGGACGCGCGAGCCGGCGCAGGATCGCCTGCGCCGGCCGCCGGAACGGATGTGGCATGCTGCGTCGGCGCCCTCTTGCCGGAAGGATGATGATGCCCAGTACGCTGCGTGCGCTGATCTTCGATGTCGACGGTACGCTGGCCGATACCGAGCGCGACGGTCATCGCATCGCGTTCAACCGCGCGTTCGCCGACGCCGGGTTGCCGTGGCACTGGGACGTGGCGGGCTACGGCGAGCTGCTGGCCGTAACCGGTGGCCGCGAGCGGCTGCTGCACTTCATGGACGTCCACGTGCCGCAGATGGCCCAGGCCGAACGCGAGACGCTGGCGCGCCGGCTGCACCAGCGCAAGACCGACCACTACCTGCACCTGGTCGAGCACGGAGCCATCGCCTGGCGCCCGGGCGTCCTGCGCCTGATCGCGCAGGCGCGCGAGGCCGGCGTCGCGTTGGCGATCGCGACCACCACGACCCGCGCCAATGTCCTCGCGCTGCTGAAGCATGCGGGCGATGCCTGTCCGGCGGAGGCGTTCTCGGTCATCGGCGCCGCCGAGGACAGCGAACGCAAGAAGCCGGATCCGGGCATCTACTTTCATGTGCTGGATCGGCTCGGTCTGGCGCCCGGGCAGTGCATTGCCGTCGAGGATTCCCAGGCCGGGCTGCAGGCCTCGCGTGCCACCGGCATCGCCACCGTCGTGACGGTCAACGACTACACGCGGCTGCAGGATTTCGCCGGTGCCTTGAGCGTCGTGAGCGACCTGGGCGAACCGACGGTGCCGGCCCGCCATCTTCAGGGACTTGCGTTGCACGGAGCTTGCGTGGACCTGGCGCAGTTGCGCGTCTGGCTCCACGATCGCGACGAGGCGGCCTGATCGATCACCGCACCGGTCCGGCCGCACGCGGACGCCATGTTGCCGGCGCCCTCATCGACAGGCAGCGCCTTTGGAGTAGCGGCCTGCTGGGCGCGATCCAGCGTAGGATCGTTTGCGGGGCGACGGCGCAAGCGGTTGGTCCGCGTAGCCGGCGGCGCGGCGTTGTCGCCGCCGCGTGAAGTGAGAAAGAGATGGACGGCCCTTTCTCGACACCCACCACAGAGGACGTCCGGCGGCTAGTGGTGTGGCGGTGGGTCAGGGATTCGAACCCTGGAAGGGATTGCTCCCTTGCTAGTTTTCAAGACTAGTGCCTTCAACCACTCGGCCAACCCACCTTTTGTACGACGCGCCGGGAAATCTGCCCGGGTTCGCCGTGTTTGCAGCCTCCGGGCCGCAGCTCCCAGCACTCATGCCGTCAGTCCACCGGCACGCTGTCCGGTTCATCTGATTGGCCCCCGCCGGGGCGCGACAGTCTACACGCTCGTAAAAAAGCGTGCGCTTGGTCACCAATCGCGTTTTTGTGATGATTCTCTCGTTGTTACAGGGTTGTCTGCCGGAGAGCAGGGGGCGAAACTGAACGCGTTGGTACAGGGGAAGCCCATGATTCGCATAGTCTTGGTCGACGATCACGAACTGGTTCGCACCGGCTTCAGGATGATCATTGCGGCGCAACTGGATCTGTCGGTGGTCGGCGAAGCGTCCGACGGCGAGACGGGGCTGGCGCTGATCCGGCGCGAGAAGCCCGATGTCGCGCTGGTGGACGTGCACATGCCGGGTCTGAGCGGCGTCGAACTGACCGAGCGCGTCAACCGTTCCAAGCTGGCCACGCGCATCATCATCCTGTCGATGGTCAGCGATTCGCCGTTTCCGAGGCGTCTGCTGGAGGCGGGGGCGGGTGGATACCTGACCAAGGGATGCCCCGCCGAGGAACTGCTGAAGGCGATCCGGGCGGTCGCCGATGGCCGGCGCTATCTGGCCCAGCACGTCGCCGAGCAACTGGCCCTGAGTGCGCTGGATGGCCATCGCGATTCCCCGTTCGAACTGTTGACGGCGCGTGAGCTCGAAGTGGCGATGATGCTGGCGCAGGGACGGGAGATGCGTGACATCGCGCGCATCATGAAGCTGAGCGCGAAAACCGTCGCGACCTACAAGTACCGCCTGTTCGACAAGCTGCGTGTCGACAATACGGTGGCATTGGCACATCTGGCCGGACAACACGGCCTGATCGACCGGCCGTTGCCGGGCGCCTGATCCGGCGCCGGGCCGATGGCGGCCGGCCCGGTGGCACCGAGCCGGTGGTTCCTTCCGAGATCTGCGTGGACTGCGCTGGCCGGGTCCGGGATGCCGGCTGGGCCGCATTCCCGCTCCGGCCGATCGTGCCGGAGCGGGAGGTGGCGATCCTGCAGCTAGTCGTCGCTGTCGCGTGCCGGCGGCGTGTTCGCCGCCGGCGCCTGTTCGGACCGGGCCGGCGCTGACGCGGGAGCGACCGGACGGGACAACGGCAGTTCGGTTTGCGTCGTCGAAACAGGGGCCGGAGCCGAGGCCGGAGCCGAGGCCGGAGCCGAGGCCGGAGCCGAGGCCGGAGCCGAGGCCGGAGCCGAGGCCGGAGCCGAGGCCGGAGCCGAGGCCGGAGCCGAGGCCGGAGCCGAGGC
>Ga0182739_1001556_pt1 | contig 23680 bp, 26 predicted proteins | sample eDN5th30CBELigBY_FD_128873 | JGI IMG/M metagenome (GOLD analysis project Ga0182739, IMG submission 128873) | Enriched backyard soil microbial communities from Emeryville, California, USA - eDNA 5th pass 30_C BE-Lig BY (version 2) (version 2) | ecosystem: Environmental > Terrestrial > Soil >... | reverse complement strand
GCGACAAAAAAGAAAGCACTCCTGGAGTACTTTCTTTTTACTGTAAAGCCAATGATAGCGCAACCTTCAATTGTTTTAACTTCTGTTCCTTTTGAATGTATAACTGCTCGGCTTCTTTTAAGGTAACTTGTGAAAATTGAATAGATTCTCCAGGTTTCAACTGCCCGATTAATGATAAATCTGTCGTAATCACTTGAGCAATTTTAGGATATCCTCCCGTAGTTTGGCGATCAGCAAGTAGAATGATAGGATTTCCATCTGGAGGGACTTGAATAGAACCATTTGATACAGCTTCAGACAAGATGTCACGTTTATGCTGTAGCTCCAATGCAGGACCTGATATTCTATATCCCATACGATCTGATTGACTTGAAACCTTAAACAAACTCCTTACAAACTGAAGTTTACTTGAGTTTGTAAAATATTCGTACTGGCTTCCAGCGAGAAAACGAATAACCGGGATGCGACTCGGCAAAAACTCTTTTGCATGAACAAACCACTTTGCAGCAAGAAAACTTTCCGTCCACTTATGCTTTATCATAGTAGAATGTCCATTAAAAAGAACAACATCATCTACTTGTAAAGCTCTTCCTTTATACCCCCCCATTTGGCCTCTTAAATACGTACTTTTACTACCCAGCACTTCTGAAATAGCATACCCTCCCGCAACAGACAAATAAGCACGGCAGCCTGATTTACATCGTCCAAATCGAAGAATAGCTCCTTTTTTCACATAAACAGGTCTCCACATTGGAACTGTTCGGTCATCAATAGTAGGTGATAAATCCCCGCCTGTAATCGCGATTACACAGTCTTCTTCTACTTTAAAAGTCGGACCCATTAGTGTCACTTCAAGGGCTGCTTCCCCCTCTTGATTACCAACTAACAAATTTGCAATACGTAAGGAATATGTATCCATTGCCCCGCTTACAATCACCCCGTGTTTTTGAAACCCTTTTCTGCCAAGATCTTGAATCGTTGTTAATAATCCCGGTTTGATAACGCGTAGGCTCACCGTCTCTCCTCCTTCATTTCTTTGTACTCTTCATAAGAAATTGGGTAAAATTTCACAATATCTCCTGCTTGTAATAAACTAGGCGGATTTTCGTTCGATAAAAATAGTGTTTGCGGGGTTTGTCCAATTAATTGCCATCCACCAGGCGTTGAAATAGGATAAACTCCCGTTTGCATGCCAGCAATACCAACAGCTCCTGCTGGTATTGTTGTTCTCGGTGAAGAACGTCTAGGCGTGGCGATCTTTTCTGATAACCCTCCCAAAAATGGAAATCCTGGTGCAAACCCAATCATATAAACTAAATACTCACCGCTTGAATGAATACGAATAACTTCATCAGTCGTTAAATGATTATAGCGAGCTACATATTCCAAATCCGGACCATACTCGCCTCCATAGCATACTGGGATGGACACCGTTCGATGGGTCATCTTTTTATTCGTCTCTATATGCTGTAACTTCTTTTTAATATTTGAACAAACTATCTCATAAGGAGACATTACAGCTTCGTTATGTTTTTGTTCATTAAAAACAACAAGAGGGTCATAAAAAACAGTTAAATTAGTATAGGCAGGCACGCATTCTACCAATCCAACAAACGGCTCATGTTCTAGTAATTCCATAAATAGTTTTATTTTTTTATGAATATCATATTGTATTTCATTCCCAAATGTAACGACTACTGCGGAATCGCCTAATGGAGATAGTGCAAAGCTAGTTGTATTCAAAAGCTTTCCCAACATAGAACTCCTCTCTTTCTAATTAGTTATAAAACCCCTAGTTTTTCATCACGAATATCTGTAATAAACATATGACCTGGTGCATGAGTAATCATAATAGCAGGTTTTGTTTCCATTGCGATTGATTGAGGAGTAACCCCACAAGCCCAAAACACCGGTACTTCCCCTTCACGAACTGTTACTGCATCTCCGAAATCAGGCCGATGTATGTCAGCCACACCAATTGCACTAGGATCTCCAATATGAATTGGCGCACCGTGAACAGCCGGAAAACGAGAAGTAACTTGCGCTGCTCTTACAACATCTTTTTGAGGAATCGGTCTCATGCTCGCAACCATTTTCCCATGGAATATTCCTGCTTCTACACATGAAATGTTCGTTTTATACATAGGAACATTACAATTCTCTTCAATATGTCGAACGGAAATATCATTATTTAATAGTGCATGTTCAAAGGTAAAACTACAGCCAATTAAAAAGCCCACCATATCCTCTTCCCAATAATCTGTAATATCCGTTACTTCCTCCACTAATTCACCATACTTATAAATTCGATACTTTGGAATATCTTTACGTATATCACCAGATGGAGCAGCAAATTTAGGAATCGGAGAACCAATTTCCGTTACGTCAAGAAGAGGACAAGCTTTCGCATTACGCTGACAAAATAGTAAAAAATCAAAAGCATGCTCTTTTTTCAAAATAGCTAAGTTCGCTTGAGCGTACCCATTTGCCATTCCTGCAGTTGGTCTAATCAATTGGTTATCGCGAATTAAAGCACGAAGTTCCGCCGGCGTTGCTTGTGCAAGATTCATCATATTATCCCTCTCCTATAAGTAACTGGCAGTCTAAAAAAACTGCCAGTCTTATTTATTCAATCTAATCGTCTTATTTAAATAATAGCGGTAATTGAGTAAAGATTGTATAACCACCCATTAATGCCATAACTACTACTACAAATATACCTGAGATTGTTAACCATAGTGGATGCTTATAATCCCCCACAATGCTCTTCTTATATGCAGCAATTAAAAGCGTCCCAAGAGCAATTGGAAGAATCAATCCATTAAGAGCCCCTACTAAAATTAGTACTTTGACAGGCTTCCCAATTACTACGAAAGAAAGAGTTGAAACAACGATAAAGCCAATAGTAATCCAGTTTGCTTTTTGATTTATTCTTTCACTAAATGTTCTAACAAAAGAAACTGACGTATAAGCAGCACCGACTACCGATGTAATGGCTGCAGCCCACATAATAACCCCAAATATTTTATACCCGATATTACCAGCAGCAAGTTGAAACACAGATGCAGGTGGATTTTCCGGATTAATTGGCAAACCTTTAGCTACAACACCAAGAACGGCTAAAAATAAAGCAATTCGCATGACCGAAGTAATTAAAATACCAACTACCGAACTTTTCGTAACTTCAGGTAATGCCCCTACACCTTTTACTCCAGCATCGAGCAAACGGTGTCCGCCAGCAAATGTAATATAGCCGCCTACAGTTCCACCAACTAATGTAACGATCGCAATAATATCAATTTTATCTGGCGCAAACGTTTTCACAACTGCTTCTCCGACTGGAGGAGATGTTGTCCAAGCAACGTATAGCATCAAACCAATCATGACAAAACCAGCAATTTGGGTAACACGATCCATCGCTTTTCCAGCTTCTTTTACAACGAAAATTAATATAGCAATGACTGCACTAATAAGGGCTCCAGTTATTGGAGAGATTCCTAACATCGCATTTAAACCAAGTCCAGCCCCTGCGATATTCCCGATATTAAATGCGAGTCCTCCTATTACAATAAGCGCCGCAAGAACATAACCTAGTCCAGGAAAAACCATGTTAGCAATATCTTGTCCCCGTTTCTCAGAGACAGCAATAATTCTCCATACATTTGTTTGAGCAAAAATATCAAGAATAATGGAAACGAGAATAACAAATCCAAAACTGGCTGCAAGACTTTGAGTGAAAACGGTTGTTTGAGTTAAAAAACCTGGACCGATGGCTGATGTTGCCATCAGAAATGCCGCGCCCATTAATAAAGTCCAGTTAATTTTTGGCTTAGCAGAAGGATTTTGTTGTGAGGGTGCTTGTTTACGTTGCTCCAATAGAATCTTCCTCTCTGATGTTTGTTAATATTTCAAAATAGACTTAATTGTAATTTCTGATAATTCTAGAGACTTTTTCACATGGTGTGCAAAACTTAAGGCATGTGCTCCATCGCCATGAATACAAATCGTATCGGCCTTTAAAGTTACATCGGTCCCCTGCTGTGACAAGACTTTCCCTTCCTTAACCATTCGAATCACTTGTGCAACAGCATCATCATCATTTTCTATCAATGCATTTTTTTCATTTCGAGAAGTTAATGAACCATCTTGTTGATATGTTCGATCTGCGAACACTTCATTAGCCGTTTGTAATCCAATAGCTTGTCCAGCTCGTACTAATTCACTTCCCGATAAGCCAAATAAAACGAGTTCAGGATTTACTTTGTAGACCGCTTCAGCAATAGCCCTAGACAAGTCTTTGTTTTTTGCCGCCATATTGTATAATGCACCGTGAGGTTTAACATGCTGCATTCGACCACCTTCTGATTGTAAAAAACCATTTAAAGCGCCGATTTGATAAACGACAATATCATAAGCTTCTTGTGGTGAAATATTCATATTTCGGCGACCAAATCCTATTAAATCTTGTAAACCAGGATGGGCTCCAATTTTAACCTGTTTTTCTAAAGCAAGCTGTACCGTTTTTCTCATAACAGTCGGATCACCCGCATGAAATCCACAAGCCACATTCACTGATGTTACATAATCTAAAATGGCTTCATCGTTCCCAATTTGATATGCGCCAAAACCCTCTCCTAAATCACAATTCAAATCAACTGTATTCATAGCCTGCTCCTCCCTTTTACTAAAAATTCAAACAATAAAGCGTGTTGATTACTATAAAATCCAATAATTCCCTTTCGCCAAATCCATTTCCCGAAATTCGGTATTTATGTATCAATTTTCGGAACATTTTTATTTTATCACGGGTTTTTTATTTCAACAATATTTTTCGTCATATAATCTTACATATACTCTCTTTTTTTCTACAAAATATTCTGAAGTAAAAGAGAAAAAGGAGCTAGCAGACTAGATCCACATACTCCTCAAAATTTCCTCGTATCTTGTTAAAAGCCCCAATTATATTAGGCTTTATACTCTGCCTGATAGGAGTTCTCTCCCGCATGGACTGAAAGCAGCGTATCAGCGTAACCCACGAGACGATTTACGATTTCATCGGAAAGCGCATAAACAAGCGGATGCAGCTGTGAAACATATAATTCCCTAGCATCAAAAATAATCGTTGTATTGATAAATATATCTCGATTGCCGTATAAGTTATAATGGATAATCACCTTTCCTGCTGCACCACCTGTTTGCGGGTCTTTAAATCCCGGCAGGAAAACATACCATTCTTCCGCAGTAGCGGAGCGAAAGTTTTTAATGAACTGTAGCCCTTCCACTTCTTTTTTTATACGCAGTTTCAAATGGGGATCTATAACTTCCACTACGTTTTCCTTGTTTTGATCCATATGAACCTACCTAGCTTTTTTATTCTGAAAGATGTAATCCATGCTGTTGGATCTTTTGTTTAATTTTTTCCTGATTAATCTGATTTTCATTATAAGTAATCTTTACTTCCCCATCCTCGATGTCTACTAAAGCTCTTTCAATACCATTCATTTGTACAAGAATTGTTTCTAATGTTTGAATAGGCTGTTCATTTACTGCTTCTCTTACATAAATAGTCATATCCTGCAACTACAAAACCTCCTTCTTCTCCGTAAAATTTTTAGATGCTTAAACATACTTATTCTTCTCTAGAAGAAGTTCTATTTCTTGATTCCTGTAATGTATCTTTTTTTGTTTCGTTTGAAACAGATTCTAACCCATATCCTGTTGAACTTATATCCAACCTTTTATCATTAGCCTTTCTCTTTAAGCTTAAATTTGATTCATCATAGTATGTACCTAAATATTCTTTTTCCACACTAGAACCTCCAAATATAAAGATAGAAATAGTGTCTACATATAGGTAAAAAATATGTACCCACAAAAGAATGACCTTACATAAACTTTCCAACCAAAAAAGCTGCCCAAAAACTTTAAAGTTCTGGGGCAGCCTTTCCCTAATTTACTTATGATAGTCAATGTTGCTTAATGAGTCCATATGGCTAGCAATCATCACTATAATTGTACTTGCTTCTTCCTTACTAAAAATAAAAGGGGGAAATGCTCAAATATTTTTTTGCATTTCCCCCTTTATTTATATTTTAGTTTAACTAGCTTTCCTTTGCACCTCTTGATATTTTACTTTCTTTGGAGCTGCAACTGTAACAACAAATTGACCAAACGGAATTTTATTAATAATTTTGACTAAAAAAACCGAAGAAAGCACAGTAATAAGAAAAGCTAAAGGGAGCCATCTTGTTTGAGTCAATAGTTCAGCTGTGTGATTTTGCATTACATATAAAACCATTGGATGAACTAAATAAATACCCATCGATAAATTACCAAGTTCGATTATATAGCTTCTTATTTTCTCCCAACGCCCCATAACATAATAAACACCAATTAGTACAACGAGAAATAATGGCATGTGAAACAAATTAGCAATGCGTGTAGATGAAAAAAAACCGAATGTATTGTACTCATATATAACGAAACATATACTAATAGCACCAACCAAAATAGTAAATTTCGCATTTTCTTCAACCCATTTTACAAGTGGTTCCCAAAAGTATACTAAAAGGCCTCCGAAGATAAAGTAAAAAATCCACTTAAATATTGATGATCTATCCTGAATAAATAGATTAAAAGTTTCATTTCCTGTATCAAATGGTTGCCGCATAAAAAAATAATTTATGAAAAGAGCTATAATTGTTAAAGCTAACATACTATTTTTAGTTTTAGCCAATTGCAAAATAGGGAATAATAGATAAAACTGAATTACTACAACAATAAAATAAAGATGATAATAACTATCACCCAGTGAAAAAAGAAATAAAAAATCTTTTATACTGGCTCCTCCCTCGGACCAAGGGAATTTATAGTGTTTAACAAGTAAATAAAGAAAACTCCATATAAAAAATGGTATAACAATTTTAGTAAATCTAGATGCAACAAACTTTTTAAAATTAAATCCTTTTTTAATTGCTTGATTGTATAACAGAAAACCGCTCAAGATTGCAAAAAACGGTGTACCAAATCTTGCAACTTGATTTAAAAATAGTGTCAGCCAATTGAAGTTCTGATCATTTAAATGATAATTCCTTGCTGTGACATGAACCATCACAACACATAAACAAGCGATAGCACGTATAAAATTCAACTCGTAAAAATATCGAGTTTTTTTATTTAACTCTCCCCCCATAAACCACTTCTCCTTATGACCTTATCTCTATAATAACTCCCAAATTATACTACTCCAATTTAGAAGAAGTAAACACACAAAATATAATCCCATAATGGCTAGTCACCTCCTTCTTACACAAGGTAGCCAAATACATCGTGTATTACATTACAATCACAAACGGATTAAGGCAAAATTAAAAGGCATGAGCCCGTTACAATACCGGTCACATGCCCTACACGTTGCCTAATAAAATAACTTGTCTAACTTTATCGATCACTTCAAACATACAAATTTTTTTGGGTAGCCTTTTTTCGTTTAATTATGATAATCCATGGTGCTCAAAGAATCCATGTGGCTAGCAATCATCGCTATAATTGTGCTTGCTTCTTCCCTGCTAAAAATAAAGTTTGTTTCGTCTTTTAACATCTCTTCATCGTCCGTCCAAATACGGTTGATTCGTTTTAGTACACCATCTCCTGTTTCTTGGACAATTCCAAACTGATAGGTCACCTCTACTTCATTTTCTTGAAAATAAGCGGTGACCTCAGGAGTTTCCCATTCTACATCGATTTCCTCGAACAATTCTGCTACTTCATCCTCATCTGAATCGTAGAAACCCTGTTCCTCATCTACAAATCCCTCTTCTACGCTATCGTCCTCCAGATACATATGGAAGCTTTCATGAACAGCATCAACAATATCCTCTATATCAGCCAATACAACCTTGCTAGCCTGACCAATATCTGGTTCAAAAGATTCGATATAGAATTCTTCATTATGCGGGTCGAAAAAAAGCGTACAAAAATATTCTCTTTCAACACCTTCATTTTCAATAAAAAACTCGATTCTCGGATGCTTTGCCCCGCGTTCTATCGTCATTCCACCATTTTCATCATACTTATCACAAATTGAATCGAGACTTTCCTCTAATTCGCTACAAACTCTGTCGAACCATTCTAAAGACATATAAGATTCCACCCTTTTCATGTAATCATCTTTATTATGAGCTTTTAACGTCAAGGCTTCCTATTTAATTAATTGTAAACTTGGGCGATTTATCCTTCTCCTTATAGAACATGTTAAGGTTATGGAATAACTTTTTTGTTTAAGTCTGCACAATTAGCGGAATAATATAAACGTTTTCATTAGAAAGGAGGAATTCTCATGCAGAAAGGACAAAAATCCCCTAATAACAACCTAAACATTACTAGTGACCTTATGAGCGGCGAGCCTAATAAAAGTATTCCATCTGAAACTAATCGTGTTCCGGCTGGAACGGTAGGGCAAAAAGATGGCAATAAAACAAAATTGACTTAAGAAAGTAGACCTTATGCGGAATGGAAGTTGACTAAAGTAATTTATTCTCCCTAAAACCATACTGCTGTTATTACGTAAAACAATCTTTGTTGGCAGTTGTGCCAAAATGCAGTTTAGCCGTATGATAACTTTCCGCCGCTGCCGAGAGCACTAACGCCGAAAACGAAGACGTTTTTTATTGTAGGTATGCAAAGTATGATGGAATTTAATAAAAAGCAAAGGTTTAGCCTCGTTTTGACTAAACCTTTGCTCATCTCTGTTTATTACTCTTATATCAGTATGTAATTCACGATCATATTTTTTCCTGGAGAGTTGTATGTTTATATTCTGGTTCACTTTTCTTCGGACGATTCACTAAATAAATGCTGCTGGCAATTAAAATAAGTCCAATAAAAAGAGAAAGTGTAAAAGGCTCTCCTAAAAACGAAGTCCCGAATAATACCGCGATAAGTGGCACAAGAAACGTACTGGAAGCTACTTTGCTAGTCTCACCAGAATTTAATAACTTAAAGTAAAGGATATAAGCAACAGGAATGCCTAAAGTTGATCCAAAAACTAATCCAAATACATAGGTACTATTCCAAACAATGTCTGACCAACTTTCAGCTCCTAATCCCATACCGGTCAGCACTACTCCTCCCAATACAGACTGTAGAGCTACTAGCCACAAGGAGTCAACCTTAGGACTTACTTTCTTCACATAAATGACACCCAAAGTCCAGCTAATTGCAGTAATCATAGCTAATGCGACACCTAGAAGTGAAACTTGTCCAGAAATGCTGCCTGTACTTACAGCTCCTACACCTAGGAAACCAATAACAAGACCAATAACTTTTATAGCGGACATTGTTTCTCCCAACCAAACCCAAGCAAAAACACCGATAAGCACCGGTTGTAAATACACAATGACTGAAAACAAGCCTCCTGGTAAATACATTAAACCAATTGTTTGAAGTCCAAAGAAGAGTACAGTATTGAATAAAGCAGAAATACAATAGATACGCCAATTTTCACTCCATCTTATGCTTTTTCTTTTTGGAAAACATAAAATAGACAATAATGCTCCCCCGATAAGAGCGCGCATCCCAGCGTATAAAAGAGGTGGGGTATAAGAAAGCGTAAACTTGTAAATAGGCCAGCATAGTCCCCATATTAGAACGAGACATGCCATATATATAATCATTTTTCTACGTGATAGTTCTATCATTTTGTCCGTCTCCCCTTTAAACTTACTAATATTTTAGAAAAATATAATTTGTAATACTATATTGATGGAATTTTTCTGTAAAAACAAGGAAAACGCTCGTTATTTTACATTTACTTAACCAATTGATTCAAACTATTATTTCAATAAATGAAAAAGAAATATTAATCTTATTATCAAAAGGAATAAAAAAACATATATCCCCACTTAGCACAGGAATATATGTTTTTTAACGTTTCATGTTACTTCTCTCTTTTATTCTTTTTACTGTGCTTGATACTTCCTTTCTTTTAATTAGTCACGCTCCTTACGCTGATTTTCGAGAGAAGTATGCTCTAGATTTGTTTCATACTGTTCACGACGTTTGAACCGCTTCTATCCGTGATAAACGAAGGGATTGACTTATTACAATTACCAGTAAGCTAGTGAAGATTAATAGCCCGCAAATCATAAAAATAACTCCCCCCCATCCAAAATGGCTTAAAAATACTCCGCCAAACCAACCAATTAGACTGGATCCGATATAATAGAACAATAAGTATAAAGATGAAGCATATGCTTTTGAACGAGGGGGTGAAATGATGCCAATCCAGCCACTTGCTATGCTATGAGCCGCAAAGAATCCGGATGCAAATAAAACGAGTCCTATAATAAGAAAAGAGATATTACTTGATAATGTCATCAAAGAGCCAATCAGAGCCATGACAATAGCCCCACTCACCAATCGAGAACGTGAATATCTTTCTGTAAGATTCCCAAAAAGATACGAACTCCATGATCCAGTCAATTGAAAAATGAATAAAAAGCCAATCGCGGTTTGACTTAAATGATATGGGGATTTTGATAAGGGAAAACCAATATAATTAAATAAGGATACATAGACACCCATTAATAAAAAACCTATTCCATAAATACAAAATAAGCTTTTATTCTTTAAACCGCTTGATATTCCTGTTGCCCAGTTACCAAATGAAAGGTTTGCCTTTTTGAAGTTTTGGGATTCAGGCAAATACATCCAGAACAACAAGCTGCCTATTAAACTAAATAACCCTAAAACTAAAAGAGCTATATGCCATGAGAAAAAATCAGTTAATGTACTGACAATTACCCGCCCTAAAAAACCGCCAAAAGCAGAACCACCTATATAAATACCCATGATTCGTCCAATATGCTTTGGAGAAACCTCCTCACTTAAATAGGTCATAGCGATAGCCGGAAAGCCGCCCATAGCAATTCCTTGTACTATCCGTAAAAAAATCAAAGTTTCAAAATCAGGGCTGAAAGAAGCTAAAATGCCCACTAGTGATGTTAAAAGTAAAGATATCCCCATGATTTTCTTTCGACCCCAAGCATTTGAAAATACTGTAATAAACAGCATGCTAACTGCCAGTGCGACTGTTGCAAAAGAAATTGTTAAGCTTGACGTTGATGGCGATATATTAAATTGTTTGGAAAAGGTATGAATTAACGGCTGAGGACTGTACAAAATCGCAAAAGTAACGGTACTTCCTAACAGCATGCTAAGGAAGATCCGACGATATGCAGGGGTGCCAAATTCGATATATTGCATAAAAAACCTCTCCTTATTTTTATCTACATTCAGTGTACTTCTTAAATAAGGATAACGTCTATTGCATTATAATTATGAAAATGATACCTTTTCATTATCAATAGGAAAGAGAGCGTATAAAATGGAGTGGCAGCAACTTGAATATTTTCGTGTAGTCGCAAAAACAGAACACTTTAGAAAGTCGGCAGAGCTCTTAGCCATTTCTCAACCTGCCCTTAGCCGTTCTATTCATAAATTAGAAGAAGAACTTGGAGTCACACTTTTTGAGCGGACTGGACGTTCCGTTCAGCTAAATAAGTTTGGGCGACTTTTCTTAAAACGAGTGGAAAGTGGATTAAATGAGATTGCGATTGGCATCCAGGAGATTAATCAGTTGAAAAATCCATATACAGGAACCGTTTCTCTTGCTTTTCTACAAACATTAGGCATAACTATTTTACCTGAAATAATCAGCAATTTTAATAAACAGTATCCCCATGTGGAAATTCAACTCTATCAGAACAAAACATTAAACAGCATTCAGCAGCTCCTCAACAGAGAAGTTGATTTATGTCTGATTAGTTCATTTGAGGATAATCCAAATATTACATGGCATCCATTAATGGAGGAAGAACTGTTCTTATATGTACCTGCCAATCATCGGTTCGCATCAAAGTCTTCGGTAGTCCTTAGTGAATTATCCAATGACAATTTTATTGGCTTTAAGAAGGGACTAGGAATGAGAGGGATCATTAACAACTTTTGTGAAAAAGCAGGCTTTACTCCGCGAATAAAATTTGAAGGAGAAGACGTTTCTACTCTGGCTGGTCTTGTTTCATCCGGGCTTGGAGTTACCATCATTCCAGCATTTCATGGAATCAGCTCGGATAAGATTAAACAAATTTCAATTTCTAAACCATATTGTCATAGGGAAATAGGCATCGCCTGGTTAAATGGACATACATTATCACCATCAGCAGATTTATTCCGAACCTGTGTAATAGAAATGTTTTAATTTAGAGTGAACCCTTAATCTAACTCAAATAGCGTTCATCAAGTAACAATTGTACTTAATGAACGCTTCTTTCATACTATATTTTTCAAAATCCAACTTTTCTTTTCCCGCTGCGGCAAATAGAGGTCCCCTTCGATACATCTGATCAGTATTTCCAACCCCAAAGCATACATAATAGTGTACCGAAAATCGTCACTAAGGCAATAAGTATGGCGTAATATATATTCGCAAAAATAGATTTGCTATCATCTGTTTCACGTGCATGCATAAACACAACGAGTTGAACAGATGCTTGTATAAATGCTGTCACGATAAAAATCGTCATGCCTATCGTTCTAGACATATTGAAGAAATAAACTAGAAGAGCTGCTGCCGTCAAGACCAGTGACAATATAAAGCCCCATACCTGTTTGGCTGGAAATAATTCTCTCATACTCGCGTCATCCCTTCCAAGTAGATAAAAGTAAAAATAAAAATCCAGACAACATCTAAGAAATGCCAGTAAAGAGAGAAAATGAATGATTTATTGGCCGTCTCAGGCGTTATCCCGCGCTTTGCCACCTGAATGATAATAAATAATCCCCAGAAAAACCCTAGTGTAACGTGAGCCCCATGCGTTCCTAATGTTGTAAAGAGCATCGATGTAAAGGCACTAGTTTGCAGGGTAGCTCCTTCGTGATAATAAACAATGAACTCATCAATTTCAAAGCCTAAAAATCCTAGTCCAAGGAGAAGAGTAATGGCAAAGAACGTTAACATAGCCTTCTTGTTTCCAAGTCGCATAGCATGAATGCCGAGTCCAATGACAAAACTGCTTGTTAAGAGCAAGAAAGTTTCCATAAGTACGGGGAAGATTTCGAAAATTTCTACCCCGGTAGGACCGTCACCTGTACGGTCCACTAATGTAAAATAAGATGTAAAAAGTGTTCCAAAGAGCATAATTTCAGCTCCAAGGAAAATCCAAAAGCCTAAAATATTTAAACGATTTTGTTCCGTACTATATTCAAGAGGCTGTGAGTGATCTACTTTCATTTATGATTACCTCCCATTTTCACTTCTGTTTCTTTAATTTCTTCTACAGAAATATAGTGTCCATGATCAATCTCAAATGAACGATGGGCCATACAAATAAAGATACCGATTAACGAAATGACTGCCAGAATCCACATACTGAATACTAACGCAAATCCAAACACAAAGAAGATAGCAGACATGATAAACGGTACGCCACTATTATTAGGCATATGAATTTTCTTATAGTCACCTTTGAATAATTCATGTCCTTTGTATTTAGCATCCCAAAATGGTTCCCTTGAATCCACTTGCGGAATAATAGCAAAGTTATACTCAGGTACTGGATTATGAGTAGCCCATTCAAGAGAACGTGCATCCCATGGATCACCGCCAACATGTCTTGGAGAATGACGAATGCTGTAGTAAATGGTATACACGATTAATATAAAGCTGATGGTCATACAAGCCGTCCCTATAAAAGAAACAAAATTTAATGGTCCATATCCAGTTGCTTCAGAATACGTATACATCCGACGTGCCTGTCCATCTAAACCAGTGATATACATAGGGAAGAAAGCTAAAGAAAAGCCAATCGTTAGAAACCAGAATGCCCATTTCCCAATTCTTTCATTTAACATAAAACCAAAAATTTTCGGCCAGTAGTAAGTGCTGCCAGCAAGCACCGCAAATGCTACACCTGGAATGATAACATTGTGGAAATGAGCGACTAAAAACATTGTATTATGGTATTGATAATCCGCTGCCGACATCGCAAGCATGACCCCAGTCACTCCACCAACCGTGAAAAGCGGGATGAAAGCTATTGAATAAAGCATAGGCACGGTAAACCTAATTCGTCCTTTCCACATCGTGAGCAACCAGTTAAAAATCTTAATACCGGTTGGAACAGCAATAACCATCGTTGTGATGGAGAAAATACTATTAACATATGCCGTTTGACCCATTGTGAAAAAGTGATGAGTCCAAACAAAAAATGAATAGAGAGAGATTACAACCATTGAGATAACCATGGACTTGTAGCCATATATGTTACGTCGTGCAAAAGTTGGAATAATCTCACTAAAAATACCGAATGCAGGAAGAATTAAGATATATACTTCAGGATGGCCCCAAACCCAGAACAGGTTGGCCCATAGCATATCCATACCACCATCAGTCGTTGCAAAAAACTTGGTGTCGAATAATCGATCCATTGTTCCCATAAGTAACGCTATTGTTAATACAGGGAAGGCAAAGATGATAATAATACTTGTAACGAAAGCAGACCATGTAAACATTGGCATTCTCATTAATGTCATACCAGGTGCTCTCATTCTAAGAATAGTCGTAATAAAGTTAATCCCTGTCATTAACGTACCTATTCCGGCTATCTGAATAGCAATCATATAATAGTTCGTCCCAACACTCGGGCTAAATTCATTATCTGCAAGTGGAAAATAAGATGACCACCCTGCATCAGGCGAACCACCAATTACAAAAGAGATATTAAATAGCATCGCACCCATAAAAAACAACCAGAAACTGATAGCATTTAGACGTGGAAAAGCTACATCTCGAGCTCCAATCTGTAAGGGCACTACGATGTTCATAAAAGCCATAATGTACGGCATAGCCATAAAGATAATCATAATAACCCCGTGTGCTGAAAAAACCTCATTATAATGTTGTGAATCTAATAATTTGTTGTCCGGTACGGCAGTTTGCGCGCGCATCATTAGCGCATCTACTCCACCGCGAAATAACATCAACAAAGCAGCTATCAGATACATAGTGCCAATTTTTTTATGATCGACAGTTGTTATCCATTCACTCCATAAGTAGACCCACTTTTTAAAATACGTTAGACCAAAAATAACCAAAAACACTGTCACACCAATGGCTATCATTGATGCATAAATTGCGGGACTAGGATGAGGTACAGCAAATTTAGCGAAATAACCCATACTTTTGTGTTTCCTTTCTAAACATATTTTTCTTGCGATAAGCTAAGAAACTATTCATGATTGTTTTGTGGTGCAGCTTTACTATTACTTGGCGCATGCTTATGCTCCATATATTCATCATTTGCATCCTCATTAGCATCTTTTGAACCGTGATCATGTTCAGGAGCTGGTGAAAAGCCTAAATGTGTTCCGGTAAACGTTAGTTGCCCCGTATAACCAGGTTTCAATAATTCATTAAACTTTGCTTCCGTAATAGGCTCTGCTGTGTCTTTAACTTCCTTTACCCAGTCATCAAACTCGGCTTGTGACATCGCTTCGACATGAAACATATTTTGCGCAAATCCTTTTCCACTAAAGTTTGCATTCCTTCCCATCATTTCACCTTCTTCGTCAGCAGCTAAATGCAGTGTAGTTACCATATCGGCCATGGCATATTTTTGGCCGCCTAGCTGCGGAACCCAGAAACTCGTGATAGGCCCAAATGAATACAGTTTAAATTCAAGTGGTCGTTTTGTCGGAATATACAGGTAGTTCACAGTTTCTATCCCATTCTCCGGATAACTAAAATGCCACTTCCAATCAGATGTTGAAGCGTAAATTACTAATGGATCTTGCCCTTTGTACTTCTCTGGAGTGGCTTCTACTTTATTATTCGAAATGATAGTAACTACCGAGAAGAAAATGACAATTAAAATTGGAACCCCAACAATAATTGACTCAACAAGGTGATTCCCTTCAATGTAGGGAGGTTCATAATCTTTAGGTAATTTAGAGTCACGATATTTTACCAACACAAAAACCAAAAATGCACAAACAACAATAGTAATAACTGACATTATCGCAATAGATATCCAAATCACATTAGCTTGCGTTTGGGCTTGAGGTCCTTTAGGATCTAGAACCATTAATGGGTCACAGCCAGTCAGTACAGTGACTATGACAAAGAAAATAACTAATAAAGACCATTTTATGTTCATACATGTACTCCTCTCTTGTTTAAGATTTTATTTCTAAGTTATCCTGAAAAAATGAAGTTATCCCAAAAAATGAAGTTACGTGTGTTTATATTGGAAAATAAGCCAATATCAAAAAAGAAAACAAAAAAGACTGAACCTTTACGCCATCACTATTCGATGACTATTAGGGACAGTCTTTTTCATTTGAGCTACATCTATTTCTTCTTCAATAACTTTTCATATTTCTTCTATTTCGCATCCATTAAAAACATATATTACCAAAAGGTAAATATTAATCCAAAATAAATAAAATGTATGTTGCTCCGTATATCGGAAATGGTAATTTATAAAGTCAAGAAGATTTGAATTAGACTTTCGTCTGAAACTAAGGATTTGAGCATTGCGAAGTTAGGCCCACGAGCTATTAAAACAGGAATTGTTGTTACACTCTACACTCTCTTTATATATTTGTTCTTTATTTGATCTTGAATCAGTGATGTTTGCTGAAATAGCTGCTATTTTTACTATCCAACCGTCGATTTACCGAACATGAAAATATATCTAGAATCAAGTACAAACTAATCCCTTAGGCGTCATTATTGCATTAATCGCTTTGCACTTTCTCAGAAATGGTCCGTTTGACATCGGTCTTGTTATGATTATTGTCATTTTAATACGTTTAAAATTAAAAATGGGGGAGACCATTTCACTTACATTAGTTACCGTACTCGCAATTATGAGTGCACACGGAAATGAGGATTTAATCTATGCTCTGCATCGCTTTGGAATTATTTAAATTGAGATAACGTCCGCCTTATTAGTGAATATTTTCATTCTCTCGCCAAATTACAAGAAACATTATTATATAGAGAAAGTTCATACTGTTTTTCAAAATATGTCGCTTCTCATGCAAACGGCTATTTCTAATGAGACGATAGAAAAGTCATTTCAAGATCAACTAAAACAATTAGAAAGTAATATTTTAAGATTAGAAGAACAATACAAGCTATTTGATGAAGAACGTGAAATAAGAAAGCATATATTCCTACAGAATTCAGATATAACCGAATACATTTTTTGGTATTTTCTTTATCTTACAAAAAATACAAAAGTAGAACCTGGATAAAATGAGGAAAAAGAGGATTCTTAGAATTCAATAGTTGAGGGAAAACATAGATAACTAGAAGGTAAATGGATATAAAAGCAGTGGATTTCACAATTCGAAATTACACTGCTTTTATCTTTATCCTTTTCATCTTCATCAATCTCTTATTAAAACTAAATACCTAGTCTGACAAATTCCTTCTCAAGAATGCTCAACCATTCGTCCATAGTAATACCTTCAGGATTTTGAGGATTTGGCCTTTGGTGCCAGTCTGCATCAGGGAAGAATCCCTGACTAATATTCCATTTTAATTGAACTAAATCTTCAAGGTCTAAATCATGTAAATCTCTGAACCAAATTTGTTTATCCATCGTTACGATTACCTCCACCTAGTTTTATATATCAATCCACACTTCGTCATCTCGAATATCGACAGGGTACGTCTCTAAAGCTGTATAACATGGACCAGCTAATGGCTCTCCCGTTTTGATATCAAATTTTCCGCCATGCCTTGGACAATTCACTGCACTTCCATCTACTGAACCATCTGTTAAATACTGTTTTCTATGCGTACAAAGATTAGAAGTAACAAAATAACCTTCATCTATCTTAAATAGAACTAGACTTTGTTCGCTTACATTAATCTCCTTCATGTCGCCAATCTGTTTAACATCATCCGTATTAGCTACTTTTAGCCAAGCCATTATTCACCTCTTAATTGATTCTGTTCTTCCAAAATAATTGGTTGTTACAGTATTAAAAAAGTTTTAAATACATTAAACCCTTCGTTCCCTTTACAAAACACCTATTCTGCTCTTTAATATTCCATTTAAAACAATAAATACTCGCAAATTTTGCAACTATCCGTAAAAGAAATTACTCAGAACTCATTGCCCATTTACGAAGTAATTTATGGTTTTGGATCATTAACAGATGCGGATTCATATAAAATTACCTAAATCAAAAAGAAGAGAATCAATATTCCCTAATATTAGGAATAGATTCTCTTCTCTTTATAACACTTCCCTTTGTTTATCTTATAAATATAATCACAAAAGAAATGGCACAATCTGAAAATACCTTTACCTTGCTTCTAACATGGCTTCAACGTATGCTTCAACTCTTTACTATCTCGGCATTTTCAGGCATCATTTTTTCTCGTACTTCATTTGGAATCGGATAAGCCTTTGGCCTTTCTTTAAACGATGTCCAAGCGCGAACTTCATACCCTTCTGCGACGATTTTTTCCTCTTTGAAAAACGCATGGCTTATTTTGAACACTTTTTGGTGCAATTCCACGACTTTACTGTGAACGGTCACATGATCTTCAAAAAATAACGGACTCTTAAACCGGCAATTCGCTTCAAGCAGCGGGACACTGACTTGCTGTTCAGCGTATAAGGTAGAAGTTGGATATCCAATAGCAGCTAAAAACTCATGTGTGGCTTCGTCCATCCATTTATAAAAATTGGGATAAAATACAATTCCTGCAGCATCCGTATCTCCCCACTTTACTCTAAACGAATACTCTACGACCATTCTTCAACATCTCCTCTATACTTTAAGTAATCATCCCTACTGTAAAATTCCTCTATTTAAGATTTAGTAATATTCTTATATTTTAAATGTCTATCAATTCTCTAGCTTCATCTCGCGTTGCCGCTTCCCAATCTAGTGTTTTAGCTAACTTTACATAACTATTATTTAAGAAATAGTTTTTACCTCAGTCTCTTTTTCACTTACCACACTTAATCCTTTTTTCTTCAACGTTAGAATAACCGCACCACCAAGAATAATTAACGTACCAAGCGTGAACATCCCGGTTGAAATAGCTAACTGCCCAAAGATCATCGGGCCAACAAAGCCCCCCAAACTCGCAAATGCATTAACCATTGCGATACCGGCCGGTGCAGTCGATTCTGTAAAAAATAGTGTCATAAAGGAGAAAAAGGTGCCTATAAACCCGTACAGTCCAATCGCCGCAAAGGAAATTAAGGTAATGGTCATCGTTGCACTATCTGCAAAGCCAGACAGGATAAAGCATACTCCTGCAATAAGAAGACTTCCAATCAAATGTTTCCGATGTTCCTTTCTTTTGTCCGAACTCCATGCAAAGAGTAACATGGAAGGAATCCCAACTAGTGCCGGTATAATGGTTAACCAACCAATTTCCATATTACTAGAATTAGCAGCAAAGGATTTAACGATGCTAGGAAGCCAAAAGCCAAGACCGTACATCGATGTATAATGCGCAAAGTAAATAAACGCTAACTTCCATACCTTTGAATCTTTAATCATGTCTAATTTCGTTGCTTTATTTACCGCAAGGCTTTGACGCCTTTCTCTATCTAGTTCATTTTCCAACCAATTTTTTTCTTCATCTGTTAACCATTTAGCATCTTTCGGACGATTCGTTAAGTAAAATAATACGATACCCCCTAAAATAATGGCCGGAATTCCTTCAAGAATAAACATCCATCTCCAACCCGCCATCCCATTCCATGCAATATTATCCATAATCCAAGTTGAGAGGGGAGCCCCTATAATAGTACCAATTGGTAAAGCCAACGTAAGAATTGCAGAAGCACGCCCTCTTTCTTGGCTTCGGAACCAATAGGTAAAATATAAAATAATCCCTGGGAAAAAGCCTGCCTCAGCAACTCCCATTAAAAAACGGACAATATACAAATGTGTAGCCGATTGCACAAATGCTGTGAGAATCGTGATAAGACCCCATGTAATCATAATTCGGGCAATCCAGACTTTCGCTCCGACTTTGTGCATAATCAAATTGCTCGGTATTTCAAATAAGAAATAGCCAATAAAGAAAATACCTGATAATAAACCAAAAACTTCTGCAGATAGTGCCAGGTCTGCGTTCATTTCTAAAGCAGCAAACCCTAAATTCACACGGTCTAAATAAGCAATGATATAACATATCAAGACAAATGGCAGTATGCGCGTCATTGTCTTTTTAATTGTTGTACGCTCAATGGATTGACTTATTGAATTCATCTTATTGAAATCCCCCTTATCATTCGTCCCAAACAAAACGTGCACACGGTGTAATCAAGAACAAGTGTTATCCATTAAGAATTTGCAGGCTTCTTTATTTTTAACCCTAGAATCTCTCTAGCCTCATCAGGTGTTGCCACTTCTCGGCCTAAAGTTTTCGCTAATTCTACAATTCGCTCTACAAATTGAGCATTCGATGTTGCCAGTTCTCCCTTACGGAAATAAACAGCATCTTCCATACCTACACGAACATGTCCGCCAAGTAGAATAGTCATAGTGTTAATCATTAGCTGATCTTTACTCGCTCCAATAGCTGACCAGATAGCACCTTCTGGAATACTATCTCTCATAAACATTAGAGTTTCAGGTGTAGCAGGAATTCCACCTTGTGCCCCTAATACAAATTGGAAAAAGTAAGGCGGTTTAATTAGTCCTTTTTTAGCAACACGTAACGCATTATGAATCATCCCAACATCGAACACTTCAAGTTCTGGTTTCACATTGTTTTCCAACATTTTCTCTGCTAATTGCTCTAGCATGGCAGGCGTATGGATAAATACATTTGGTCCAATATTGAAAGACCCTGCATCATAGGAAGCAATCTCAGGTTGCAATTCAACAACTGGAAATCTTTTTGTTACATCTTTCAGTTCTCCACCAGCAGTTGTAAAGTTGATAATGATGTCACAATTCTTCTCTTCTAGTAGTCTTCTTACTTCACGATACTTATCTAAATCTAAAGTCGGAATCCCGTCCTCATCACGAACATGAATATGGGCAATCGCTGCACCCGCTTTCCATGATTCATAAATAGAATCAGCAATTTCCTGTGGTGTCGTTGGTAAATAAGGAGTGTGATCCTTCGTTGCAAAATCCCCTGTTGTAGCTACCGTAATAATCAATTTTCCCATTATAATCCCGCCTTTTCATTAGTTATTTTTTAATATTCGGACTTTTATGTCTAAAAAAACTGTTTTATGTTTTTAGCTGCCACCTGTAACACCGATTCTTTCACCCGTGATGGCTGCCGCGCCATCTGAAGCTAAGAATACAGCTGTAGCGCCTATTTCTGAAGGTTCAAGAAGACGTTTCATCCATTGTTTGCCTAGGATGTGATGATTTAGAGCTTCCTCTACAGTAGTTCCATCTTGTTCTGCAAGTTTTGGCAATTGTTTTTCGATTAATTCTGTACGTACTGGTCCAGGCATAATCGCATTGCAAGTAATACCAAATTTAGCAGTTTCTAATGCTGTCACCTGAGTGAAACCAACTTGTCCATATTTCGCTGCACAATAGGCAGATTTATAAGCATCAGGCATTCTGCCGTGAGCCGAAGAAATATTGATAATACGACCTTTATTTTGTTTTTTCATTGTAGGAATCACGTATTTTGTTGTTAAGAATGTTCCTTTCAACATAACGTCTATTAAAAGATCCCATTTTTCTACCGGGAAGTCTTCGATTGGAGAAATATGTTGAACTCCTGCATTGTTAACTAATACGTCGACCGTTCCACGTTCAGCAATGACTTGTTCAATAGCCATTTTTACGCTTTCTTCGTCTGCTACGTTTACTTTATAGCCCTTTGCATTTCCTAACCTTTCAGCCCCGCTTTTAGCTGCTTCTTCATTTAAATCAAAGATAGCAACAAAATCTCCATTGTTAGTAAAGGATTCTGCGATTGCATATCCAATGCCCTGTGCTGCACCGGTAACAATTACTGTACGATTTTGTACCATGATTATAATCTCCTTCTGTTTTGATCATTCACCAATACAACAATATATTTAACAGAATCAATTCACCGAATACGTTCTGTTAAATATAATTTAAAGCGTTTTCATTTAACTGTCAACCTTTTTTTGGTATAATTGGGATATAAACAAAAGATTCACTTATTATTACAATCAATTGTATTCCATACATATTTTCGCTAATAAATAGACTATTTAAATAAAAAGTTTTCAAAGTAGATTTAAATCCTACTCTTTAAAACTAGGGATATTACTTGCTTGTGTTAGCCTCTCTTAAATAACCATCCTTAACACTTTTTCAATAAAAATAATCGATTCCACTTTGAGTTAGAATCGAGCATTCTTCATTTTATTTAAAATCAGTTATACGGCTTGATTTCCTAAACGGTTTTACTGTCTATAATTGATGCTTACAGGATTGTGTTAGTACATTTGTCTGTAATAAGAATTTCAGTCCTTTTACAATCGTTTTACTAAATAGTAAAATACATGATAATAGCCTTATAAATGTTTCTCAAAATAAGTTATTACATAGCAGTTACATTAAAATACATAGAAATTAAATGACATGAGGAGAATAAAATGTCTAAATCAAAATTAACAAGTCGTGACATTAAAGCAGTTGAAACTAAATCACGTATTTTTCAAACTGCATACAAGCTCATATCAGAAAAAGAATATGAAAACGTTTCTATTTCTGATATTTGTAAGAGTGCAGATGTCTCCATTGGAGCTTTCTATCATCATTACAAAGGAAAAGATGATATATTATTAGAAATCTATAGCCAAGCGGATAAACATTACAACGAATCACTAAGCGGCAAAGAATTCCACAACTATACAACGAAATTGGAAACCTATATTACATCATATTTCGAGTACAGTGCTAATACTACAGGATATAACATACTCAAACATATATTCCGCTCTGATAACAGGTTATTCCAAATGGAAGATCGACCTTTAATGAAAAACCTTCTCAATATTATTGAAGCTGGTCAAAAAAGTTCAGAATTTCGCACAGATAAATCAGCCAATGAACTATTTGAATTTGTCTTAGTAACAATAAGGGGAGTTATTTTCAACTGGTGCGTGAATGAAGGAACAGAAGATTTATTGCAGAAGCAAAAGCTATTTACAGAATTTATTCTTCTATGTCTCAAAAATACTAGCAAAGAGTAAAACGATGAGTTATAGGAGAAGAAATGCGACTTTACTTTAGATGAAGTCTACTAATAATCATAGGTCCTACATCATGCACACATCATTTGTATGATTAAAATAATTCAATCATATCCTTGAAAACCCCTTATCTATTAAAGTTTATATACTCATGCATGAACAAAGAAAAGAATGGCGAAAAACTAATGTTGATTTCCCGCCATCTTTTATACATATTGAACTTTTGCCAGCGCCGTAAAATAACCTACTAGCAATACTGTTTAACAATTAATTTAAGAAACCCAGGGGATTTTAAATTATACCAAATAAAAAGATGACTCAATATTCAAAAACGAATATGAGTCATCTTTTTTGATGAGTTATTTTATTGAAATGAAAAATAACCGTCAGTTTTTCAGTGACCTCGAAATCCCCACGAGACTTTTAAATCT